>Ga0073934_10001526_pt1 | contig 54907 bp, 57 predicted proteins | sample LarsenN4metaG_FD_76834 | JGI IMG/M metagenome (GOLD analysis project Ga0073934, IMG submission 76834) | Hot spring sediment bacterial and archeal communities from British Columbia, Canada, to study Microbial Dark Matter (Phase II) - Larsen... ...
CTGATGACGGATACTTTCCTCACCGAGCGGAATATCACCAGCATTTCCCGGCAACTCGTAACCAACGGCTTCCTGAGCCTCGGCATGCTGCTCGTCATTCTCACCGGCGGTATCGATCTGTCGGTCGGCACCGTCGTTGCGTTTGCGGGGCTGCTCGCGATCGGATTGCAAGGAACGATGCCGTTCCCCGCCGCCATTGCCGTGGCACTCGCAATGGGCCTGGCGGTTGGCGCCTTCAACGGCTTCATGATTGCCTGGTTCCGGCTTCAGCCGTTCATCGTGACGCTTGCCACAATGGGAGGCCTGCGGGGCATCCTCTACATCTACTCGCGCAACCCGCTCTACAATGAGGATCCGCTCTTCCGGAGCATGCTCGGCGGCGGCTTCATCGGGCCGTTCCCCGTGCCCGTCCTTATTCTTCTGGCGACGCTGCCGATCGTCTGGTTCTACCTGAACAGGACGACATCCGGGCGTGCCGTTTACGCGATCGGCGTGAATGCCGAAGCGGTGCGCCTCGCCGGCATCAATACGAGAATCCACATACTGGCCGCCTATGTGGCTTGCGGCTTCCTCGCCGCGCTGGCCGGCGTTCTTCTTGCTTCGCGGCTTGGCGTGGCCCAGCCGAGCGTCGGCATAGGTTACGAACTCGACGCCATCGCGGCGGTCGTGATCGGCGGCGGCATTCTCGGCGGCGGTGGCGGGACGGTGCTTGGCGTCGTCGGCGGCGTGCTCGCGCTCGCGATGGTGGACAACGTCCTGAACCTTTTCAACGTCGAGTCCTATTACCAACAGGTCCTCAAGGGGGTGATCATCCTGGTCGCCGTTCTGGCCAGGCGAAAATGAATTGAAGTCGCCGCGGATCGTCCACGGTGGGCGGGCCCGCGGCCTGAAGAGAGGGAGAGCAGTCGTGAAAAGTCTTGCGAAACTATTCGCTGCCGGCGCGCTGGCGCTTGCTGCGACGGGCTTCGCCGCCGCGCCCGCGGCGTCGGAGCCGATCAAGATCGGCATCGTGAATCTGTCGCTGTGTTGCCCGTATTTCGTGGGCATGGACGCCGCGATCAAGGACGAGGCGAAGGTCTATCCGAATATCACCGTCCTCTCGACCGACGCCGAGGGCGATGTCGCGAAGCTGACGGCCAATGTCGAGGACCTTCTCAGCCAGAAGGTCAACGGAATCATCATCAGCGGCGCCTGGATCGAAGCCGCACCCGAAGCGCTCGATGCGATTAACGCAGCGGGCGTGCCGGTCGTGCTGGTCGACCGCCTGCTGAAGGGCGGAGACTTCACCAGCTGGATCGGCCCTGACAATCGTGCGATCGGAGAAGGAATCGGAAAATATATCGTCCAGCGTACGGGAGGCAAAGGTACGGTCGTGGTTCTGCGCGGTGGTCCCGCCGACAATTCGATCGGCCTGAACCGCACGGAAGGCATGGTGTCCGTAGCCGAGCCGGCCGGCCTGACGATTGTTATGGCCCCCGAGTTCGGCGGTTGGAGCGCCGATGGCGGGTTCAAGCTCATGGAAGACATGCTCACGAAGCATTCCAAGATCGATGCAGTCTTCTGCGAGAACGACTCCATGTGCCTCGGCGCCCAGAAAGCGATCGCGGATGCCGGGCGCAGCAGCGAGATGTTCCTTACTGCTGTCGATGGGGAGACCGGTGCCCTTCAGGAGATAATGAAGAAGGATTCGAACTACGCAGCCACCGGGCTCAACAACTCCAATATTATTGGCAGGGCGGCATTCCACCGGCTGATGGCAATCCTCGCGGGTGCCGAGGCGCCCAAGCAAACCGCCCTTCCCTCGCCGATCATTACCATCGACAACGTGGCAAGGTTCCACGATCCGACCAGCACGTTCTAGTCGAGCGTAACAGGCAGAGAGGCCGCCGGAATCCGGTGGCCTTTCTGTTTTCCTGGAGAATGCCCCATTAGCGGCGCCTTCAGTGAATCGCAGCGTGGAGGATGCGCTCGGCGTTCGCTTCTGTGCGCGAGAACTCCGCCACGATTGTCCCGCCCTTGGCGACCAGGATTCGGTCCGAAAGCTCAAGAATCTCAGGCAGATAGGACGATATCAGAATTACGCCTGTCCCGCGTTCGGCGAAGCCCCGAATGATTTGCCGGATTTCCGCAATAGCGCCCACGTCGACGCCACGCGTCGGTTCGTCGAAGATGACCAACCGCGGATCCTGTACCAAGGACTTAGCGATGACGACTTTCTGCTGATTGCCACCCGACAAATAGAGTACCGGCCGATCGCGGCCGATGCCGCGGATGGAAAGCCGCTCCTGCCATTCCAACGCCACGCGCCTCATTGTCGCCAGCGGCGCAAGCAGCAGCAGCCTGCCGAACTTGGCAAGCCAGCCCAATCCGACATTGTCAACGACACTCATCGTCTCAAAGAAGCCGTCGAGCTTCCGGTCTTCGCTGACGTAGGCAATGCCATCGGCGACCGCCTGCGCCGGCAGGCTGTACCGCACTTCGCGCCCGTCAAGCCAGATGCGGCCGCCGTCGAAATTCCGCTTGGTATACCCCATTATCACTTTCGCGACTTCGCTTCGGCCTGAACCGATCAGGCCGGCAATCCCGGTGATCTCGCCGGGAAAGACGGAGAACGACATGTTGTTCACGATCGAGCCCATCCGGATATTCTCCACGCGCAGAATCGGCAGCGCGGAGCTAGACCGACGGGCCGTGCCCGACGTGACGGCGTGGCCTTTCAGTTCATCGCCGATCATGTGGTGGATCAGACTCGCGCGATCGAAGTCGCCCGCCGGTCCCGTTACCATCATGCGGCCGTTGCGAAGCACCGAGATGCGGTCGGCGTGGTTGAGCGCTTCTTCCAACGCGTGCGAGATGAAGATCATCGCAACGCCCTGACGCCGCAGGGTCCGCATCAGGTCGAAAAGGCGATCCGTCTCCTCAGGCGTCAAAGCGGCCGTCGGTTCGTCGAAGATTATCACGCGCGCTTCATTGAGCACGGCGCGGGCGATCTCCACCATCTGCCGTTTGGCGGCCGACAGGGAGCCGGCGAGCTGCCCGGGATCGACCTTGAAATTGAGCCGCTGGAGCACCTGCCGCGCCATGCTGCGCACCGCCCTCACCGAGTTGAACGCTTTTTCGCGCCCCAGGACGATGTTCTGCGCGACCGTGAGTTGCGGAACGAGGCTCGTTTCCTGGTAGACCATCGCGATTCCGCGCGCGTTCGCATCCTTCGGCGCAGCGAAGCTGACTGTCTCTCCGTCGATTCGGATCGTTCCTTCAGACGGCGTCACCACGCCGGCAATGATCTTGCAAAGCGTCGATTTGCCGGCGCCGTTTTCACCCACAAGCGCGTGGATCTCACCGGGAAGCAGTTCGAACGACGCATCGGCCAGCGCGGCGACGCCGCCGTAGGTCTTGGAGACACCCTCGAGGCTGACAACAGGGACCGCATTCACGGCTGCGTTCCCCCATGCCCGACGTTCACTATTTCCCCACTTGCGCGGCTCACCGCGACAAGGTTGCCCTTCCATTCGACCACATCCGAGATCGCGTGCCGCAGGCCGTTGGCCCGCGAATGAGCGGAGCCGACGGGGAGGAACCGTTCGTCCGTTTCGATGACCAGGCCGTAGGAGAAAGATGGAGCCCAGGGCTTGATCTCGCCGAAAAGCCGGGTAGCGCCGAGCTCGATCGGAAATTCGGCACTGAACTCCGGCGATATCCGCGGTGCGATCCAGTGGCGCGGCTCCAGCCCGGCTTTCATCTCGGCGACGAACTCCGGTTCGTGCCTGAGGAATTCGATGAGCGGATCGCGGCGCGAGAGGCATGCCAGTGCATACCCTTTCGAGGTCCGGCGGAGGCGACCTGGATAGGCGGGATAACCCGCCTGAAGCGTTCTGCCGTCGAGATCGACAATGCTCGCCCGCTCGAGAAGCGACGCGACAGGCCGGCCGGCCGCATCGAGGCAGATTCCCATCGGGCAATTCAGACCCGTTGCGACCGTTCGCGGTTCGATTCCGCGGCCGATCGCGACGATCTTTCCGCGTGCGTCATCGTCCCAAATGGCCATTGCCAGAAAATTTGCGTCGTCAGCGTGGCCGCAGTCAGCGACGAGCAGTTCGTTCTCCGAAACGAAGACGCAATCGTTCGCCGCGGTCAGGTCCGTCGGCAGGAGCCAGCCTTCGACCGGCCCGCCACTCGCGTCCAGCACCGCGACGCCGCCGCCCGCAAGTCCAACTGCAATGAGACCGGCAGGACTCGTACCTAGAGCCGTGACCCTCCGATGGCACTCTACCAGGGCACCGGCGTTTCGCCCCATTCGCCGAGCGCCATGACGCGGGTGCCGGAGCTGATCAGAAGCCTGCCGTCCGGCGCCACAGAGAGCGCCTCCGGCGCATTGATGCGAAGGCCGGGCGCGAGTTCGAGTCGGTCGTTGGGCCCAAGCGCGCCTTCAAGGGTCATAGGTGGCGCTTCGCGCGTACGGAGGCCGAAGAGCATCGTCAACGCCCACCCCAATAGCTCGTCGGTCCGCTCCAGGCCGGATCCGCGCCGTCCAGTCCAAGCCGCCCAATCTTGTCGTTTGTCACGCCGCCGAGATAAAGCGAGCCGGCATGCTCACGCATCGACGTGATCATGTAGAGCGGCCCGTCTGGCGCATCCCAAAGTGCGTCGACTATCCGGCCGCTGCCGTCGATCTTCAGCACCCCGCCGATATTGAGGTTGCCGAACAGCCAATTGGTAGGCGGGACCCGTCGGGACATGCGCCGCCTCAGCGCCGGATGACGCATCGCCAGATCGAACAGCGGGTTGCGTGTGCCTGCGAGCGCAACCCAGTATCCGCCGTCGGATGCCCGGTTGATGTTGTCGGGATAGCCCGGCAGTCCGTCGAGGAAGACCCGCGGCCCGGCCGAAAGGTTCGTCAAATCGAAGATCAGGATTGAACAGCACCAAGTGCTTGCGACCAGCAGGTGCCGGGCGTCATGCGTCAAGCATACGCCGTTCGGGAAGACGAGATTGTCGCAGACAGTGCGGGTCTTCCTCGTTTCGGGATCGTAGCTGAGCAGGCGCCCGTTCGGCCGGCCTTCAAGCAGATCGAGGCCCCAGTTCTCGATATCGTAGCGCTTCGTCGCGTCGGTGAAGTAGATCGTGCCGTCCGGCGCGATGTCGAGGTCGTCGGCCATACGTATGGTGGTGTCGTCCTGAATGCTGAACAGACTCCGCTCCGTCTGGTCGGTCAGAAGCTCGACCGCACCCTCCATCGTTACCCGAACCAGACCCATGCCGGCGACGCAGACAACGATGCGCTCTTCCCTGTCGAAGGCGAGGCCGAGCGGCCGCCCGCCAATCTTGGCTAGGACACCGACGTCGCAATAGTTCGGCGCAGCGATCCTCAGCAGCCGTCCGTCACGGGTGCCGCAGTAGAGATTGCCCTCCCGATCCAGCAACACGTCTTCCGGTCCGTCCACCTGTCCCGCTGCGAGAATCGCAGCGCCCCGCAGCTTCGGCACGGTTTCGCCAGGCATCAGACCCGTCATTCCCTTGATCGTGCCCGCGTCCAGTGCGACCGGATCGAGATAGGTCGATGCAAGCAGCCGGTGCCGATTCTTGCGGAATCTCACGTCGATAGCGAGGATGACGAGAATGATCGCGCCCATCGTCAACAGGACGAAATCTCCCCGATAGCCGGCATTGATGAGCGCGTTGTTCAGGATATAGATCGTAGTGAAGCCGATCAGCACCGGAATGACGGCCCCGCGCCCGGGAACGAACCCGCCGAGCCCGACGACAAGCGCCGTCAGCACGAAGAACTCCATGCCAATGCCCGTGTCGGCGCTGATGGCGTTCTGCCGCGCCGCGAAAAGAAATGCCGACAGGGCAACGATCGACCCGGCGAGCACGTAGGCGACGAAGATCGTCCACCGGACGCGGATGCCGCCATGGCGCGCGGCCTTCCGATTGCCGCCGACGGCCAGCACATGCCAGCCGAAACGCGTCTGCCGGAACATTACGAACACCAGGGCCGTTACGGCAATCAGCACCCAGAAGCCGACCGGGAGAGTCAGGAACTTCTGAAAGCCGATCCAGTCCCAAAGATCGTCGATACGGGCGCTGGTTGAGATTTCGACAAGCCGCGCCTGGGATGCCAGCGTGTACATGCCCCGCACTGTCATCATCGTGCCGAGCGTGGTCAGCAGCGCGCCGCAGCCGAGCAGCCCAGCTATCGTTCCGTTGGCGGCGCCGATCGCCGCCCCGGTTGCGAGCGTCAGCGCCAAGGCGGCGGGGACCGGAAGTTCAAGAATATGGAAAGAGAACAGCGCCGCGAACGCCGACATGGCGAAATTGGAGCCGACCGAAAGGTCAATGCCGCCGACAGCGACGACAATGAGGAGCGCCAACACGACGAGGCCGCCGTCGGCCGCGTACTGCGACAGGTTGCGGAGGTTGGAGGCGGCGAAGTAGCCGTCCGTCGTTGCGAATATCCCGCAAACAACGCACAGCAGCGCGAGGAACGGGATTGCGCTTTCGACCCAACCCCTGGAGAGGATGTCACCGAGCACGCGCCGCGGCGATATCACGAAGCGCGGCACGGGCTGCCTCGGCAGGCTTTCGAAATCTATCCCGGCGGCCATCGCGTTTCTTTGTCGAAACTGGTTTGCGGGGCCATCGCAACGGCCCCGCATCGTTCGGCGCTTGAGGCGTCTACATCTTCCAGCACAGGCTGGGGTCGTATTCGGGACCGGCCTTCACAATCTTCAGCGGCGATTCGACGATCAGCATCGATCCGTCAGCCGACCTGGCTCCCTGGAGCAGCAGATCGATCATCGTGCCGGCGTCACGACCCTGCCCATCGGCGTCGTAGCTCCAGATCCGATCCTGGATACCGTCCTCCACAGCCTTGCATGCAACGCTGTCGCCGCCGCCCGTCGAGTAGACGAGCACGGAGTCGGCCTTGCCGGCGTCCTTGACCGCGTTGCCCGCACCCATAGTGTGAACATCCCAATGGCCGAAGATCGCGCAGAGATCGGGATGCTGCTGAAGCACCGTGGCGGTGATCTGACGCGCTTTCTCTGGCTCCCAGTCCGATGCCTGGTTGGAAACCACCTCGATCTCCGGGTGCTCCTTGAAGACCTTGAAGGCGGCCTCGTTCATGATCACGCTGTCGGCCGCGGTGAGCTGGCCCGGAACGATGGCGACTTTGCCCGATTTTCCGGAGCCCGCGCCGCACTCCTTCACGATGTCCCCGGCGATCTCGCGACCGATCCGTTCCCAGTTCGCGCCGACGAACGCGGTCGAAGGCTGATTGGATTGCAGATTGATCTGCAGTACCTTGATGCCCTCGGATTCTGCCTGCTTGATCTGTCGGGCGAGGAGCTGGACGGTCGGATTGTGGACCACCAGAACGTCCGGCTTTTCGCTGATCGCCTTGGCGAGCAGCTCTGTCATCGCACCAGTGTTGAACGCGGCATCGCGGACGTCGAGTGTGTAGCCGTAGATGTCCGCATGCTGCTTCATGCGCCGGACCCAGCCCTCGGTCAGCGAAATGCCCATGGCAATCGGCACGAAAATCACCTTCTTGCCCGCAATGTTGCTGTCGGCATGGGCGGGCGCGTTCGTGCCAAGCGCCGCACAGGCGCCGACAAGCATGGCCGTCGTAGCCATGCGAAACCTGGTAAAGACTTTCTCAGTCATGATTCCCTCCCTTGTTGCTGCGGCATTGTCAGAGATCACCCACCGTGTCCGTTTCTGTGTCTCTGGGATTGAGGTAATTGTCGGTCACGATCGCGACGATCAGGACGAGGCCCTTGAGCATGTCCTGCGTCTGCGTCGTGAAGTCGATGAGCGTCATCCCGTTGCGCAGCACCACGATCAGCGCGAGGCCGACCACAATGTTGCGCAGACCGCCGCGTCCGCCCCTGAGCGGAATACCGCCGAGGACGACTACGAGGATGACGTCAAAAAGCAGTGTGCCGTTGGTAACCGTTCGGAAGTCCACGGCGCCGCTGGCCGACGAGGTAATGAGCCCTGCCAGCAGCGCCGTCAGCGCGGCGAAGACGTAAACGACGATCGTCGTCGTGCGAACCGGCAATCCGGTGAGCCGAGCCGATTGGAAATTGTCGCCCATCGCGTAGATCACCCGTCCGCGCGCCGTGGCGTTGAGGAGGAACCAGGTCGCGGCGAGCGTCGCCACCATCAGCGCCACGGATACCGGCAGTCCGGGTCCCACCTCGCCCGCAAAGAAGGCGACGGTCGGGTCTGTCTTGGGGAGAAGCAGCAGGAACCCGCCCTGCAGCACGGCGAAACGGAACAGCCCGGTCACGAACATCGCTGATGCCAGCGTGGCCAGCATCGCCGGTATCTCGACGTAGGCAATCATCCAAGCATTCAGCATGCCGATCAACGCCATCGTCGTGATCGCGATGAGAATGGCGATGCTGGCCGGCGTGCCGTTCGCGACCAGAATCGAGAAGGTCAATGCGCCGGAGACCATCTGCGCGACAAGAGAAAGATCGAGTCCGCGCGTGACGACGACGACCGCCATGCCGCAACTCAGGACGGCGATTGCGGCAGCGTTCGACAGGATGACCTTGAGATTCCCGAGCGTTGCGAATCCCTCGATCGAGATCGAGAACACGACGATCAAAACGACCGTCACCGCGGCGACCACGCGCTCGAGCAGGTTTTCGCGGCGGCTGCGGCCGACCGGTCTGATCGCGACGTCAGACATTGAAAGCGACCTCCCGCGCGCCTTTGGTCTGAAGGATCTCGCGGGCCTCGTCCGGAGTCGCGATCTCGAAAGAGAGTTCTTCCAGGATACGACGGACCTTAAGCACCTGCGCCGAGCACGAGGTGGCGAGCAGACCCCGGTCGAGATAGAGGCTGTCCTCAAGGCCAACGCGGACGTGTCCGCCCATGATGGCGCCCATCGTGACGAGCGGCATCTGGTGCCTGCCTGCGCCCAAAACGGAGAATTCATAGTTCTCGCGGCCGAAGAGGCGGTCGGCGGTGCTCCGCATCAGAAACAGGTTCTCGGGATCGGCGCTGAGCCCGCCCATGATCCCCAGGATGCATTGCAGGAACAACCGGCCCGTCACGAGGCCTTCATCCACGAAATGCGCGAGGTTGTAGAGATGCCCGACGTCGTAACACTCGAACTCGAACCGCGTGCCGTGCGAACCGCCGAGCCGTCCGAGTATTTCCCTGATGTCGGCAAACGTGTTCTTGAAGACGACGTTCTCCGACCCTTCGACGTAGGCCCGTTCCCAGGGATGCTTCCAAACGGAGATTCCGCGCGCCACCTTGTGGAATGCGAAATTCATCGAACCCATGTTCAGAGAACACAGCTCGGGCCCAACCTTGAGCGGGTAAGCGAGGCGTTCCTCGAGGGTCATGCGGGCACTGCCACCGGTCGTTATGTTGACGATGGCACCCGTCTCGGCCGCGATCCGCGGCACAAATTGATCGAACACCGCCGGATCGGGCGTTGGACTGCCGTCGCGCGGATTGCGGGCGTGGAGATGCAGAACAGCGGCGCCCGCATGCGCGGCCTCGATCGCCTGCTCGGCAATCTGCTCCGGCGCGACCGGCAAATACTCGGACATTGAAGGCGTGTGGACCGAGCCCGTCACCGCACAGGTGATAATGACCTTTCGCTTTCCTCTGCCGATCACCCTCATTCCCAGGCTTCCCTCAGAGGTACTCGACGTTTCCGTCGACGCTGATTGCCTGGCCCGTGATGTTGCGGGCCAGGCTCGATGCGAGAAACATCGCGAGGCAGGCGACGTCTTCGGCCTCGACCATGCGGCGCAAGGAAATCTTGCCGAGATAAGACGCGCGCATCTCGTCGGCACTGACGCCGAGGGCTGCAGCACGCTCCTCGATCACGGTGTCCATCCGCACCCCTTTCACGACGCCGGGCAGGATGGCATTCGCGCGTATGCCATCCGGCCCGAGTTCAGCCGCGAGAGATTTGACGAGACCGACGATCGCCCATTTGGTCGCGGCATAGGGGGTCCGGAACGGGTATCCGAGGCGCCCCGCGACTGAACTCATCGCGAGGATGGATGCCTTTCCGGCCGAACCCTTGAGCAACGGCACGCAACGATTGAGAAAGTAGAAGTGCGATTTGAGGTTGACGTCGATCGTGCGTTCGATGTCGGCGTCGGTGTATGCCTCGATCGTTCCGGTGGGACCAGAGATCCCGACATTGTTGATCAACACGTCGAGGCCGCCGAACCCCCGCCTGATATCCGAAAGAACGCGGTCCACGTCATCCGACATGGCGGCGTCGCCGGCAGTCCCGCTGACGCCCGGTATCTCCGCCAATGTCTTGTCCAGGGCATCTGTGGCGATGTCGGTGATGTGAACGCGCGCGCCCGCCGCAGCGAACATCTCCGTCACGGTGCGTCCGATTCCGCCGGCGCCGGCCGTCACAAGCACCCGAAGATCGCGCACGTCGATGGTGCACGCCCTCCCGACCGCCGTCATGAATGTTTCCCCCTGCGCAGCCTTCTTGATCGAGGCCTGGAGGAGGACGTTAGTCCCTCAAGAATCGAGGTTGTATGTACGGAAGAGCTACAAGAGGCGCCCGATTATGTACGTTGACCACATAATCCTTGTCTGAGACTATGCCCCACGGGACGTTCAGAGGACGTCGGCAAGGGGCGTCCGTCTTGGGTGGAATCAGTGGCACAGGATCGCCTCTCCGCCACGATCGACATTCTCGAGCAGGTTGCCCTCAGCAGGGGCGACAGCGACATAGATGTCTCGCTGGTCGACCCCGACCCCGACTCCGATCCGGACAGCAGGGCGGAAGAGTTCAGGCGCCTTCAATCGAGTCTGGCGCTGGTCCGGCAGTCGCTGCGGGACAGTTCCGTATCGGAAAAGGCCCTCAATCTCCTCATCGAAACCACGCACGATCTTTCGAAGACGCTGGAACTCGAACACCTCCTGCGCAAGATCGTCGCCCGGGCACGAAGTCTTGTCGGCGCACATCTCGCGTGGGTCACGATACAGGACGATGAAAGCGGACTCTTCCGGACCGTCGCGGCCGAAGGCCATCTGTCCCCCGCGACTGCGAAGATGACAGCCCGCGCCGAATACGGCGCCGTCAGCCTCATCATGAATACGAAGAGCTTCTTCGATACGCAGGATTATCTGAACGACCGGCGCTTCCGACACCTTCCCGAGCTCGACCGGATATTCGAGGCCGAGAACATTGTGTCGCTCGCCGGGTTCCCGATCCTCTCCGACGATGCGGTGCATGGATTTCTCTTCCTCGCGGATCGTTACGCACGCAAACTCAGCGGTCGCGAGATTTCGGTGCTCGGCTCGTTCGCTTCGCATGCGGGCGTGGCCATCCGCAACGCCAATACGTTCAGGCTTCTTTCGGCCGCACTCGACGAGGCGCAACGGAGCCGGAGCGCGCTGGTCGAGCATATTCGGCGTGTCGAATCTTCCGCAGCGGCCCACGACGAGATGATGGCGCTGCTGGCGTCGGGCGGCGAGTTGCAACACTTCCTTCAGCAGGTCGCCAACCAGATCGGCGGCGCCATTTTCTTGTGCGATGCGAAGCTTCGAATCCGGGATGAGTTCGTTTCCGCGACGTACCGCGGACAATTCGCGGCAGACTTGCGCGCAGGCAAGCTCGATACGTCAGCAATGATGGCTGCGACCTCGCAATCCAGGCACACCGGGCGGTCCGCGGCGGTCGTCGATGCGGGCGACGAACACTGCCGCGTCGTTGCCCTGCACGATGGCGCCGGACGGAGCGAATTCCTCGTCGTCTGCTATCAGGGTGCGCGCGATGTGATCGAGATTCGCAATCTGGAAAGAAGCGCCGTGGCGCTGTCGATCGCCAGACTCTGGAACGAGAAGCGTGAGACGGAGAAACAGATCGCTTCCTCGACCCTTCTGCGCCATCTCGTCCTGGTGACGCCGGCCGACCCGGCGACAGTATCGGGCATCCGGGACCGGCTCAGTCTGAAAGCCGACGAGCCTGTTTCGCTCACCCTCCTTGTGATCTCCGGACTCGATCGTGCATCGCAGGCCTCCAGGATTCGCGAGTGCTCCTCCCGGGCGAATGTGCTCGTCGATCTTCTCGACGACGCGCATGTCGCCCTGGGTGCCGAGGCAGCGCTGCGCGACTTCCTCCGGCAACTGACCTCCGGTCGCCCGGGCTGGGATGTCGGCGGCATCGTCTCCGAGCCGTTCCTGGATCTTGCGGCAGCGCCGGACCAGTTTGCCCGGATCAACCGGACGTTCCGCGTGTTGCAGCGAATGAAACGCCTCGGCGGGTTCCTGTCGCAGTCCGACGTGAACCTGTTTGCGAGATTGTTCGAGGGCGGAGATACGCTGCGCATGGCGCGCTATCTCGGCGAAATACTGAGGCCGATTGAACAGAAGGCTCAACGGCAAGCGGCCGAGCTGAAGAAGACCTTGCTTTGCTATCTGGACAATCGCTACAGCATCAAGCCCACGGCCGACGCCCTCGGGCTGCACACGAACACGATCCGGCAGCGCCTCGAGACGCTTCGCCAGATTCTCGGCGACTGGGACGACCCAATCCGGGCCCTGGAGTTGCATGTCGCTCTCCGCCTGGAATCGTTGATGGAGGGTACTCCGCGATCCAAATCCCCCACCATCGATCCCGGCATCCTGGAATGAGCACGAGAATCGACACACAGCGCTTCCAGGTCGAGGGCGGCAAGGTCGATCTCGGCAAGCGGCCGACGCGGGTCGAGCCGATTTACGAGTCCGATGCGGACCACGCGGGGAAACTCAGGCGCCAGGTGGAGCGGCTCAGCGACCTGCAGGAACGCCTCCACGCTTCCGGGAGCCATGCGCTGCTCGCCGTCTTTCAGGGAATGGACACGGCGGGCAAGGACGGTGGATCCGCCATGTGATGTCTGGCGTGAATCCGCGGGGCGTTTTCCGAGATAATCCTCGACGCGCTTGAGGAGATGAAGCTTGCGTGGCCGGAGACAAGCGCGGCCCGCGCGACTGAGCTTGACGCCATCCGGAAGGAGCTCGAGGCGGAGAAGCGCACCGGCGTGTAGTGTCGCCCAGAGATGAAAGGGTCTTGCCATCGGCAATTGGCTCGCCAGAATCCGTTCGCTCCACAATTCGCGATCGCCGATCCACGACCATCGACTCTTCCTATGGAAGATCGTTGCATAGATGCAACAGATTAAGACGAAGGCAATTCTTTCTCATGATATTCGGTTTGTTCGATTGCGCCATGACCTGCGAATCAGAAATGAGCGTTCATCTGAATTCTTTTGGAGATTGATCGGATGAAACGCTCACTCTTTCTCGCGGCGTTGCTGCTCGGGGCGTCCTTCATCGTCGGTGGCGCCGTGGCCGCCGATGCAGGGGGGAGCGACTACACCCCACTACCGCCGGCCCAGTCCGATTTCGATATCGCCTTTGGCATCTATGGCGGCGGCGGGATCATCGAGGCCGGCGATGACTCCTACCGCATATTCGGAATCACCGGAGCGTTTACTAGGGCGCTCGATGCCGGCAAGTCGATGCAGATTGCCGGCCGCGGCGAGATCGGGCTGGAGACGGACGCGGACACCTATGGCGGCGTCCAGGTCGACGGCCATCTCTTCTGGAACATGAGCGCACCTTCGGCCGTCGGACTTGTCGCCTCTCTGGCCGTCGACCAGGCAGACGACGACTGGAATGTGCACGGACTTGTCGGCGCGGCGGCGGGCCTGCGAAGCGGCATGGTTCACTGGGGCGGCCAGATCGGCTGGATCGGTACCCTTTCAACCGAGGGGAACGACCGGCTCGGCGACGCATGGTTTGCGCGCGGCATCGTCCAGGTTTTCATCCAGCCCGACCTGAAGCTGCAGGGCGAGGTCGGATATTACGACGGCCGCTTCGACAGCGACCTCGACGCCTTCCACATGTTCACCGCCGGGGCGGAGGTCGAATGGAAGTTCGCGCAGCGGACCTCGCTGTTCGTGTCCTATGACGGGCAGTGGACTACGGACGACACCTGGGGCGGCACGGCTTCGACCTACCAGATCCTCGCAGGCCTGCGCTTCACGCTCAATCCGGGATCGCTGCAAGGTGGTGCGACGATGGGTCCGCCGGTCGATGCGCCGAACATCACGCGGCTGAACGCTATTGCGGCGATGAACAACTAGGCTGACGACATCAGGGCTGGGGTTTTGGGCCGCCGGGTTTTCCGGCGGCCCTTTTTCTGCATTGTTCGGCAATCAGAACTTCGGTTCGGGTCTTCCCAGGCTTCTGCATGCGGCGATGAGCGTGTTCGCCATCAGCATGGCGATCGTCATGGGTCCGACCCCGCCCGGTACGGGCGTGATCCATCCGGCGTGCCCCGCCGCTTCGGCATAGGCCACATCGCCGACGAGTCGCGTCGCGCCGGCGCCCTTGTCCGGAGCAAGCACCCGATTGATACCGACGTCGATCACCGCAGCCCCTTCCCTCACCCAGCTTCCACGCACCATTTCCGGCTTGCCGACAGCGGCGACGACTATTTCTGCACGCCGCACCACCGAAGGCAGGTCGCGCGTCCGGCTGTGCGCGATCGTCACGGTGCAGTTTTCGTTGAGCAGAAGTTGCGCGACCGGCTTGCCGACGAGAACCGAGCGGCCGATCACGACCGCCTCGCGGCCCGCGAGCGTGTCGCCGAGGGCATGGTGCAGCAGCACCATGCAGCCCGCGGGTGTGCACGGCACCAGCGCGCGGTCGGCCATGCCGCCGGCGAGCCGGCCGGCGTTGACGGGATTCAGGCCGTCGACATCCTTTTCCGGCAGGATCGTCTCGATCGCCGCCGTCGAGCGGATCTGTTTCGGCAGAGGCATCTGAACAAGAATGCCGTGAATGGCGGGGTCTGAGTTGAGCTTGCCGACCAGCGCCAGGAGATCCGCCTCCGAGGTCGCGGCGTCGAGCGTGTGCTGTACCGAGTGAAAGCCGATTTCGCTTGCGGTGCGGCTCTTGTTGCGAACGTAGACCTGGCTGGCAGGGTCCTCACCGACGAGCACGACGGCGAGCCCCGGTCGAACGCCGGTCTCCCTGTGCAGCTTTTCCGTCTCGGTGCGCACGCGCGCGGTAACGCCGGCGGCGATGGCCTTGCCGTCGATGACTCGGGCGGCGGTGGTCGATTGTGCGGTTGCCATTCGATGAAATCCGGTTAAGGACGTGCAGAAGCGGTAGCGGATAGCAGGAAACCCGATTTTCCCCAACGGCTGCAAGCAGGAGGCACTTTCATGGGCTTCGTGTTCGACCCACCGCCGACAGTAGCGCTGCCCATTCTTGGGACGAACGATCTCTTCCCCGTGCATCGGGTCTATTGCGTGGGACGCAACTACGCGGAGCATGCGCGGGAGTTCGGCAACGATCCCACAGAACCGCCGTTCTTCTTCCAGAAGAATCCCGACAATCTCGTCGTATCGCCGCACGAGGTCGAATATCCGCCGATGACCGCCGACCTGCAGTACGAGGTGGAGCTGGTGGCGGTGCTGAAGAGCGGCGGACGAAACCTGCCCGAAGGCGACGCCCTCGAACATGTCTACGGGTACGCGGTGGGCGTCGACCTGACGCGCCGCGACCTGCAATCCGAGGCGAAGCGCCTCCGGCGGCCGTGGGAGGTCGCAAAGGCGTTCGAACAGTCGGCTCCGATCGGGCCGATCGCTACGGCGGAGAACATCGGCCATCCGGCCCGGGGGCTCATATCGCTCGACCTCAACGGCGTGTTGCGCCAGCGCGCCGACCTCGCCGAGATGAACTGGGGTGTGCCGCGGCTGATCGCCAACCTTTCGGCCTATTTCGACTTGCGTGCCGGCGACGTCATCTTCACGGGCACGCCGGCCGGCGTCGGGCCGACCGTGCGCGGCGACCGCCTGCACGCGCATATCGACAATATCGGCGACCTCGCGGTGCGGATCGTCTGATTGCACCCCCCTCCACATGGAAATCCGGCGATGGGCGTGCTAGGTCCGTCCGCATGCTCCAGAGCGCAGGAAAAAGCGCCGATTCGACGCTGCCGAAGGCCATTGCCTTCATCGCCGCCGATACAGCGGAAGCGCAGTCGGCGCTACGACCGCTCGTGGAAAAATACGGATCGGCGTCGCCCGAGAATGCCGATGTCATCGTGGCTCTCGGCGGCGACGGTTTCATGCTTCAGACGCTGCACAGGTTCATGAACACGGGCAAGCCGATATACGGGATGCACCGCGGCACGATCGGCTTTCTCATGAACGAGTTCCGCGAGGACGGTCTTCCGGAACGCATCGCCGCGGCGACCACCACGGCGGTGCATCCGCTGGCGATGGAGGCCACCGACTTCGAGGGCAAGAAGCACCGGGCCTATGCGATCAACGAGGTCTCGCTGCTGCGGCAATCCTATCAGGCGGCAAAGCTGCGCATCTCGATCGACGGCAAGGTTCGGCTCGAGGAACTCGTCTGCGACGGCGTTCTGGTGGCGACGCCGGCCGGCAGCACGGCATACAACCTCTCGGCACACGGGCCGATCCTGCCAATCTATGCACCGCTGCTTGCGCTCACGCCCATCAGCGCGTTCCGGCCGCGGTCGTGGCGCGGGGCACTGCTTCCCGACAGGGCGAAGGTGCGGATCGAAGTGCTGGAGCACACCAAACGCCCGGTCAATGCGGTCGCGGATCACACTGAAATCAAGTCGGTGGTTGAAGTACTTGTACAGCAGGATCCGAATGCCGAGAGTCTTGTGATGTTCGATCCCGACCATAGCTGGGACGAACGAATCCTGGCCGAGCAGTTCCGGTATTAGGCCCCGCGCGCATTTGGTCCCGTACACCCAATCTTAAACTGCGTCGAAGATGGTCGCGGCGGGGGTGTATTGCCTCGGACCTTTCCCATGAGCCGCCGCGACAAAGACAATCTCGACATCGAAGAAAGCCCGATTGAGGAACCCTACGAAATCATCCAGCCACCCGGAACGCTCAGGGCCAAGGCCCGCGTTCTCACCGAAGCGGAGGCGGCGCGGTTCAACCCCATCGGCCAGGCCGAGGATGCACTGGAAAAGCTCTCGGTGAACTTCCAGAAGTGGCTCGACGATCAGGTCGCGGTCCTTCGCGAAGCGCATGCGGATGGCGAGGCGGCCGGCTATTCGGAGGAGGCAATCCAGACGCTTTTCCGGGCGGCGCACGATCTGCGGGGCCAGGCGGCAACGCTCGGCTATCCGCTGGCGGGCGAAATCGCCGGCAGCCTTTGCCATCTCGTCGATCATATCCCTGCCGGCGGGCCCGTTCCGCGCGATCTTGTGCGCCTTCATGTCGAAGCCGTCCGGGCGGTCGTGGCCGAAAAGGCAACCGACGAGAACCACGCCACCGGCCGCCCGCTGGTGGACGGCCTGCGGGCGATTACCGAGGCGGTCGTCGATCGCATCGGCCGGCCGGCCGCCTGAAGAGCCGGCGTTTCAGGCAGCCCTTGCGGTCTCGGCGTAGTCGCGAGCGGCCGATCGCGCCGCTTCGGCTGCGAAGCGGCGCAACATGGCCATCAGTTCATTCATCTCGCCGTCGGTGATCCCCTCATAGCGGTCGATCACCCGATCGACGATCCAGCGGGCGAAGCGCAGACGTTCGCCCGGATCGCTCGGCGGTTCGCAGGATTTGCAGACCTCGACCGCCGCTTCGAATGCATCGAATGCGATCGCCGGCAGCCCGGCTTTCCCATACACGGCCTTCAGGGCCGCGCGCCGGCCGCCGCGGATGAGGCCGCTTACCCGTTCCTCCGGCATGCCGGAGAGGACCGACAACGCCGCTTCAAAGAAGGCAAGATTGCCCGCACAGACCGCACGCAGCAGCAGCGAAGTCGTGAGCTGACCGGTCACGCGCAAATGCTCGACCAGTGCCGGAAGCTCGTCCGATGCGGTTTCGGCGGCGATGGAAACAGTAGCGCGGTCGCAAGCGTCGCGCGTGACGCCGTCGAGCCGCTCCTGGCTGACCCAGGCTCGCGCGGCGACCAGTGCACCCAAGGCGTCGCCCAGCCGGCGTACGAGGTATTGATGCACATCGACCGGCAGACCGGGCCGTTCCAGCATCGCTTCCCGGATTTCCCCGTCCTCGCCAAACCGGTCGGCAATCCGCATCAGGCTGAGGCGGGCGATGGCCGCGCCGGGATTGGACACGAGCGCCAGACACGCCTCGCGTCCGCCAACCTCGGATATTGCGGCGGACACCGCGACCGACAATGCCGGGCGGCGCGCGACCGCGGCCTGCAACTCTTCCTCCGCTGCAGCGACGATGTCCACCAGCTCGGTATCGAGAAGTACCGGCGAACGGGACAGGATCAGCGCGGCTGTCTCGGGCCGGTCGGCGACCAGCGAAAGCACGATGTGCTTCGGCGCTTCGACGCTGTTGGCGAGTGCGTCCGCCAGCGCGAAACGCACCTCCGGCGACGGATCGTCCAGCAGCAGCGTCATCGCCGCTTCCATGCCTTCGCGTTCCTCAAGCGCGACCTCGGAATAGAGAAAGGCGCGGGCAAGCGCGTGCGCTGCCTCGGCACGTTGCTCCGTGGGCGCGGTCTTCGCCCAGGCCAGAAACCGGTGCGCAATCATCTCGGCGCTCAATGCTCTCGCTACGCGGGTGCGGGGCGATCTCATGTGGAGCATGACGTGCGAGGCATTAACGTCGGGTTCACCACGATTGCGTCAGCGGGGCGAGAAGCGCCCCGCGATCGGAGCGAGCTGGCCGGGCTCGATCGGTCCCCGATCCGACCATGCGCTTTCCGGCGACGGGATCAGCCGGGGAATCTCGACGCCTGCGTCGTCCGACGCTTCGGCGGCTTCCATCTGAAGCGCGGCGAGCGCGAAGCGGCTCGGAAGCGGCGTCTCGGCAGGCCGCGACCCGCTTTCGTTCGGGCTTTCGTCTCCGCCCGGTTCGATGAGGGCGAAGCGGCTGCGGATCGCTTCCGCTGCGGCGTTCGGCCAACCCGCCGGCACCACCGGGGCATAGGCCATCACGGCCGGCGGGTCGCCAGTGGCGAGTGGCGCATCGCCGTGCTTGCTGACGAGACCGGCATATACCTCCGCGACCGACCGATTGCGGCTGCCGGCGTAGAATATTCCGCGATTGGCGGCCGCCTGTGCCGGGAACAGATCGGCCGCGCTGGCGTCGGGCGATTGCGCCGCATGCCGGATCAGACGGGTGGCGCCCTCCGCGCCCAGGAAATGCGCGATGTAGAGTTCGCCCTGCGTCGGCGTCCGGCCGAGCGCCGCGGTCAGATGCGCCGCATTGCGGCGGGCGAATTCGCCCGCCATCGCCGATGCGATCGCCGGATCCTCGCGCAGGGAAAGAATGTGGCGGCGCGCCTCGGCGTCGGCGACACGGTAGGTGCCGCGCGCTGTCATTTCGATCGACGCGGCTTCGGCGGCAAGGCCGAGCCGCGGCCCCTCTTCCTTCACCAGCTCCAGCCAGGTCTGCTCGATGAACTGAAACAGTCCCGTGGCCGATGAAGTCCGCGCCCGCGCCGACGGATCCAGGCCGCTCTCCCGGATCGCCGTCCGAAGCAGGTATTCGAACGGAGCGCCCGACCGTGCGCTCGCCGCCCGGAGTGCGCCAGCCAGTCCGTCTGGGAGGGAGGAAACGTCGGCTACGAGCATCCGGCAGCGCGGAATCGCGGTATGGTTAGCAAGCGGTTAAAGGATCGGCCTGGGCGGTAAAGAAGACGTTAATTCCTGACGTTTCTTTCCGGCCATGAATTCGCCACGTATCCGGGCTGCTTCTGGCGCCCTTGCCGGGGAGAAAACGCATGATCCAGAGGCGCGCCTCGATGCCTGGATTTGCGGCGGCCCTGCTTGCCGCCTCTGTTCTCACGATTTTCCTGGCCGTCCCGACGCCCGCGCTGGCTCAGGCCGACGTTGTCGCCGGGGACGATCTTCCGGCCGAGGGCGCCGATGTCGGCGACGAGTCAGACTATCTGGTCGATGAGGATTTGCCCGGCGCCGCGGCGGCCCGGCCTCGTCTTCCCTCGGCTCCGCTTCCGCCGCCGCCGTCCGGTCCTGTGCGCGGCGTGCTGTTCGAGGCGCTTCTGGCCCCGGACACCCCCGCGGTTCCTGACGGGGTCACCTGGCGGATCTTCGCAACGGATTCCAGCGGTCAGAAGCTGGGCATGGTCTCCGAAGCCACGGGTGGATCGCTTCAAGCCGCGCTCGCCGAGGGGAGCTATTTCGTTCACGCGGCCTATGGAAGGGCGGGCACGACCAAGCGGGTTGACGTCGGTCCCAACACGGAGCGCGAAAGGATCGTGCTCAATGCCGGCGGGCTTCGGCTTTCCGCGTTTGTCGGCAAGGAGACGCGCCTGCCGCCAAATCTCGTGTCCTTCGATATTTTCGTGGAAGACGGGGAGATTGGCGAGCGGACTCTGGTGATACCGGGTGCCAATGCGGAAAAGATCATCCGGCTCAATGCCGGTACCTATCACGTGATCGGCCGCTACGGAGACGCCAATGCCGTGGTTCGTGCGGACGTCACGGTTCAGCCCGGCAAGCTCACCGACGCCATTCTCTATCACAAGGCCGCCCGAGTGACTCTGAAGCTCGTTTCCGAACATGGCGGCGAGGCCCTGGCCAATACTGCCTGGTCTGTTCTCGCCTCGAACGGCGACAGCGTCTTCAATTCCGTGGGCGCATTTCCGGCCGTGGTGCTGGCCGCGGGCCAATACACGGCCATCGCGCGGCACGACAACCGGACCTACCGGGGCACGTTCACGGTGGAGACCGATCTCAACCGCGACATCGAGGTTCTGGCGGTCGAATGAACCCATTTTCGGCCGGGCCACCGAACTTTTTCGGCCGGTCTCCCGCCCTGACCACCGATTCTTAAGATTCTACCGACATTTTTCGTTCCCCATTGACATTGGGTCGGAGGAGCCGGCCGCGTCCGGGGAGTGAGAACATGACGGGTCAGAGCTTTCCGGTGCCCGCAAACGAGACAGAACGCCTCGCGGCGGTGCGTGAGCTCCAGTTCCTCTACGTCGATCAACGGGAAAGCCTGCAGCGGATACACCAGCTCGCGCTGCGCACCCTTGAGGTACCTTACGCCTCCGTCAACCTCGTCGACGCCGACACAGTCCTTTCGCTGAGTTCACGGAATCGGGACCAAGCCGGAATTCCGCGTTCCTCCGCCATCTCCTCGCACGTGATCATGCAGGACGGCGTCTTCGAAGTCCCCAACATCGTCGCCGATCCGCAGTTCGCAAATTCGTTCGGCGTCAATTCCGAGCCAGGTTTCCGCTCCTTCCTTGGAATGCCGCTTGCCATGAAGCCCGGCGTGAATGTCGGCGTGTTCTGCGTGCTGGATACGAAGCCGCGGCGCTTCACCGAGAACGAAAAGGCCGAGTTTGTCACACTCGGCGGTATCGCTCTCGATGTCATCCGGCTGCACAAGTCGTCGCGCGATCTTCAGGCGCGCGAGGCGATGCTCAACCAGACGACCAGCCTCGCCCAACTCGGCGGCTGGGAGCGCGATCTGACCACCGGAAGATTCAAGCTCAGCGATCAGCTCTACCGCATCAACGAACTCGATCCCGGCGACCCCCGGCCGATGCGCTCGATGCTGCTCGGCCTGTCGACCGAAAACGACCGCAAGCTCAGGCAGGCGATCGACCTTCTTGCCCGAAGCGGCACACCGTTCGACATTGAGGTGCCGTTCACGACAGCCTGGAACAACCGGCGCTGGGCGCGCGTGAAGGGCGAGCGCGAAGCCCGCAACGGCAAAGTGGTCCGTGTGTTCGGCGTCGTACAGGATATCACCGACCGGAAGGCCGCCGAGGCGCGCATCGAGCACCTGGCCCATCACGACTCCCTCACCGGACTGCCCAACCGCGCGCTGTTCAACCAGCGTCTGGCCGCCGCCATCGAAGCCTGCAAGGCGAGCAACAAGAAGTTCGCGCTGATGCTGCTCGACTTCGACGATTTCAAGAGCATCAACGACACCCGCGGGCATGCCGTGGGCGACCGCCTTCTGGAAACGGCGGCAACGCGGCTGCTGCGGACGCTCGGTCCGGGCGACACGGTTTCGCGCCTCGGCGGCGACGAGTTCGCGGTCATCGTGAACGACGTGGAAACGGACGAGGACGTGACCGCGGCGGCTGAGCGAATCTGCGCCGTACTGAAGGAACCGCTGCCGATCGGCAACGAATCAATCGCGACAAGCGTGAGCATCGGTGTCACGATGTTTCCGGACGACCATTCGGACGGTTCGGAGCTGATGAAGAATGCCGACATCGCGCTCTACCTGGCCAAGTCGGCCGGTCGGGCCCGGCCCGCCTATTTCACGTTGGCGCTCCGGTCCAAGTTCGAAGAGAAGCGGCTGCTGATCGAGGACATCAGGCGCGGCATCGCCGCCAACGAATTCATGCTCTACTATCAGCCGATCTGCGGCATGAGCGCCAGCGGCGCCAACCGGGTTGCGGGCTTCGAAAGCCTGATGCGGTGGCACCACCCGCGGCTCGGCGTGCTCACGCCCGCCTTCTTCAACATCGGCTTTGAAGACGCGCAGCTTGCGCTTCAGCTCGGCGAGGTCGGACTGAAGCAGCTCATCCACCGCATCGAGGAGTGGCACGCGGCTGGCGTTCCGTTCGGGTATGTCGCGTTCAACGTGGCGCCGGGCCAGTTCGCGAACTCGGAATTCTTCGCACATGTCCGCAAGGCCGTCAGCGGCGCTGGCGTGCCGCGCGGCAGCGTGATGCTCGAGGTGACGGAGAGCGTCTATCTCAGCCAGTATTCGGAGAAGGTCGCGGCGGAGCTTTCCGCGCTGCACGACATCGGGGTCCGCGTGGCACTTGACGATTTCGGCACCGGCTACGCGTCGCTGACGCATCTCAAGCAATTCCCGATCGACATCATGAAAATCGACCGATCGTTCATCCGGCACATCGGCGAGAACCAGGACGATACGGCCATTGCGTGCGCTGTCATCAATCTCGGCCACGCGCTCGGCATCGACATCGTGGCGGAGGGCGTGGAGAAGCGCGAGCAGGCGCAGTTCCTGTCGCTCAACGGCTGCAATACAATGCAGGGCTATTACTTCGCCAAGGCCATGCATCCGGACGATGTGCCGGCGTTCATCCGTTCGTATGACAGGGCGCCGGCTGTCGCGGGTGGAGCTGCGACTTAGCCCAGTTGCGAGTCGGCGGGAGATTGGAAGGCCGCCCGCGGCGCGCGATGCCTTCATCGATCGCCAGGGTCGTCTGCATGCATCAGGGCAATCTGTAGTCTGACGTCGTGATGTCAACGAAGCCTACGGATGCCGATTCGCGCTCCGCCGCGCGTCCGGCGGTACGGCCTCGTCCGCCAAGGCGGCGATAGCCGTTGCCAGCGGCATCGACTGTTGGTCCTGCGAGCCGAGGCGGCGGACATTCACGCTCCCCTCCTCTGCCTCGCGCCGGCCGCAGACGAGGATCACCGGCACCTTGGCGAGCGAGTGCTCGCGGACCTTGTAGTTGATCTTCTCGTTACGCAGATCGGCGTCGGCGCGCAGACCGGCGGCGCGGAGCTTCGCCAGGACATCCGACGCATAGCCGTCAGCGTCGCTGGTGATGGTGGCGACGACCGCCTGCACCGGCGCAAGCCATAGCGGGAAGTGGCCCGCATGATGCTCGATCAGGATGCCGAGGAAGCGTTCCATCGAGCCGCAGATGGCGCGGTGAATCATCACCGGAGTCTTTTTCTCGCCGTCAGAGTCAACGTAGAAGGCGCCGAAACGGTGCGGCAGGTTGAAGTCGACCTGTGTCGTGCCGCACTGCCAGTCGCGGCCGATGGCGTCGCGCAGCACGTATTCGAACTTCGGTCCGTAGAAGGCACCCTCGCCCGGATTGATGCCGGTCCTGATGCGGCCGCCCGAGCGTTCCTCGATCTGCTTCAGCACACCCATCATCACCTCCTCGGCGTGATCCCAGGAGGAATCGGCGCCGACGCGTTTTTCCGGACGGGTGGACAGCTTCACCACCACTTCATCGAAACCGAAGTCCGCATAGGTCGAGAGGATCAGGTCGTTGATGCGCAGGCACTCCGACGCGAGCTGCTCCTCCGTGCAGAAGACATGCGCGTCGTCCTGAGTAAACGCGCGTACGCGGAGAAGCCCATGGAGCGCTCCGGACGGCTCGTAGCGGTGCACGACGCCGAACTCGGCGAGCCGCAGCGGCAGGTCGCGGTAGGACTTCAGGCCATGCTTGAAGATCTGAATGTGGCCTGGGCAATTCATCGGCTTGATGGCGTAGACACGCTCGTCGTCCGTGTCGTCGCCGGCCGAATGCGCCGCGAACATGTTCTCGCGGAACCAGCCCCAGTGACCGGAAGTCTCCCATAGCGACTTGTCGAGAAGCTGCGGCGCATTCACCTCCTGATACGTACCCGCGAGGCGGCGGCGCATGTAGGCGATCAGCGCCTGAAAGATCGTCCAGCCCTTCGGGTGCCAGAAGACGGTGCCTGGTCCCTCCTCCTGGAAATGGAACAGGTCCATCTCGCGGCCGAGGCGGCGGTGATCGCGCTTTTCCGCCTCCTCCAGCATGTGGAGATAGGCGTCCAGCTCGTCCCTGTTGCGCCAGGCGGTGCCGTAGATGCGGGTGAGCATCGGGTTGCGGTGATCGCCGCGCCAGTAAGCACCAGCCACCTTCATCAACTTGAACGCGTCGCCGACCTGACCGGTGGAGACCATGTGCGGACCGCGACAAAGGTCGAACCACTCGCCCTGCCGGTAGATGCGGATCTCCTCCCGAGGCGGGATCGCGTCGATCAGCTCGACCTTGAACATCTCTCCCTTGTCGGCGAAGACCTGCTTCGCATCGTCCCGCGACCAGACCTCCTTGGTGAAGGGTTCGTTCCGCCGTACGATCTCCCGCATCTTTGCTTCGATCTTCGGAAGATCCTCGGTCGTAAACGGCTCGTTCCGGAAGAAGTCGTAGTAGAAGCCGTTCTCGATCACCGGCCCGATGGTTGCCTGCGTGCCGGGGTAGAGCTCCTGTACGGCCTCGGCCATCACGTGCGCGGCGTCGTGCCGGATCAGCTCGAGCGCGCGCGGATCGTCGCGGGTAACGATCTCGATACGAGCGTCCCTGTCGATGCGGTCGGCGAGATCGGCGAGCCGGCCGTCGAGCGCCATCGCGACAGCCTTCCTGGCCAGCGATCTGGAAATGCTTTCGGCGACATCCTTGCCAGTGACGCCAGCGGGGAACTCGCGAACGGAATTGTCGGGAAAGGTCAGTCGGATCATCGGTCTCTCCTGCTCACTCCCGCGTACGGGCGCGGGTAAGCGGTGGGTCAGCGCGGTGCCGACATAGCGGAAGCGTCGGTGAAGGTCCAGCTGCCTCAAATATCCAGCCGGCTCTTTGGGTCCATGTGGTCGCCGGTCCAATAGCCATAGGTCCAGGGCAGGTACCAGCGCGCGCCGGGTTTCGGGCTGTCCGGCACCGGATCGAAGCCGGATGCCCCGAACGGCCCGCAACGCTGAAAGCGCGCAAGGCCCATCCAGAAGCCTGCCCAAAGTCCGAAGCGGGCGATCGCCTCCTCCGTGTAGTGCGAGCAGGTCGGCAGGTAGCGACACTGGCGCCCCATGAGCGGCGACAGGACGACGCGGTAGGCACGGATCAGCCCGATTCCGAGCCAAGCGGCCGGACTTACCGGTGTGTGCGATGCAGCATCGTGTCGTTCAGCTGTCATTCAAGACCCTTAGGGAACAATTCATGCGTTCGATGCTTACATGGGTGTGTCGGCGTGTTCTCGCACAGGAGTGCGTGAGATGCTCAGTGTTCTCAGGTATCACTACCTCGAATATCGCCGGGTCGGCTTCGGCCGCATGGCCGCGCTTCGGTTTGCCTGGATGGTCGCCACGGCAAGCCGGTTTGCTTGATCGCCTCCACCGCGAAGCCTAGAAGGCTTCCAGGGCGGTTGGAATCATGGCCATCATCAATTTCGGCCCACAGAAGTCGTTCTCCGATCTGACCGAGCGAGAAGTCCTTGCCCTTGCCATTCAGAGTGAGGAGGAGGACGGCCGGCTCTATCGGGAGATCGCGGCGCGGCTGCGCGACGACTATCCCGCCTCGGCGGAGATGTTCGTCAAGATGGCGGAGGAGGAAAGCGAGCACCGCCGGCGGCTCCTCGAGCTCTTCGAGCAGCGTTACGGAAGCGAGATCCCGCTCATCCGCCGTGAGGACGTGCGGGGCTTCGTGCGACGGCGGCCGCTATGGATGACACCTACCCTCGATATCGAGGCGGTGCGGCGGCGGGCCGAGACGATCGAGGCGGAGAACGCCAATTTCTACCGGCGCGCGGCGGCACGCAGCACCGATCCCGCCGTGCGTTCCCTGCTCGGGGACCTTGCCGAAGCCGAGGCCGGGCACGAGAGCGTGGCGCACAAGCTCGAAGCGGGCATTCCGGAATCGGCGCGGGCGCAGGAGCGCGAGACCGCACGGCGCCTGTTCGTGCTCCAGATCGTGCAGCCCGGGTTGATCGGGCTGATGGACGGCTCGGTATCGACGCTAGCGCCTGTGTTCGCCGCCGCCTTCGCCACGCACGACAGCTGGGCGACCTTTCTCGTCGGGATGGCCGCATCGGTCGGCGCCGGCATATCCATGGGCTTCGCCGAAGCGCTCTCCGACGACGGTACGCTGACCGGGCGCGGGCATCCGTGGACTCGCGGGCTCGTCACCGGGCTCATGACGACCCTTGGCGGGGTCGGTCACACCCTCCCCTACCTCATCCACGATTTCTGGATCGCGACGGGGCTCGCGATTGTCGTCGTGCTCATCGAGCTCTGGGCGATCGCCTGGATTCGGGCGCGCTACATGGACACGCCCTTCCTTCGCGCGGCGTTTCAGGTCGTGGTTGGCGGGATGCTGGTGTTCGCGACCGGAATATTGATCGGGAGCGCCTGACTCGCCTTGGCCCGCGAGGGGTCGTTCATGCGACCTGCTTCCGCCTGGCCTCGATCTGGTCGAGCGCATCGACGACCGCGTCGAAGGTAAGCATGGTGGAGGCGTGGCGCGCCTTGTAGTCGCGCACCGGCTCCAGGAACTTCAGTTCCTCGAAGCGGCCGGTGGGCGGCGGGCCGTTTTCCTTGAGCATCTTCAGCATCTGCTGGCGCACGGCGCGCAATTCGTCGGCATGCGCGCCGACGATGTGGCGGGCCATGATCGAGGACGAAGCCTGTCCAAGCGCGCAAGCTTTCACCTCGTGCGCAAAGTCAGTGACGACGTCGCCGTCCATCTTCAGATCGACCGTCACGGTCGAGCCGCAAAGGCGGGAGTGGGCTCGGGCCGTTGCGTCCGGGTGTTCAAGCCGTCCGATCCGGGGGATGTTACCGGCGAGTTCCAGAATCCTGCTGTTATAGATATCGTCGAGCATGCGACCTGTCGGCGCGGCCATTTCCCATGAATCTAGCAACTTTATACGATCCCGATACGGTCCCGCGAGCCCCTCATGGCCATCTGCCGCGGCGGGGATTGGCGGTACGGGGCCGATATACGATATAGGAATGGTTTTCCGGTGCTCCATCCCTTGAAACGAAGGCATTCCTTCGCGATGGAGATGCCAGAGCTATAAGGTCGGTCCACGGAAAAGACCGACCGGCCTGAGGATTCGAAATGGACGCCTGTGTGAACAAGCCCGCTGCGGCGGCAGAAGAAGCCCGCAAAAAGATCGTGCGCCCGAGCCGTGCCGAGGCCGAGGCGGCGGTCCGAACGCTCATTGCCTGGGCGGGCGACGATCCCGACCGCGAGGGGCTGCGCGAGACGCCGGAGCGCGTGGTGCGCGCCTATGAGGAATTCTACTCCGGCTACGGCGAGGATGCCGCGACGGTACTTTCCCGCACTTTCGAGGAAGTCGATTCCTATGACGACATCGTGCTCGTGAGAGACATCCCATTCTCGTCGCATTGCGAGCACCACATGGTACCCTTCGTCGGCAAGGCGCACGTCGCGTACTTCCCATCGGAAGGCGGCGTGGTCGGCCTGTCGAAGCTCGCGCGAGTCGTCGAAACATTCGCGCGCCGGCTGCAAACGCAGGAAAAGATGAATGCCGAGATCGTGCAGGCGATCGACGCCGCATTGAAACCGCGCGGGATTGCCGTGATGCTCGAGGCCGAGCATCAGTGCATGACCCTTCGCGGCGTGCAAAAGCACGGTGCCTCAACCGTAACGACGCAATTCACCGGCGTGTTCCGCGACGATCCCGCCGAGCAACTTCGTTTCCTGACGCTGGTGCGCGGTCCTGCCGCCTGACGGCACGCCGGACCGCCCGGCTCGGTTCTTGTCAGGCCGACAAATGACGGACCTCCCTTTCGCCCCGCGCGGAACGATCGACGAGATCGAATCGGGTCTTGCCTTCGCGCCGAAATTCGACGCGCATGGACTCATTCCCTGCATCGTGACGGATGCCGGCAGCGGCGAGGTCGTGATGTTCGCGTGGATGAACGCGGAGGCGCTTTCGCGCACGATCGCGTCGCGGCAGGCGCATTTCTGGAGCCGCTCGCGAAAGAAGATCTGGCGCAAGGGCGAGGAAAGCGGCAACGAGCAGACCGTCGTGGAACTCCGCACGGATTGCGACCAGGACGTCATCCTGCTCAAGGTGCGGACCGGCGGCGAAGGCATGAATTGCCACACCGGCCGTCGCTCGTGCTTCTATCGCCTTCTGCCGCTTGGAGAGCGCGGACTGCGCCTCGTGTTCGACGAGACGATGCCGAGGTCCTGACGCTCCTCAGGCGGTGGCGATGTAGAGCCGCATCTCCTCCGCTTCGCGTTCGACGTCCTCGATGCGGCGCTTGACCACGTCGCCGATCGAAATCACACCGACCATGCGTCCGTTCTCCACCACCGGCATGTGGCGGAACCGGCCGCGCGTCATCCGGGTCATCACTTCGTTGATGGTATCCCGCTCCGAACAGGTAACCACCCTGGTGGTCATCACCGAGCGAACCTCGCGGTCGAGCGCCTCCGCTCCCGACTCTGCAAGCGCTGCGACAATGTCGCGTTCGGAGACGATGCCCAGGATGCGTCCGCTGCGATCGGTGACGATCGCGGCGCCGATGCGATGATCGGCGAGCAGCTGCACCGTTTCCGCTACTGTTGCCGTCGGCCCTACAGTTACGACTTCACGGCCTTTCTCGGCCAGGATGGCTGCGACAGTCATCGCTCTCCCTCCAGGAGCTCGTCTCCCCCCAGCCACTGCAAATGATGCGACTGCAACGCGGCGATGACAAGGCGCAGTGCACCCTTATGGTGCAGTGCGGTCGGCGGCCGGGGTCCGGAACGGGTCGAAGAAGCGGAACGCGAGCAAACCGAAAACAAAGCCACCGATATGCGCCTCCCAGGCAATGGCACCCGATTGAACGGCGCCGGCGGCATTGGTGAGGCCAAAGAGAAGGTTAACCGCGAACCACGCGAGGAGGAACCCGAGCACGCGCGTGTCGCGGAGCGCCTCCGCAAGCGGCCGCGCCGGTCGCCGGAGATCCTCCGGTGCTGCGGCCCTGAAGGTGCCGCCTTTCCCGAACCCGAACCGGCAGAGCGCAGCCATGTGTCCGGAGATGGCAGCGGAAGCGCCGACAAGCGGCATCGTCTCGTCGGCATGCGTGGCAAGATGCGCAAGCGCACCGGCTATTGCGGCGCCGGCCGAGAAGAGCAGAAACCGCGTCGCGCCGAAGCGCCGGGCAAGCGGACTTCCAAAAGCCGCCATCCACACGCCGTTGACTATCAGATGTGCGAAATCGGCGTGCAGAAACGCATAGGTGACGAACGTCCACAACTCGCCCCCGATGCCACCCGGAAAGGGCAGATCGGCAGTGCCGCCGATGCGGGCCGGCAGGAATGCGAACGTCACCAGCACCCAGAAGTTCGCGTCGCGTGAGAGGACGAACACGCGCAGCAGGTGGATCGCGACGAGGATCGCGAGCAGCCCGGCGACCACCGGCGGCAGATTTAAGAGCGGTTCGCGGCGCCGGGCGCGCGGCAAGTCCGGAAAGGTCATCGCCCGCACATAGACGCCTGCCAGGCGGCTGACAACTTGAAACCGCCCGCGCATGGCCTTCGGCCGATGCGCGGGCGGTTCCTGATCACGCCCCTGCCGGACCCCGTCGCGTAAGCCGTTCGCGCCGTGCGCGGGAGTGATGCCACATTTGCAGGAGAGACGATCACGAGCAAGCCAAGGTGCGAGGTAACCTTACTTCTGGTCCGCCCTGCGGTTCCCCTCGGCGGGAGACCGGGTGGCATGGTGGGTGCAACCTTGCACAAGGCAGGCGTCGTGGATGTCGGATTGTCCCGATACCGGACATTCCGGCCGATTTTCGCGGGGCCCTGGCGCCCGCGCGAACCAGTTTGGGAACGGAGTTCAGGGTGAAGCACCCGAGTTGCCACTATCTCTACAACTACTGGAACCGGTTGCGCGCCGGAGCCGTGGCGGCGCGGCGCGGCGACATCGAGCCTGCGGCAATCCGTCCCGTGCTCGGCGATGCGTTCATTCTGGAGGTGCTCGACGCCGACACGTACCGATTCCGGCTCGCGGGGACGCGCATCTGCAGCGTCTACTGCCGGGAGATGAAAGGGCTCAACTTCGTCGATCTCTGGAGCAAGGAGGACCGGCGCGGCATCGCAGATGCGATGGCCGCGGTGTCGAAAAGGGGCGCGGTCGTCTCGCTCGGTTTCAACGGACATAGCGACCGCGGACAGACGCTGGGTTTCGAAGTGCTGATCCTGCCGCTGCGCCATATCGGACCGACCTTCGACCGAATCCTCGGCGCCTTCGGTGCGATGGAACGGCCCTATTGGCTCGGGGTCCATCCCATTGTCCGGCAGGACCTTACCAGCCTTCGGCTCCTTACTCCGGATGAGGATCGGGCCCGCGCGTCCGGCGAGGCCAGACCTGCCGCCCAGGTTGTCGAACTGTCCCCTGGAATCGTCCGGCGAGGTGCTTTCGTGGTGCACGAGGGCGGAAAGCGGTAGGCTTGGTGTTTACCAAGGACTGCCCTCCGTCACCGACTGTTAACCTCACGCCCAATATCCTCGGTCTGCCATCAGCGTGGGTTCTCCGCCTGCGGCACGAGCGGAACTATGGGCGAACCGGCCGCACAACAGACCACTCTCACCAAGAATTACGACCGGCGGCGCTACCAGCGCGTGCGGGTGAACCTGCTCGGTCGATTCATGCTTGAGGACCGGCGGGAGTATCCCTGCCAGACAACCGACATGTCGCCGGGCTCCATGGCGCTGATCACACCTGTCGTGGGAAAGGTCGGGGAGCGGGTGATCGCCTATATCGACCATATCGGCCGCGTGGAAGGCCACATTGCCCGCCTTTTCGACGGCGGTTTCGCCGTAACCCTGTCCGCAACGCTCCGCAAGAAGGACAAGCTCGCGGCCAAGCTCACCTGGCTCGCCAACCGGCATTCGCTGCAACTTTCGGAAGACCGCCGCCACCAGCGGATCGTACCGTCCAACCCTTTCGCGGAAATCAGCCTTCCGGACGGACGGCGCTACCGGTCACGGATTATCGACCTGTCGGTCTCCGGGGCGGCTGTGGCGGTCGAATACAAACCGCCCATCGGCGCACCGGTCCATCTCGGCGCCATCCGCAGCAATGTGGTGCGGCATTTCGAGGAGGGGATCGCGCTGGAGTTCGTCGTGCTCCAGACGCCGGAATCCATCGAAGAGAACCTGCACCGGCAGAAGTAACGGTCGCGGCTTACCGGCGGTCTACCTCGATCATACGCTGAAATCAGGTCAGGTTGTCCGGTTTTCGAGGGTCTGGCCTCCTTCTCAGGGTAAACTGCAAGTAAACCGGACCCATCGACTTTCGGCGGTCGGTTTATGCTCGAATAAAGGCGGCTACTCTACTGTCGCTCTCCAAGGGAGGGCGGCATGTTCACGAAAAATCTCGCTGCTTTCGGGGTGTGTATTTTCGTGGGGACGACCACGGCTTTCGCCGCGGGGGGCGTAAACCCGCCTCCTTCGATGAGCATCACCGAGCGCACGAGCCAGCCGATCGGCCACTACGAATTCTGCAAGGACAGGCCGGATGAATGCGCCCCCACTCCCGCCTCCGGCCCGGTGCGGCTTACGTCCGCGCGGTGGGCGCAGCTCGTCGCGGTCAACAATCGCGTAAACACCAGGATCAAGCCGGTTCCGGACCTGGAGATATGGGGTCGGCCGGAGGTCTGGTCTTATCCCGATCGGGTCGGCGACTGCGAGGACTATGTCCTTCTCAAGCGGCGCATGCTCATGCAGCAGGGGTGGCCCGCCGCGAGCCTGCTCATCACTGTGGTGCGTCAGACCAACGGCGACGGACACGCGGTTCTGACCGTGCGCACCGACCGGGGCGACTATGTGCTCGACAACCTCGAGCCCTCTGTCCTTCTCTGGACTCGCACCCCATATCAATTCGTGAAGCGCCAGTCGGAGACCGATGCCGGCCAGTGGGTCAGCATCAGCGACGACCGGCCGATGCTCGTCGGCAGCGTGCGGCCGTGAGGCATAATCCCGACCGAAGGAATTCGCAGAAACGAGCCTGATCGCGTCCCACCCCCCGTCCCCAAGATCAGGTTCGTCGGGCCGGCCCTCCTCCCCGAGGGCCGGCTCTCCTTTTCAGGCTGCTTTTGCCGGCTGCCCTCAGAGGCGGACGAGACCCGCCGCGAAGCGTTTCCAGTTCCCGGCATAGTGTTCGGCGGACACCCGGTTCCTTGCGATTTCATCCGGCGTCAAACGGCGCGCGACCTTTCCGGGAATGCCGATGACGAGCGAGCCGTCGGGAATCTCCCTTCCCTCCGGGACCAGCGCATGCGCGGCGACGAGGCAGTCGTTCCCGATCCGTGCGCCGTTCAGGATTACGGCGCCCATTCCGATGAGCGTGTTGTCGCCGATCGTGCAGCCATGAAGGATCGCACGGTGGCCGATCGTGCAATCGGCGCCGATGGTGGCGGGAAAGCCGATGTCGGTATGGATCACACAGAGGTCCTGGACGTTCGTCCGGCGGCCGATTGCGATCTCCTCGTTGTCGCCGCGCAATACGGCGCCGAACCAGATGCCGACGTCTCCATCCAGACGCACCTTGCCGATGACCGCCGCGTCCGGTGCGATCCAGAACGCGTTTCCCGCCGGAACGATGGGCCTCACGCCGTCGAGTTCAAAGATTGCCATGGCCGGGAACCTTGCCATCGCGCCGGGCGACGTGCCAGCGGTGCGTATCGGCTTCAAGCGTTGAGCGACACGAGAGCCAGGATTACCTGGAGCACGATCAGCCCAAGGCAGCAGCTCCAGAGGCCGATGACCGCGATGCCCGCGAGCGTCCATGTCAGCGAGCGGCGGCCGGCCAACCCTCCCGAAAGAAGGGTGCGGAACACGAGCACGGGGCCGGTAAAAGCGAAATAGGCAAGCGACGCCAAGAGCACCGTCCACCTCTCGCCGGCCATTCTGAACTGTGGCGGTTCGGCATTGACCATCTGGCGGAAGCTGGAAACGATGCCGGCGGCCACGAAGCCGACCGCGGCGGCATAGAGCAAGATCAGCAACTCGAACATCGATACGCCCACGTCCCTTGCCGGCACGCTCCGCACGGCCGGTTGTGAGCCCCCTGCAACGCGCGTACCTTGCGCTTGGCGCCTGCGATTCGGCCGGATTCGGCCATGTCTCCCCCGCAGCGGCGAGCGCGGCGGCATGGTAAACGTTCCGTTAAGACACAGGAATACCCAAACGAACCTGCCCGCGCGGGGCCGGCGCTTCTTCATCCCGGACCACGTGGCGGTTGCGGTCGGCGTGGCAGCGGCCGCGGTGGCGGTAATTGGGGCGCTGTTCCTTTGGTTCGGGGCGGCCATCGATCGCTTCCACGATCGCGTTGCGTTCGACGGCCGGACCATGGAACGGACGCCAGTCAGCGTTTTCATTGCGGGCACGGCCCTCGACGTTCCGGCAAACACGATCCGTTTCCCTACCCAACGCCGCCCGGGAGCAACGGACCGGGTCGATCTCCTCCTTCACTGGCCCGGTCTCGACGGGTTTTCCGAAGAGAATGCCCGGGTGTTCCGCGACATCGAGCCCACAGCGCCGTTGATCTTCGTGACGATCATCGGGCGCGACACAGATCACGGCACGACCGGGTGGCTGGACCGCATTTATGCGCGGTATTTTTCCGATGACGCCTGGGCGGGGCCGAACGGCCTCGTCGGCGTCCGTCTCGCCGAGGGTTCGGGTTATGCGGGCGAGGAGGTCTTCTTCCAGCCGGAGACGGACGAGCCGTTCGTCGCGCGTTGTACGGAAGAGGGAAACCCTGAAATGCCCTCCACGTGCATGCGCGAAATACCGATCGGCCAAAGGCTGATCGCGCGTTACCGCTTCAACAAGACGCTGCTTCGGGAATGGGAGGAAATCGATCCGGCGATCCGGGTGCGGATCGAGAATTTCGTAAGACCCTGAGCGTGCGCGTGCGCCTGCGCCTCACGTGCAGGTCGCGTTGTTCGCGGTGTTTGTCTCTGCCACCGGCTGGTAATTCCCGGAAGCGTCCGGAAGAAGCAGCAGGGCGCGTACGCAGGCCTGGGGCCTGACAATGCCTGCGCCCTTGCCTAATCCGGTCGTATGGAAAAGCTGGTTCGACAATATGGTGCCGGCCGCCCAGCTACCGGACAGGTTGATGTTGCACTGGAAGACCAGGGGACCGTTCTGCGGGGGCGTCGGCCCGCATTGCCATCCATTGAGTGTCCATTGAGCGATCTTGGCACCGGCGGGAATCTGCAGATGGAACCGGGAGCGGAACGGACCGGGGATCGTCGGCCCGACATTCCGTATCTGGACGACCCACGCACCGGGGCCGGATCCGACCCAGAGGAGTTCCGCCCGAATGTCGTAGACCGGCGTCTGTGCAGACGCTTCCAGAACGGCGAAGAGCAGGAACGCAGCAAGCGCCGGGAAAAAACACTTCCGCATCGCCGCGTCCTCCCGCCGCAATATGCGTGACGTCCGCCCCCTCCCCGCTCTCTACAGAGAGCAGGATGAACGGAGGCTGAACGGGCCGCTATTCGAGGTCGACGTCGAGAATGGCCATCGTGAAATTGAACGAAAGCTCGCCGTCTTCCTCGTCCTTGAAGATGATGCCGATAAACTCGTCGCCGATATAGACCTCGGCGGAATCCTCCTTCCTCGGTCGCGCGCGCACGCCAATCGAGGGAAGCTGAAAGGTCTTGCGAAGATAGTTCTCAAGCTTCTGGATTTCGGCGCGTTCCAATCGGGCCTCCCTTTTGCGACGATCTCCGCGGCGGTTGGGCCGGCGCTCAGTCGACGTCGCGTTCTGCAAGGATCTGATCCATTTCGCGGGCGGGCGCTTCGTAACGTGCCTGCCCGACGACCTTGGCGGGCACACCGGCGACGGTGGTGTGCGGCGGCACCGGCTTCAGCACCACGGAACCGGCGGCAACGAGCGAGCCCTCGCCGATCTCGATGTTGCCGAGGATCTTGGCGCCGGCACCGATCAGCACGCCGCGGCGTATCTTCGGGTGGCGATCGCCCTTTTCCTTTCCGGTACCGCCGAGCGTAACGTCCTGCAGAATCGAAACGTCGTCGCCGAGAACCGCGGTGCCGCCGATCACAATGCCCGTTCCATGGTCGAGGAAGATGCCCCGACCCATCGGCACCGCCGGATGGATGTCCACCTGAAGCACGGCGGAGACGCGACTCTGCAGATAGAGCGCGAAGTCCTGGCGGCCGCGCTCCCACAGGAAGTGCGCCAGGCGGTGCGCCTGAATGGCGTGGAACCCTTTGAAGTAGAGCACCGGCTCGATGTACCGGTTGCACGCCGGATCGCGGTCGTGGACCGCGGCGAGGTCGGCGTGGAAGGCGTCCGACAGTCCGGGGTCCGTCTCCAGGGCCTCGGCATAGGCCTGGCGGATCAATTCCGCGGCCACATCGGGATGATCGAGCCGCGCGGCAACGCGCGATACGATCACGTCGTCGAGCTTCTCGTGGTTCAGCACGCTGGCGTAGATGAAGCTCGCGATATCCGGCTCGGCGCGCACGGCCCTTTCGGCCTCCGTGCGCAGGGCGTGCCAGATGGGATCGAGCGTGGAAAGCGCTTGGTCGCCGGCCTGCTGGGTGTTGCGCGACATATCCTGTTCTTCCCCCGGGGCCGAGACGGCCCGCACACTATCACAGGCCCGGAGCCCCGCAACCCAAGCGGAGCCGAGGCTTTCTCACGGTAGATGCGCCCGGTAAACGAATTCGGCAAGCCTTGCCGCCGCTATATTTCGGCCCTTTTTCGGGGGACAGACAGCGGCCGGTGCCGCGCCAGAAACGCGAGTACACCCTCCTTGTAAACGCGGTCGCCGACGGCGTTCATGTGATCCCGGTTCGGGATCGCCAGAAGCTCCGCATTCGGTATTTTTTCCGCGACCGCATCGATCGGTCCGGCCATGGAATCGCGGGTGCCAACGGCGACCAGTATCGGCATCGGCAACGCGGCAAGTTCTTCGGGGTCGATCCTCATCGTCTCGCTGCGCATGCAGGCAGCCAGAGCTTTCAGGTCGCTGCGGGTGCGCTCCGCGAAATCCCGGAAAGCGAACCCAATGTCGCCGCGAACATCGCCGATGCTTCGCGCTTCGAGCGCCGCGGCGATCTCGTTCTGGTTTGTCTGCCCGGCGAAAAGGCTGCCCGCCAGGCCGCCCAGTATCAACGCCGTGACGCGCGCGGGCTCGCGCATCGCCAGCCGCGCCGCGATGCGCGCGCCCATCGAGTAGCCCATCACATCCGCGGTCGCGATGCCGAGACGATCGAGAAGCCGGCGTGCGTCGCCTGCCATATTGTCCAGCGTGTATGCGGCGGGGTCGTGCGGCTTGCCGCTCTCGCCGTGGCCACGATTGTCGAGGGCAATCGCGCGCCGGCCAGCCCTGACGAGCGTGTCAACCCAGCCGGGCTCGACCCAATTGATCTTGGCGGTCGAGGCAAAGCCGTGGATCAGGAGGACCGGCGGACCCTCCCCCTGGTCAAGGTAGGCTATGTCGACGCCACCGGAATCGAAGTGTTGCACCGGGCCAATCCTGCTTGAAGAGGCGGGACGATAGCGGGTTGCGGTGCTCCGAGAAAGCGCCGGCAGCCCTACCTTTTGCCGTTGCAGGCGACTATTCTCCACGCACCTCTCAAAACCGGGACCGATCCGATGGCCGAGCGACATTACATTCCGCATTTCCACAATGACACGGGTGCCGAATCGATCGAGATCGGCGCGCGCGAATTCATGTGCGTCGGGGCAAAGCCGCCGTTCGACCATCCGCATGTCTTCATAGATATGGGCGACGAGGACGAGAAGGTGTGCCCCTATTGCGCGACGCTCTATCGTTACCGGCGGGCGCTGGGTCCGCTTGAGACGAATCCGCCGGGTCACCTCTACGAGCAAGATATCGCAGCCTGACGTACGGGGGATTTCCAGTGCGGCAGACCCGCACCATCGTCGTAGCGGGCGGAGGCATCGGCGGATTGACGGCGGCGCTGGCGATTGCGGCGGCAGGATTCCGTGTCGTGGTCCTGGAGCGCAGCGAGCGGTTGTCGGAAGCGGGAGCCGGTATCCAGTTGTCGCCGAATGCGGGGAGAATCCTTGCCGATTTCGGCATGGAGGCGGATATCGCCGCTGCCGCGATCGAGATTCGCGCGCTTGAGATACGGTCCGGTCACGCCGGCCGGCGCATAACGACAATGCCGCTCGGCATGCGGTCGCGCGAGAAGTACGGCCATCCCTATCGCGTGATCCATCGCGCAGACCTTCAGGCTATCTTGGCAGCGAAGGTGCGCGCGCACGGGGAGATCGATCTCCGGCTTGGATCTGAGCTGGTCGAGTTCGGCGTCCATGCAAACGGCATCACGGCTCTGGTCGAGTCGGGCGGGAATTCCACCGACATCCGCGCCTCGGCGCTTATCGCAGCGGATGGCGTGCGCTCTTCCGTGCGCGCCCGAATGCCCGGCGGTGCGCCTGCGGTTCATGCCCGGCGCACGGCCTGGCGTACAGTACTCGAGGCGGACGACGCGCCAATCGGGCTTTCACGCGACAGCATCGGGCTCTGGATCGGCCCTGACGCGCACTTCGTCCACTACCCGATCCGGGGAGGCGGCCAGATCAATGCGGTCGCGATCGTCCGCGACGATTGGGAGGGGCCGGGCTGGAGTCAACCCGGCGATGCCGAGTGGATCGCCCGCCGGTTTCGACGGTGGGCGCCGGTGGTGCGCGCGTCGGTCAAGGCGGCGCCGCGATGGCTGAAATGGCCGTTGCTCACGGTTTCGCCGTCCGGGACATGGGTCCGCGGATCGGTGGCGCTGCTCGGCGACGCCGCGCATGCCATGTTGCCCTTCCTTGCGCAGGGCGGCGCAATGGCGATCGAGGACGCCGCCGTGCTCGGACGGGCCCTGGCGACGCACGCCAACGATACGGCTGCGGCGCTGCTCGCCTACGAAAGAGAACGGCGCGGGCGGGTGCGGCGCGTGTGGCGGGCGGCGAAAGCGGCAGGCGAACTCTACCACCTCGGCGCAATCACCGGCACGATCCGCGACGCGGGCATGGAAATCCTCGGCGGCCGGACGCTGCTCTCACGCTACGACTGGATCTATGGCTGGAAGGTGGAGCCGCCAAAGCCCGCCGCGACCGCACCGGCGCCCACTGCGAGGCGCGCATCTGTGTGACAATCGAAGGGACGGTTCTCGCCGGTCAAACCTGAGAAGTCGATCACTCCATCAGCAGTTCGTCGTCGTCTATCGTCTGGCCGCGGACGCGGCGGAAGCGATCGACCAGCGCATCGACGGTAAGGCCGGCCCGTTCCGTGCCTTCAACGTCGAGAACTACCTCGCCCTCATGCAGCATCACGGTGCGGGTGCCGCAGTCGAGCGCCTGGCGCATCGAATGCGTCACCATCAGTGCGGTGAGCCTTTGCTCGCCGATAACGCGCCTGGTGAGTTCGATCACATATTCGGCCATGCCCGGATCGAGCGCCGCCGTATGCTCGTCGAGCAGAAGCACGCTGCATGGCGCGATCGTCGCCATCACCAGCGCGAGGGCCTGCCTCTGCCCGCCGGAAAGGAGTGCCATGCGGTCGCCGAGGCGCATTTCAAGGCCGAGGCCGAGGTCCGCGAGCCGCTCGCGAAAGAGATTCCGCCGGGCCGCCGTGAGCGCGCGGCGCAGGCCGCGCGCGGTGCCGCGAGCGGCCGCAAGCGCGAGATTCTCCTCTATAGTCAGCTCCCCGCAGCTCCCCGCGAGGGGATCCTGAAAGACGCGCGCAACCAATCCGGCCCGGTGCGCGGCAGACCACCGTGTCACGTCCCGCCCGTCGATCTCGATGCGCCCGGCCGTCGGCGTCACGTCGCCCGCGACCGCGCCGAGGAGAGTCGATTTTCCCGCGCCGTTGGATCCGATCACGCTCACGAACTCGCCTGACCGGATCGTCAGGCTGACGCGCGTGAGTGCGTGTTTCTGGAGCGGCGTGCCGCGCGCATAAACGACCGAGAGCCCTTCGACCCGGATCAAGCGGCGAGCCCTCCCCTTCGCAACCGGGGCAGTATGAGCGCGAGCGCCACCAGCACCGCTGTGACAAGGTTGAGATCGGACGCCTTGAGGCCGAGGAAGTCGGCGGCGAGCGCAAACTGGATCGCCACGCGATAGACGATGGAACCGACCACGCAGCCGATGAGCGCGACCCAAATGCCCCCGAACCGGAAGAGTGTCTGGCCGATGATTACCGCGGCCAGACCGATCACGATGGTACCGACGCCGGCGGTGACGTCGGCGAAGCCGTTGGTCTGGGCGAAGAGCGCGCCGGCGACGGCGACGAGCGCATTCGACAGAGCCATCCCGACATAGACCTGGAACCCGGTGTTGATCCCCTGCGCCCGCGCCATCCGTGGATTGGCGCCTGTCGCGCGCATGGCAAGACCGAACTCGCTCGTCAGGAACAGGCCGATCAGGATCACGCCCGCTGCGACGAGCACAGCGAGAAACAGCGGCCGAACGATGTAACTCTGGAGGCCGAGATCGTAAAACGGCGTCACGATCGTCGCCTGGTTGAGGATCGCGACATTGGGACGTCCCATGATGCGGAGGTTCACGGAGAAGAGCGCGATCATGGTGAGGATCGACGCCAGGAGGTGCAGGATCCTGAAACGCTGGTTTAGCGTCGCGGTGACGAGGCCGGCGCACGAACCTGCAACTGCCGCCATCAATGTCGCGATCCATGGATCGATGCTGGCAAGAATTGCCACCGCCGCCACGCCGGCCCCAAGCGGCAGGGAGCCGTCGACCGTCAGATCGGGAAAGTCGAGAACGCGGAAGGCAAGGAACACGCCCAGGCCGACAAAGGCGTATACCAAGCCGAGTTCAAGGGCGCCGAAGAATGCAATGGCGCTCACTTCTGCCCCCTCCCCACTGACGCACGCGGGCCGTCAGCCGCGCGGCCCGCGGCCAAACGACACCTCGGCCCGCGCCCGAAGCGGCAATCGAACGAGGAGGGGCGCGGCGGAGTTCCGGCCCCTCCCTCCTTGCTGCTATTCCACTACCTTGCTCGCGCGCTTCAGCACCGCGTCGGGGATCGTCACACCGTATTTCGCCGCAGCGGTCTTGTTCACGACAAGGTCGGTGCCTGTCGCAAACGCGACCGGAATGTCCCCTGGCTTTTCGCCGCGCAGAACGCGTGCGACGATCTTGCCCGTCTCCAGGCCGACGTCGTGATAGTTGAAGCCGACAGTCGCGATCGCGCCGCGCGGTACGGTGTCGGTGTCCCCGGCATAAAGCGGGATCCTGTTCTGCTCGGCAACGGTCGCGGCGGCCTCGAAGGCAGAGACGACAGTGTTGTCGGTCGGGACGTAGATGACGTCCACCTTGCCGACGAGCGCGAGCGCTGCCTGTTGCACCTCGCCCGACTTCGTGGCCGGCGACTCGACGATTGTGTATCCCTGCGGTTCGGCGACTTCCTTGAGCCGGGCGACAAGTACGACGGAATTGGTCTCGCCGGGATTGTAGATGACGCCGATCCGCTTTGCGTCGGGCGTAATCTCCCTGATGAGCGCGACGTGTTCCGTCATCGGCGACATGTCGGAAATGCCAGTGACATTGCCACCGGGTTTCTCCCGGTTCGATACGATCTGGGCAGCAACCGGATCGGTCACCGCGGTGAATACGATGGGAATGTCCCTGGTCGCCGCCACGGCGCCCTGCGCGGAGGGCGTGGAGATGGGCACGATAACGTCGACGCCATCGCCCACGAACTTCTTTGCGATCTGCGCAGCAATCTCGGGTTTGCCCTGAGCGGATTCATAGACGAAGTTGATCTGCTCCCCGTCCCTGAAGCCCTCCGCCGCGAGTGCCTCCTTCACGCCGTCACGGGCCGCGTCCAGCGCCGGATGCTCCACGATCGCGGTCACGGCCACGGTGATGTCTGCGGAGAAAGCGGGCGTCGCCAGCGCGGCGGCAGCAAGCGCCAGAACAAGCCTACGCATGAGTGTCCTCCCTGTTGATCCGGCAGGGCCGGTATCTTTCGAGAGACGATTTTTCGACCAATGAGTCAATATTGCGCCGCATCGCAGAGCGCCGCTTCCGCGCCCGGTCAGAGCCTGCCGTCGCGATAGTTGCGCAGCGCCTTCATCACGTCGGCCTTGGAAGTCATTACTATAGGACCGACGCGCGCAACCGGCTCCCGCAGCGGGCGCGCAACTCCCAGCAGTATCTCCGCGCCCAGCGAACCGCCGGCAAGCTGGATGCGCCGGCCTGGGCCGAGCACGGCTGCCTCGCCTTCGTGAACCGTGACCGGCTGGCCTTCCCGGTCGAATGCCTGCACGGCTCCGTCATGAACCACGAAGAAGGCGTTGTCGCCGCCCGCCACCTCTTCTGTCAGCCGCGCGCCGGGCTGCAAGCCGGCGGCGACCAGCAGCGGCACATGCGGTCCGTTGTTCACGACGCCGGCGATGCCGCCCGCCGTCGTTCCGGAAATGACGACGATCTCCACGCCCGGCCGTTCTTCGACGGGAAGCGCTTCGGCGTCGAAAGCGCGAAAGTCGGGCGGATTATGCTTGTCGCGCGCGCGCATGTTGATCCAGAGGCGGTACCCGCATAGCGGCTGCGGCCGCGGCTCGGCATATTCGGCGCGCACGACACCGCCGGACGCGGTCATCCACTGGACTCCGCCTGCCTCGATCGTCGCCTCGTTGTCGCGATTGTCGGTGTGGCGCATCGCACCCGACACGACATAAGTGACGGCTTCGATGCCCATATGCGGAATTTCCGGAAACCCGACCTGCTGTCTCCAGGTGGGCTCGGCCGTGAACCAGTCAAGAAGCAGGAACGGGTCGAGCATGTCGAGTTCGGGTGTGCCGATCAGGCGGCGGAGGCGCATGCCCTGCCCTTCGGCCACCTCAACGCCCTGCGTACGGAAAACGACGGGCCGGTTGCGCTCGGCCGGCCGCGGCCGCGGCCTTCGAGCGGCGCGGGAGCCATCGGATTCGGGGCGGGAACCGCGGCCGAAACGCAGGCCCAGCAGACGCAGGATCATGCGGCGATAACAACCCCTGTCGCGATCAGACTCTCGATCGCACTCTGTGGATATCCAAGCTCCGACAGAATGGCGCGAGTGTGTTCGCCGTGGGCGGGCGAAGCGTTTTCGTAGCGGAGAGGTGTTCCATCCATGAGGATCGGGTCGCGGACGGAGGGTATCTTCACGCCTCCCCCGTCGGGGAGATCGAGCCGCATGCCGCGCGCCTGCACCTGGGGGTCGGAAAACACCTGATCGATCCGGTTGATCGGCCCCACGGGTACGTTCGCGACCTTCAGCTTCGCCATCAGGTCGTCGCGGAACCAGCCGGCGACCAGCTCGCGCAGAAGAGGGACGATTTCCTTCCGGTTGGTGACCCGAGCCGCGTTGGTCGCAAAGCGAGGATCGTCCGCGAGGTCAGGCCTGCCGAGAATGGCGACAAAGCTCCGGAACTGGCTGTCGTTGCCAACGGCGACGATCAGATGTCCGTCCCTTGTCGCAAATTCATCGTAGGGCACGATGTTCGGGTGTGCGTTGCCGACACGCGTCGGCGAGACGCCCGAGGCGAGATAGCTCACCGCGTGATAGCTCATCACGCTCGTGACGGTGTCGAGCAGCGCCAGATCGATGTGCTGGCCGGTGCCGGTCTTTTCGCGTGCAATCAGCGCGGCTTCGATGGCTGCAACGGAATAGACGCCGGCGAAGATATCCACGACGGCAAGGCCGACCTTCTGCGGCGGCCCGTCGGGATCGCCGGTCTGATCCATCAGGCCGCCCATGCCCTGGATCACGAAATCGTAGCCCGGCAGCGGCGCATAGGGACCCGTCTGGCCAAAGCCGGTAATGGAGCAGTAGATCAGCCGCGGGTTGAGCGGCTTCAAGGAAACGTAGTCGAGGCCGTATTTCGCAAGACCGCCAACCTTGAAGTTCTCGATCAGCACGTCGCTGGCGGCGGCGAGCTTGCGCACGATCTCCCGGCCCTCGGGCTTCCGGAAGTCGATCGCGATGGAACGCTTGCCGCGATTGGTCGAATGATAGTAGGCGGCGGCGGGCCTGCCGATGCCGCCTTCCACGAATGGCGGACCCCAGTTGCGCGTGTCGTCACCCGCCGGACTTTCGACCTTGATAACCGACGCGCCGAGATCGCTAAGCATCTGGCCCGCCCACGGGCCGGCGAGAACGCGCGCGAGTTCGAGAACCTTCAGTCCCGCAAGCGGCGGCGCCATCACGAGAAAGCCTGGATGCCGGTCTGCGCGCGTCCGAGGATCAGCGCGTGAATGTCGTGCGTCCCCTCGTAGGTGTTCACGGTCTCGAGATTTATCAGGTGCCGCATGACGTGATACTCGCCGGCGATGCCGTTGCCGCCGTGCATGTCCCGCGCGGCACGTACGATATCCAACGCCTTTCCCGTGTTGTTGCGTTTGATTAGGCTCACCATTTCGGGGGCGGCGCGGCCCTCGTCGAACAGACGGCCTACGCGGAGGGCCGCCTGAAGGCCGAGCGCGATCTCGGTCTGCATGTCGGCGAGCTTCTTCTGGATGAGCTGGTTGGCCGCGAGCGGCCGCCCGAACTGCTTGCGGGAGAGGACGTATTCGCGGGATCTCTGCCAGCAATCCTCGGCGGCGCCCATGACGCCCCAGGCGATGCCGTATCGCGCGCGCGTCAGGCAGGAGAACGGGCCGCGCAGGCCGCTGACACCCGGCAGGAGATTCTCTTCCGGCACGACGGCGCCATCGAGCACTATCTCGCCGGTGGTCGACGCGCGCAGCGACAGCTTGCCTCCGATTGCAGGCGTCGACAGCCCTTTCGTGCCACGCTCGACGAGAAAGCCGCGAATCTCGCCGCCATGCGCCGCGGACTTCGCCCAGACGACCAGTACGTCTGCAATCGGGGCGTTGGTGATCCATGTCTTGGCGCCGGTCAGCCGGTAGCCGTCCGACACCTTCTCGGCGCGTGTTGTCATGCCTCCCGGATCGGAACCGTGGTCCGGCTCGGTAAGTCCGAAGGCGCCCACGATTTCCCCTTTCGCGAGCGCTGGTAGGAATTTGTTCTTCTGTGCATCGCTGCCAAAGGCGTGGATGGGGTGCATCACGAGCGACGATTGCACGCTCATGGCCGAGCGATAACCGGAGTCGATACGCTCGATTTCACGCGCGACCAGACCGTAGGCCACATAGGTCACGCCGGAACCGCCGAATTCTTCCGGCAGGGTCGATCCAAGAAAGCCGAGCGCGCCCATCTCGGTCATGATCTCGCGGTCGAAGCGCTCGTCATGAAAAGCGGAGACGACCCGCGGCAGCAATCTGTCCCCCGCGTAGTCACGCGCTGCGTCGCGGATCATTCGCTCATCGTCCGTGAGCTGATCGTCGAGTCTGAAAGGGTCGGCCCAGTCGAAGGAGGCCTTCTCGCGCACCTGCCGGTCGTTCATGGGGGTCTCCGTTGCGGCGCGTGAGAGTGCGGCAAAGGCGGTGCCGGTTCAATGGACGTGTTCGGCACTCAATCCTCGCCTGCCGGCGGCCGCCGCATGCCCTTCACCGCCGCGCGGCGGCGCTTGGCATCCAGCCGGGCCTTCCGCGAAGCCGCGGGTGGGCGCGTGGCACGGCGCCGGCGCGGCGGCGTCGCGGCCTGCCGCAGAAGCCTTACGAGGCGCTCCATCGCATCTGCGCGGTTTCGCTCCTGGGTCCGGAAGCGCCGCGCATCAATGACCAGGATTCCTTCGTCGGTCAGCCGCCTGCCGGCCAGCTTCTCGGCCCGCGTACGGACCTCCTCCGGAAGCGAGGGCGAATGGCGAAGGTCGAGGCGGAGTTGCACGGCGGTCGCGACCTTGTTGACGTTCTGCCCGCCCGGGCCCGAGCTGCGGATGAAGGCCTCCTCAAGCTCCCTTTCGTCCAGCGCAATGGCATCGGTGATCCGGATCATCGCGTGCTGATAACCGAGTCTGACCCCTCCGGCCATGGCCGTTGGATGCGAAGAGTGGCCGCTGGACCCGATGTGACTTACGATATATCTTGACCACCCGCCGAAACCTAATTTAGATATATCTTACGTTTCAACGGAGTGTTCGTTCGATGTATCGCGAATACTGGTGCGGACCGGATTGGCGGCGACATGCCGGCCACCGGCGCGGCTTTGGCGGCTTCGGCCGCGGATTCGGTCCATTTGCCGCCGGATTCATGGGCGGGAGAGGTGGCGGGGCCTTCCGGGTCGGCCGCATGGTGGCGGATGGCGACCTTCGCCTGATCGTCCTTGCTCTGCTGGAGCGCAACCCGCGGCATGGTTACGACATCATCAAGGCAATCGAGGAGCTCACTGGCGGCTTTTACAGCCCCAGCCCGGGGGTGATTTATCCGACGCTGACCAATCTCGAGGAGACAGGGCACGCAGCCTCGACGGCCGAGGGGAACAAGAAGGTCTATTCCATCACCGACGCCGGGCGGAGCTTTCTCGATGAGAACCGCGAGGGTGTGGAGGCGCTCATCAACGGACTGGAGGCGCTGAAGGCCAAGATGGCGCAGTTCCGCGACTGGTGGGACCGCGACCTCGCTCAGCGGACCAGCGAAGATCGCGACATTCCGGGTGTCGTTGCGGAACTCAACGAAGCACGCCGCGCGCTCAAGGCCGCAATCGCGGAGGGCATCGATGGCGGTGCGGAGGAACAGCGGCGGATCGCGGAAATCCTGAAACGCGCAGCGTCCGAAATCTCCGGCAAGTCAGCGGGCATTCCGCCCGACATCGATCTCGGCTGACCTGGCTTGCTGGCGGGACCGGGCCGCAATGCCCGGTCCCAAAACCGTTCGCGCGGCCACCACGGGAAGTTGCAGCCATGCCTAGTACAAAACAACAACACTTGGCCAAAATTGCACCATTCCCGGCGCAATATATTGATCCCGGGACGCAGAAGTTGCACCTTCGGCCAACCAGCGGCGCGGCGTTTGGCGGCGCGATGTTGTGCGCGTTTTCATTCGTGCGAACTCACACGGACAAGGGCAGAAGCATGCTCTCAATTCCCAGACGCGGCGTCGGCCTGGTGGCAGGCGGCGCCTTCCTTGCAACGCTCGTGGCGGGAGTAGCCGGAGCGGTGACGGCTGCAGCAGCGGAGCAGGCTGGAGTCTTCCTCAACCTCTCCGGCGACTGGTCAGGCGACGGGACCGTCAACACCAGTTCCGGAACCACGGAGCGGATTCGCTGCCGCGCGTCCTATGTCGTCAACAAGAACGGCGACAATCTCCAGCAGGAGTTGCGGTGCGCCAGCGACAGCTACAAATTCGAAGTCAGCAGCACGATGGTCTACGACAACGGGGCCATCCGCGGCACGTGGGCGGAGCGCAACGAGAACGTCATAGGCGAGCTGAGCGGCCTGGTTTATCCCGATCGCATTTCCGGTGGCGTGCACGGGTCGCTGTTCACCGCCAAGGTGGCGGTCGTGACCGACGGCAGCAGACAATCGGTCAACATCGAGCCTACCGGTACGAGCATCCGCGCGATCTCGATCACAATGAACAAGAAGTAGCGCGGCCCTCAGGCCGTCGCTTCACCGCGCACCCTGCGGAATATCTTCCGCAGGGACATGACCGTTGCCGGCAGGATCAGGAGATCGCCGACCAGCGCGGCAAGCATCGCGAACGCGCTCAGCCAGCCGAACAGCCTGAGCGACGGCAGGTCGGAGAAGACCGTCACCGCGAGACCGCAGGCCAGCACCACGGACGTCAGGATCAGTGCCGGGCCGACCAGCACGGTCGGCCGTTTCACGCCCTCGGCCGGGTCCTCGCCGTGGCGATATTCGAGTCTGAGGCGATTCAGGTAGTGGATCGTCGCGCTGAGGCCGAGCCCGAACGAGACCGTCAGGGCCACGACGCTCGCGAACTGCAACCCCTCGCCCATCGCCCAAAGCACGGCGCCCGAAAGGACGATGGGGAAGATGCCGGGCAGGATCGCCACCAGCATGACAAAGAACGAGCGGAAGGCGAGACCTATGAAAGCCGCGACGAAGACGATCTCGATGGTAAGCGCGCGGTTGAGTTTGCCGATCATGTCGGCGCTGTTTCGCGCGGCGATCGCCGAGAGGCCGGTGACTGCGATCGTATAGCCGGCGTGGGCGGAACGCACCGAATCCAGCGCCCTGTCGAGGCTGTCGACGACCGGCAGGAGTTCGCTTGCGTCCACATCCGGAATGCGGCCGCTGACAACGACCGCGTCCTCTTCGGCGGAAACAAAGCGCCGCGTGAGGTAGCCCGGCAGCACGTCGACGTAGCTTCTGAGCGTCGCGATATCCATGCTGCCGGTCTTCTCCGCCAGCCAACGGCGGAGCGACTCGACGGACAGCACATTTCCGACGCCCGCCTGTTTCTCGACGATGGCATGCACCTCGGCGATGGTGGCGAGCGTCTCGGGTGCGTAGAGCGAGGCGCCGGGCGGAAATTCGATCAGCACGTCGATCGGATTGGCGCCTGTGAGCTTTTCATCGAGCCGGCCGCTCGCTTCGACCGCCTGCCGCTTGTCCGGCACCTGGTCGGCGAGCCGGTAGCGCGGGTCGAGCGTGGTGTAGAGCAGCGCCAGTCCGCCGACCACGACGATCGCCACGATGCTGTACAGCGCGGGACGACGAACCATGCGTTCCGCGATCCAGCGGCAGACGGCCCGCAGCATGTCGACGGCCGCATCCGCGCCCTTCATCTTTGCCGCGAATACGTCCTCCTTGCGAATAAGCAGCATGCCAAGCAGCGGCATGATGGTGATGACCGCGAAGAAGGCGATGATCGTCGCGATCAGGCCGGCCGCTCCGAACGTCCGTATCAGGTGCGAATCGGAGAGTAGCAGCGCACAGAACGACAAGCCCGCCGTTGCGTGGGTGAGCACGCAGGCCGGTCCGACCACCAGGATTGCGCCTTTCAGCGCCTCGAACTTGCTTTCGCCGCGCAGCAGCCGGTCGCGTGCAGCGAAAGTGAGCTGCATGGAGTCGGAAAAGCTGATCACCATGATGAGCGGCGTCATCACGTTAAGAAACATGTTGAGCCGGAACCCGAGCCAGCCGAGGCACCCGAGGGATACGAGAATGGCAATCAGCGGCGGCGCGGCTGCCATGATCATGAAGGAGATGCGCCGGAAGAACACGATGGCGATGAGACAGCCGGCAACGAAGCCGGCGGCATTCCAGATCAGCCTGTCGCGCTCGACGGCATTGCGGATTTCCAGTTGCATGACCGGCACGCCGGACAGCCGGCCGACGAGCGGCGCACCCGCGATGTCGTCCTCCAGCGTAGCGCGAATCTCGTCGACGATGGGGCCGAGGCCGTTGCCCTCCACGACCTCGGGGTCCAGCGCAAGCACGATCAGTGCCAGCTCGCCGTCCTCGGAAAGGAGCTTGCCGCGAATGATCTCGTTCGACCGAACCCGCTCGATCAAGGCTTCGTATTCCGCACCCGTCGGCAATTCGGCCGGGAACAGCGCGGGCGGCAGTCCGCCTTCCGGCGGGGGAGGCTGGCGCGCGGAGAAAAGCGAAATGATGCCGCGGGTACCGTCGATAAGCTGGAGATCGGTCACGACATTGCGCAGCGCCTCGATCGATTCGCGCTGGAGAAGTTGTCCCTTGCCTGGCTCCTTCCCCTCCACCACGACCAGCACATCGAACTCGGTCGACGGGAAGCGGCGCGTGACCTCTTCGTACTGCCGGAATTCCGGCGTGTCGGAGCGGAAGAGCTGACTCAGCGAGTCGTCCACCTTGATGCGCGGCACGCCGAGGCTCGCGGCAACCGCAAGTACGAAGACGACAATCCCGGCGAGGAGGGGATATTGAAGTGCGACGACGCCGATGCGCTCCAGGCCAAAGGCAAGCCTGCGCTGCCTGGCCGAACCGATCGCCGGCGCCCCGTGTCCCGCGCCACCGCCACCCTGCAATTCGCTGCCTTCGAACGGCACGAAGCGTCTCCCCGACCGGGCGCCAACGGCGCTCGCCCGCGCGGGAAGCTACAGGAAAGCCGCGACGGATCAATCCGTGAGCGGCAGTGTGGCGCTGGCGGACTGATTTTCGTATAAAATATTGTAATCAATTGTGTTTTTCTGCTGCCGATTCAGGGATACCCGTCGGCACCTGCGCCTAGCATCCCGGAAAACGTCCGAATCGCCTGCCCGCGGAGCCCCTTCCGAACCGATTGGCCCGCGGCGGCATATGGCGGGATGTCGCGATGTGCGATCGGCTACGATGACGGCCCGGTGACCGGAGCACTGCCATGATGCGCTATGCAAAGACCGACTTTCCGACCTCCGACGTGCGTCGCTTCCTGGAACCCGGCCCTATCGTGCTCGTCACGTCCGCATGGAAGGGCCGACACAACATCATGACGATGGGCTGGCATACGATGGCCGGGTTCGACCTTGTGGCCTGTTACATATCGAGCGGCAATTTCAGTCACGGACTCGTGCGGGCCAGCAAGGAATGCGTGATCAACGTGCCCGAAGTGGCAATCGCGACGAAGGTGGTCGACGTCGGCAATTCGTCCGGGCGCGATATCGACAAGTTCGAGGCATTCGGGTTGACCGCGGTACCGGCAGCGAGGGTCGGCGCCCCGCTGATCGCGGAATGTCACTCGAGTTTCGAGTGTCGGCTCGTCGAAGGCCGCCTCGCTGGCGACAGCAGCCTGTTTCTCTTCGAAGTCGTGAAGGCGCATGTTGCGCGCGCACCGAAGTTTCCGCGCACGATGCACTATCGCGGCGACGGCGTGTTCATGATCTCCGGCGAGAACACGGCCCGCTGGCGCAAGCGTTTCCGGCCGGGAATGTTGTGAAGTGTTTGTCCAGCGAACCATTGCGTGGAGAAGCTCATGTCCGGAACGGATGACGAAATTCCGATCGAGGCGCGACGCCTCGCTCTTTTCATCGGCAACTGGACCGCAAAAGGCGTCATGACAATGGACGGCAAGCCGTCAGCAATCTCCGGGCAATGGCTCTTCATGCGCGCGGCGGACGGTTGGGGCGTTGGAGGCGATCTCCACGGAACTCGTGCTGACGCGCAGAGGTTGAATCCCGGTGCGGACGCCCGGGATCGAACCGGGATGGAGTTGCCTCCGAGGGATTTTAAGTCCCTTGCGTCTACCAGTTCCGCCACGTCCGCGAATGCCCTGCCTAAGGCCGGGACGGCGGGATATCAAGCGAAGGCTGGGGCTGCCTGAGCGTTGCCGCGGCAGCGGCGCGTTCAAGTGCCGTTCCTGGCCTTTTCCGTGGCCCCTTCCATGCGGCCGATCTGCCGGAGCTTGTGGTCGAGCGCGACACGGTCGAGCGCCGCGATGGGCAACGCCGTGAAAATGCCGATCCGGTTCGAGAGGAGCCGAAAAGCTTCGTTGAAAGCCACTGCGATCTCGGCGTCCGACCCCGTGGCTTCCGCAGGATCGGGAATGCCCCAATGCGCGGTCATCGGCTGACCCGGCCAGACCGGGCATGTTTCGCCCGCGGCCCGATCGCAGACGGTGAAGACGAAATCGAAGCGCGGGGCGCCGGGTCCCGCGTACTCATCCCAGCTCTTGGAGCGCAAACCCGAGACGTCGTAGCCAAGGCTCCTGAGGAGTTCCATGGCGTGCGGGTCGACCTTGCCCTTGGGCCGGCTGCCGGCGCTGTAGGCTTCGAAACGACCCCGGCCGAGCCTGTTCAGAATAGCTTCCGCCACGATGGAGCGGGCGGAGTTGCCCGTGCAAAGGAAGAGTACCTTGAAGACGCGGCCGGCTGCGCTGCGCGCCGGGTTTTCGTTCACAATGGCAAGATCGGCCATTCCGGCGAGTTAGCGGGATTCGATGACGTTCGGATGACAGCAGCCCGCCGCTAGCCCTTCGTGCGCTCCTCGATCGGCGGCTGGAAGCTCAGGCCCATGTCCCAAGGAAAGTAGATCCATGTGTCCTGGCTCACTTCAGTAATGAACGTGTCGACCATGGGCCGGCCAAGCGGCTTGGCATAGACCGTCGCGTAGTGGCAGCGCGGGAGCATCTCGCGCACGAGCCTGGCCGTCTTGCCGGTGTCAACGAGATCGTCGATCACCAGAACCGCGGAGCCCTCGCCGTCGGCGAGATCAACGAGCTGTGGGCTGACCTTCTTCAGTATCTCCAGCGAACCCTGCTCCCTGTACTCGTGGTAGGAGGCGACGCAAACCGTATCGATCAGACGGATACCCAGTTCGCGCGCCACGATCGCCGCCGGGACGAGCCCGCCGCGCGTGATGCAGACCATCGCCTGCCACTTGCCTTGCCCCGACAGCCGCCACGCCAGCGCCCGCGCATCGCGGTGAAACTGATCCCATGAAACCGGAAAGGCCTTCTCGCTGCGTGCTTCCATCGTCGCCCCCACCGCTTGCCACTAGCTCGCGCCGCTCGCCGCGGTCCGCGCCACCAGGTCTTCCACCGCGCTCGCCGCTTCGGCCAGCCGCGCCTCGTCGCGCGCGCGAATGACGAGGTCGGTTGCGAAGCGGCCGTCCACCTGCTTCGGGTAGCTGCCGATCGCCACGTCGGGAAACCTGGCCTGCACCTCCGCCAGCCCCTTCGCAATCGCCCCCTCGCCCATGTCCGCGAAGACCGTGCGCGCCAGCATCCTGCGACCCTTGCGGAGCTTCGGCGTGAGCGCGTCGAGCATGGCCTGCATGATCGCCGGCACGCCGGCCATCACGTGTACGTTGCCGATCGAGAAGCCGGGTGCGGCGGATGCGGCATTCTCGATCAGGCTCGCTCCGGCCGGGATGCGTGCCATGCGCAGGCGCGCCTCGTTCAGCCGGCTCTCCGGAATGCGCGACTTCAGCATCGCGACCGCGCGCGGGTCGAGGTCGATGGAAACACCGAACGCCCTGGCGACCGCATCCGCGGTGATGTCGTCATGCGTGGGGCCGATGCCCCCGGTCGTGAAGACATGATCGTAGCGCGCCCGAAGCGCGTTCAGCGCGGCGACGATTTCGTCTTCCACGTCCGGCACCACGCGAACCTCGCGCAAATCGATGCCGATGTTCGTGAGATGCTCCGCAATATACCCGATGTTCCTGTCCTTGGTGCGCCCCGACAGGATTTCATCGCCGATGACCACCAGGCCGGCGGTGACAATATCCCCGTTGGCGGCCTCCGGTCCGCTCATTCAAGGCTCCCCTTCCGAAGGCGGCTCGTTTACACCTGCGGCGGCCTGCCCTCAAGCCAATCGGGGACCCGCGCGCGCCCATGCCCTTTGCCGCCGACCGTTTCCTGCCAGCCCTGGCGGCGCGAATCCGTCAGGCGACCGGTGCCGACGGACGTGCGCTCATTGCCATCGACGGGCGGAGCCTTGCCGGCAAGACGCAACTTGCGACCGACCTTCTTCCCCATCTGGGGCCGGAAGCAGGGATTCTGGCGGTGGACAGCTACTTCGAGCCGCTGAACGATCCCGCCACGACGCCGGTTGCCGAGCGGCTGTGGCGCCTGCGTCTGGACGCGCTCAAGGCGGCACTCGAGACGCTCAAGGCCGGCAAACCGGTCCGGCATACGCCCTATGACTGGGACCGCGATCGTTTCCATCCCGAGACCGCGATCCGGCCGGGCATCGTGCTCGTGGAAGGGCTCGGCGCGCTGCGGGCCGAGCTTCGTCCTTTCTACGACTTCGCCATCTGGATCGAGGGCCGCCACGCGACGCGTCTCGACCGAATTGTCGCGCGCGACGGCGACCGATATCTCGATCTCTGGGTGGGCCAATGGCTGCCGCTCGAGGAGGCGTACATGGCGGCCGAGAAACCGTGGAAGGCCGCGGACGTCTATGTTGCCGGCGTCGACATGACCATCGGCGAGGTCGGGGCGCAGCTTCTGGCGTCCGACCCGTAGGCCGCCTGCCCGGTTGTTGCGCGCGGTCGCCGAAAGGGCCATATCAGGATGAAAATTGCGGCCGGCCTCGCCACCTGCGAGCCTTTCCTCTAACTTCAATTGTACCGGACCTGAACCGAGACCAACCGGATGGTGACTTTCGTTGACGCGGCGACCGTTCCGTCCCGCAACACCGGCCAGATCAAGCTCTACTCGGCGGAGGATTTCGCCGCGATGCGGCGCGCCGGACGGCTCGTTGCAGAGTGTCTGGATGCGCTTCACGAAATCGTGCAGCCCGGCGTTCCGACGGACGTCATCGACCGCTTCGTTCACGATTTCGCGCTGGACCACGGGGCGCTGCCGGCCACGCTCGGCTACAAGGGCTACATGAAGTCCACCTGCACCTCGATCAATCACGTCGTCTGTCACGGCATTCCCGGCGACAAGCCGCTCAGGGAAGGCGACATCGTCAACATCGACGTAACGCTGATCCTGGACGGGTGGCACGGCGACTCCAGCCGCATGTATCCGGTCGGGGAAATCAAGCGCGCCGCCGAACGGCTGATGGAGGTGACCTGGCAGGCGATGATGCTCGGCATTGCCGAGGTGAAGCCCGGCAACACCACGGGCGATATCGGCCATGCCATCCAGTCCTTTGCCGAAGCGGAGCGGTGCAGCGTCGTGCGGGATTTCTGCGGGCACGGCGTCGGGCGCCTGTTCCACGACGTTCCGAACATCCTCCACTACGGCAGCCGGGGCGAAGGCGTTCCGCTGCGCCCCGGCATGATCTTCACGATCGAGCCGATGATCAATCTCGGCCGACCGCAGGTGAAAATCCTTTCCGACGGCTGGACCGCGGTGACGCGGGACCGCTCGCTGTCGGCGCAATTCGAGCATACAGTCGGCGTTACCGAGACGGGCCACGAGATCTTCACCCTGTCGCCCAGGGGCCTTGGCGTTCCTCCGTTCAGACGTGGAGCATGAGCGGATTTGACGACAGCGTCGGGAACGAACCCCATTTTCACGGCCATCGCGAGCGGTTGAAAAAGCGCTTCCGCGATGCGGGGAAAGACAGCCTCGCCGATTACGAGCTGCTCGAACTGATCCTGTTCCAGGTACTGCCGCGCCGCGACACGAAGCCCATTGCCAAGGCGCTCATCGCCAAATTCGGCAGCTTTGCCGAGGTGCTTGCCGCCCCCGAGAGTCGTCTGAAGGAGATCAGCGGAGTCGGCGAGGCGGTGGCGCTCCATCTCAAGATCGCAGAAGCGGCGGCGCACCGCTATGCGCGCGGGCCGGTCGCAAGCCGCCCGTTGCTCGGCTCATGGCAAGCGGTCATCGAGTATTGCCGCGCCACCATGGCCTATGAGGACCGCGAGCAATTCCGCATCCTGTTCCTCGACAAGAAGAACGGCCTCCTTGCGGACGAGGTTCAGCAGGTCGGCACGGTGGACCACACGCCGGTCTATCCGCGCGAGATCGTGAAGCGCGCGCTGGAATTGTCCTCCACTGCGATCGTTCTGGTGCACAACCATCCCTCCGGCGATCCGACACCCTCGCGCGCGGACATCCAGATGACCCGCGCCATAATCGAAATCGCAAAGCCGCTCGGCATCGTGGTGCACGATCACATTATCGTGGGCAAGGAAGGCCATGCGAGCTTCAAGGGGC
>Ga0073934_10001529_pt1 | contig 54875 bp, 46 predicted proteins | sample LarsenN4metaG_FD_76834 | JGI IMG/M metagenome (GOLD analysis project Ga0073934, IMG submission 76834) | Hot spring sediment bacterial and archeal communities from British Columbia, Canada, to study Microbial Dark Matter (Phase II) - Larsen... ...
GCGGCGGTGCGCGTCTCCATGAAGGACAGCTCGGGGTGGGCGTGGATGTCCTTGTAGATGGCTTCAAGTGAGGCGTATTCGGCCGCGATCTTCCGGTCGACGGCCTGCTTGAGGTCATGGAGGCGCGCTTCCTCGGGCGAGATCTTGGAGGTGGCGCCGAGGGCGGCGGCCAGCAGCAGGGCGGCGGTGCATCCGGCGGGCAGGTGGAGTTTCATGGGGTGGAGGGTTCGAAGATGAAGATCAGCTCGTCGAGCATGGCGTCGGTGGAATACTTGACGAGGTCGGCGGGCGTGATGGGACGCTCGGGGCCGCGGAGGGCCCGGGCTTCCTCCGTGTATTTGGCCGCTTGGGCGCGGACCTTGTCGTAGAGCCGTTGCTTGCGCTCGTGCAGGCGGATCTTGTCCGGGTTGAAGCGCGGCATCAGGTCGTCGCCGACCCAAAGATACCAGTCGTCCTGGTCGGCAAAGTAGCAGGCCAGCGCGCCGTTGCGGTGGATGCCAAGGTCGCGCGCGAGCTGCTGGACGAATTTCGCCGGCGTGGTCTTTTCGCCCCCGGCGGGCTGGGGCAGGGCGGGGTAGACGCGGGCGTAGACCCGCTGCCCGGTGAAGCGCCGGAAGTTGGCCAGCTTGAAATTGAAGTTCTTCGCGCGCGGGATCTCCTGCGGCAGGATTTTCTGCGGATCGTCGAAGTGCGCCGTCGGTCCCGGCTCCGGCGCGCCGGAGTAGCGCGCGGCCTTGGCCGCGAGCGCGTCGAAGGCGGCCTGATCGGCGCGAAAGGCCCGCGCCGCCTCGCCGAGGCGGAGGATTTTGATCGAGAACGGGTCGTCCTGCTTGATGCCCGCCAGCAGTTCGCCGCCGCGGACCACACGGCCGAAGACGCTGTGCAGGTAGTTGAGGCGCGTGGTGTCGCCGAGCGTGATGAAGAACTCGCTGCTGTTCGTGTCGGGGCCGCCGTTCGCCATCGAGAGGATGCCGGGGGCGTTGTGGTGCAGGCCGGGCACGATCTCGTCGGGGAAGTTGTAGGGATGCCCGGCTTTCTCCTCCTCGGGTGTCCGCGGTGGACGGCTTTGGATGCCGGCGCCGGGATTGGTCGGGTCGCCGCTCTGGATGACGAAGCCCGGCACGACGCGATACCAGCGCAACCCGCGGAAGAACGGCTGCCCGTTCTTCGAGGCCAGCGTGCCCTCGGCCAGGCCGACGAACGAAGTCACGGTCAGCGGGGCCTGCCGGTAATGCAGCTCGGCCACGAACGCACCCTGGGGTGTCGTGAACTCCGCATAAAGCCCGTCGGGCAAGGCCTCGACGGCGGCGAGTCGCAGGCCGGACAGGACAGAGACGAGGGCGACGGCAATAGGGCGGCGCATGGGGTGCAAGGGTGGGGCATTTGTAGGCGGCCCGGCGCCGAAGGCCAGCGCGCATTCACCGCGCCGGGGCGGCGTAGTCCTACGCCACGCATTTGGGTTGGCGCGCCGGCGTCCGGCGTGCCAACGTGCGCGTGCTATGCGCCGTCATCTCGCCCTGTTGCTCCTCGCCTTCACTTCACTCGCGCTGCGCGCCGCGCCGCTCGACTATTACCTGCCCGCCGGCACCAGCTACAACCCCAAGGTCCCCACGCCCGAGCAGTTCCTCGGCTGGCAGCCCGGCGACTGGCACATCCGCAGCGAGCTGCTGCACGCCTACCTGCGCGCCGTGGCCGAGGCCGCGCCCGACCGCGTGAAGCTCGAGGTCTTCGGCCACACCCACGAGCGCAAGCCCCTCGTCGTCCTCACCATCACCTCGCCCGAGAACCACAAGAACCTCGAGAAAATCCGCGCCGATCACCTCGCGCTGCTCGACCCCGCGAAAAACTCCGCGCTCGATCCCGCGTCGATGCCCGTGGTCGTCGACCTCGGCTACAGCGTCCACGGCAACGAGCCCAGCGGGGTCAACGCCGTGCCGCTCGTGGTCTACCACCTCGCCGCCGCCCGCTCGCCGCAGGTGGACGAGTGGCTCAAGCGCGCCGTCATCCTCATCGAGCCCCTGCGCAATCCCGACGGCGCCGACCGCGCCTCGCAGTGGTTCAACTCCAACCGTTCGCTCACCGCCCTCAGCGCCGACCCCTTCGATCGCGAGCACAACGAGGCCTGGCCGCGCGGCCGGTTCAACCACTACCTCTTCGATCCCAACCGCGACTGGCTGCCGCTCGTGCACCCCGAGGCGCAGGCCCGCGCCGAGCTCTACCACCGCTGGCGTCCCAACCTCCTCACCGACCACCACGAGATGGGCACCAACACCTCGTTCTTCTTCCAGCCCGGCGTGCCCACTCGCGACCAGCCCAGCGCGCCCGCCCGCGTCTACGAGCTGAACCACAAGGTCGCCGCCTTCCACCAGCGCGCCCTCGATGGCAAAGGCGCTTTCTACTACAGCGAGCAGGGCTTCGACGATTTCTACCCCGGCAAGGGCAGCACCTATCCCGACCTGCACGGCACCATCGGCATCCTCTTCGAACAGGCCAGCAGCCGCGGCCACGCGCAGGAGAGCGACAACGGCCTCCTCACGTTCCCCTTCACCATCCGCAACCAGGTGCTCACCTCGTTCAGTTCCGTCGAGGCCGCGGTCGCCTTGCGCACCGAGCTTCTCGGCCTCCAAAAGGAATTCACCGCGCAAACCCTCCAGCTGGCCCGCAAGTCCAAGACCAAGGCCTGGGTCTTCGGCGACGATGGCGACCCCGCCCGCGCTGCCGCCTTCATCAACCTGCTGCAACGCCACCGCGTCGAGGTCCGGCCGTTGCAGGAAGAGGTCACCGTCGCCGGCCACACCTACAAGCCCGGCACCGCCTGGACCGTGCTCGCCGAACAGCCGCAGTTCCGCCTCGCCACCGAGATGTTCATCCAGCGCACCGAGTTCACCGATTCGGTGTTCTACGACGTCTCCGCCTGGACGCTCCCGCTCGCCTACAACCTGCCCTACGCCGCGCTCGAAAAGGCTCCCGCGACCGGCGAGGTGCTCGCGCCCGTCGCCCGGCCCGCCGGCAGACTCATCGGCGGCCACAGCGACTACGCCTATCTCTTCAACTGGAACGCCTACTTCGCCCCACGCGCCCTCCAGCGCCTGCACCGCGCCGGCCTCATGGTGAAGGGCCTCACCACCTCCCTCGAGGCCGTCGCCGCCGACGGCACCCGCGCCGGCTTCGGCCCCGGCGCCATCCTCATCCCCGTCGGCCTGCAGGCCGACAAGGCGGCGCAGATCCGCGCCGTCGTCGAAACGATTGTGCGCGAGGACGCCGTGGAGGTTTACGGCTTCAACACCGGCCTCACCCCGAAGGGCGTCGATTTCGGCAGCGCCTCCTTCGTGCCGCTCAAGCCCGCCGCCGTCGCGCTCATCACCGGCGACGGCGTCGACCCGCAGGAGTGCGGCGCCACCTGGCACCTGCTCGACCAGCGCGTCAGCCTCGCGCCCACGCTGCTCGACGTCGGCACACTCGGCCGCGCCGATCTCTCGCGCTACAACGTCATCCACTTCGTGGATGGCCGCTACGAATCGATCAGCGACGAGACCGTTGCCGCGCTGAAGCGCTGGGTGCGCGCCGGCGGCACGCTCATCGTCCAAGGCCGCGCCGCCGAGTGGGCGGCGAAGAAGGAGCTCGCCACCATCGAATTCGCCTCCCGTTCCGCCGAACCCGCCGGCACCAGCGGCGGCCGCCCCCGCCAGACCCCCGCCGAGGAACCCGCCGAGAAATCCGACAAGGCCCCCGTCCGCCGGCCTTACGGTTCCGGCTCCGACCACGAGGCCACCAAGCTCGTCGCCGGCACCATCTTCGCCACCACCGTCGATGCCACGCACCCGCTCGGTTACGGTTTCAGCTCCGACCGCCTCTCCGTGTTCCGCGCCAACACCATCGTGATGAAGCCCGCCAAGTCCCCCTACGAGACGCCCGTGCTCTACACCGCGCAGCCGCTGCAGAGCGGCTACGCTTCGGCGGACAACGTCGCGCGCATCGCCAACAGCGCCGCCGTGCTGGCCTTGCCGCAGGGCCGCGGCGCCGTCGTCGCGCAGGTGGACGACCTCAATTTCCGCGGCTTCTGGTATGGCGGCAACCGCGTCTACCTCAACGCCGTGTTCTTCGGCCGCGCCATCCGCACCATCCGCGCCGGCGACGAGTTTGAGGACGAAGATGCGCACTCGCATTGATCGGGCCGGGGGTCTACGCTCCCGCCCATCATGAAGACCCGCATCGGCATCCTCACGGGCGGCGGCGACTGCCCCGGTCTCAACGCGGTCATCTACGCGGTGACCAAGGCGGCCGCCAAACGCGGTTGGGAGACGCTGGGGATTTTGGGCGGCTTCGAGGGCCTGCTGGCCCCCACCCAGGTGCGCCGGCTCAACCACAGCGAGATGGACGGGTTGCTCTACCTCGGCGGCACGCTGCTCGGCACGTCGAACACCGGCCGCTTCTCCGCCAAGGTGGGCCACGGCGAGAAGCGCGGCATCGACCCCGCCATCCTGGCCGAGGCGAAGAAGAATTTCGACGCCCTCGGCCTGCAGGGTCTCGTGGTGGTCGGCGGCGACGGGTCGCTCTCCATCGGCCTGCAATGCCTGGAGGTCGGCATCCCGCTGGTCGGCGTGCCCAAGACCATCGACAACGACATCTCCGGCACCGCGGTCACCTTCGGCTTCGACACCGCCGTGTCCTTCGCCACCGACGCCCTCGACCGGCTCCGCCCGCACGCGCAGAGCCACAACCGCGTCATGTGCGTCGAGATGATGGGGCGCTACGCCGGCTGGATCGCGGCCCACTCCGGCATCGCCGGCGGCGCCAGCATCATCCTCATCCCGGAGATTCCCTTCCGCTACGACAGCATCTGCCGCAAGATCGCGGAGCGCGAATCCGAGGGCAAACACTTCACCATCGTCGCGGTGGCCGAGGGCGCGCGTGAGGCCGGAGGCGATTTTGTCACCGCCGGCGCCGGAGGTGGGCCGGGCGGCGGCCCCGGCGGCGGGGCTTTCCGGGAAACGCGCCTCGGGGGCGTCGCCACGGTTGTCGCGGCCGAGATCCAGAAACGCACCGGCAAGGAGACGCGCGTCTGCGTGCTCGGGCACCTGCAACGCGGCGGCATCCCCACGACCTTCGACCGCCTGCTGTGCACGCGCTTCGGGGCCAGCGCCGTCGGTCTCATCGCCGACGGCAAGTTCGGCCGCATGGTGGCCCTGCGTCCGCCCGACATCGCCGACATCCCCATCGCCGAGGCGGTCGGCAAGCTGAAGACCGTCCCGGTCGACGGCGACATCGTCCGCACCGGCCGCGCCATGGGCGTATGTTGGGGTGATTGAGGGGCGATTGGACGCAGATGTCCTGACTAGGACGCACCATTCGTCATCATGGCCAACAACCCAACCCGCCATGAATAAAAAGACAAAATCCCAATACCTCTTCATCTTCCGCAACAGCGTGCGCGCGCCCGAGCCTTCGCCCAAGGAGATGGAGGCGATCTACGGCCAGTGGTTCGCCTGGATCGGCACGATGGCCAAGAAAGGCCAGTATGCCTCCGGCGATCCGCTCGACGACCACGGCAAGGTCGTGCGCGGACCCGCGGGCCGCAAGATTCATGACGGCCCGTTCGTGGAGGCCAAGGAAGTCGTGTCCGGCTATATGATCGTCAACGCCCCCACGCTGGCCGCCGCCACGCGCCTGGCCAAGGGTTGCCCCATCTACGCGCGCGGTGGCAGCGTCGAGGTCCGCCGTATCGAGCACATCGAGATGTGACCGGCCCGCGCATGGTCCCGCCCGCTTGCAACGTATCATATTGCGAACGGGCCGCGCCCCGGCTTCCGCCCGAGTGTCCTCTATTATATGACACCCGGGTTTCACCGTGAGTGACCGGGCCGGTGATGTTGCGGCCGAGGTCGGCCGGCTGTTCCGTCGCGAGCACGGCCGGCTCGTCGCCATCCTCACGCGGCACTTTGGCGCGCGGCATCTGCCCCTCGTGGAGGATGTCGTGCAGGATGCGCTGCTGAAGGCCATGCAGGTCTGGCCCTACACCGGCGTGCCCGACAATCCCTCCGCCTGGCTGCTCCAAGCCGCGAAAAACCGCGCCATCGACCACACGCGCCGCGCCGCGCTCTGGCAGGGCAAGCAGCGCACCCTCGTGCCCCTGCTCAATGACTGCCTCGACTCCTCGCGCGCCGGCCCCGCGGTGCACTTCGAGGACGAGATCCGCGACAGCCAGCTGCGGATGATCTTTGTCTGCTGCCACCCGGCGCTGCCGCGCGAGGCCCAGGTGGCGCTCGCGTTGAAGACGCTTTGCGGTTTCGGCGAAAACGAGATCGCCGCCGCGTTCTTCGAAAGCCCGGACGCCGTCGCCAAGCGCCTCGTGCGCGCCCGGCGCACGCTGCGCGACCTGCGCGTGCCGGTCGAAATGCCCCGCGCCGCCGGGCTCGCCGGCCGCGTCGAAGCCGTGCTCCAGACGCTCTACCTGCTGTTCAACGAGGGCTACAAGTCCTCCGCCGGCGAGCGTCTGCTGCGTGAGGAGCTTTGCGCCGAGGCCATCCGCCTGGGCGAACTGCTCACGGCGCACCCGCTGGGCGACCGCGGCGCCGCGCACGCGCTGCTCGCGTTGATGCACTTTCATTCCTCGCGTCTGGCCGCCCGCCTCGACGACCGGGGCAACATCCTCCTGCTCGAGCAGCAGGACCGCGCCAAATGGGATCGCGCCGCGATTGCGCGCGGCCTCACCGCCCTGCGGGCCTCGGCCCAGGGCGCCGAAGTCACCCGCTACCACCTCGAGGCCGGCATCGCGGCCGCGCACGCGCTCGCGCCGACCTTCGCTGCCACCGACTGGCCGCGCATCCTCGCGCTCTACGATTCGTTGGTGAAGCTCGATCCCTCGCCCGTGGCCGCGCTCAACCGCGTCGTCGCGTTCGCCCGCGTGCAGGGCGCGCGCGCCGCCCTGCGCGAGCTGGCCGCGCTCCCCGGCCGCAGTTATCTCGAGCGCTATCATCTCCTGCACGCCATCGCCGGCGCCCTCTGGGAAGAGGCCGGTGATCCGGCCCAGGCCCGCGCCGCCTACCGGCGCGCACTCGCCCTCGCCCCCATGCCCGCCGAGCGGACTTTCTTGCAAAACCGGATCGCCTCCAGGCTTGGCAGGCATGGGGCAAAGGCGTAGCCTCGGTTCATGATCACATACATCGTCGGTTCCCTTGTCGGGCTGGTGGTCTTGGTGCTGATCATCGGCTTCCTGATGCCCTCGGAAATCACCGTCTCCCGCTCCGTCACCATCGACCGACCCGCCGAGGCCATTTTCCCCTGGATCGCCGAGCTCAAGACCTGGCCCGACTGGACCGTCTGGAACAAGGCCGAGGACCCGACGCTCGCCTATTCGTATCCCGGACCCACCACCGGCAAAGGCGGCAGCATGACCTGGACCGCGAAGAAAATGGGCGACGGCACGCTCACCTTCACCGAATTCGTCCCCAACAAGGTTGTCCGCTATGAACTCGTCATGCCCGGTCACGGCACGACCGTGCACGGCAACCTCGAGCTCGAGTCCGCCGGCGGGGGTGCCACCCGCGTCTCCTGGTATGACGTCGTCGATATGGGAAAGAGCCCGGTGAAAAAGCTCTTCGGTCCGCTCCTGAAGAAGATGCTCGGCACCGCTTTCGCCCGCGGCCTGCAGGGCCTCAAGACCGCCGCCGAAACCGGCAAGGCCGCCGGCCCCGGCCCGAAGTGAATTTACCCCAACCCCCACATGATCCAAATCGTCCGCAACATCGTCGCCGCCATCGCCGGAACCATTGCCGGCGGCGTCAGCATCGCCCTGATCCAGGGCCTCAACGGCCGCTTCTACCCGCCGCCTCCCGGCCTGGACTGGAAGAACAGCGAGGCGGTCGCCGCCTATGCCAAGACGCTGCCCGCGGGCGCCTTCCTCGTCGTGCTCGCCTCCTACGCCGTCGGCGTGACGCTCGGCGCCTGGCTGGCCGGCAAGCTTTCCGCCGACTTTCCCTATCGCCAGGCGATCATCGTCACCGGGCTGTTTTTCATCGCCAGCCTGATGAACCTCTTCGCGCTGCCGCACCCGGCCTGGTTCTGGGCCGCCAACCTCATCCTGGTCCCGGTCGCCGGATGGCTCGCCCTCCGCCTGCTCGGCACGCCTAAGCCCGCAGCCGGTTAGAGTTCAACCGCCCATCAGGGTCTTTTGCACGTCCAGTCCGGCCGCGCGGCGCGCGGGCAGCAGTGTGGCGAGTTGCGTGAGCAACACAGTCAACACCGCCATCGCGAGGTAATAACCCGGGGCGGAGGTGTCCACCCCGGTCACGACACCTTGCAACCAGCGCCCCCAAAACCAGGCGCCGAGCGCGCCGAGCGCGGTGCCGAGTGTGGCGAGGCAGGCATTTTGCCCGAGCACGCGGCGAAGCACGCCAGCCGGGCTGTCGCCGATGGCGAGGCGCACGGCCATCTCGCGCGACCGGTTGTTCACGAGCTGACTCATCACGCCATAGGAGCCGAGCACGGCGACTCCCGCCGCCACGACGGCGAAAGTCGTGAGCAGCACCATCTGCAGGCGCGGGGTGGCGTTGGCTTGCCACGCGAGCTTACCCAGCGTGGTGATGTCATAGGCCGCCAGGCCGGGCGCCGTGGCCCGCAGGGCCTTGATACCGGCGGCCACGGCGGCTTCAACGCTGCTGCGGCCGTGCACCACGACACTGAACTTGGGCCAAGGAGCTTGTGCATATGGCACATACAACGTTTCGCCTTTGTGTGCCGCCGGCACATTGCCCGAATCGCGCACCGTGCCGACCACGCCGACGACGGTTATGTCCGGTGAGGTTTGGCCCACCGCGAGACTACGAAAGCGCTTACCCAGCGGGCTGGTGCCGGGCCAGTATTTGTCAGCCAGGGCCTTGCTGATCACCGCCACCGGTGGGCTGGTGGCGGTGTCGGAAGCCATGATCATCCGGCCCTCGATCAGCGGGACACCCAGCGCCGCCAAATAATCGGGGCTGATGCGTCGATGACCCAGCATTTCGGGCTCCTTGGTGAATTCACCGTTGGCCAGCTCGGCAGTCAAGAGGATGCCCGTGGGAACGTCCCCGAAAGGAAGAGTGTTGGAGATTCCGGCCGAGACCAGCTCGGGTTCGAGGGCGAGATTTTCCGCGAAAGCGCGGACAAAGGCCGCGCGCTTGGCGTTGTCGCCAAAAGCGGCATCGGGCAACTGCACGCGGAAAACACCGCGTCCATCAACAGCATAACCGGGTCCGGCTTGGGTTGCTTTCCGGAAGCCGACTACCGCCAGGGTTGCCGCGGACAGCACCACCATCGTGATGGCCGATTGGGTCACCACCATGGCCTTCTGCCACAGCAAAGCGCCCCGCGTCGCTGTTCCACCGCGTGATTCCGCCTTCAATGCCGTGACGATATCGGTGCGACGCGCTTGCCACAGTGGCACCAAGGCGACCAGCAATCCAATCACCGCGGCTGCCGTCAGATTGACGCCCGCCGCCACGGGATCAATGTGCAGGTGCTCCAGGAAGAACGCCAACCTCGGCGTGGGATTAAGCTCACGCAGGGCGGGCAACGAGGCCAGGGCGAGGCCCAGTCCGAGCACGCCCCCGACTAGCAGAAGCAGCGTGCTTTGCACCGCTTGCTGACGCAACAGGTCCCCGGGTCTTGCCCCAAGCGCCAACCGCACGGCCGACTCCCGCTCTCGTTCAACCGCCCAGGCGAGCAGAAGGGACGAAAGATTGGTGGCAGCCAAGACCAGCAGCACGAAGGCGCCGATCTGCACCAGAAGGATGGTCCGGTCCACACCGCTCAGGTAGAAATCCCTCACGGGCAACGACGACACGATCCAGTCCTTGTTCGCGATGTTCGCTGACTCCAGGCGTTGGCCGATGGCCTTCAGCTCCTGCTGTGCGGCCGGACTGTCCACGCCGTCCGCCAGCCGGCCGAACACCAAGACGCGACGCGCGCCCAGGATTTGCGTCCACAGTGCTTTTTGCGGCAGGTCGAAGGGCAGCAGGATTTCTGTGTCAGGCGGCAGAGCGAAACCCTGGGGCATGACCCCAATTATGGCGTGGGATACCCCATTCAACCGCATCGTCTTCGACAGCACGTCGGGCGAGCCGGCAAAGGCCGAGGTCCACAATTGATGGCTGATGATGACGACCGCGGCAGGGTTCGGCCCCTGCTCCTGTTCGGTCAATTCGCGTCCGAGCATCGGAGCGACGCGCATGGTCCGGAAAAATCCCGCGGTCACACGCGCGCCGGCGAGCCGGCGCGCCTCCTCGCCGTCCCCCCAATTGAAATCCGCTGTCACTACTGCCGCGGTGGCGTCAAAGGTCCGCACCTGGTCGCGCAGCATCGTGTAGTTGGGCCAGGCATTGAGGAACCGGCCACCGTTCTGCACCTGGGAGATGACGTGCAGGCGATCGGCCTGCGGCACGCCGAGGTTGGAAAGCAGGAAAGCCCTCAGGACGGCGAAGGCCGCGGTATTGGCGGCGAGCGCCAGCGCAAGTGTCAGGATTATGGCGGCGGTGGCGCCACCCCGGCGCCGGAAGAAGCGCAGGGCAACGGAGAAATCGGTTGAGGTGGGGAGCATGCCAAAGCATACGCCGGATCTGGACATGAGGGAAATTAACTGTTATCAGTATAACTGTGAATGAAACTCATGATCATTCCGGCCCCTTCGCCCGTTACACGGGCTTGGAACTGCGGCATCTGCGGCTGGTCTGGACCGTGGCGGAGGAAAAGGGCCTAACCGGCGCCGCCCGCCGGTTGCGACTCACCCCTTCGGCGCTCAGCCACCAGCTGCGCGCGCTGGAGGAGATTGTAGACGGGGCGGTGTTCCGTCGCGAGGGGAAGGCGATGCGCCTTACGGCCGCAGGGGAGGTATTGTTCGAAGCCGCCGTGCGCGTGCTCGGCACCGTCGCCGATGCGGAGGACCGGCTGGCGAAACTGCGCACGGGGCTCACCGGCACGGTGCGCGTCAGCACGCACTGTTACACCGGTTACCATTGGCTGCCGGCGGTCATCACCGGATTCCGTTCGGACTTCCCGGAGGCCGAGGTGCGGGTGGTCGGAGAGGCCACCCGTCGACCCCTCGAAGCGCTTTATGCCCGGGAAATCGACGTGGCCGTGACTACTGAGCGTCCCGACCGGCACGACGTGCTCGTCCGACCTGTTCTGCGCGACGAAATGTTCATGATCTTGCCTGCAGGTCATGGGTTGGCGCGCAAGGCTTGGCTGGAGCCTGCCGACATCGCGCGCGAGCACCTGCTCACTTACGTCAACAACCCGGAGGAATCGTCGCTGTGCCAGGAGATTCTCCGGCCGGCTGGCGCCTGGCCGCGTCGGCACACAAGCATGTTTTTGACGGAGGCCATTGTCGAATTGGTGCGTGCCGGACTGGGCATATCGGTGTTGGCCGAATGGGCCGCGCGCCCCTACCTTGCCGATGGGCGGATCGTCGCCCGGCGCATCACACGTGCTGGGTGGCGGCGCACTTGGCACGCCGTCACCTGGCCGAAGGACACAGCCGGGCCATTGGTCATGGGATTCGTCGACCGGCTCGCCGCCGAGTTCGGAGCCAGAAAAACCACCCGCGCCTTGTCCGCCTAGTCCGCTGACGCCGGCGCAGCCCTGCGACCGCGGTGTGCGGAGCGCAACAGGCAGCAGACTCCCGTGCGCGGGCGGATCGAGTTACTTTGCGCGCAAGGTGGCAAGGTTTTGGCTGAAGCCGGCGCGGAGCACGCCGCCGTCGGAGCCGAGCGCCACGAAGGTGAACCCCTGCTCGCGGCAACGCGCGACCAGCGCGGGGATGTGCACCAGAATGCCCGCCGCCTTGCCGTGCTTCCGCGCCGCGGCCACGACGCGCTGTTGCGCGGCCAGGAAATCCGGATGATCGAGCTGGTCGCGGATGCCCAGGTTGTGCGTGAGGTCGGTCGGGCCGACGAAAAGCACGTCGACGCCGTCCACCGCGGCGATGGCGTCGATGTTGGCCACGGCTTCCGGCGTCTCGATCTGCGCGATGAATGGCAGCCATTCGTGCGCGTGGAGATAATAGTCTTCCCAGTCGGCGCCGTAGTTCGCGCCGCGGTTGATCTTGACCACGCCGCGCAGGCCGCGCGGCGGGTAGCGCATCGCGGCGACCGCGGCCTGCGCCTCGGCGACGGTGTTGATGAACGGCGCCATCACCCCGTGCGCGCCTGCGTCGAGCGCACGCTTGAAGCGCGGGGTCTCGTTCGCCGCGATGCGCACGAGCGGCACGGCGGGAGTGCCGCTGACGGCCAGCAGCTGGTGCAGCATCGTCTCCTCGCCGCCCGGGCCATGCTCGTGGTCGAGCAGCATCCAGTCGAAGCCGGCGAGGCCGGCGATCTCGGCGGCGACGGGCGAACCCGTGGCCACCCAGGTGCCCGCCAGCCACTCGCGGGCCAGCACACGGGCGCGGAAGTCCTTTTGGATTTTCATGACTCGGTGTAGAGACGGTAGAGCGACTGCGTGCCGAGCTCGGACCAGCCGCGTGCGGCCACGCGGTCGTAGAGCTGCTTGGCCAGAGCGACACCCGGTAGATCGAGCTTCATCACCGCGGCGCAGTCGAGGGCGATGCGCAGGTCTTTCAGGTAGTGTTTCACGTAGAAACCGGGATTGAAGTCGCCCCGCAGTGCTCGCGGGCCGTAGTTGTTCAGCGACCAGCTGCCGGCCGCGCCTCCACCGATGCTCTCGATGACCTTCGCAGGATCGAGGCCGGCCTTTTGCGCGAAGACGAGCGACTCACACCAGGCGAGCATGCCTGCAGCGATGGCGATCTGATTGGCCAGCTTGCAATACTGCCCCGCGCCCGGTCCGCCGTGCCGCGCGATGTTCTTGCCCATGATTTCGAAATACGGCCGCGCTCGCTGGAACGCCGCCTCGTCCCCCCCGACCATGATGACCAACCGGGCCTCGCGCGCGCCCACGTCGCCGCCCGACACCGGCGCGTCGAGCGCCGCGAGCCCGCGGGCCGCGGCCGCCGTGGCGATTTTTTCCGCGAGTTGCGGACTGGAGGTCGTCATGTCGATCAAGAGCGCGCTCACCGGCGCGCGCTCGACGATGCCGCCCGCGCTGAGATAGGTTTCCTCCACGTCCTTGGGGAAACCGAGCATGGTGATGACGACGCCGGCCTGGGCCGCGGCCGCGCCCGCCGTGTCGTGCCAGTGTGCGCCGGCCGCCAGCAGGTCGGCCGCCTTGGCCTTGGTGCGGTTGTGGATGTGGAGCGTGTGCCCGGCCTTGAGCAGGTGACCCGCCATGCTCCGGCCCATCACGCCGGTGCCGATGAATGCGATCGAGGTGTTCGCCATGCCGGCTCACCCAAGCGGGCCGCCACGGGTTTGGCGAAACGAAAAGCGATGGACGAGATGGCGCGCGGCCTCATCCTGCGCCCATGCAGGTCGTCGAGACACTCGCGCCGGTCTTTCTCGTCATCGGGCTTGGCTACGCGCTCACCCGGCGCGGCTGGCTGCACGGGGACTTTCTGGCCGAGGCCAACCGCTTGGTGTTCTGGGTCGGGTTGCCGGCCTTCCTGTTCATCAGCCTCGCCACGGCGCCGCACGGCGGGGTCGAAGCCGGACGGCTGACCTTGGTGCTGGTCCTGGTCACGCTGACCATGGCGGCGCTGGGCTGGCTGGCGGCGCCCGGGCTGGGCGTCGGGCCCAATGGGCGCGGCACGTTCGCGCAGGCGACCTTTCGCGGCAACATCGCCTACGTCGGCCTTCCGATCATCGCCGGCCTGCCGGCCGGCGCGGACGGCCGCACGGCGGCGCTGCTGGTCATGGGGCCGCTGCTCGCGCTGTATAACTTCGCCGGCGTCTGGCTGCTGCTGGCCAGCCGGGCCGAGCCGGGCGAGGCCAAGGCCCGCCGCATCGCGGCGGAGGTTTTCAAGAACCCGCTCTTCTGGTCCTGCGTGGCGGGCGGACTCTGGGGCTGGGCGGGCTGGCCGATGCCGAAGTGGATCGCGCTGAGCTTTGAAACCGTGGGCGCGATGGCGTTGCCGCTGGCGTTGCTCTGCATCGGAGGCGCGCTCGCCACCACGCGGTTGGAGGGCAACCGCCGCGTGGCCACGGCGGCCGCGCTGGCCAAGACGGTCGTGCAACCCGCGCTGGGCTTCCTGGCCGCGCGCTGGCTGGGTTTGGGCGCGGTGGAAATCCAGATCGCGCTCATCATCCTCGCCGCGCCGACGGCCGCCGCCACCTACACGATGGCCACGCAGCTCGGCGGCGACGGTCCGCTGGCCGCCGGCAGCGTCGTGCTCAGCACGCTCTGGTCGCTCGCCGCCCTGGCCGCGATCCTGGCCCTGACGGCGTGAAGCGCGCCGCCCGGCGTTTGTCATACATTATATGACAAACGCAGTGCGGGCGGTGGGCAGCGGAATGTGACAGCGGCCCCGGCCGGTGCGGGGCTGACGGCTCACGGGATGCGCAGCGTCATGCCGACGGTGAGGCTGCTGGCGTTGCGCAGCTGCTCGGCGTTGGCGTTGAAGATCTCGGGCCAGCGTGCGGCGTTGCCGTAGTAGCGCTGGCTGATGCGCGAGAGCGTGTCGCCCGGGACGACCGTGTGGGTGCGCGCGGGCGTGGCCGCGGCGACGGTGGCGGGCGCGGTCGGCGGGCTGAGCGGGCGGGCGGCCGGCTGGGCGGGCGCCGCCGGAACACCCTGCAGCGACGCCAGGCCTTGCCGCAGGCGCACGAGGTCGTTTTCGGCGGCGGCGGCGCGGCCTTCGGCCAAAGCCACCCGGCGGTCGGCCTCGCTGGCGCGCGCGGTCAGCGCGTTCACCTGCGCCTGCAACTGCGCGAGCTGCTGCGCCGGGCGGGCCGCGGCCTCGCGGGCGGCGGCAAGTTCGGCGCGCAGGGTGTCGCGCTCGCTCGCGGCTTCCGCGGCGGCGCGCTCGATGGCGGCCAGCCGGGTTTCGGCGTCGGAACGCGTGCCGGTGAGGCGGCCCAGTTCGGCGCGGGCGGCTTCATTCTCGGCGCGCACGCGGCCCAGTTCGGCGGTGAGGCTGGCGACTTGTTCCTGCAAGCTGGTCAATTCTGCTGCTGGCGCGGCCGGCGCGGTGGTCGCCGGTGCAGCCTTCAGCTCGGCCACTTCCTTCTCCAACTGGCTGTAGCCGCGGAGGGCGGTGGCCAGCCGCTCCTCGGTGGCGCGCAACTGCTCCTGCAGGGCGGCGTGCTGCGCGGCGGTCGGGCCCGCCGGGAGGGCGCGGGCGGCTTCGAGCAGCAGCTCCGTGTCGGACAATTTCTTCGCCAGCTCGGCGCGGGCGGTATCGGCCGTGGCGGCGCGTTCGTTGGCGGCGGTCACGGCGGCCTCGAGTTCCTTGAGACGCGTGGCCTCGGCGGAGGCGTCGCGCATCTGCCGCCCGGCGTCGGCCACGAGCCGCTGCAGGCGTTCGCGGTCGGTGCGCAGCTGGGCCACTTCCTCGGCCGCCTGCGTGAGACGGCCGGCCAGGGCGGTGTTTTCGCGGCGGAGCTCGGCGACCTGCGGGTCGGCCTTGGGGGTGGCGGCGGCCTGCAACGCGGCGCGGACTTCGCCCAGCTGGCGGAGGAGATCGTCGTTGGCCGATGCGGCGCTGCGCGCGCGCAGGTCGGCTTGCGCCACGGCTTGCTCCAGCTCGGCAACCCGGCCCCGGAGATCCGGCCAGGCGGGCGTCTCGGCGGGCGCGGTGCTGCGGCCGTCGCCCAGATTGGCCGCCACGTTGTCGTTGGCGGAGATGAGGGAGCGGCGGCGCGTCTCCGACTGGGCCAGCTGCTGCTCGAGTTCGGCGATGCGCAGCTTGGCCTCGTCAGGCTGGAGGCGGCGGGCCTGCGCCGTCTGGAGCGCGGATTCCAGCTCCTTCACGCGATCGCGCAGGTCGGGGTAGTCGGGCGTGCGCGACTGGGCGCGTTGCAGGGCGGATTCCAATTCGGCCACGCGGTTGCGCAGATCGGGCCAGGCGGGCGTGGCCGGAGCCCGGCCGGCGGCGGCGAGCCGCTGTTCAAGCGTGGACACCTCCCGGGTCAGCGCGCCAACCCGGTCGCTGAGACCGGCGTTTTCCGCCGCGAGGCTTTCCGCGCGGCCGCGGAGCGCGCTGCTTTCGCGCGTGCCGGATTTGGCCGCCTGGGCGGCCTCGGCCAGCCGGGTTTCCAATTCGGAGCGCGCGGATTCCGCCTTCGCCAGGGCCTGGGCGGAGGAGTCGGCGGCGGCTTGGGCCTGGGTCGCGCGGTTCTCGGCGGTTTGCGCGCGTTCGTTGGCCTGGCGGAGAGCGGTTTCGAGTTCGCGCGCGCGGTTGCCGCCGGCCTGCGCATCACGGAGCTGCTTGCCGGTGTCGGCCAGCAGTTTTTGCATGCGTTCACGGTCGCCGCGGAGCTGGGCGATCTCGCCGGTCAGCTCGGCCACGCGGTTGGCCAGCTCTTCGCGCTCCCGGCGCAACTGGGTGTTGGGCGATTCGGCGGGCTTGGCATCGGCCGCGGCGGCGAGCTGTTTTTCGAGGTCCGCCTTGGCCGACTCGGCGGCGCCGAGCCGGCGAAGCGTTTCGGCCATGGCGTTTTCCAGTTCGGTGACGCGGCCGGAAAGATCGGGATAGGCCGGAGCCGCAGGCTTGGCGGTGGCGGCGGCCTGGAGCTGTTGCTCCAGCGAAGCGATGCGGCGGGCCTGGTTGTCGGCTTCGGCCGTCGCCGCCTGGGCGCGCTGCTCGGCGCCGGCAAGCTGGGTGCGCAACTCGGCGAGCTGCGCCTCGGACTTGCGCGCCGAATTCTCGGCGAGGTTGCGGCCGACCTGCGCCTCGGCGACGCGGCCCTCGGCCTCCTTGGCCTGGGTCTCGATCTGGGCGGTGGCGGCGGCGAGACGGGTTTGCAAGCCGGCGAGATCCTGGCGGAGGCCGTCGCGCTCCTTCTGCCACGCGGATTCGGCGGCGGCCGCGGCCTGCCCCGCACGTTCGGCGGCGGCGAGCGCGTCGGCGCGCTCACGCTGCGCCGTGGCGAGTTGCTCGTTGAGCTGCCGGATTTCCCCGCTGCGGTCGGGCGCCTGTCCGGCGGCGGCGATCTGCTTGCGCAGGTCCTCGGCGGTGGCGGCGAGGTTGTCGCGCTCGGTCGCCAGCTGGCGCCGCGCCGTCTCCGCGGCGGCGAGGCCGCGCTGGGTCTGCTCCAGTTCGGCGCGCACGGCGGACAGCTGGCGGTCGGTCTGCGCGGCGGCGTTGCGGGCGTCGTCGCGCTGGCGGACGAGGGCGGCGGCCTCCTCCTGCGCGGTGTTCAGGGCGGTGCGCACGTCGGCGAGCTGACCTTCGAGCTTGGCGGCCGCCGCGTGCGCGGTCTCGGTCCCCGCCCGGGTGGTGGAAAGCTGCTGTTCCAGTGATGCGACCCGCTCGCGCAAATCCGGCCAAGCCGGTGCGGTGGGCTTCTCGCGGAGCTGTTTTTCCAGCGTGGCGATCTGCGCCTCGGCGCGCTGCTGGCGCTGTTGCGACTCCGCGCGGGCCTCGTCCGCGGCCGTTTTTGCGGCGGCGAGCTGTTCGCGCAGGTGTCCGGCCTCGGCTGTCGCCGCGGCAAGGCGACGACGGGTCTCGTTGTCGGATTGTTCCCGCAGGTGGGCCATCTTCTGTTCCTGGTCGCGGATGTATTCCCGCAGGCGGTCGGACTCGGTGCCGGCGGTCCGGACGGCGGTCTCGAGCTCCGTGACGCGCTGGCGCAGGTCGGGATAGGCGGGAGCCTTCGGCTGGTTGGCGGCAGCCAGCCGCTGTTCCAGTTCGGTCACGCGGCCGCGCAAGTCGGGCCAGGCGGGCGCCGCCGGACGGGCGGAAAGTCCCGTGTTGGTGCGCTCAAGCTGGGCGATCTTGTCGTTCAAGGTGGAGGTCTGGGCGCGGAGCTGGTCGCGCTCCTCCGCGACCCGGACGATTTCGGCGCGGGTTTCGGCGAGGGTGGTGGCGAGTTTCTTCTCGGAGTCGGCCTGCGAGGAGGAAACGCGGGCCTCAAGTTCCTGGGTGCGGGTGGCGGCCTGGGCGGCCTGCTGGCGGGCGGTGTCGCGTTCCTCGGCGAGGCGCACGGCCTCCTCCCGCAGCTGGCGCAGGTCGGCGGCGAGCTTCTTCTCCGCGTCGGCCTGCGAACCGGCCACGCGCGTTTCCAGCTCGCGGGCGCGGGCGGCCGCCTCGGTGGCGGCGCGACGGGCTTCGTCGCGATCCTCCGCCAGGCGCACCGCCTCGGCGCGAAGTCCGGTGAGCTCGCGCTGCAAGCGCGCCGCCTGTTCGTTACCGCCCGTAGTCTGCTGCTGCAGTTCCGCCAGGCGGGCGGCGCCCTGCGCGGCTTGCTGCCGGGCTGCTTCGAGTTGCTGGACGAGCGCCGCCTGTCCGTCCGTCTCGGCTTTAAGGCGTGCAGTGAGCGCGGCGATTTCCCGGCGGGCGGATTCGAGGGCGGCACTGTCGACGGCGTCGGCTCGCTTCTGCGACTGGAGGGAGGCGAGTTCGCGCTGCACCTGGTCCAGCCGGACGGCGAGATCGGCGGCGCGGGCCTCGGCCTTGGCGGTCTTCTCCTCGAGGAGCTTCAACTGCTCGGGTGCGGCGGCGGCGCGGTTTTCCGCCTGCACCTGGGCAAAAAGGCGCTGCACGCGGTCGCGGTCGGTGCGGAGGGTGTTGAGATCGGCCTGCGCCTGGGCGAGGCGGGCGTTGAGTTCGTCGCGTTCGCGGCGGAATTTCTCCGCGGTGGGCGAGGCGCGTTCGGCGGCGAGTTCGCGTTGCAGGGCCTCGATCTGGAGGCGGGTGCGGGCAAGCTCGCCCGCCATCTGCTGCTCGGCCTCGGTCGGGCCGCCGGCGGAGGGGCCGGTGGGTTCGCCGCTGGGACGGGTGCGGGCTCCGGCGGGCTGGGCCGGGGTGCTGGCCGGCAGGGCGGCCTCACCGGGAGCGCCCGGTGTGCTGGCGGCCGGCGCAGCGGGGCCGGCGCGGGTCGCGGTTTGCGTGCGGGCCGGCGTGGCGGCGACGGGGGCGGCAAAACCGAGGGCGGCGCGCCGGTCGGCGAGGGCGGTGCGGGCGCGTTCAAGTGTGGCGCTGTCGAGTGAGCCGACAAGGGCCTCGAGGTCCTTGCCCCGGGCGCCGTTCTCGATGGCGAGGGATAGCCAGACGAAGGCCTCGATGTTGTCCTGCGCGATGCCGCGGCCCTTCGCGTAGGCAAGGCCGAGGTTGTATTGGGCGATGGCGTTGCCGCGCTGGGCCTTGGCGCGGAGGGAGGCGACTTCGGCGGATTCCTGGGCGGCGAGCGGGACGAGGCAGACGGCGGCCAGCGCCAGCACGCGGACAAAGCGGGGTGGGTTCATGGGAACAAAAGGGGCGGACCGGCACTTTTGTCCCGCGGTGGGACGGCTGCAAGCCTGCGCAACGGCAAAAAGCCGGGCCGCCAGAGGTCCGGCTTTGGCGCTTGACGCCTGAAGGCTTACTCGGCGACCGCCCGGCAGGCCTCTTCGAGGAGCCGCGCGGTGTCGATGCGAGTCTTGTAGTCGGGGTTGGTGAAGACGAAGCGGATGACGCCGTCGGGACCGACTAGGATGGCGGCGGGCACGGGGAGCCATCGTGCGTCCGGCTCGCCGGGGATGGGCTGGAGCGGAATGCCGTAGCCGGCGTATTTCTTCTGCGTTTCGGCATCGACGCGGAAGGCGAGCCCGAGGGCCTGCGCGGCCGCGCCAGTGCTGTCTGAGAGCAGACGATGGGTCAGCCGGTGCTTTTCCGCGATGCCGGCAAGCGACGCGGCGGGTTCGGGGCTGACGGCGAGGATCTGGTAGCCGAGTTTGACCAGGTCGGGCTCGATTTCCCGGAGCTGCGCGAGGTGCTTGGTGCAATACGGGCACCAGCCGCCCCGGTAGAATATCAGCAAGGTGGGCCGGTTCGCGGTGGTGGCGGCGAGATCGAGTGCCGCACCGTCGGCTGTCCGCACGACAACAGCGGGCACGAGCCGGCCGGGTGCGATGGGTTTGGCCTCCGCCGCGGACGGGGCGAATTCGGCGCGTCCCGGCAAGGCGGCGGCCAGCAGGAAGAAGGCGGAGAAGAACGGGCGTAGGATCATGCGGCCCATCGGAGCCGCGGCCGGCGGGGAATATTCCCGCGGTCAGTTGGATGTAGTGCGATTTCGTGAAAGCAGCGATTACACGATCATCACGCTATCAGGGCGATAGATCACTTCAGCCATCGGGCCAAGCGTCTGCCAGCCTCAACATGAGACAATATTCGACCAGCGCGGATGTCCGCCTCACCAAGGGCGATGCTGATCTGTAGGCGTGTCTGGTATTGACTTGCTTTACGGATGATTTGTTCGACCGCACTTGGGTGCATAGAACCATTAACCGGTGCGTGATGTGATCTCTTGAGTTTCACTTGCTGCACTTCTTTTGGAGTGGGTAACGGGATGTCACTCATCCTTGAATGCGTTTGGTGAGTAGTGCTGCTTGAACCACTCACTCATCTCTGCATAACCTTCAGGAAGCTGTTCGAGCATGGCATACTTTTCCATGACAGGCTTCAGTTTATCTTCGCCATATTGACTCAAGCCGTTAAATGCTAGGAGTAGGAGTTCTGGGTAGGATAATTGAGCACGTAGTATTTTGGCATACATCTTCCGGAGGTTTGGGGGTGCCGAAGCCTCGATAAAATTTAAGATGTGATAGAAACTACGGAAATAGTGCCCCAAATTTTCATTCGCCTTCTCGATAGAGTAAAATTCCTCGTAGAAACCCAAGGCGTGTTTCTTGTCCAAAAATGTTTTCGAAGAACGGCCGTATTTTTTGTGCAGGGTTACTGCCCATTTGTGTAAGGCTTGGCGTCCACTGCATGATTCAGTGGCGTGCGGATACTGCATAGAATCGATGGTTCCGGCATGTAATGTAAGTAAGTGAAAGAAACTATTCTCAAATGCAGTTTGCTGAAGTAGTTTTGCCTGATCTTCAGCCTCAACTTTGGTCGATTCCATCTGAAGGCGCTGAAGTTGCATTGTATAAATCAGCACAGCGAAACCCAGACCTGCAAAAAGCGTGTTCAGTGTCCCAAACCATCCGCCGATCAAATCCAAGCTTTGTAACCCGCCACAGCTATAGGCGACTAAGCTAACGCCAAACGATAATCCGAACAAAATTAATACAAGAATAAGCCAAGGCGCCAGAGGGGGCGAATGTTTCGATTCCATGTTATTAGAAGATTCGCGTCTGTTGCACGGCCCTAGCCCATCCTAATTGTAGGCAACACATGGTTGCCGCTTTTGCAATAGGTCTGAAGGTGTGGTTGACGGACCACAGCGCGGCGATCTCGGCGCGGGATTTCCAAAAGCCGGTGGCGAGGCCGGCGAGATAGGCGGCGCCGAGCGCGGTCGTCTCGGTCGTGTGCGGGCGGACGACGGGCACGCGGAGCAGGTCGGCCTGGAATTGCATGAGCACATCGTTGCGGCAGGCGCCGCCGTCCACGCGGAGTTCGCGCAACGGCCGGTTGCAGTCGGCGCGCATGGCGGCGAGCAGGTCGGCGCTCTGGTAGGCGATGCTCTCGAGCGCGGCGCGGGCGAAGTGGCCGGCGTTGCTGCCGCGGGTGAGCCCGGTGATGAGGCCGCGGGCGTGCGGATCCCAATGCGGGGCGCCGAGGCCGGCGAAGGCGGGCACGAGGTAGACGCCGCCGTTGTCGGGCACGCGGGCGGCGAGCTTCTCGATGTCGACCGACTTGCGGATGAGGCCGAGGCCGTCGCGGAGCCATTGCACGACGGCGCCGCCGATGAAGACCGAGCCCTCGAGGGCGTATTCAGTCCGGCCGCCGATGCGCCAGGCCACGGTGGTGAGCAGGTTGTTTTTCGACGCGACGGGATGGCCGCCGGTATGGAGCAGCAGGAAGCACCCGGTGCCGTAGGTGTTCTTGGCCATGCCGGGACGGAAGCAGGCCTGGCCGAAAAGCGCGGCCTGCTGGTCGCCGGCGACGCCCGCGATGGGCACGCCGCGCAGGTCAGGGATCGCGCTGACCACGCCGAAGTCGCCGCTGCTGTCGCGCACCTCGGGCAGCACGGCCCGCGGGATGCGGAGGATTTTCAGGAGCTCACTGTCCCAATCGCCGGTGCGGAGGTTGAGCAGGAGCGTGCGCGAGGCGTTGGAGGCGTCGGTGGCATGGACGCGTCCGCCGGTGAGCTGCCAGAGCAGCCAGGTGTCGACGGTCCCGAAGCGGAGTGCCCCGCGCTCCGCGCGGCGGCGGGCGCCGGGCACGTGGTCGAGCAGCCAGGCGAGCTTGGTGCCGGAGAAATACGGGTCGAGCAGGAGGCCGGTGCGGCGGCGGAAGAGCAGCTCGAGTCCGGCGCGCTTCAGTTTCGCGCAAAATCCGGCCGTGCGCCGGTCCTGCCAGACGATGGCGCGGTGGAGCGGACGGCCGGTGCGGCGGTCCCACAGCAGGGTGGTCTCGCGCTGGTTGGTGAGGCCGAGGGCGGCGACGTTCCGCGCGCCGACCTGCGCCGCGACGCGCCCGGCGCAATGCCTGGTCGTTTCCCACAGGTCGCGCGGGTCGTGCTCGACCCAGCCGGGTTGCGGGAAGTGCTGTGCGAATTCCCGTTGCGCCGCCGCCCGCGCGCGCCCGCGGCGGTCGAACGCGATGGCGCGGGACGACGTGGTGCCTTGGTCGAGGGCGAGGACGCAGCGGGGCATGGGCTCAGTCCTTGGGCGGGGGTTGGCCGGGCGGGGCCGGCTCGTCGTTCTCGAAGATGCTGCCGGAGGCCACGGGGGCGGTGCGCCAGTTGAAGGTGATGGTGAGCGCCCGGAAGACGAAGGTCAGGACGACGGCGACGACGGCCGAGCGGTTGGCGGAGAACTCGAGCGTGGCGCTGCAGAACACGAAGGTGACCGCGCCGGCCAGCGCCGTGAGCAGGTAGAACTGGCCGGGCTTGAAGACGAGCGGCTCCTCCCGGCAGAGCAGGTCGCGCAGCACGCCGCCGCCCACGGCGTTGATGACGCCGACGATGACGGCGGCCGGCGCGGAGAGGCCGGCGAGGAGGGATTTCTGCACGCCGAAGGCCGCGTAGGCGCCGAGGCCGAGCGCGTCGACGATGGCGATGAGCCGCGCGAAGCGGTGGATGCGCGCGCCGAAAAGCACGCCGCAGATGGCGGCCGCGACGATGACCTGGATGTAGCGCGGGTTGGTGAGCAGCGGCGTGGTGCCGGCGTTGATGAGGAGCGCGTCGCGGATGAGCCCGCCGCCGATGCCCGAGACGAGGGCGAGGGCGAGCACGCCGACGATGTCGTAGCCGCGCTTGATGCCCGCCAGCGCCCCGGACAGCGCGAAGGCGAAAGTCGCGCCGAGGTCGAAGAGGACGGGAAGGTCGAAGCTGCCTTTGAGCATGGCGTCAGGGCTTGGGCGGCCGGCTCGCGGTTCCGGCCGGGGCGGTCGCGGGCGGGCCGACGACCGGGCCGAGTTCACGCGGCGCGGACTTGGTTTCGCGCCGTTGCTCCGCCTTCCGCGTGGCGACGGTGTAGAGCACCACGGCGGCGAGGGCGACGAACACCAGCAGCAGGGCGACGATTTCCTTCGAACGGCGCACGGCGGCAGGCTAGCGCGCGGTCAACCCAGCGCAAGGGCGATGACGCCCGCGACCATGCCGAGCGTGGCCCAGAGGCGCCCGCGCGCCTCGCCTTCCCCGAGGAAACGCGCGCCGAAATACGCGCCGATGAGGATGCTGACCTCGCGGGCGGGGGCGACGTAGCTGAGCGGGGCGAGCTTCATGGCCGTGAGCACCAGGATGTAGGCGGCGGGGCCGAGCACGGCCACGGCCCAGCACTCCAGGCGGTAGTCGCGCCAGGCGGCGCGGCACTCGTCCCAGCGCCGGAGGGCGAAGGGGGCGAAGATGAGCGTGCGCGCGATGTTGCCGCCCCAGTCGATGAGCAGCGGGGCGACGCCGGCGTAGAGCACGGCGCGCTGGTCGGCCACGGTGTAGGCGGCGATGAACACGCCGCACATCACGCCGTTGAAGACCGCGGGGCCGTGCGGGTGGCCGACAAACAACTTCGTGCCACCGGTGAGGAAGAAGATGCTGACGATGATGAGCGCGATGCCGGCGAGCGCGAGCGGGGTGGGGCGCTCGCCGAGGAAGGCGATGGCGCAGAGCGCGGAGAGCAGGGGTCCGGTGCCGCGGGCCAGCGGATAGACGAGGGAGAAGTCGCCGGCGCGGTAGGCGCGCTGCAGGTAGATGGAATAGCCGCAGTGCAGCACGCCGCTCAGGACCATGAAGGCAAGGCCGAGCGGGGTGAAGGTGGAGGGCACGAACCAGGCGTAGACCGCCACGATGGGCGTCCAGAGGACGGTGGAGAGCACGCCATTGGTCCAGACGAAGGGCAGGCCGCTGGCGGCGCGCTTGGAGGCGAGGTTCCAGGTCGCATGCAGCACGGCGGCGATGAGCACGAGGACGAGGGCGAGCGCGGACACGGCCGCGAAGTGAGGCGGACCCGGGCCGACAGGCGAATGCAAAACTCGTTGCGCCCGGCACAGCGGGCGGGACGATGGGCGGTCCTGTGAGCCGGAATGCCGACATTTTCCGCGAATTGCGCCCGACGCTGGCGCTGTCCTTCCCGATCGTGATCGGGCAGGTGAGCCAGATGCTCATGGGCATCACGGACAGCGTGATGATCGGACGCGTGGGTGTGGTGCCGCTCGCGGCCTCGTCCTTCGCCAGCGCGGTCTTCGGCGTGTTCTACATCATGGGCATCGGGTTGCTGCTGCCGGTGGCCGTGCTCGTGGCGCGGGCGCACGGGCAGCAGCGTCCGGCGGAGTGCGCGGCCTATCTGCGCCATGGCATGGGGCTGGGCGTGGCGGCGGGGGTCGTGGGCGCGGGCCTGATGCTCTTGTTGTCGCTGGGCCTGGCGCACTTCGGGCAACCGCTGGAGGTGGTGGAGGAGGTCGGGCCGTATTTCCGGGTGATCGCGCTCTCGCTCGTGCCGACGCTGATGTATCAGGTGCTGCGGCAGTTCAGCGAGGCGATGGGCCACCCGTGGTCGGCCATGGTCGTGCTGCTGCTGTGCGTGGGGTTGAACGCGTTTTTGAACTGGGTGCTGATCTGGGGGCACCTCGGCGCGCCGGCGCTCGGGCTGGAGGGCGCGGGTTGGGCGACGCTGATCTCGCGGGCCGTGGCGGTGGTCGCGCTGTGGCTGTGGCTGCACCATTACAAGGACCTGCAGGCGGCCTGGCCCCGGCGGTGGCGCGCCGCGTTGGAGCGGGTGCGGTTGCGCGAGATGCTGGCGCTCGGGGTGCCGGCCTGCGGGCAGCTGCTGTTCGAGGCGGGTGCCTTCTCGGCCGCGGCCTTGATGATGGGCTGGCTGGGCACGGTCCCGCTCGCGGCGCACCAGATCGCGATCAACTGCGCGAGCTTCACCTTCATGGTGCCGCTGGGCCTGGCTTTGGCCACGTCGGTGCGCATCGGCCGGACGGTGGGCGAGGGAAGGAGCGAGGCGTTGCGGCCGATTGGTTACGGTGCGATCGGGGCCGGCGTGGTCTTCATGGGCGTGGCGGCGGTGAACTTCGCCGTGTTCGGCGTCTGGCTGGCGCGGGCCTTTACGCCGGAGGGCGAGGTGATCTTTCTCGCGGCGCGGCTGCTGGTGGTGGCGGCGGTGTTCCAGATGTTCGACGGGGCGCAGGTGATCGGCGCCGCCGCGCTACGCGGCCTGACGGACGTGAAGGTGCCGACGGTCATCACGTTCATCGCCTACTGGGTGATCGCGCTGCCGGGCGGCTACCTGCTGGCGTTCCGCACGCCGTTCGGTCCGCTCGGAGTCTGGGGCGGGCTGGCCCTCGGGTTGGCTTTCGCCGCCGTGCTGCTCGCGTGGCGGTTCCATCGAAAAACCGCGCCGGGCGGTTTCTAGGTAATCTTTATTGTGGAGCGCGCCGATCTGGCGCCGACGGAGGCGCGGCGCGTGTCATAGGACGCATGAAGTGGGACGACACGCGGTTTTCACGGGGACGCCGCGCGGTTGGCACAGGGGGTGCGTAATCTGGAGGCGCGCGGGAGGCCGCGCCGTTCCTTGGCATCTTTCTTCCAGCGGATGCATGGGCTTTCGCCCGTGTCCCCAGAATACGGCTTCGTCCGGCGGCGCATTCGGGCGCCGGCGGATGAAGGTCGGCCCGGCGTGAACCGCCGGCCGGCCTAACAGCAAACACCAAAGCTCCGCCTGACCGCGGAGCCTTCGCCATGAAAACCATGCATCGGATGATCCTAGCAACCGGCCTGCTCACGGCCTCGTTCGCCTTCGGGGCGAAGAGCCAGGAGCAGGTCTACGTCGAGTCCTATCGGGGACGCGCCGACACGCCCGTGCCCGTCACGGTCGTGATGCCGGCCGTGGACGCCGAGCACGCGGGCCAGACCGTCGTGCTTGAGTTCACGGTCAACGTCACCGGCGCGCCCGAGGGCATCACCGTCCGCGGGGAGCACCCCGCCGGACTGGTGAAGCCGCTGATCGCCGCCGTGGCGCAGTGGAGATTCGCGCCGCTGCGCCGTGACGGCGTGGCCGTGCCCGCGCGCGTCGCGCTGCCGATGACCATCGTCGGTCCGTTCGACCGCGCGGGGTTGCTCGCCAACCGCTGACCCCTCCAGGGCCGCCTCTTTCACCGGGGGCGGCCCTGTTTCTTTGGCTGGCTCACCTGTTGCCCGGCTTGGGCTCCTCGACGACGGTGGCCTCGCCGATCTTCACCGTGCCTTCGCGGTCGGTGAGGCGAACTTTGCCGGGCAGGGTTTCGCCGAAATAAGGCGCGGCCTTCTCGATCATGCCGGCGACGACCTGGGAGAAATTCTGCCCGCCCTGCCGGGGCACGGCGATGAAAGTGGTCCAGGCGCGCGTGGCGTCGTTGCCCTTGGCGCGCAGCTCGGAGACCTCGAAGGCATCCACGACGACGAGGAAATAGTCCTCCGTCGGCAGGCCGCCGATGAGGCGGTCGGCCATGCCTTCGGCGGCGTTGGTCGGGTCGAGTTCGGAGAGCATGCGCTCGGTCTGGCGGAGCGCGGTTTCGTCGCCGCCGGCGCGGGCGTCCCAGGCGGCGTCGGCGCCGAGCGCGGCGGTGTCACGGCGGCGGGGCACCAGACCCTGCTTCCACTCGAGGTCGGCAATGCGCACGAGCGGATCGCGCCAGCGGCGGGCGCCGAAGCTGATCCGGAGCACAAGGTCGACCTTGGATTGGTCGAAGGTGTTGTGCAGGTTTTTCTTCGCGAGGGCCGGAACAAGGAGCTGGCAGACGGCAAGGTAGGGCAGGTCGGATTCGAAGACCTCGCCGCGCAGGAACTGGTAGTATTTCTGCGGGTGCGGGCCGGCGGCGGGCGCCGGCGGGTCGGTGAGGTCGGCGGGCCGGCGGAACATCCGCGCCAGCTCCTTCGGCGGCGTGATCGCGTAGTTGGCCGAGGAGACGATGATCTCGTTCGGGCGGGGCGGCCGGTCGGAAGCGGCGAAGGCCGGTGCGGCCAGCAGGAGGCAGGAGACGACGGCGAGACCGGGGCGCAGGTTCATGCAGGCAGGGAGGAATACACCGGGGGCAGGGGCACAGTTACGGAAATTTGCACCGGCGACAGGCCGAAAAGGGCGGGGATTGCGGGAAAACGGTTGGCGAAACCGGGCCCGGATGCGAGCTTGGGACCATGAAACTGGTTTCCTGGAACGTGAACGGTGTGCGCGCGGCGCTGGGCAAGGGCCTGCTCGACTGGATGAACGCGACCAAGGCGGACGTCATCTGCCTGCAGGAGGTGAAGGCCACGGCGGGCGACGTGCAGGGCGTGGCCTGGCCGAAGGGTTACGAGCTGATCTGGAACGCCGCGCAGAAGAAGGGCTACAGCGGCACCGCGCTCTTCGCGCGGACCAAGCCGCTGGCCGTCACCCTCGGCCTCGGCTCGCCCGAGCACGATGCGGAAGGCCGGGCGATCACCGCGGAGTTCGCCGACTGCTACGTCGTGGGCGTCTACGTGCCCAACGCCCAGCCCGAGCTGGTGCGCATCAAGTTCCGCCAGGCCTGGGACCGCGCGTTGCTCGCCCATGCGAGGAAGCTGGAGAAGAAAAAGCCCGTGCTTTTCTGCGGCGACCTCAACGTCGCGCACGAGGAGATCGACCTTGCGCGGCCCAAGGAGAACGTCGGCAACCCGGGCTTCTCGGACGAGGAGCGTGCGGGTTTCCGCGATTACCTCGCCGCAGGCTTCATCGACACCTTCCGGCAGTTCGAGAAAGGCGGCGGCCATTACTCGTGGTGGACCTACCGCGCCAACGCGCGCGCGAACAACGTCGGCTGGCGCATCGACTACGTGATGGCCTCCGCCGCTCTCCAGAAGCGCCTCAAGCGCGCGTGGATCGAGTCGGACGTCCACGGCAGCGATCATTGCCCGGTGGGCGTGGAACTGAAGTAGCGGTTTTTGTTTGGCCCGGCGAGCGCGGCCGGCACTCTGCGGGCATGGACGAACTCGCGCTCGAGTTGAAGCAGGTGATGGCGCGGCATCCGCGCTGGTCGCTGGCGGTGGCGGAAAGCCTGACGGCGGGGCACGTGCAGGCCCGCGTGGCGGCGGTATCCGGCTCGTCGAAATATTTCCGCGGCGGCGTGACCGCCTACACGCTGGAGCAGAAGGTGAAGCTGCTCGGGGTGGGCCGGGCGCATGCGCGGCGCGTCAACTGCGTTTCGGAGCGCGTGGCGGTGGAGATGGCGGCCGGCGCGACGGAGATATTCGGCGCGGACCTGGCGGTGGCGACGACGGGCTACGCCGAGCCGGACCGGGCGCGCGGCGTGCGGCATCCGCTGGCGTGGTGGGCGCTGTGCCACCGGCTGCGGGACGGAGCGACCATCGTGGCCGGGCACATCGAGCTGCCCGGGGCGGGTCGCGTCCAGGCGCAGGAGTGGGTGGCGGCGGAGGTGCTGCGGCACCTTGTCGAATACGTGCGCCGGCAGCGGCGTTGAGTTTGGGCCAAAGAAAAACCCGCGCCGGTTCGCGCGGGTCGGGGAAGGGCGGGGGAGACGCTTATTGCGTCTGCCGGGTGACCTCGCTCATGAAGAACTTCACTTCCTCCGGCGGGGTGATCCAGTCGCTGTAGAGGATCTCGGGCAGGCCGTAGCGGGTGTTGTAGAAGAGCTGGTTGGCCCGCGAGTCGGGGGTGATCCAGCCGGTCTTGAGCGCCAGGCCGGCCTGGAGGCCCTCATGCGTGGAGTAGACGAGCACGTCGGCATCGGCGGGAAGCGGATTGGTGACGCGCTGGGCATCGAGCGTGCGGACGCCGGTGGCGCGGATGCCGGCCACGGCCTTGAACTCGGCGCCGAGGTTGAAGCGGCCCTCGAACAGGCGGCGCGCGACGGCGTCGTCGAGCAGCACCATGATGGTGTTGGTCGCCCGCCCGCCGAACTGGAAACCGAAGCTCAGCTCGCCGACGCGGAGGAAGACGGGGAGCGACCACTTGCCGTTGGGGCGGCGCACGGTCATGAGGGCGTAGCCATCCTTCACGCCGAGGAAGAAGCTGCCGGAAAACTGGTTGATGATGATCAGGCCCTTGGCGCTTTTCAGGACCTCGGCCGGGATGGCGAGCTTCGGGTTGCCCTGGAATTCCTGGAGGATGGCCTCGCAGGAATCGAGCCGCTCGAGGAGCGACTCACGCTTGGGCTGGGCCGCGGCGGGCACGGCGGCGGCGAGGGCCAGGAGGCTGGCGGAAAGAGCGATGAATTTCTTCATGTTTGATTGGGCAATAAACAGATTCAGGGGCGGAATGAAAGCCCTACTTGGACGGACGGCGGTGGCGGGTTATTCACCCCGCAGGACACGGCCAATCGGGGCCGGGTTGCGCCTTTTCCGTCAATCGAGGCCGCGGCGGGCCAGCTCCTCCTCGTCCCACCCCAGATAGTGGCCCAATTCGTGGTAATAGGTGATGCGCACCTCGTCGCGGTAAATTGCCGGATCGCCCTCGGCGTAATCCCAGATGTTTTCGAGGAAGAGCAGGATCTGCGGCGGCAGATGGTCGCCCTCCCGCAACTCCTCCCCGTGGGCGCGGCCGACGAAAAGCCCGAGGATGTCGTCCTCCCAGCCCTCGTCGAGGATGGCCTCGCTCGGCGCCGGCTCGTAGCTGACCGGCAGCGCCGCCGCCAGCGGCCGGATCTCCGCGGGCAGGCGGCGCTGCGCGGCGGTCACGACCTCGCGGGCGATGCGGGCAAGCTCGGGGAATTTCATCGGGGGCAACCTGCGCGATCCGGCACGGCGAGTAAAGCCGCGCATGGACGAGCCGCGGGGTCCGACGGTTACAGGTGGGACGGAAATTTCGGCCGCAAAATCTTCCCGCGGGGCGAAACACGCCGCGCCCTTCGGCCGTCACACCGCGCAATTCCTCATTCCATGAACCAACGCATCAAACTCCTCGTTTCCGCGGCCAGCCTTCTCCTCGCCGCCGGCCTCCAGGCCCAGAGCGCCAGCACTCCCACCGAAGAGCAGAAACAGGCCCGCCGCGAGCGGGCCCAGCAGGCCGCCGAGGCCCGCGCCAAGGAACTCGGGCTGACCGCCGAGCAGCAGAGCCAGCTCAAGTCCATCCGCCAGCAGGAGCAGGACGCCCTGAAGGCCCTGAAGGACAACAATTCGCTCTCCAGCGAGGAGAAGCGCGCGCAGGCCAAGACCATCCGCGAGAACGCCCGCACACAGTCGCAGGCGGTGTTCACGCCCGAGCAACAGGCCAGGATTGCCGAGCAGCGCGCGGCCCGCCAGCAGGGTCGCGAGGACGGCAGCGGTCTCCGCGGTCCGCGGGGTGGCGGCCGCGAAGGCGGCTTCGGTGGCGGCCATGGGGCCGGCCGGGGTGGCCGCGGCGGGCGCGGGGGTGGCGGCGAGTAATTTTCGTCAGGTCAGTCAGGGGATATACGGCGCCGTGATTCGCCAGGATCACGGCGCCATTCCTTTGTAACCCCCGGAGGCCGGCCGCGTCATAAATCCCAATCAGTCCATTGCCATGAATACCCGCTATCTCCTTACCGCCGCCATCGCCGGCCTCGCCCTCGGGGGCGCACTCTGGCTCCGGGCGGCTGATGCCGCGCCCGCGGCGAAGAAAAACCACCCCGGCCCGATGGTCGACCTGATGGCCGAACGGCTCGACCTCTCCGCCGAGCAGAAGGCCAAGGCCGACGAACTCATGCAGAAGCAACGCGCGGCCCTGGAAGCCCTGCACAACGACAAGAACCTCTCCCCGGAAGACCGCCGGGAAAAGGCCCGCGAGCTGATGGCCTCGACCCGCGACCAGATGAAGGCCATGCTCACGCCCGAGCAGCAGAAAAAGGCCGACAAACTCCGCCACCAGATGCGTGAACGCTGGGCCGGCCCCGGTCCCGGCGGGCACATGATGGAGCGCCGCGGTCCGAAAGGCCCGCCCGGCCACATGGGCTTCGCCCCCGGCGGACCGCAAGCCGGCCCCGGCCGTCCGCAGAATCCGATGCACACGATCATGATGGCCGAGCAGATCAAGGACCGCATGGCCGAGCGGCTCGGCCTCACGGACGAGCAACGCACCAAGCTCGACAAAATGGGCCGCGATTTCCGCGCCCAGCAGCGCGAAGTCATCAAGAAACACCGCGAGGCGATGCGCGCCGTGCTCACGCCCGAGCAGCAGAAGAAAGCCGACGAGATGAAGCAGCACTTCCAGCGCGGCGCCCGTGGTTGGGGTCGCGGCCCGCACGGCGGTCCCGGCGGTCCGGACGCCCGGCCCGACGGGGGCGAATGGGATGACGGCAGCGTCGGCGAGATGGATGACGCCGAACCCGGCAACTGAATCTCCGGACCGAAGCGTTTTCGCGCCGCACCAAGGATGGTCGCGGCGCTTTTCTTTTGAGTCGGTGGGACCCGCGCGCAGGCTGACGGCATGGCAGAGCGCAGCATCGCGGTGATCGGCGGGGGAGCGGCCGGGTTTTTCGGCGCCATCGCCTGCGCCGAGGCGGACCCCGGTTGCGCGGTCACCATCTACGAGGCCACGGCGCAACCGCTGGCCAAGGTGCGCGTCTCCGGCGGCGGACGGTGCAACGTCACGCACGCCTGCTTCGACCCGCGCGAACTGGCGAAGCGCTACCCGCGCGGCGGCCGCGAGCTGCTGGGGGCCTTCACCCGCTGGCAGCCGCGCGATACCGTGGCGTGGTTTGAATCCCGCGGGGTGAAGCTGAAAACCGAGGCCGACGGCCGGATGTTTCCCGTCACCGACAGCTCACAGACCATCGTCGACTGCCTGATGGAATCCGCGCGGCGCGCCGGGGTGAAGCTCCGGACAAATTGCGGGGTCAAAACCATGGCCGCCACGCCGGAGCCGGGCGCGCGCCGATTCCGGCTCGCGCTGACGGCCGGCGAAGCCGTCGGATGCGACGGCGTGCTCGTGGCGACGGGTGGCAACAAGACGAACGCCGGTTTCGATTTCGCGCGGCTGCTCGGCCACACGATCGAGCCACCGGTGCCGTCATTGTTCACCTTTCACATCAAGGATCCACGGCTGGAAGGCCTCGCGGGCCTGTCGGTGCCGGAGGCAGTGACGGCGGTCGGGGACGCCAAGCTGCGCGAGAGCGGCCCGCTCTTGGTCACGCATTGGGGGCTGAGCGGTCCGGCCGTGCTCAGGTTGTCGGCTTGGGGGGCGCGCGCGCTGCACGAACGCGGTTACAAGTTCACGCTGCGCGTCAACTGGGCGCCACCGCACAATGCCGAGACATTGCGCGCGGCGCTCGAGCAGGCCAAAACGGACAACCCGAAGAAGCAGCTGGCGACCTGGTGTCCCGTCGGATTGCCGCTGCGCCTGTGGGAACGTCTCGTGGTGGCGGCGGGGGTTTGCGCCGAGTCCACGTGGGCGATGGTTTCGGGCGAGGGGCTGCGAGCATTGGCGCAGCAGGTGTGCGCCGGGGAGTTCGCGGTGGACGGCAAGAGCATGTTCAAGGAGGAGTTCGTCACCTGCGGCGGCGTGCGGCTGGCCGAGGTGGATTTCCGCACGATGGAGAGCCGGTGCGCGCGCGGGCTGCACTTTGCCGGCGAGGTGCTCGACATCGACGGCATCACGGGCGGGTTCAATTTCCAGGCGGCCTGGACGACGGGCTGGCTGGCCGGCCGGGCCTTGGCGGGCCGGGCGGTGACGTGATTTGCCCTTTGCGCCGGGCCGGTGGTGTGCGAGCGTGGCAGCGTGTCCGTCACCTACGTCCAGTTGTTCCTCACGGTCCTGCCGGTGTTCCTGCTCATCGCCGCCGGCGCCGTGGCCCGCCGGGCGGAGTGGATCACCCAGCAGGGCGAGGACAGCATGTTCAACCTCGTCTTCCGCCTGTTCTTCCCGGCGTTGATCCTCGAGTCGGTGTTGAACAACCCCGCGGTCCGCGATCCGGCCAACGTGCTGCTGCCGCCGCTGGCGGGTTTCCTCATCACCGCGGGCGGCATGGGTGTGGGTTGGTTGGTGGGGCGCGCATTCGGCCTGCAGGTCGGCACCGGCCTGCGGACCTTCGCGCTGGCGGTGGGCATCAGCAACTACGGTTACCTGCCGCTGCCGATCATGGATTCGCTTTTCGGGCCCGCGAGCCGCGGCGTGCTCTTCGTCCACAACCTCGGTGTCGAGGCGGCCATCTGGACGGTCGGCCTGCTCGTCGTGAGCGGGGCCTCGCTGCGGGCTGGCTGGCGCAAACTGCTCAACGCGCCTCTGATCACGCTCGTCGTGGCCGTGATCCTCAATCTCACCGGCGTGGGCGCGCTCATCCCCCCGGTGCTCTGGAAGGTCATCACCCCGCTTGCCACCTGCGCGGTGCCGATCGGTCTGCTGATGACGGGCGTCAGCATCCAGCCGCACCTGGACGATCCGAAGCGCCTGTTCGCCCCCCGCATCGGCGTGGCGGCGGCGGTCATCCGGTTGGCGCTGCTGCCGCTGGCCATCCTCGCGCTGGCGCGCTTCGGACCGTGGACGGAGGACCTGAAACGCGTGCTCGTCGTGCAGGCGGCCATGCCCAGCGCCGTGTTGCCGGTCATCCTGGCCCGCGTCTATGGCGGACAGCCGTTGCTGGCCGTGCAGATCGTGTTGGCGACGACCGCCATCGGGTTGTTCTCGATCCCGTTCTGGATCAGCTGGGGTCTCGGTCTGGCGGGTCTGGCCGCCCGCTGAACCCGCCGCTGTGACCACCCGTCATGGCGCGCCTCGCCCGGGGGCATGACCCGGGCCATGACTTGCGGCACATCCCACGCTGCGCGTTTTCCTCTATCCTGTCCGCACCATGAACGACACGACCACCGAAACCACCGTTCACACCACGGATCCTCATCGCGGCCGCAAGGTCGCCGCCGGCGTCATGTTGGCCGTGGCCTTCGTCGCCCTGCTCAAGCCCTATGTGCCGCTCGACTTCGACAGGAGCTGGCTGCTGCCCCTGATGGGCGCGGGCTTCATTGTCTGGGCCGCCTTGGCGCGCAACTCCGGCCTGCTCGTGCCCGGCGGCATCCTGTCGGGCGTCGGGGTCGGCACGCTTCTGCGCGGCGAGTTCGGCAAGGCGGCCTTCCTCTTCTCGATGGCCGGTGGATTTCTGCTGATCTCGGTGCTCCACCTGTTGCTCTTCGGCCGCCGCAAGGAATCGGGCTGGGGTGTCTGGTGGACGGTGTTTCCGGCCGGCGGGCTCGCCCTGGCGGGCCTGTTGCAGGTCGCCGGGCCGGACGTGCGTGCCTGGCTGCGGGCCATCGGCCCCGTCTGGCCCTACGTGCTCATTGCCGTCGCCGTCTGGCTGTTGGCCGTGAAACCCAGCCCGCCGGACCGCAGCGGCTCCGCCTGACGGGTTGACCGGGTGCGGACGGTCCGCCTGACTGCCCGGCCTATGGACTGGATCACCGACCCGCAGGCCTGGATCAGCCTGCTCACCCTCACGCTGCTCGAGATCGTCCTCGGCATCGACAACATCATCTTCATCTCGATCCTGGCCGGCAAACTGCCCAAGGAGCAGCAGGCCAAGGCCCGGCAGACCGGGCTCATGCTCGCGCTGGTGTCGCGCCTGCTGCTGCTGGCGAGCATCGCGTGGATGGCCAAGCTCACCACGCCGCTGTTCACGATTTTGGACCACGGCGTTTCCGGCCGCGACCTCATCCTCATCCTCGGCGGCCTGTTCCTCCTGTGGAAGAGCACCAAGGAAATCCACGAGAAGCTCGAGATGAAGGACGGCCACGCCAACCCGGTCGCCGGCACGGTCACCTTCGCGCAGGTCATCATGCAGATTATGGTGATCGACGTGGTGTTCTCGCTCGACTCGGTCATCACCGCCGTGGGCATGGCGCAGCACCTCGCCATCATGGTCACGGCCGTCATCCTCGCCATGGGCGTGATGCTGTGGGCCGCCGGGTCGATCAGCGACTTCGTCAACCGCCATCCCACGCTCAAGATCCTCGCGCTGTCGTTCCTCATCCTCATCGGCGTCGCGCTGGTGGCCGAGGGCACCGGCGCGCACATCTCGAAGGGTTACATTTACTTCGCCATGGCCTTCTCCTTCGGCGTCGAGATGCTCAACATGCGCCTGCGCAAGAAGACCGAGCCGGTCGTGCTGCACCAACCTTACAACTGACAATGCCCATGAACCTCCGCCCCATCCTCCTCCTGGGATTGGCCGCCCTCGGCGCCGCCCACGCCCTCGCCGCCACCTACACCGCCGAGCAGATCGCCGCCGAGTCGGCCAAGGCCAACGCCTTCTTCGACCGCGTGTTCGACGAGTTCGTCGCGCGCAGCCCCGAGTTCATGACCACGCTGGGGATGAAGAAGGACTACGACAAGTGGGACGACGCGAGCGAGCCGCGGCAGCTCGAGAACCTCGCCCGCGCCCTCACCAACCTCGCCGAGCTGAAACGCACCATCAACTACGACGCGCTCGATGCCCAGACGCAGGTCAGCTACCGGCTCTTCACCCGCCAGGTCGAGCGGCAGCTCGAGGGCTTCCGTTGGCGCTTCCACAATTATCCCGTCAACCCGCAGTTCGGCGCGCATTCGCAGATCCCGTCCTTCCTGATGAATTTCCACCGCGTCGCCAACGCGGACGACGCCCGCGCCTACATCACGCGCGTCCGCACCCTGGGCGAGACCAAGATGCGCTATGTCATCGAGGGCCTCGAGCGCCGCACGGCGCTGGGCATCATCCCGCCGAAGTTCGTCTTCCCGCTCGTCCTCGACACCTCGCGCAACATCATCAGCGGCGCGCCGTTCGACGCCTCGGGCCGGAAAAGCGCCCTGCTGGAGGACTTCGAGAAGAAGGTCGGCGCGCTCAAGGACATCGACGACCCGGCCAAGGCGGCCCTGATCGCCGATTTCAACGCCGCCCTGCTCGAGGGCGTGAAGCCCGCCTACGAGAAGCTCATCGCCACCCTTGAGGCGCAGGCAAAGCTGGCCGACGACCGCGACGGCGCGTGGAAATTCCCCTTTGGCCGCGAATACTACGACTTCGCCCTCCGCGGCATGACCACCACCAACCTCAGCGCCGACGAGATCCACGAGCTCGGCCTGCGCGAGGTCGCGCGCATCCACGGGGAGATGGAGCAGATCAAGGCCAAGGTCGGCTTCGCGGGCACGCTGCAGGATTTCTTCAAGTTCATGCGCGAGGACCCGCAATTCTACTATCCCAACACGCCCGAGGGGAAGGCCGCCTACCTCAAGCGCTCCACCGAGATCATCGACACCATGCGCCTGCGCCTCGACGAGCTCTTCGGCATCAAGCCCATGGCCGCCATGGTCGTGAAGGCCGTCGAGCCGTTCCGCGAGAAGGAGAGCGGCGGCGCGTTCTACCAACGCGGCGCCCCCGACGGCTCCCGCCCCGGCACCTACTATGTGAACCTCTACGACATGGCCGCCGCGCCCAAATACGAGATGGAGGCGCTCGCCTACCACGAGGGCATCCCCGGCCACCACATGCAGCTGTCCATCGCGCAGGAGCTGCAGAACGTCCCGAAATTCCGCCGTATGGGCTTCGGTTACACCGCCTACACCGAGGGTTGGGGCCTCTACACCGAGCTCGTGCCGAAGGAGATCGGCTTCTACCAGGATCCGTATTCCGACTTCGGCCGCCTCTCGATGGAGCTCTGGCGCGCCGCGCGGCTCGTCGTCGACACCGGGCTGCACGCCAAGAAATGGACGCGCGAGCAGACCATGGCGTGGCTGCGGCAGAACACCCCCAACTCCGAGCGCGATATCCTCACCGAGACCAACCGCTACATCGTCAACCCCGGCCAGGCCACCGCCTACAAGATCGGCATGATCAAGATCCTCGAGCTGCGCGAACGCGCGAAGCAGAAGCTCGGGGCCGCGTTCGACATCCGCGCCTTCCACGACGTCGTGCTGGGCAGCGGCGCCGTGCCGCTCGACGTGCTCGAGGAAAACGTCGACGCCTGGATCGCCCAGCGGAAGGGCTGAGCGACCGTCCCCGGCGTTTGTCATACATTATATGACAAACGCCGCGCGGCGGTGCGGGCTATTTTTCGCCGTGCAGGATGCCCGGTTTCTGCCGGCGGCGGTCGTTGCGCGTGGCCACGCGCTTCTGGTGCCGGCGGCGCAGCAGGGCATCGAGCTTGTCCACCAGCAGGTCGACCGATTTGTAGCAGTCCTCCGACGCCACGGAGGCCACGAGGTCGGGGCCGTGCAGCTCGAGGCGGCCGCGCGCGACGAAGGCCTGCATCGGCGACTTGGTCCGGTCGTGCTCGAGGTCGAGGCGCAGTCGCACCAGGTCGGTTTCGTGCCGGAACAGCCGCCCGGTTTTTTCCGCGACGATGTCGCGCAGGGCCTGGGTGAGATCGAGGTGGACGCCGCGGAGGAGGAGTTTGTCGGTCATGATGGATGGGGGAACGCCCGCATGGTAGCCGCGATCCCGCCGTCCCGAAATTACAAAGGCCGGGATGGATTCGATGGAACGCCCGCGCTCAGCGCGACTGCTCCATCGCCCCGAGCAGGCGGTTGAAACCTTCCGGCAAGGGCGCGTTGCGGCGCCAAGCCGCGATGATCTCGACTTGGAGCGCGCGCTCGGCCAACGGCAGGGCGCGCAGACCCCGCCGCCGGGCACGTCCCGCCAGCACCTCCGGCAGGATCGCCACGCCCAACCCTTCAGCCGCCAACTCGAAAGCCGTCAGCGCATGGTCGCTGCCGAGCACGATGTTGGTCTCGACGTCCGTGGTCTCCGCGGTGGTATGCAGTTGCTCGACCAGCTGGGAGGGATCATCGGAGACCAACAGGGGTTGCGGCAGCAAGTCGCGCAGACGCACAGAACGGCGGCGGGCCAGCGGGGACTCCGGCAGGCAATAAGCCATGTAGCGGAGACAAAAGAGCCGGCGGGTCTCCACACTGGACGGCAGGCCTTCGGTGGCGGTCATCAGGCATACATCCACCTGTTCACCGAGCAACAAGTCGATCAGGCGGTCGTTGGCGCGCTCACGGAGGGTGACCTGCCAGTCGGGGTGGTCGCGCAGGAAGACCCGCAGGGGCCGGGCAAAGAGATCGGAAGCGAGGAAGGGTTGCAGGCCGATGCGGAGGCGCGGCGCCGTGCCGAAATGCCGGCGCCGCAGGTCGCGCCGCAGGGTGGCGGTTTCCTCGCGGATGCGGCGGGCCGTGGCCAACATGCGCTGGCCGGCCGGCGTCAGCGACACGCCGCGCGCCGTGCGCACCAGCAGGCGGTGCCCGCATTCCTTCTCCAGATTCTTGATCTGCACCGACAGCGCCGGCTGCGAGACATGGCAGGCCGCCGCCGCCGCTTGCATGCTGCCGGTGCGGGCCGCGGCCTCGAAGTAATTCAGTTGATATAGCTCCACGCCGCCATGTTGGTGTGCCCATAAGAAATTTCAATAGCCGGCTGCAAAAAGAGTAAGGCCACACGACTTGCGGCCTCGCCGCCGATGCGACGCAATGGGGACATGGCAAAATTTCTCAGCACCCTGCCCGCCGTGCTCAAGTCCGCGGTGGGATTCGAAGGCGGCCCGGCGCCGCGGCGCGTGGCGATGATCTCGACGCACGGCTATGTCGCCGCCCAGCCGCCGCTCGGCGCGGCCGACACCGGCGGCCAGGTCGTCTACGTCCTCGAACTCTCGAAGAAACTCGCGCAGCTCGGCTACGAGGTGGACATCTGGACGCGGCAGTTCGAGTCGCAGCTCCCGGCCGAGGAGGTCAATCCGCGCGTGCGCATTATGCGCGCGCCGTGCGGCGGCCCGAACTTCCTGCCGAAGGAGCGGCTGGTCGACGTCCTGCCGGAGTGGTGCGAGAACGCCCTGCGCATCATCCGCGACGAGGGCATCCGCTACAGTTTCATCAACAGCCATTATTGGGACGCCGGGGTCGCCGGGCGCCACCTCGCCGACGTGTTGGATGTGCCGCACGTGCACACCCCGCATTCGCTCGGGCTCTGGAAAAAACGCCAGATGGAGCAGGATTTTCCGGGTGACCGGGGCAAGTTCGAGGAGCGCTACAATTTCACCCAGCGCATCCGCGAAGAACGCCAGCTCTACCACGAAGCCGAGGTCGTCATTGCCACGACCCCGGTGCAGCTCGACGTGTTGCGCACGGACTACGAGGTGCCCGTCGAGACCAGCCACATGATCCCGCCGGGCTATGACGACAACCGCTACTACCCGGTCGGCGAGGCCGCCCGGGCCGTCGCCCGCCAGCGGCTGGGCTACAAGGGGCCGGTCGTCGCCGCGGTGGGACGGCTCGCCCGCAACAAGGGCTACGACCTGCTCGTCCGCGGCTTCGCATTGGTGGCGAAACGCGAACCGGAGGCCATGTTGCACCTCGCGGTCGGCGGCGAGGAAATGGGCGCCAACGAGCGCGCCCAACTCGACGAGCTGCAGGCGCTCGTCAAGGAGCTGGGCCTGGAACAACGGGTGCGCCTGTCGGGCTTTGTGCCCGACGAGCAGATGCCCGATTTCTACCGCGCCGCGGACGTGTTCGTGCTCAGCAGCCGTTATGAGCCCTTCGGCATGACCGCGATCGAGGCCATGGCCTGCGGCACGCCCACGGTCGTGACCGTGCACGGCGGTCTCTACCGCGCGCTGACCTTCGGCCGGCACGCATTGTTCGCCGACCCGTTCGACGCCGAGGACCTCGGCATCACCATCCACAAGATCCTCCGTCATCCGCGCCTGCGCACCCGGTTGACCCGGATGGGCGCGCACAAGGCGCGCAGCCTCTTCACCTGGACCGGCGTGGCCCAACAGCTCGTGGCTCTGGTGGAAGAACGCGCTTCTCCGGCCTTCGCCCTCACCGACAAGGAGTGGGACGAGCCGTGGAATGACGGTGACTGAGTGATCATCCCCATGAGTCTCGGCTGTAGATCTTCACGCGAGTTGCCCGTGCGCGCTTCCGGCATCGGGGGTTCGGTAGGGTTCTTGGTCCGGGAGCGACTACTTCGGGCTGGCCGGATGCCCGGCGATTCCCGTGGCCATGTCACACGGGCAATCCCGGGTATCCGGCCGAAAGGCGGCTGAGCCGGCGCGAATGTCCGCCCCCCGACCAGTCCGGCTGTTCAGCTCCGACCTCGACGGCACGCTGCTGGGCAATCCCGAGGCCACGGCGCGCTTCAAGGCCGCATGGCTGGCGCTCGACGGGGCTGCGCGCCCGTTGCTGGTCTACAACAGCGGCCGGCTCGTGCCCGACCTGCGCCGCTTCGTGGACGACGGCACGCTGCCGCCGGCGGAGTATTACATCGGTGGCGTGGGCACGCAGATCTTTGATGTGCGCGCCGGCCGACTGCTGGAGGAATACGACAGCCATCTTGCCGCCGGCTGGGATATGGCCCGCGTCAACCAGATCGTCGCCCTCCAGCCCGGCGTCCGGCCCCAGCCGCCGGAATTCCAGCACCCGTTCAAGTCGAGCTGGTTCTGGGACCGTGCGCCGCGCCGCGCGCTGCGCGAGCTGCGGGAGAAGCTCCACGCCGCCGGGCTCGACGTGCACCTCGTCTATTCCAGCGAGCGCGACCTCGACGTGCTGCCCGCCAACGCCACGAAGGGCGGCGCGCTGCGCTGGCTGTGCGTGCGCCTCGGTGTGCCCCTCGACACGGTGCTGGTGGCGGGCGACACCGGCAACGACACCAGCATGTTCCTCCTGCCCGGCGTGCGCGGCATCACGGTCGAGAATGCGCTGCCTGAGCTCTATGAGGCCACGGTCGATCTCCCCATCTACAACTCGCGCCTGATCCTGGCCGACGGCGTGCTCGACGGCCTCTGTCACCACGGCGTGATCTGCGTGCTCCCGCCGCGCGAACAGACCTCGATCCCGCCCGAGCGGATGGCGCCGAGTTTCCGCATGCTGTTCAGCGGCACGCCGGTGGGCGGCCTGGGCGAGGCGGAGAAGGCCCTCGTGCACACGGGCTATGAGAAGGCGCTCGAGGCCCTGCGCCGCAACATCACCCCGCGCGGGTTCTCCGCCTGCGCGCTCGAGGCCAACACCTTCCTCGGCACCGACGAGAACTACCGCAGCATCTGGGCCCGCGACGGCGCCATCACCGTCTGGGCCACGCTGCACGTGGCCGACCCCGACGTGCGCGCCGCGCAGGTGGCCACGCTCGAGACCCTCCTCGGCGCCGTGTCGCCCAACGGCCAGATCCCGGCCAACGTGCGGATCGACGACGGCCGGCCCGACTATTCCGGCGTGGGCAACATCGCCTCCATTGACAGCGGCCTGTGGGTCATGATCGCCCTGTATAACTTTGCCGCGCGCACCGGCGACCATTCGCTGCTCTACCGGCACGCCGAGCGCCTGCAGGCGGTCATGACCTGGCTCGGCGCCCACGACTCGAACAACGACGGGCTGCTTGAGATCCCCGAGGCCGGCGACTGGACCGACCTGTTCGGCCGCAGCTACAACGTACTCTACGACGAGGTGCTCTGGTATCGGGCGACCTGGTGCTACGGCCGCATCCTCGAGCTGATGGGCCGGTTCGAACGCGCCGCGCACCACCTGCGCGAGGCGCAGCGCATCCGCGGCCGCGTGCTCGAGACCTTCTGGCCGAGCACGGCCCCGCCCGACCCGGCGCGCCCCCACCGGTTCGCCGACCGGCAGTTCGCCCTCGGCGACACCCAATACCTCCTCGCCGAGATCACCCCCTTCGCCTTCAACTGGCGCTGCGACACCTACGGCAACATCCTCGCGTTCCTGACCAACCTGCTCGACGTCGAGCGCGCCCGCACCGCGTTCCGCTTCATGTGGGGCGTGGGCGTCAACCAGCCCTGGCCCGTGGCCAACCTCTATCCCGTCGTGCAGGCGGGCGATCCCGACTGGCGCTCCTACTACACGGTCAACCTGCTCAACCTCCCGCACCACTACCACAACGGCGGCATCTGGCCCTTCATCGGCGGCATGTGGGTGCGGTTCATCCACCGGCTCGGTTTCCACGAGGTCGCGTTGCGCGAGCTGGTGCGCCTCGCCGAGTTGAACCGCCTCGGCCGGGACCGCGAGTGGGAGTTCAACGAGTGGGCGCACGGCCAGACCGGACGGCCGATGGGCAAGGCCTACCAGGCCTGGTCGGCTGCCTCCTATCTCCGCGCCTGCCACGAACTGGGCGCCGACCCGGGGCAGTCCCGCGATGAGTAAAGCCGTCCAGCCGGAAGTCATCTGCTTCGGGGAGATATTGTGGGACCTGCTTCCGGGCGGCCGTTCCCTGGGGGGAGCGCCCGCCAATGCCGCGTTTCACTTCGGGCAACTGGACGTCCTGACCGTGCTGGCAAGTGCCGTGGGCTGCGATGCCGAGGGCGATGCTTTGCTCGCCCGAGCCCGGCAGCTCGGGCTTGCCACCAGGTTCATCGACCGGGTTTCCACGCGGGCCACGGGCTCGGTCCGGGTGGAGTTGGATTCCGCAGGACAACCCCGCTACCACATCGCCACCAATGTCGCCTGGGATTGGATAACCCTCACGCCGGCCCTCGTGCGCGTGACGGTGGATACACGCGCCGTTGTGTTCGGCTCTCTGGCGCTGCGCGGCCACGCCAACCGTGGCGCCTTGGATCGCCTCCTCGCCATTGTCCCCGCCACCGCGTTGCGGGTGTTCGACGTCAACCTCCGGGCCCCGCACGACAATCTTGCGCTCGCTTCGCAGTGGGCCTGCCGGGCCAACCTCATCAAGGCGAATCTGGAGGAGGCGCGCCGCCTCACCGGTGAAGACACCGCCGAGAAATGCGCCCGCGCCCTGGCGCAAGCAGCCGCGTGTCCCGGTGTGTGCGTGACCGACGGCGTCCGCGGGGCGGGATTGCTCTGGCACGGAGCCTGGCACTGGGAACCCGGGCGCCCTGTCGCTGTGCGCGACACCGTCGGCTGTGGCGACGCCTTCCTCGCCGCGCTTGTGGCCGGATTGCTGCGCGGTTCCGCCCCGCCGCGCGCACTGGCCGCCGCCTGCCGGCTGGGCGAATTCGTCGCCACCCAAGCGGGCGCGACGCCCGTGCACCCGCCGGAACTGAAGCAAGCGCTTGCGGCAATCGGCGATTGAAGACATTGCTCCAACCGTGGAGACAATGCCGCTGGATTTTCGCGCGCTGTCGGAGCCCGAGATGCGGGCCCGCGCCCTGGCCTTCTTCGAGGAGATGAACCGCCGGCGCACCGTGCGCGAGTTCTCTCCGCGGCCCGTGCCGCGCGATCTCATCGAGACGGCCCTGCGCACCGCCGGCACCGCGCCCAACGGCGCCAACCTCCAGCCCTGGCACTTCGCGGTCATCGGCGATCCCGCCGTCAAACGCCGCATCCGCGAGGCGGCCGAGGCGGAGGAGCGCGAGTTCTACCGGCACAAGGCGCCGCAGGCGTGGCTTGACGCCCTCGCGCCGCTCGGCACCGACGAGCACAAACCCTTCCTCGAGACCGCGCCGTGGCTCATCGCCATCTTCGCGGTCAACAGCTTCGCCGCGCCGGACGGCTCACGCCAGCAGACTTACTACGCCAAGGAATCCACCGGCATCGCCTGCGGGTTCCTCATCGCGGCGTTGCACCAGGCCGGCCTCGCCACGCTCACGCACACGCCGAGCCCCATGAATTTCCTCAACGAGATCTGCGGCCGGCCCGCGCACGAGAAACCGTTCCTGCTGCTCGTCGTCGGCTATCCGGCCGGGGGCGCGCAGGTGCCGGTCTTCGCCACCCGCAAAAAGCCACTCAGCGAAATCTCGAGCTGGCGGTGATGCCAGTTATTCCGGCCCCTGATAAACGTAGCCGTGGTTCCAAGCTCGGATGCCGTTGCTGCCAGCCGCAAATGCCAGCAATTCAGGGCAGAAATAATATGTTCTCATCCGCACGATGCGACCATGGAGGATCTCCAGCCGAAGCAAGTCGCACAGTGCCGTGCCTTCAGCTGTGCGTGTGACTACAGCCACCGCCAGATCACCCCAGACCACCAGCGGGGTGGCGTGCAAGGGACGCGGATCGGCCATCGTTTCGGACAGTGAGCCGCGAGAGATTGCGTCACGCCCAAACTCGTCCGCCGCGTGCACAATCTCGTGGGTTGCGTCTATCGCAAGTAGCGAAGCGATGGCTGCGGCATCACGGAGGTTGAACGCGCTGATGAACGCCTGCAGCACAGCGTCGCTTTCAGGCGACAGGGCTGGTGCCAATGGAGTAGGGGAGGTAGTGGCATCGGGTGCTGCCACCTCATGTAAGGTTGCCCGTGCACGATGCAACGCAGCCTTTACGGCGCCTTCTGTGGACGCAATGAGACCGGCTGTTTCTGCGGCGGTAAAACCGAAGACATCGTGCAACAACAGCACGACCCGCTGCCGCGGTGGTAGCTTTACCACTAACAACAGCATCGCCTCCTCGATTTCGACCGGTGCTATAGTTGCTATTGAATCGGTTCCCTCGTCGAACTCCACGTGCTCAGGTCGCCTTTCGCGCTCCCGAATGCGGTCGATCCAAAGATTTGAAGCGATGCGGAAAAGGTAGGCTTTCGCCAGTGTTGGCTGCCAAAGACCCCCAAGGCGACCGAAAGCCCGTGCAAGAGTCTCCTGCACTAGGTCCTCCGCGTCCCAGGGGTTGCCTGTTAGGCCGAGGCAGTAGCGCCACAGTTTAGGGCGTTGCGCAGCGATGGCTTGGCTGAATTCGTCACGCAGTGATCGCACCGGCTTGGCGAACACATGCAGATCAGGCGAGGAGTTCATGACGGGAACAGGGTTGATGGGCATACGACAACTGCAACGAATCAAGCAGTCCAAAAGATACGGTCAGGAAAATTATTCTGCGGAGGATCTTCAGCCGCCCCATATGCTCCGGTTAGCGTCACCGTCGCAAATGCCAGGATATCAACCACCGCATCCGCTGGCATTCAGGATCCAGACTGTAAATGTCGTGAGGATGACGAATTCACCCATTGTGGCGGACCCGGCTTACGACCCTGCCGGTTTAAATTCGACATGGCTGTGACGGTCCCGCGCTGGAATATTCCACCGTCCTGCGCATCTTCCCCGCCATGAAACGACTCACCCTGCTCCTGAGCCTGGCGCTCGCCCCGTTGCTCCGCGCCGACCCCGCCGCCGAACTTGAGAAGGAGGTCGCCGACCTCGTCGCGGCGCCGGGCATCACCGTCGTGCATTTCTGGGCGCCGTGGTGCCCCAACTGCCGGGCCGAGTTGGGCGCCGAGGGCTGGGCGAAGTTCATCGCGGAGCATCCCGACGTGAAGTTCGTCTTCCTCAACATCTGGCACCGCGGACAGGACCCCGCGCCCAAGCTCGCCGCCGCCGGCCTCGGGGCGCAGCCCAACCTCATCCTCCGCACCCACCCGAACGCCGTCTCCAAGGCCGGTCCGGAGCGCCTGAACAAGTTTCTCGACCTGCCGGTGCATTGGATTCCGACGACCTGGATTTTCCGCGAGGGCAAGCTGCGGTTCGCCTTCAACTACGGGGAAATGCGCTTCGACATCCTGAAGCAGCTCGTCGCCGACAGCGCGCCCGGCTGGAAGCACTGAAGTAGGTCGGATCTCCGACCTGACCCAAATGAGTGGCAGGTCAAAGACCCGCCCTGCCGGGCATGTTTCATCGCTCGACCGGCGCCTTTCGCCAGCCGCGGCTTGCACCCGGGCAGGCTGGCGCTTTCGTCGCGGCATGTTCATCCGCTTCGCCCTTCTGCTGGCCGCCGCCGGCCTCACCGTGAACGCCGCCTACACCCCCGCGCAGGTCGCCGCCGAGACCGCCAAGGCCAACGCCTTTTTCGAGCGCGTGTTCGACGCCTCGGTCGCGCGCAGCCCCATCTTCGCCACGCAGCTCGGCCTCAAGACCCGCTACGACGAGTGGGGCGATTTCTCCGAGCGCAAGCAGGCCGAGGACCTTGCCCTCCTCACCGCCTGGCTGCACGAGCTGAAGCGCGACATCAACCACGAGGCGCTCGACGAACAGGCCAAGGTCAGCCACCGCCTCTGGGTGGACAACGCCGAGCGGGCCATCGAAGGCTGGCGCTGGCGCTACCACAACTACGTCTTCACGCAGATGGGCGGGCAGCACAGCGACGCGCCGGCCTTTCTCATCAACTTCCATGCCGTTGACAGCGTCGCCGACGCCCGCGCCTACATCGCGCGCCTCCGCGGCCTGGCCGGCATGTTCGACCAACTCATCGCCCTTGCGCGCGAGGCGCAGGCCCGCGGCGTGCTGCCGCCGAGGTTCGTCTTCCCGCTCCTCATCGAGGCCTCGCGCGAGGTGATCACCGGCGCGCCCTTCGAGAAATCGGAGCAGAAGAGCGCGCTGCTCGCCGACATCGAGGGCAAGATCGCCGCGCTCAAGGATGCCGACGAGGCCACGAAGAAGCAGCTCCTCGCCGACGCCACCGCCGCGCTGACGGGCGCCGTGCAACCGGCCTACGGCCGGCTCATCGCGCTCTTCGAGGCGCAGCACGCCGTGGCCTCCGAGGACGACGGCGTCTGGAGGCTGCCGGACGGGCGCGACTACTACAACTTCATGCTCCGCCTGCACACGACCACGCGCCTCAGCGCCGACGAGATCCACGAGCTCGGCCTGCGCGAGGTCGCCCGCATCCACCGCGAGATGACGGCGATCAAGGAGAAGGTCGGGTTCAAGGGCGACCTCGCGGCCTTCCTGCGCTTCACGCGCGACGATCCGCAGTTCAGCTTCCCCACCACGGAGGAGGGGAAGGAGGAATACATCCGCCGCGCCAAGGCGGTCATCGACCGCATGAAGGCGCGCCTGCCGGAATTTTTCACCGTGCTGCCCAAGGCCGACCTCGTCGTGAAGAAGGTGGAGCCCTTCCGCGAGCGCGGCTCGGCGGCGGCGTTCTACGAGCCGCCCTCGGCCGACGGCACGCGGCCCGGCGCGTATTACGTCAACACCATCGACATGCGCGGCCTGCCCATCTGGGAGATCGAGACGCTGGCGCACCACGAGGCCATCCCCGGCCACCACATGCAGATCGCCATCGCGCAGGAGCTGGAGGGCATCCCGCGCTTCCGCAAGTTCGGCGGCTTCACCGCCTACTCCGAGGGCTGGGCGCTCTACACCGAGTATTTCCCGAAGGAGTTCGGCTTCTACGAGGACCCCTACCAGGATTTCGGCCGGCTGGCCGACGAGCTGTTGCGCGCCGTGCGCCTCGTGGTCGACACCGGCGTCCACGCCAAGAAGTGGACGCGCGCGCAGGTGATGGACTATTTCCGCGCCAACACCCCGCAGTCCGAGCGCGATCTTTTCACCGAGACCAACCGCTACATCGTCATCCCGGGGCAGGCGACGTCCTACAAGGTCGGCATGCTCAAGATCCTCGAACTGCGCGAACACGCGAGGAAGCAGCTCGGCACGAAGTTCGACCTCCGCGCCTACCACGACCTCGTGCTCAAGAACGGCCCCGTGCCGATGAGCGTGCTCGAGGACCTCGTGAACAGCTGGATCGCGAAGACGAAGTAGGACCGGTCTTCGACCGGTCGGTTCGGGGCGGGTCGAAGACCTGCCCTACGATTTTGCCGCGCGCCGCAGGTTGTCGCACACGATCGCGGCGGCCACGGCGGCGTTGAGCGACTCGGCGCCGCCGAACTTCGGGATGGTCACGCGCCGCGTCACGCGCGCCGCCACGGCGGGCGACAGCCCGCGGCCCTCGCTGCCGATGACGACCACCGCGTCGCGCATCGGCGGCAAAGCATGCACGTCGTCGCCGTGGAGGTCGCAGCCGAGCACGGGCGCCTTGCAACCAGCGAGGGCGTCGGCCAGCGGCGCGGTATGCACGGTTACGCGGGCGAACGAGCCCATGCTGGCGTTGATCACCTTTTGGGAAAACAGGTCGGCGCAGTCCGGTGACAGGACCACGCGGTCAAAGGCGAACCAATCGGCGATGCGCAGCAGCGTGCCGACGTTGCCGGGGTCCTGGATGCCATCGAGGGCAAGCGTGAGACCCCGGTCGAGCGCGCCGGCCGCCAGCGGGCGACGCTCGATGCGGCCGACGGCAAACACGGGTGATGGAGTGGGGAAGTGACTGATTTTCGCCATCTCGGCGGCGGATATTGGGATTATGGTGGAACCCGGCGTCCGGACGGGTTCTGAGCGCATCCAGAGGCCGCGCTCCACCTCTTCCATCGCGTAGATTTCGACGAAGGGAAGTTTCGCTGCGAGCAGTTCGCCCACAGCCTTCTCACCCTCGACCACAAACAGTCCGAGCGTTTCGCGGTGCTTCTTGTCTTGCAGTGAGCGCAGACGGGTGATCTCGGCCTTGGTGAGCGGCATGGCGCGAGCGGAGCAGGGCGCGCGGCGCTTGGCAACGCGACGATTTGCGGGCTTTTCAAACCCACGCAAGCGGGTAGGTTGCGCGGCATGAAGCGCCATGCCCCCTTGATCGCATTGCTGTGCTGCCTGTCCTTGCTCGCGCTGCCACTGTGGGCGGCGGACAAGAAAAAGGGGGAGCCCAACAAGGGCCGGACGCCCGGCGTCGAGATGGCCGCGATGGCGACACAGATCACCGGCATCGCCATCTCGCCGTTGCTCGGCGTGAGCGCGGTCGGGGCCTGGCAATATTTCCAGGCCGACACGGCCGAGGCGAAGGCAGCACTGCCGTGGTTTGCGAACCCGTCCTTCTGGTTGGTCGGCCTGCTGCTGGTCGGCGTGGTGGCGTTCAAGGACACCATCGCCACGACGGTGCCGCCGGGCTGGAAGAAGCCTCTCGACGTGCTCGAGACGGTGGAGAACAAGATCAGCGGTCTGGTGGCGGCCGGCGCGGTCATCCCTTCGCTCGTCACGCTCGGCTCGAAGCTCATGCTGGAGTCGACAGCGGCACAGCAGGGCGCGACCGTGAATCTCGGCGGGCTGGCGATGATCCATATCGGCGCGGCGGACTTCTCGCTGCTGCTCAGCGTGCTGATGGTGCCGCTCTCGGTGGCGGTCTTCGCCGTCGTCTGGCTGGCCTCGCACGCGATCAACGCCCTCATCCTCCTCAGCCCGTGGGCGCCGATCGACACGGCCCTGAAGGCCGCGCGCACGTCGATCCTCGGCCTGGTGACGGCGACGGCGTGGATCGATCCGGTCGTCGGCTCGTTCCTCTCGCTCATCATCATCGTCATCGCCTACCTCGTGGCGGGCTGGGCGTTTCGCCTGACGGTGTTCGCCACCGTGTTCTGCTGGGATTTCCTGACGCTGCGGAAGAAACGCTTCACGCCCACGGTGGACGGCAACTGGGTGTTCGCTGCGGGCAAGCTCCCGGGCGTGCCGCTCCGCACCTACGGCCGGCTGATGAAGAAAGCCGATGGCGGCCTGAGCTTTGTCTACAGCCCGTGGCACCTGTTGCCGGAGCGCACGGCGGATGTGCCGGACCACCGCCGGATGGCCGTCGGCCAGGGCCTGTTCTTCTCGATGATCGACGGCGACGACGCGACATGGTTCTTCCTGCCGCCGCGCTACCGCACGCACGAGGCGCAGCTGGCGCAGGCCTGCGGCTTCGCCGGGGTGCGCGAGGCGGGCCTGCGCAAGGCCTGGGGCTGGATCCGCGACTCGCTCGGTTTCGGCAGCAAGGCACCCGTCACCGCGTAGCCATGAAAACAGTCCCCGCCTGTGCGTTGCTCGTGCCGTTGCTGGCGGGCGCGCTCGCGGCGGAGCCGGCCCGCCTCACCCCCGGGCAGGCCGCCCCGCTGCGCACGGAGCGCCAGGTCGCCGTCGTGATCCGGCAGGTCTACTCGTGGCAGCAAGAAGAAGACGGCAAGGAGAAGGATGGAAAGACAGCGGAACCCGGCGCCGAAAAGAAGCCACGCGACCTCCTGCCGTTGGCGGCCGAGACGGCCAAGGCGCTGGAGTTTGCCGGCTGGCGATCCGCCCCGGCCGGCGCCAGCACGAAGGTCCGGTTGGAATTCGAGATCTACGGCAATTCCGCGGGCGGTGAATACACCGGCACGGTCAGCGGTTACCAGCACAGCGGGGCCGAGGTGAACGGTCATGTGACCATCGTATCGGAGGGCGTGGAGATCATCCGTGAATCCGTCTCCGCCAAAATCGAGCCACCGTATTCGATCAATCGATACTACCTCAATCCATGGGACGCGCCGTTCGGTCTGCTGACAAGGGACTGCCTCGCCGCCGTCTATGTCGCGCTTGGGGCCGTGCATGGCCCGGGACCGCTGCTGGCGGCGGTCGACAGCGACAACGGCCTCCACCGTGAATCCGCCGCGCTGGCACTGTGCCGGCAGGCCGAACCGGACTTGCAACCCGCTCTGCTCAACCTGCTGCGCCGGGACGACGAGGAGCGCCGGGCCATCGCCGCGGCCTTGCTGGGCATCGTCGGTGACGAGCGAGCCTTGGTCCCGTTGCTCGAAACCCTCCGGGCCACCGCGGGCGAGGGGCCCGCGGGCAGCGAATACAACGACTACGAATGGGAGGAGCTGCTGAAGTTCGAGCGCGACCCGATCGAGCGCGCCGCACGCCGCCACGACGCACCGTCGCTGATCAGGGGACCGGCGGCCGATGCCGCGCTCTGGGCGCTGTTGCAAAATCCCGCGCCGGACAAGGCCCTGCGACTCGCGGTGGCGTTGGGGGACGGAACCATGCCGCCCCGGGCGCGGCGCGCGCTCGCGCTCGTGCTCGGGCGACTGGACGACAAGGCCGCCGCGCCGGCGCTCATCGCCGCGACGCGCGACCGATCACCGCTCGTGCAGGCGGCGGCACTGGTCGCGTTGAAGAGCTACCATTTCCAGGAGTCGGACGGAGCCGCGGCGGCGGTGCTGGCGCTGACCACCAGCGCGCATCTGCGCGTGCGCACGCTGGCGCGCGAGGTGGCGGGCGAATACTCCGCCGCGCGCGGCCGGCAATACGTCATCGCCAAATACGGCAAGGATGCCCGCCCGTCCCCGGCCCGCGTTTGCAGGGAACTGCTCGCGCACTCCGACCCGCTGGTGCGGTTGGATGGGGCGAAGCTGGCTGCCGATGCCGGCCCGAAGGAGCTTGCAACGGCCGTGCAGTTGCTGCGCTCCGACGCCGCGCCGGTTGTGCGCGAGGGTGTGGTCAAGCTGCTGGCCGAGAACCGCCGGGATGAGCACACGGAAGATTTCATCTTTGCGCTGGCCGACAAGGACGAGGCGACACGATTGCGCGCGCTCCAAGCCCTGAAGGACGGGGACAACCCCGGGGCCACAGGTGAGACGGAGGAGGGGAAGGAAGCGAAGCCGTCGCCGTTGCCGGAGAGTGCGCTGGCGCCCTTGCTGGCCTTGGCGGGTACCGCCCCCGAGGCGTTCGAATTGCTCGAACGCGTGCAAGGCGAGGGCGTCAACAACGCGCTGCTCGCGACGGCGGGAAACAAATCAGCCGGCGCGCCCACCCGCGAGGCGGCGATCATCGAATTGGCGCGGCGCGGCGACGGCCGGGCATCGGCATTGCTGGCGGGATTCCTTGCGGCTGGCGAACCGGTGGCGCGTCCGCTGGAGCTGCGCGATGCGGCGGGCAAGCTCGACGATGAGGCCTTGGTGGATCCCCTGCTCAAGATCCTGCGGCAGGGGCCGGAGCCCTCGCAGGTGGTGGCGGCGGAAATCCTTGGCGTGATGAGCCACACGCGCGCCGTCGGGCCGATGATCGTGGCTTTGCGGCAAGCGCACGATCGCAGCCGGCACGACCTTGCCGACCGGTTGCGATTCGGCCTGCAAAGCCTGACCGGCCAGGATCTGAGCACACTCGAGGAATGGCTGGTCTGGTGGAAGCAAAGCGCCAGCCGTATGCCGGCCCGGCGCGCCCGCGGCGGGAGTTAGGAAGACGAGTGCCGGGCGGCGAGGTCGAGCAGAGCGCCGATTCCATCTCCGGTCTTGGCGGAGCAAACCACCGAGCCCTTCCAGCCGAGCCTGGCGGCGAGGGCTGCACGATCCTCCTCTCTGATTGCGCGTGCGGGCAGATCTGATTTGCATCCGACCAGCACGCACCTCGCCGATGGCGCATGCCGGCGCAATTCATCGCCCCAGCGGGATTCCAGGTCGGCAAATGAGGGCGCATGGGCGAGATCATGGCAGGCGAACACCACGTGCGCACGTTTGAGGGCGTTGTGCCGGAATTCGTCAGTGGCGGTGTCGAAGACTTCCAGCAGGAAGTCGCGTCCGTCCAGCTTGCGGCGGATGCGATAGACATCCTCCATTTCAGGGGAGTAGCCCTCAACAAAATGACCGGTGACGGCGCGGAGGGTGAGCGAGGACTTGCCGGCACCCGGGTTGCCGACCAGAACAACATTGACGATCGTTAGATTGGAGGCGTGGAGGTGGCGTGGCAGTGCGGAAGCGGCGATCAATCCCAATGCGGTATTCCGAAAAAAGACGCGGCGGTTCATGGAAAGATTGGCGGATGCGATTGAGATATGCCGCAAGCTTACCCTGAAATATGCAGATCGGATCAGTGTTTGATCGGGAATTCCAGGCGCGGATCCTAGCGGTCACGGGGCTTGAGCACCAGCTTGTCCGCTTCGACCAGCAGGTGCAGTTCGCGATCGGAGCGAGTGAACCAGGATTGGACGGCGGTGCGGTTGCGGTAGACTGATCCGCTGGAGTCGCGCGGGCGGTCAATGCGTTCGGGTCGGCGCAATTCGACGAGTCGGTCCGCAGGTCGCAACCGGCCGGACACGCGGGCAAAGACTTCAGGTTGGTCCTTCATCCGCAGCTCGATTTCCACCGTGGCGCCACGATTTTCTACCTTGGAGAATTGAAGTAGAAAAATCTCGCTGAACGGAGGGCCGAAGCCGGTCATGCGGCCTTCGTAAGTGACACCGGTCCGAACGTGCCGGAGGAGTGCATCTTCGGCGGCGCGCTGCTTTTCCTCGAAGGCGCGACGGCGCTCCTCAGCGAGCGCGACCGGGGCTGGTTCGAAGCGGAAGAGGAGGCGCGGGGTTTCTCCGACGAGCCGGTGGCCGTCGGGAGTCAGGGTCAGATCGGCGCGCCCGTCGTTGAAGTCTTGGTCGGTGTCCTCGCGCTGGAATTCCTCCGGGATCTCGTCGATGCCGGCCTGAAGGTCGAGACGGATGGGTGCGCCCGGGCTGCGGTGGCGGTTGGATTCGGAAAGCCCGGTCAATTTGAACGTCTGGCCGCCCTCACGCGATTCGAGGGTCGCGCGCAAGCTCTGGCTGGTGGTGCTCTCCGCCTCCTGCCCTTCGAATTGGAGGAGCCAGGGCCGGCCCGCGCCCGTGCGGCGGTTGGTGATGGTGCCGGCGTAGAGGCGGCCGGGCCGGGTGGCCTCGACCAGCGCCTGCCGACGCGCGGTGAGACGGGCCTGCACGGCGTCGCGGGCATTGGCGCCGGTGCCGGGTTGCAGGCGCAGGTTGGAGACGTGCTCGCTCCATTGCAGGCCGCCGTTGGCGATATCCAGTTCCAGCCGGACCGTCTCACCAAAGGTGGGGAGATAGAATTTGGCGGAATCGTTGCCCAGCAGCGGACCGGCATCGGCCACCTGCTCGGAGTAGGGCGATTCCAGGCGCAGCCGCAACCGGCCGGAGTCCTCGTCATGGACAAGCTCGCCGCTGAACAGCCGCGAATCCTCCCAACCGCCGTCGTTGCGGATCAGGGCGGTCAGCCGGGGCGGCTCCTCGTTGAGACGGGCTTCGGTGATTTCGAGGTAGACTTCCGTTTTCTCTTCCATGCCCGTGTGGTTGTTGGCGGCGGAGCCGAGGAAGAAGCTGCCGGCGCGGAACATCGACAGCACGGCACTGCGGCGTTCGACCGCCAGCTGGCGCGTCGCCCGTCCGACCCGTTCGCGAATCTCTCCCAGTCGACTGGCATAGTCGGCGAGGTCTGCCTGTGCGGACGGTTTATTCACGACGTAGCGCTTGCCCGAAAATCTGTCCAAGGGCTGCGGCCCCATGGTTCCATCGTTGACCCCGACGGGGGAATCATTGACCAGGCTCCACGTGAATCCGGTCCGGGTCGCGATCACCCGGGCGCGTGAATTCCAATAACTGTCCTGGGTTTGCACCTGTTCGCGCAGCAGATGGGCGTCAATGTCGGCGTCATCCGCGGCGGTGAGGCCGGCCAAGGTGCGCAGGCGCGGGCCGTCCGGGCCGCGCAGCTGCCGGTGGAGTTCCTGGCGCAGGGTCCAGATCTGCCGGTGGCCTGATTCCAGCTCGTATTCGTTCGCCGGTTGATAATAGGTGCTCTTGGGGCGGCGCCCCTGGACATTGAGATGATAGATCCGGGCCCGGCCCTGGGCCTCGCGGCGCTCGACCCAGACGTGCTCGATGGTGACGCCGTCCGCGCCCAGTTCCTTTTTGATGAAAGCAGTGATCGTAGACTCGTCGGGTGGCGCCGTTTTCACGGCCAGCACGATCAGGACCAGCAGCAGCACGCCGGCAGAGATTCCGGCGATGCGCCAGCGCCGGCGTGCCTCCGCCGACATGGGCGCGGGCAGCGGCGGGGGTGGAGGGGGCGGCGCAAGCGGGGAAACCGGGGGCGGGGCGGAACCGACGGGAACGGTCCCGAGGTTCGGGGCCGTGCCGGCCGCGGCACCCCAGTAGGCCAGTTGGTTGGCGGCCGACTGGATTTGCGAACTGAGGATCGGGATGAGGATCAGCCAGTTGACAGCGGCGGTGGCGACACCCAGACC
>Ga0073934_10001531_pt1 | contig 54806 bp, 49 predicted proteins | sample LarsenN4metaG_FD_76834 | JGI IMG/M metagenome (GOLD analysis project Ga0073934, IMG submission 76834) | Hot spring sediment bacterial and archeal communities from British Columbia, Canada, to study Microbial Dark Matter (Phase II) - Larsen... ...
CCGCCAACTCGCCGACTTTATTCACAAAAGCCAATGCCGCGCGAAAATCCGGAAATTTGAAAGCTTTTTTGACGTGGTGTTCGTTGACCACCTCCCAGCCTTCGACCTGCCGCGCGAGCGCGCGAAGTTCTTCGCCCTTCAATGGCGGCACGCCGCCGCGACAAGGCACGCACTTTTTCTCGGCTAAACTTGACATGAAATTTGCTCCTTTCTTTTTCCGTTATTTTTTGCGTTCGTACCTCCGACGCTCATCATCGGAGGCCAATAGCTCGTTGTGCGGACCATGCTTGGAAATAATGAAGTCTCGCAGCGCCTCGCGTCGATCCTCCGGAACGCCGAAGGCCAATGAGGAATAATCCCAATCGCGCATGCGGATCAGGTCGCGGTCCATTTTGGCGGCGCAATCATCACAAAGCGAGAGATCATTGAGCGACGAGTATTTGTCGCAGCCATAACATTCTCCTTCCATGGCCGAGCCAAAGATTTCCTCATCCGAATCGAATTCTTCTTCATCCCAGTCCGGCTCTTCACCGGCTGCAATCGCGGCAAGGAGAGCACGGACGCCCTGGTTATCGCTGGGATTCAATCGAATCATGCGTTCAAAAATTTTACGCGCTTCATCCGGTTGTCCCAAACGCCAGGTAGCCAGTCCCAGACCGTGCAAACAGCGCAAGAAGGGCCGATTGTTGACCAGGGCCCAGCTCAACACGCCGTCAAAATTTTCTCCCAAAGACCAGTCGCCGAGGCGCACGCCGATTTCCCAATGGCGTTTTGCGCGCTGCCAATCACCTTCCGTCGACGCAAAATTTCCCAAATGCGCATGGGCATCCAAACAAGCGATGTCGTGCTCCAAGCATTGCCAAAGAATGCCGCGCGCACGGCCCGAACGTCCGGCGTTGAAATGATCGACGGAGCGTCCAATTGAATCGTCTTCGCTGTGGGGATCATCCGGCAGGCGCTGCGCCATCTCAAACTCCGGGCGCGTTTCGTTTCCGGCCAAATGCCGAACCGACTCGTCAACTTCGTCGCGCCAACGTTCCTCCGGAATCCAATCGCCAAATCGTTCGAGGGCCAACGGTTTGGTGCCGAGACGCTCGCAATTGAGGCGGTGCTCCAGAATTTTGCCGGACAAATAACGTTCCCCCTTTTGCTTCCATTCTTTGGAGACGACGACCGTCAATGTTTCGCCTTCCGTTTCGGTTCCATCCCACGAGGAAGAATCCGGACGGAGGATGACAATCTCCTGGTTATCCACGCGACGAGCGCGAATCTCGCGACTTTTCACGGCCAGCGCAATGAGTTGGATAGTTTGTTCCATGGCGGTTGAGGTTTGCAACTGAAAGTGAACGATGAATTATGTGGCAGGTTGCAATATATAAAATTCAAGCCGCAAAAGCAAATCACATTTTATAAAAAATAAAAAGCCTGCCACATGCGGACAGGCTTCTCACAAATCTACGCGGGTTTTTCAATCTCCCGCTGCCAGCGCCCACAGCGCCGCGACGGTTAGCTCGCCGATGAGCTTAAGCTCGTCGATGGTCATGTATTCATCGGACGCATGGCTGCGATCCTGATCCATCGACAGCGCCGGCCCGAAATCCACGCCGCCGGGGAACAGCCGCGATTGCAAGCCGCCGCCGGTCACAATTGGTTTTTTCACGGTGCCGGTAACTTCTTCCCAGGTTTTAAGCAGCGTCGAAACGAGCTTGCCGCTGACGGGAACGAAATGCGGTTGCCCCATGCGCACGGTTGCGTTGATCTTTGCGCCGGCGCGTTGATTGAACACCGCCACCTTTTGTTTGACGCGCGTTTCCATTTCTTCCGCAGTTGTCCCAACCGGCACACGCGGATTGAGATACGCCGTTGGCGTGCCATCTTCCATTCTGATCACGCCGAGATTGACGGTCAATTGTCCCATCGCTGCGTGCGTATGCGCGATACCAAGTGATTGGCCATAAAGTTCGGTTCCGACCGATTTGCCAATGAACGCCGCGAACGCACCCCAGCAATCTATTTCCAAATCGAGCGTGGCAAGAAAGGCGGTGAGATCGCCGAGCGCGTTGTGGCCGTTTTCCGGAATCGCGGCATGGCCGCCCTTTCCAAACGCTTTCAATTTCAAACTGTCGCCAACTTGCTCGACGCTGATTCGCGCCAGCGGATGCGCTTCGCACCATTTTTGCGCAAGCTGCGCCAGATTGCTCTTTACCGTTTGCTCTTTTCTTTTTGCGATTAAAACCGCCGCGCCTTCTTCGGGAATAATTCCTGGTGAAGAGCCGCCGGCGAGTGATAACAATTTCCAACGCGCCGAGCTCGGTTTAACGCCCAGCGAATCCGATTTAATCGTGATGAGCGCATAAGCTTTTTGCCCATGCGTCACTGGAAAGGTGCCGTCCATGCCGATGGTGTATTGCGGCGTCGGCGCGTTCTTGAGATAGTATTGCACGTCGCTCCAATCAGTTTCTTCGGCATTGGCAACGAGCAGTTTGATGGTTGATGAAAGCTGCCAGCCACAATCGCGCAAAGCGGCAATCGCATAAAGCGAGGGAATGATCGGGCCTTTGTCATCCATCGCGCCGCGGCCCATGACTTTGCCATCGACGATCCGGCCTTCCCACGGCGGCGAAGACCACGTTTGGCCTTCCACGTCGACGACGTCGCCATGCGTGAGAATCGCAATGATCGAATCGCCGCCGGCTAACGTAATTTCATCAACGCGTCCGTCGAAAGTTTTGAAAGCGAGCCCTACGGCTTTTGCCTTTTGCTCAAGCCATTCGCGTTGGCGCACAAATTCAGGCAGAAACCAATTCTCCTGATTCGGCTGCGCTTCGGTGCGAAATTTTAAGAGCGCGCTCAAATCCGGCCCCAGCTTTTCGCCGTAGCGCGCGAGAAAATATTTGCGCAGCAGCCGTGACGCAAGCTCGCAATGTTCCGCCGGAATGAGTTTGCCCGGCGCAAACGTCGCCACGATCTCGGCAATGCCGGAGTCGCCGTTCCGTTTGGCGGCGGCGATGAGCGCTTGCCGGAAAATTTCGAAAGCTTTTTCCCCTTCGGGTTCATGAGAAACTGCCGCGGCAGAAGCGCCGGCTTCGAGATGGCGCGACAGCGCGTCCAGAGCCGGTTGCGCGTTGACAAAAGATAACGACGCGGCTAACAAGTGCAACGTGAGAAGACGATAATTGAAGACGTGTTTCATGGAGAGGCCTTGAGTTTGTTGCGTTATTTTGACGGCGATTGCTTTTGACCTTGCGCGCCCAACACGCGCTTGAAGCAAAATATCGTGAGCGCGAGAATGAAACCCCATGCCGCGAAAAGAAAAATCCAGCCGCCAGTATTCAAGGTAAGTGGTGTCATGGTCAGTTCCGCCTTTCAAAGAAAATGATAATTGCTGATTGAAGATGGAGCATTGCAATCCTCGCTGCTCTATCCTCGCTTTTCGCAACGCGGACAAGCCGCAACTAAAAAGCTTACTGTAGCGGCTTTTTCGAATAAAGCGGATAGAGCAAAAGGCTGTATCCGCTTTATTCTTTCAATCCGCTTACAGAAAAGCTTTTGCTTTTATTGCAAGACTTCACTCTTAATTGAATCAGAGATCGTCCCTCGTTTATAAGCCTGCGCCACCAGCCAAACGCTCGCAACGATCAATCCCGTCATCATCAGCCGCGCGCCCCACAAATACGGCACGTTGGCGGAATCTTGTCCCGTCATCAACAGCGTCGGAATGCCCTGTTGAATGCCCCAAAATAAAAGCAGGACGATGAGGTAAGGCGGCGCCACGTATTGAATGATGAACTTGAAAGCTTTGGGCAGGCGAATATCCGCGCCGCTCATGATCTCATTCCACGCGCGGTCCATGCCGAACACCCACGCGAAGAGAATGACTTCGATGAGCGCGAAGACCACCAGGCCGAACGTGCCCGACCAAAAATTCATTTCATCGAGAAAGCCGTGCGCAAAGAAGAGCGCCACGGGCAGGCCGCACAGCAATAAAATTGCGCCCACGATCATCGCGGCTTTTTGCCGGCTCATTTTCATTTGATCCTGCAAAAACGCCATGGCCGGCGAGCACAGCGCCACCGAAGAAGTGATGCCGGCAAAGAAGAGCAGGACGAACCACATCATGCCGAAGAGCTGACCGAGCGGCAATTTTTGAAAGATCATCGGCATCGCCGCGAACGGAAGATCGAACGCCGCTTGCGAAATCTCCTGCGTTTGCGCTAATCCGAAAAACGCAACAGCGATGGGAATGGCGAGCGAGCCGCCGAAAATGACTTCGGCAAACTCGTTGGTGATCGAAGTCGTCAAGCCGGTCAGTGCGATGTCATCCTTTTGTTTCAAATAACTGGCGTAAGTGAGAATGGAGCCGGTGCCGACGCTGAGCGTGAAAAAAATTTGGCCGGCGGCAGCAAGCCAGGCATTGGCGTCGGCAAGCCGGCTGAAGTTCGGATTCCACAAATAACCCAAGCCGTTGATAAAGCTGTTTTCGGGTTTGGCGGGATCGGGCGTGCCAATCGTGAAGGCGCGCACCACTAAAATGGCGGCGAAAATAAAAAGCGTCGGCATCGCGATTTTAGCGAGACGCTCGATGCCCTCGGCCACGCCGCGAGAGAGAATCCAAACGTTCAGCGCGACGGTGATGAGAAAAAAAATCATCGCCGTGAAAGGAAACACAAAGATCGAAGTGGTGACGCCAGAGAAATGTCCGCCGGCCTGCACGCCTTGAAAGCTTTGCAAGAAATTGCGCATGCTGTCAAAGTCGAGGATGCCGAAGTATTCGCCGGTGACGGAGAACACGCCATAAGCCAGAGTCCACGACTCGATATAGTTGTACCAAATCGCAAACATGATCGGTATCGCAATGCCGAGCGCGCCGAGATAATTTGCGGCTTTGGCGCTGCGCGGCGATTTCGTTAAAACGCCGAACGCGCCGGCGGCAGCGCCATAGCCGAATTGTCCGCCGTGGCGGCCAATGGCCCACTCCACCCACATGAGCGGAATGCCGAGCAAGAGCAGCGCGATGAAGTACGGAATCATAAATGCGCCGCCGCCGTTTTGCGCGGCTTGCACGGGGAAGCGAAGAAAATTGCCGAGTCCGATGGCGTTGCCGGCCATCGCCAGAATCAAGCCGAGGCGCGAAGCCCACGCTTCGCGAACGTTGTTGGATTGCAAGTCTGTCATTGCTGTTCGTTCCTCTGGATAGAATTGATCAGTGCTTCATGTCAACTCACCTCGCTACCGTCCTAACCGTTTGATGTGCTCTTCAAAAATCGCGTCGAGTTGTTAGCGCAAGCTTCCAGCTTGCATATGCTTGCAGACTGGAAGTCTGCGCTACAATACGGCTTTGACGATCGACCTGCGAACGAAATCAATGGCTTGATCTTGAATCGGGCCGGAGTAATTGCCAGCAGTCGAGATGACGACCAGGTCGAGATGCGGAATAATAAAAATGAACTGATCGCCCCAGCCCCACGCGATCTTGAGGTCGTTTGGCTGCGGCGCATGTCCCGCCATACCTTCCAGCGGCAACAGCCACCATTGATAACCATAGCTGAATGAGTTTGACAATGAGACGTGGTTTGTGGTTGATTCGTTCAGCCATTGTTGCGACAACACGCGCGTGCCATTATATTCGCCTTGTTGCAAGCACAGCAGACCGATCTTGGCCATGTCACGAGGCCGCAGACTCAAACCCCATCCGGTGTTTGCGATGCCCTGCGCGCCGCGCTCCCAATCAAAACTGGTGATGGCAAGCGGGCGAAACAAATGCGCCACCGCGTATTCCTGCGCTTGTTTGCCGGTTTTGTTGCGAATGATTCCGGAAAGCAAAACGGAGCAGCCGCTGTTGTAGCGGAAGCGCGTGCCTGGCGCGTCAGACATCGGCCGGTCGAGCATGAATTTGATCCAATCGCTGCTGCCGGCCAGTTGCGAAGTGGGATTGCGCGGATCGCCATACGGGACAATGCCCTCATTCCAATCAAAACCAGCGCGCATGGTGAGCACTTCTTTGAGCGTGATTGCCTGTTTCCTCGCATCCACGTTTGCAATAGAGCGGTACTCCGGAAAGCATGAAAGAAGACTTTGACTCAAAGCGCCAAGCTCGCCGCGATCAGAGGCGATGCCGATAAGCAACGAAGTGACACTCTTGGTCACGGAATACACCGGATGAATTCTGTCGATGCGATAGCCTCGGAAGTAACGTTCATAAACCAGGTAACCATGCCGAACGAGCAAGAGGCTGTGAATCTCGCCGTATACACCGGCCTCAATGCGACCGGCAAGATTTGCCAATGTATCTGCGTTTATGTTCTGAGTTTCGGGAGAGGATATTCTCCAATCATCAAGGGAATTATTGGGGCCGAGATCATGCGAGCAAGAGACGAAGCCGAGTAAAACCAGAACGAGAGACAACAGTACCAAAACCCCCAAAGGCCTTGAGCACAGAGGCATTCTCATCACGTTGGCGGCGTTGCTGTTTATAAACCGCATGTCGATCTCCATTGAATGCTTTAATCGGCGCAAAAAATCAAAAATAATAAACCAGCGTGATTTTTTGCTGTTGATCTTTCTGATCTTCGCCGAGAGTCCGCTGTCCGGCCTTTTTCAAAAAATAATGTAAAGCTCCCCATTGCTCCCAGCCCATCTCCAAACGCCCCCATCGGTACGCCATCTTAAAACCGCTTTGGTACGACCATTTTGCCGCTTCGCTCGGTTCGCGCGCCGGCGTTTGGTTTGCTCGTTCGGCATTTAAAAAGTAATTCAACTTTATTCCGGACCGGACGGAAACATTTTGCAAAAAAGTGCCTGGAAAAAACAATTGAAATAAATTGCCGCTGTCCAAAAATCCTCCCGTTTCGAGGGCGTCAATGAGCCAATCTTCTTTCGTCGACTCACGTTCCGATTGTTCGCCAATCCCAAAACGCACGTATCCGGCAAAAGGGCGAATTTGCAGCAAGTCCGCCGGCCCGCAATTATAGCTATAAAACCAACGCGCGCCGAGCGTGAGATGATTTTGAAAATTTTCCCCCACGCCGGTTTCCAGGCCGAAGCGATTGTGCGTGATAAAAGGCGATCGCTTGATCCGGATTTTTTGAAAGAGCAGATGCCAGCCGATATCATCGATGGACGAGGCGGCATTCGACAAGACCACGACGCCAATCTTTGATTTTTTGTCGAATGCGATGAATGAATGATAGCCGCCGGTTTGCCCATTGTGCCAGAGAATTTCCCTGCCCTCAATCTCAGAAATGATCCAGCCCAAGCCAATCCACGTGGGCTCTTTGCCGCCGCGAATCCGGTGTTGTTTGGCGTGGGTGAGCCGCATGGCATCTTCCAATGAGGTAGCCGTAATTCCCAGGTTTGCCGCCAAGAGTTTCAGCAGATCGTTGGCAGTGGATTTCAGCGCGCCGGCGCCCTCCAGCTCGGCAAAAGTCCAGCTCTTGGCCGCCTTTCCCGCTTGACTGTGGCCCTCCGCGAATCGAGCGCGTTGTTCTTCCGAAAACGTGATGCGAGTATCCTGCATATCCAGCGCCTCGCATATTCTTGCAACAACGAGCTGCTCGTAACTGGTGTGATCCAGGCGAGCAAGAAGGCGCCCCAACAAACCCATGCCGTAATTTGAATATAAAACCTTTTCTCCGATTTCTCTTTGCAAATGATGATTGTTCAAAAACCGATACATCTCCAACTCGGAGTAATCGGCGTATGGATCATTCCAATTTCTAACATTCAAATTATCGGGAATGCGCGGCAGGCCGGAGGTGTGCGTTGCCAGATGCTTCAGGAGAATTTGCTTGCCGCGGCGTACCGGCGCTTGCACTGTGATCGGAAGATATTTTGCAATCGGATCATCGAGCTGAACGCGGTTTTGTTCGACCATCTGCGCCAACACCAAGCTCGTAAAAACTTTTGTGATGGAGCCGATCTCGAACAATGTATTGCCATCCACCGGTGGCGCGCCATTTTTCGAGAACACGCCGTAGCTGAATAACCGATTGCCGGTCTCATCCACAATACCCACGACGATGCCGGTCGCCGGACCGTTGTTGACCCTCGCGCTGATTATTTTTTCAATATCGACGAATGAATCTTGCGGCGCCGGAGCAAAACTTGCCGTGAAATCAATCTCGCTCTCCGTCGTATCCGCCATGCTTTGTGGCAAACTCTTCAATGGCAGGAACAGCAATAACGACAGCAGGAATCGCGGCAAATCAGAAATACACTTGCTCATAGTCAATTCGATTTGTCATTATTGCTTGTTGCCTTCAATACGACTCCGCCTTCTCTAAACACCGCCAATCCGGCGCCCCAAGACATTCCTATCCACTTATTATCGTTGCCATCTATGGCGATGGACATGATATGATCGTCGGGCAGGCCCGAATTGAGCGAATTGTACACCTTCCAGTTTGCTCCGTCAAATTTTGCCAATCCGCCGCTGAAAGTTCCGATCCACTTGTTGTCATTCCCGTCAATCGCGATGCACCAAATCTCATTGTCAGGCAATCCGGAATTTGATCTGTTGTAAACCGTCCAGTTCCTTCCGTCGAACTTCGCCAACCCGCCGTCGCGAGTTCCGATCCACTTGCTTCCGGCGCTGTCTATGGCAATCGTGTTGATGACATTTGAGGGCAGTCCCGAGTTTGACCTGTTGTAGCTTGTCCAATTCATGCCATCGAATCTCGCCAAGCCGTTGCCGTACGCGCCAATCCATTTGTCGCCATTGCGGTCGATGGCAATGCTCCAAACGTAGTCGTTCGGTATATTCGAGTTGCTCATGCGATACACGGTCCACGCCGTGCTATCATACTTGGCCAAACCTGCGCCTTCAGTGCCGATCCAGATGACACCATTCTCTTCCGCAGCGACGGACCAGATGCTGTTGTGTGGCAAACCCGAGTTGGAGGTGTTGTATAGCGTCCATTTACTTCCATCGAAGCTGACAAGGCCGCTGCCGTAAGTTCCAAACCATGCAGCTCCGAAGCGATCAACCGCGATGGAGTTGAACCAAATCTTGTTGTTGGGCAATCCGGAGTTCGAAGTGTTGAACGTCGTCCACTGTGATTCTGCAAACTTGCCTGCTCCTTCCGCCTCAGTGCCGAGCCATTTGCGCCCGCTTCGGTCAATCGTCAGAGAATTGATCTGGTTATACGGCAGGCCGGAGTTTGAGGTGTTGTACATCGTCCATGCTTTCCCGTCGAAGCGCTGTAGCCCTCCGCCGTAGGTGCCCACCCATTTGTTTCCACTCCGGTCGATGAACAACGCTCTGATGTCTCCGCGGACCAAGCCGGAATTTGCAGGGTTATATGCCGTCCACTGTGTTCCGTCGAATCGTGCAAGTCCTTTGCTCCATGTTCCAACCCACACCTGATCGTTGCTGTCAATGGTCAGACACCAGACGTAATTTTCTGGTAGAGCGGAGTTGGCCGTGTTGAACACCGTCCAGTTTGTTCCATCGAACTTGGCCAGCCCCCTCTCCGTGCCGATCCAGTTGTTCCCTTTGCTGTCGAAGGAAACGTAGCAGACCGAATCGCAAGGCAAGCCTGAATTGGATCTCGAATATACAAACCAGGTCGAGCCATCAAACCGAGCGAGGCCTTTTTCAGTCGCAATCCATTTTGTTCCGCTTCTGTTAATCGCAATCGCTCTGATGAATTTGGAGGGAAGTCCGGAGTTGGTTGTATCAAAAATCGTCCAGCGTGTTCCGTCGAATGCCGCCAGACCTCCTCCTTGTGTTCCTGGCCACGGATGGGTTCCGATCCACGCTATGCCTTTTTTGTCGATGGCAATGGCTCTGATATAGTCGTTGGGTAATGCCGAATTTGACGTGGTATAATTGGTGAGATTCGTTCCGTCGAACCTGCTGAGTCCCAGCCTGCCTGTTCCAATCCACTTGTTTCCTTTGCCGTCGATGGCGAGCGCACGTATATAGTTGTGGACCAAGCCCGAATTGCATTTGTTGTAAAACGTCGTCTCGCGCGTTTGCTGGTTGATGCGTACCAATCCGCCGCTGGTGCCAATCCACATGTTCCCGCCTTCTTCACCAATCGCGTAGATGTAAGTGCCGTTGGTGTAATTGATCCATTCTGGATTTTGTGCAGACGAGCCGGTGGCGCAGGCAAGAAACGACAAGACCAATACAATGATCATTTTCTCAATCACCCAGAGTTTATTCGTGACTTGCTACTTCATTTCCTTATCCATCACCCAAACATTGTCGTAGTTCAGCGATTTGTTGCGAAAGCGCTCTTCGGCGGTGAATGAATCACCGGTCTCGGCGAGCTTGTATCGGACGAGGTTCGTCGCCTCTTCGCCCAGCCTCGCCAAGCGCGTGTCAAAAACCAGCGTGTCGCCCTCCCAATAAACGCGAGCGCGAATCTGCATATCGCCGCGATCAACCGTGACCTCTTTGCCGTCGGTCGTGAGATCGAGAGCGAACGTGTCGCTCTTTTGGCCGAAAACGTGGGTGCGCTGAATGCGAAAAACCGGTTCGCGATGCTCGACGACGAAAACCGATGAATCCGGCGCCGGAATCTGCAAGATGCTCTTGCTTGGATTGAATTTCCAGGTGCCGCTGAAATCAGGCTTTGGCATGTTGTTCCTCCTTCGCTGCGATTGCAATGCGGCGTGAGACGGAAGATCGAGATGCAACAAATCCACAACGATCTTCCATTCGCCGTGCGCTTGGCGTTTCCAAATGCGCACATAGACGGTCTTTTGGCTTTTGCCTTCGGTGTTTTTGAATTCACAAATGCCGTAAGTGAATCCCATATCCCCGCTTTGCGGGGCAACGTTGGCTTCGAGCGACTTCCAATTGAATGTCGCAGTGTCGGCTTTGAGCACGGTTTTGATGGAATCGAGGTTTGTTAACGGTGCATGGCCTCTGCGCATGACATGAGCGTCTGGCGCCAGCATGGCGATCAAGGTCGCGCTCTCCGGCTTTGCGTTCCACGATTTCAAGAGCGCGTGATCCAACTTCGACAATTCCGCTTTTGCTGCGGCCAGATCTTTGACGGGTTGATAAGATTTCGGCTTGTCGGCATTGGGTGGGAAAGAATAGGTCAGCGTATGATTTTCTCGCTTCGTCCCGCCGCCCGTGCCGGTATCCAGAATCGCCTGCCACCGGCCATCGCTTTGTTTTTCCCAGACGGAAAGAAAATATCCATAAGCCAGCGGCGCGGTGTAAGGCCGATATTCTTGCAGCTCCCACGGGCCAATGCTGTAGCCATAATCGCCGGAAGCCGCCACGTCCTGAAATTCCGGCTCCCATTTTAATACGAGGGGCTGCGGCTTTTGTTCTTTCCAATACTGCTTGCCATTTTTGATGACGTCGCCGCGGAAAATCACCCCCTCTTCGGCAATGAACTCGGCGAACGCCGCCTGGCGACCGGAAGCCGCCGACATCATGGCGAAACTTTGCTCGGCTCGGCGCAATTCAAACAAGGCCGAGGCGCTGTCCGGATTCTGCGCGACTGCCGCGGTAGCGGCGAAGAGGAGCAAGCACATCCATTTCATAAAATATTTCTTTCCTCACAACGGGGCGACTCCATACAATCACGCCACTCATCTGGATACGAATTATTCTCTACCGAGCAGCTCAAATTCGAATCTGCCGTTGAAATAGTCAAATGTAACGCGGCCATTTTTCGCAACATTGCTGCCCAACAGCCCATCCTGCTTGATAAATGTCGTATGACGGCGTTGAGCCGTTTTGATTTTCGAAAAATGCAAGCGATAATCATTGACTATCAATCGAAGATTCCGGATGGCGTGCGATTCGTATTTTTCAAAACCACCGGCGCCGCCTACTTTGTCGTTTGTTCGTTTGATCTCGCCGACGGCGATTTTTCCGAGCAAGTTCTCGCTAATGGATGATCGGTTCGAGCCGGTATCGAATCCAAAATTCAACGCGACGCCGTCTTCACTCCGCAAGCGTACGATGGGATATCCGAGCCAGAAAAGATTGCGGTTGGAAGTGTGGCGCTTCTGCGGTTTCGTGATGATTGTGCGTTTGTTCTTGTAGTCAATCGTCAATTGCATATTCTGAATCGCGTGCCATCCCAAAACACCATCAATCTTGATGAAAGTGAATAAACCTAAAAACTTGAACCGCAAGTCTTCTTCATTGAGAAGTAATACGGGGTGATTCTTGATCGTCAAAGCGCCGAGGCGAAGTTCATTGATAATCGCCGTTTGAAATTCAATCTCCTTCGTCGTCGCGGTTTGCGCTTTGCCTTTGTCATCGCCAATTGCGCGCACGCCGCATTCTCGCGCCACATCCGAAGCGATGGCGCTCAACTTGGCGCCGGTGTCGATCCAAAACCATTTCTTGCGGCCGTTGACGTCGACTTCAATGAGCGGATTTCCAGTCAAATTCAGCTTCGTTGGAAGCGTGACGGGAGTTTCGGGAAAAGCATAAGACTCGCGCTCATGCGGCCCGAAAGCGGCGGCCAAGAGTTTTAAGTTGTGAGCTTCGGCGCTATCGAGCGACGATGCCGTTTCCTGCAACTCTTCCCACTTTGATTGGAAGAATTGCAAGTCGCGCAGAATCTCCTGCGCGTGCTTGCGGAGCAACGAATCACTGGAAGATTGAGAAAGTCTGCTGAAAATCGCTTCGGCAGAGGAAAGCTCTCCTGCTATCACGAGCTTCAGGCCTTCCGCAAATTTTTTATGTTCATCATCAACAGGGTTTGTACGCAAATAGTCAAACTCAGCATTCTGCATCGCCTCCCAAAAGCTATCGTATTGAATGGCGCGTTTGCCCGCGCCCAGCGCGCTTGCGTCAATTTTTTCTACGACGAGTTTCTGAGAAGAGCACGCGGAAAGCGGCAATAGGAAGATGAACGCAATGTAGATCAGTTTTCTTCGATTCAACTTGCCTCCAAGAAAGGCAAAACCATTTGGGGCAAAACTATTTTTTTTATGTTCATTGTTTTGCCCCTGCGGGCGTAGCCGAAATGGTTTTGCCTTAATTTTACTTCAGTTTCTTTTGCAAAATCGGCTTGATCGGCTTGAGGCCAATTTGTTTTTCCAGCCAGTCCGCGCGATCAATCATCGTCTGCATGTCAGCCAGCTCATGTCCGGCATCGTACCACAGCACGGTTTTCGGCTCACTTGCGGCTTGTGCATATTGTCGCATGTGCTCTTCGGCCATGATTCGTTCCTGTCGCGCGAATTGGAACAGCAATGAGATGGGCTTGGCATGCGGCACGAAATCAATTGCATCGAGTTGGCTGTAGAGCTCGACGAAATTCTGCAATTTTTCTTTGGGCAGGCTTTTGCGGTATTCCACCACGCCAGCATCGCCGGTAGACTCCAGCCACAGCGAAGCGGCGGAGGGCACACCGGCCATGAGCACAGCCGTTTTCATTCGTTGATCAAGCGCCGCGAGGATCGCGCCCCATTGCGCGCCAAAACTGTGGCCGACATAGGCAATGCGTTGATGATCAACATCACGGCGCGCGAGCAATACATCAAGAGCGCGGCGTAAATCCACGATGGCCTGAATGAAAAGCTCCACCTGCTTCTCAGGCTCGGTGACACCCGGCATTTTTTTCCACCATGGCGCGGTCCGCTCCCAGGGATAATCAATTATAATTGATGCTGCTCCGGCTTCCGCGAGCAAAATAGCTTCCGGCAGAAATTCCGTGCGGTTGCCATTGCCCCAATGGCCGAACACGATGCCGGCATGTGGGCCTTCCTGCGTGGGCACCACGAGTGAGGCGGTGACGCGTCCGCCTTTGGGGCTGGCAAAAGTCATCTCGTGAACTCGCGCTCCCGGTCGCTCGAAAGAGGATTCCTCTTTGATATCCAATGGGAGCTTTTGATCGTACTCCAGCAATCGCCGCGCCACGTCAATCTTATTTTGTTGCGCCAGCGTGGCTTGGGAAAACACCAGGCCGGCTGCAATGAGCCATACACTTTTTTTCACGAAGAATGAATAACCGGCAGAAAAGTTTTTCATAATATCCTCCGATGGTGAGCAAAAAACCTAACTATTCAGCCATCCTCTCACATGTCATTTGGAAGAATCCTTTTTACATTAGTACAGGGCTTGAAATGAAAAAAGATTCCTACTGAATGACAGGCTCTTTTTATACCTGAATAGTTACAAGAATAACGTTTCAGCAAGGTGTGATGGAATGTAGTGTGAAAAACGACAAAAAGCAACTAACACGATGGACAGTTTTGGGCGGAAAATGATAAAATTAATGGTGAGAACCTGACGAAATCGATAGGTCGGCATAAAAAGGCGCGGTGTCGCGCTAAATCAAACCTTTGCGAATGGCCGTCGCCACCGCCTCGGATTGCGTTTGCACGTGCAGCTTTTGATAAATGTTGCGAATGTGAAAGCGCACCGTGCTGACGCTGATGAATAACGAATCGGCGATGGCCTGGTAATTATTGCCTTGCGACAGTGCATTGAGAATTTCGCGCTCGCGCGTGGTTAATATGGATTCAGCCGGAGTCGAGAGCAAGCTTTTTTGCTGCAACAAGCTGACGACCTTGCGCGCAATGCTCGGGCTCATAGGTGAGCCGCCTTCATGAGCTTCTTTGATCGCTTCGAGCAATTGCGCCGGCGGCGTGTTTTTGAGCAGATAGCCGCAGGCGCCGGCGCACAACGCTTCGAGGACCAAATCATTTTCGCCGTAAATTGTAAGCATCAAAATGTTGAGATCGGGGTTGATTTGTTTGATCTGCTTAACGCCGTCGATGCCGGACATGCCAGGCAGGACGATATCCATCAACAAAATATCGGGCGACAAATCTTCGAGATGCTTGAGCAGGCTCTCGCAATTAGAATAAATGGCGATGCAGTGAAAGCCTTCGGTGCCGTTGATCAAGGCGGACAGGCCTTCACGGATGGTGTCGTTGTCTTCGACGATGATGACGTTGATCACAAGCTATTCCTGGATATCTACTCTCTTGGTGGGTGCTCGTTTGCCTTAACCCAAAATTTTCGAGCGCGAACCATGTAATGATTGTTCAACTGCAAGGCGCTAACGGTAGCGCGACCACAAGTTGTGAGGCCGATAATTATCGCACCGTCTTCACTCCAACGAAAATGCTCGAACCAGTTTTGTGTATTCGGATTAAATAGAGGGACGATCTGTTTGGATATAGGATCGAGGGCGTGGGTATCTTCCCATTTAGAACGATTGCAGGATTGACAGGCGAGGCATAAATTTTCTTCATCAGTCTCTCCTCCGGCCTTTTTTGGAATAATATGATCGACGTGCAGGCGTATACCCATCAGCTCCTCGCGAGCAAAACAATAACAACAACGATATTTTGAGCGCTGGGCTACTCGAGCACGGAGAGCCTCGCTAATTTTAGTCGAGCTGATTTTTTTATCTCCTGACATTTTTTAGTGGCAAAGGATAGCCGAGGCTTTTTAGAAGCGCAAGTGCCTTTGCTTTTTTAAGCATTAAAAAATTAGCTTCGAGCTGCACATTGTCCAACTCCGTGAGTTCATTCATTGTGATGGTACCCTCACTATTTTTCTGCAAAAGCCTGTCCAATTGGCGTTGTTTGGTGCTCGGTAGCTTGCTTTTCGCAATCTTTTGCAATTGCGCAGCGCTTAAATCGTCCAGGTGCGCCAACTCCTTCTCAAAGTCCGGCGGAATTGCCTCGAGCCATAGGGGTAATCTATGTTTTACGGTTTGCACAACGACTTCTTGGATGGGAATTTTCATAACTCGTGATTGTCGTTGCAAACGTTGATAGACCGGCTTCGGAAAGTCCACGGTTATCGTTGTTTCCATAGTTAATCTCGTCATTCAAATCGTGTTATGGGAGTAGTTGCATATCATGAATATATTGAAATCGATTCAAAAAGGCAAGCGCTAACAGATCACTAAAAAGAAGCCATTAAGAATCACTGCTTACGAAATCTTTCCATTAAATTCAATCAAAGTGCCTTCTCCAATGGTGGAATGGACTTCCAGTTTTCCGCCAATCATTTCAGCGCGGCGTTTCATGTTTTCCAAACCGTTGCCGTTGGACAATTTTTCTCCGTCAAAACCTTTGCCGTCGTCTTTGAGCCGCATGTGAAGCCGCTTGCCTTGCATTTGCGCTTCCAAAATGACTTCCCTGGCGGCGCTGTGCTTTAAGCTATTGTTCAGCGCTTCTTTGAAGATGTGAAAAAGCTGTTGACGATAATCCATCGACAGGCGAACCTTGCGCAGCACTTCCAAATTCAGCGCGCGGAAAACCATGCCCGAACACGTCGAGATTTCCTCAAAGGAGCTCCCGAGCTGCTGAATCAAATCATACAGCGAATCGCGCCTGGGATTCACCAGCCAAACGATGTCATTCATGCGATCAACCAACGCGCGCGAGATTTGGCTGATCTTGCCGAAATTCTCGGCCACGCCGTTTTGCGGATAGCGGGCGATTTGTTTGGTTCCGACTTCGCTGAGAATGGAAATCTCGGTCAAACCGGCACCGATGTTGTCATGCAAATCGGCGGCGATTCGCGTTCGCAAACGTTCGATCGCCAGCAACTGCCGAACGCGCAGGGTAATCAGATAGGCCAGCGCGCCGCCGATGGACAGCGTCATGACGGCGATGAACCACCACCTTTCCCAAAACGGCGGCTGGATGGCAAAGGCCAGCGTTGCCGGTTCGCTCCAATAGCCCCACTCATTCATCGCTTTGACTTCGAAGCGGTATTTGCCGTCATTCAAATTGGTATATTGCACCGAGCGCTGCTGGGTTTCCATCCAATTCTTATCGACGCCGCTCAGGCGATGGCGATACGTCACTTTGCCGCGCGCCTGCAAATCGATGCCGATGAAATCAAATTTGAAGTAGTTTTCATCGTGTTGAAAAACCAGTTTTGAGTTTGCATCGTTGAGAGGAATTTCCCGATCAAAAAGGCGCAGTTGGGCAAGATGAACTTTCGGCGGTATCGGGTTGGGCCGGTCTTTTTCAGGATCGTAACAAATCACGCCTTTGACTGTTCCGAACCACAAACGCCCGCGGCCGTCCTTGTAACAAGCGCCAAGAACACACTCATCACTGGGAAGCCCGTCTTGATGGCGGATCGTTCTGATCTTGGTCTCGCCCGATGAGAAATCCAGCACATTGATTCCTTTATTGGTGCTGACGTAAATTTTTCCGGCATCATCTTCCAAAATGCCGAGAACGGTGTTATTCGAAAGTCCGCGCCGAACGTCGATGGTTTCGAATTTGCCATTTTTATAAATGCTCAGGCCGCCGCCGGTGCCGAAATAAACTGTGCCATCATTGCTCGGAAAAATATGCCAGACGAAATTGTTGGCCAAGCCGTCTTGTGTACTCAGTGTCTTAAAGCCGCCGTCTTTACAAATGCTGACACCTTTTGTCGTGCCGAAATAAATCATGCCATCTTGCGTGCCATTGATCGAAAGAATTTCAGCGCTTGCCAATTCATGATTCCAGGTGAACTTTGAAAATTTGCCATTTTTATAAATGTGGACACCGTCGCCAGCAGTAGCAAGGTAAATCGTTCCCTTTCCATCTTCGTAGATGGACATGACAAAATGTTTGCCGATAGCCAGTGTTTTAACTTGGCCGTTTTGGTAAACACTGACCCCGCCGCCTCCGGCGCCGAAATATATTGTTCCATCTTTGCGCTCGTGAAAGCATCGGACTTGGCCATAAACCAATCCCTCCTTTTCCGTCAGCGCCTTGAATTTGCCGTTATGATAAATGCTGACTCCGCTCTGCGTGCCAAAGTAGAATTTCCCGTCTTTGCCTTCGCGGATCGACCAAACCAAATTATCCAGCAAGCCGGTTTGCTCATTCCACGTCTCAAATTTGCCGGCCTTGTAAATGCTCACGCCGCCATCAGTGCCGAAATAGATGGCGCCAGCTTGGTCTTCGTAAATGGCGAAAATGCGATTCGCCGCCAAGCCGTTTTCCTTGCTCAGCCGGCTAAACGCGCCGTTTTTGTAAAGAATCACTCCGTAGCGAAAAGTGCCTAAATACAGCGTGCCATCTTGGCCGGCGCGAATGGCGTTAATGCGATCATCCAGCCAACCATTTTTATCTAGCAGCTTTGTCAGCTTGCCTTCTTGGTAAACGTTCAGCCCACGATCCGTGCCGATATAAATCGTGCCGTTGCTGCTTTCACAAATCGCGCGGACGATGTTGCTGGCCAAACCGGATTGCTCGTTCCACCGCGTGATTTCGCCGTTCCGATGGATGCTCACGCCACTGCCATGCGTGCCAACGTATAACGTCCCGTCTTTGCCCTCGTGAATGGCGGTGATGATCTCATGCGCGAAACCGAGTTGCGAATTGAGATGCTCGAATTTGCCGTTGGCGTAAACATCGACGCCCGCATCCGTGCCGAGATAGAGCTTGCCGTCTTTGTTTTTATGGATGACCCTGACGACCTCATTGACCAGCCCATTTTTCTCGTCCAGCGTGGTGAATTTTCCGTCTCGGTAAATTGTGAATCCGGTGGAAGTGCCAAAGCAAAGCGCGCCATTATTGTCCTCGCTGATGGCCAGATATTCGGTCGGAACGCTGCCATTCTGAAATTGAAAATTGGTGAAGGCAATGCCATCCCAGCGGCTGAGGCCGTCGAACGTGCCGAACCACAGATAGCCCTGGCGGTCTTCGTAAATGCACAGCACCTGCGACTGCACCAAACCATCTTCAACGGTGAGTTTTTGGTGGATTTTGATTTGGGCGCCGAGGTTGGTGAGAGGCAAGAAAGAAAAGAGAAGCAAAGTGAACTTGATGCGAAGGATCATGACGATTACTCAAAAAAGCGCACGGTCACGGATTTAATCATTCCATCCTCGTATTCGACATAAACGGGATAAAGGCCGTCGCCAAAGCCGGGATCTACGGCGACTCCGGCGTGATAGAAAGAACCAGATGTCTGCGAAGTCCTTCCCAATAATTGCCCAGCCATCTTTCGCGACATGGTTGCAGCCATGCATCCTGAATATGAATATTGAAACCCTTTGCCCAGTTTGCTCAATTCCATACGATTTTCACCCGCGTCAAATTTAAACTGATTCACATACGCCGGATCAGTAATCAGCAACTGTCCGCTATCAATCGCGCAATAACCAACGCGTTTATACGCTCGCTTGGCAGTTTTGCTCGGTTTGGTTTTACGAGAGGCTTTTCTTTGGGAAGATCGCATTGTTTTTTCATTTTGGGAAGTTTTCCTTCCGGCTTGGCGGCGGCATCACAAACCAAAGCACGAGATAAACCAGTATGCCTGGAAACGCCGCGCTCAAAACGGAAACGAGAACGTAAAGGATGCGCACCATCGTTGGCGACCAGTCCAGCCATTCGGCAATGCCGCCGCACACACCGGCGATGATGCGATTGTGAGATCTTGTTAGGGCCATGGTAATTCAAAGCAAAATTTTCATGCGCGACAAGTGGATTGAATGTTATTCGCGCAAGATGTCGCATGGTTTTACTCCTCTAATCTACGGTGGCGAATAAGCTTTCGCTGACATCTCAATATAAAAAACTCAATCCACCCATGCAATGACATTTTGCACAAATAAAAAAGCCTGCCAACGACACCCAGCGCTGTGCAGGCTTTTATGAAAATTCGTGGCGGCTTATGCTTTGTTCTGATTGTGCGTGCCCAACACGCGCTTGAAGCAGAAAAAGGTAACCGCCAGAATAAAGCCCCAAGCCGCAATGAGAAAAATCCAACCGCCGGCATTTAAGCCGAGTTGTGGTTCCATATATAAACCTCCGAGAGATGAAAAGCGTGAAACGTGAAGAGCAAAACATAAGGCGTGAAACGTAAAAACTTTTACGGATTACGGATTACGAATTACGCCTTACGTTTTATCCACGCAAATCCGGTGCAATTTCGTCGCGAATCGCGCCACGTTTGTAAGCGCGGGCAATTAAGTAAAGGCAAACCACCGTCAAGCCGACCATCATCAGCCGCGCGCCCCACAAATAAGGAATGTCGGCCCCAGGTTTATCTCGCATCAACAAAATCGGGATGCCGTCTTGAACGCCCCAGGCAAAGAGCAGGCCGATGAGATAAACCGGTGTAATGTATTGAATGATGAATCTGAAAATAGGTTGAACGCGGATATCTGCCCCTTCGTTGATTTCCGCCCAAGCGCGTTTCATGCCGAATAACCAGGCAAAAAGAATGACTTCGATCATGGCAAAAACGACCAAACCGAAAGTGCCGGCCCAGAAATCCATCTCATCAAGAAAGCCGTGACCGAGGAAGAGAACAACTGGAAGTCCGCAAATCAACAAAATTGCGCCAACCACCAAGGCGGCTTTCTGCCGGCTCAGCTTCATCTGATCCTGCAAAAACGCCATTGCCGGCGAGCACAAGGCGACGGATGAAGTAATGCCGGCGAAGAAAAGCAAGAGAAACCACATGGCGCCAAAGAGTTGTCCGAGCGGCAATTTTTGAAAGATGATCGGCATGGCCGCAAAGCCGAGATTGAACGCGCCGCCTTTGGCGATATCCGCCGTCTGGGCCACACCGAAAAACGCGACCGCAACCGGAATGGCGATGGAGCCGCCGCAAATGACTTCGGCAAATTCGTTGGTGATGGAGGTGGTCAATCCCGTCAACGCGAGATCGTCTTTTCTTTTCATGTAGCTCGCATAAGTGAGAATCGAGCCGGTGCCGATGCTGAGCGTAAAGAAGATTTGTCCGGCAGCGGCAAGCCAAGGCTTGGCTTTGGTGATTTGGCTGAAATCCGGATTCCACAAAAAGCCAAAGCCATTGTAGACGCTGTTGTCCGGCACCTCAGGGTTGGGTGTGCCGAGCGTGATCACGCGCACCACCAAAATTAAGGCGAAGACGAACAGCGTCGGCATGGCGATTTTGGCGAGCCGCTCGATGCCTTGCGCCACACTCTGCGAAAGAATGTAAACATTCAAGAAGAGCGTAATTAAAAAGAAAACTAAAGCGGTTCCCAAACCGGCAAAATGCTGATTATTCTCGAGGCCTTGAAAGCCGTGCAAGAAACTTTCCATGGAGGTGCGATCAACAATGCCGAAATATTTGCCGGTGACAGAAAAGGTGCTGTAGGCGAGTGTCCACGATTCGATGTAGTTGTAATAGATGGCGAAGGCAATGGGAATGGAGATGCCGAGCGCGCCCAAATAATTCGCGAACTTGGCGCCGCCGCGAGATTTCATCAAAGCGCCAAAGGCGCCGGCAGCAGAACCGTAGCCAAGTTGTCCGCCGCGACGGCCGATGGACCATTCCACCCACATGAGCGGAATGCCGAGTAGGAGAAGCGCGACGAAGTACGGAATCATAAATGCGCCGCCGCCGTTCTGCGCGGCCTGCACGGGAAAGCGGAGAAAATTACCGAGCCCGATGGCGTTGCCGGCCATCGCGAGAATCAAACCGATACGCGAAGCCCACGCTTCGCGGCCGTTGCTTTGCAATTCTGCCATGAAAGTTTCCTCCTCCGTCTAAGGTTGTTGTGAGTGAATAAGTTGAACGAGTATGGCGTTAAATTTATGCAAGGCTGAGACAAAAGTCAAATGGAATTTTGCTTTAATTCACCTTCGCGCCGCGCGTCCAATAATAATAAAACGGCAATCCCAAAATCAACAGCCCGATGCCGATCAACGCGTCGCGCGGGTCTTCGACGAGGGTGTTGCAAACAAACCAGGCAGCAATCCCAGCGAACAACAGCGTTGCATAAGGATAACCCCAAGCCTTGTATGGTCTGGGCGCGCCCGGCATTTTTTTGCGCAGCACGATGACGCCGACGGCGGTCATCGCGTAGAAAACCCACGAGCCGAAAACCACATACGCCGTCAGTTGATCATACGTGCCGCTGAGTGTGAGCAATGCGCCCCAAATGCCGATGGTGATGATGGCCACGTGCGGCGAGCGAAAGCGCGAATGCACTTTGCCGAGCGCCGGCGCGAACACGCGGTCGTGGCCGGTCGCCCAAATCGAGCGCGGCCCCGATAGCGCCATGCCGTTGAGCGTGCCGAACGTGGAGCACATGATGCCGGCAACGACGATGGTGGCGCCGATCGGGCCGATGGCGAGGTCGGCAACGTCCGCAGCGATGCGCGAAGAATTAGGCATGTCGTTGATCGGGATGATCAACGCGTAAGCGATATTGGCCAACAGATAAAGCGAGATGATGGCGGCCACACTGATGATCAACGCCAGCGGCACGTTGCGCGTCGGATTTTTCGTCTCGCCGGCGGTGAGCGTCACGTCGATCCAGCCGTCGTAGGCCCACAGCGCGGAAATCATCGCCAGGCCGAACGCCGCGGTCATTTCGCTGCTCCAGCTTTCCGGCCACCACGGCAGCATGTTCGCCGTGCTGCCTTTGCCGGAGAGGAAAACGGCGAGAATCAGGAAGATTAGCGCGGCTACTTTCGCGGAGGTAAAAACGTTCATGACCATGCCGCCGAATTGCACGCCGCGCACGTTGATGATCGTCACCAGCGCGATGGCGAGGATGGCGATGAGCTGGCTCCAGCCAAAGGTGAAGGGATGGCCGAACACCGTCCAACCTGGTTGATAGAAAGGGGGGCTTTGACCGATGGCAGGAACGAGATAGCCGAGATACGTGGTGAAGGCAATCGCCACCGCGGCCAGCGAGCCGGCTTTGTTGATGAAGAAATCGTTCCAACTAAATAGGAAGCCCCAAACTTTGCCATAGGATTCGCGCAGATAAACATACGGCCCGCCGGCTTGCGGCAAGACCGAGCTAAGCTCGGCCAAGGAAAGCGCGCCGAAGAACGTGAGCAAGCCGGCGACGACCCAGACGAGCATGATCGGGCCCATCGCGTGCAGATGTCCGGCAATGGTTGCCGGCACGAGAAAAATTCCCGAGCCGATGACACAGCCGATGTTGATGGCGACGGCTTCTTTCAAGCCGAGGGCGCGGAGGAGTTCGGGGGAGGAGGTATGGGGTTCAGCTTTGCGGGTTTGTAGAGTTTCCAAGTGGGGGCTCCTTTTCAAAGAAGATCACTCATTCTCTTCTAATCTTTTCGCTAATGCTTCAGATTCGCGAAGTGATTTGGCGCGTTGTTCGGCAATGAATCTTTTGGCTTCATCCCAATCGGCCGGATCTAAACCGTCGAAATCAAGCTCATTCAACGTCGAAAGGATGTGAGCAACAGAAGGATGAATTTTTTGAGAGTTGGAAGGCGACGCTTGCCAGCGCTTTTTCACAGTTTTTGTAATCTGCGACCACGAATTTTTCGCCAACCATTCATCAATCACGTTTTTTTTAAATAACCAGCGCCCGCGAATTTTGGCGGCGGGAATTTCGCGATCTTTAAGCATGCGCCGGATCGTGATCGCAGAGACGCCGAGGTATTTGGCGGCGGTTGCCAAGTTCATGTTTTCAGGATAGGTTTGCATTGTCTTTTCTCCTACTAAAATTTTGAAGCTTCGCTTTATTTCAATATAATGTCAAATCGCTTCAAAATCAATCAGAAAGTATCAGAATATATCAGCACCTGAAGGCGCAACTACGAGCCTCATTTCCGCAGTCGGCTCTTCCAAAAGCCATACATAAAATACACAGCCAATCCCGCCAATAGCCAAATGCCGAAGCGAACCCAGGTGACCCACGGCAAACCCGCCATTAAATAGATGCATGAGGCGATACCGAGCAGTGGAATCCACGGTACCAGCGGAGTTTTGAAGGCGCGCGGACGGTTGGGATCTTTGTAACGCAAAATGATGATGCCGGCGCAAACGAGCACGAATGCGAAAAGCGTGCCGATATTGGTCAGCTCGACAATCTCATTGATATTCGCGATTGCCGAAATTGCCGCGACCACGACGCCGGTCCAAATCGTCGTCACATGCGGGGTTTTGTATTTCGGATGCACTTTCGCAAAACCGGGCGGCAGCAAGCCATCGCGTGACATGGAGAAGAAGATGCGCGGCTGGCCGTATTGGAAAACGAGCAGCACGGCGGTCATTGCGATGACCGCGCCAAAAGCAACGAGGCCGGCGGCCGTGTCTGCGCCGACATACGCGAGTGCTGCCGCTAACGGATCAGGGACGCCGAGTTTTTGCCACGGCATCATTCCAGTCAGCACAGCAGCGACCACAACATAAATCAACGTGCAAATCGCCAGCGAGCCGATGATGCCGATCGGCATGTCGCGGCCGGGTTTCTTGCACTCTTCGGCGGCAGTGGAAATGGCATCGAAGCCGATGTAGGCGAAAAAAATCAAACTCGCGCCGGTCCAAACGCCGGCAAAACCGTTCGGCATAAATGGCGACCAGTTTTCCGGCTTGACATATTTGATGCCGACAAAGATAAAAAAGAAAAGAATGACGAGCTTGATCACCACCATGATGTTATTGACTCGCGCCGATTCTTTCGCGCCGAGCACGAGAATCCAGGTGATGAACGCGACAATGGCGATCGCGAGAAAATTGAAAATAATCGGAATGCCGAAAAGTTGGGGCGCGTTGATCCAGGCTTCGTAATTTAGCGCAATCGATGTGTCGATTTCTCCACCGGCTTTGGCCACGGCGGCAGCCGCTTGCGCGGCGGATCGATAGTCAACCGAGAGCCAGGCCGGTATGGGCAAGCCGATGCCTTCGCACATTTGATGAAAATACGCGGCCCAACCGATCGCGACGGCAACGTTGCCGATGGCATATTCAATAATCAAATCCCAGCCGATAATCCACGCCACCACTTCGCCGAGCGTGGCGTAAGAGTAGGTGTAGGCGCTGCCGGCAATCGGCACGAGCGAAGCAAACTCGGCATAACACAAGCCGCAAAACGCGCAGGCGACGGCGGTGAGCACAAACGACAGCATAATGCCGGGGCCGGCGCCGGGGCGAATGGCGTCGCCGGCGACCGCGGTGCCGATGACGGCGAAAATGCCGGTGCCGATGACCGCGCCGATGCCGAGCGCGATCAAATCGATGGAGCCCAGCGAGCGCTTCAAGCGCGTCTCTTCGGCCTCGTGGGTTAATTGGTCGAGGTTCTTCGTGCGAAAGAGGCTCATAGAAAAAAAAGATAAAAAGACAATAAAGAAAAAAATGATTATTTTGATTGGTTGTTTTGAGACTCCGCAGCCTGGCTGCGTTTGACGGCTCTGGCAATCATTGAGTTAAAAATCGGGATCAATTCATTGACTTCACCAAAAAGCCAGGTGTTCAATTCGCTTTCACCAAAAGCTGCTTTGGAAAGTAGCAACCAATAGCGTGTTTCTTTCGATTCTTTCAGGCAGGTTCTCACCTTGTAAATGGAATCGTTTTGGCTCCCGCAGACCTCGGCTTCTTCGTAATTCGCGCCTGGCGAAGAACCGGCGCGAATCAGTTGCTTGCCATACTCAAACCCCACCACATCGCGTAAGCCAACAACACCATCACCACCATGCCAACAACACTGATGAGTCGTTCCATGCTTTTCCTCTCTCCGCAGATTTTGCCAGAGGCTTACTGGCTGTTAAAATAAACTTCGTTCGAGGTTGATTTGCAAATGGCTATTTCATCTCCGTGAAAGTTCGATTCGGCTTCCTATTTGTTAGCCTGATTTAAATTTTGCAAAAACTGCCGGGCATCTTTTCGCATCTCATCGAAATGCGCATCTTTTGAATCGGCCGTTCGCTGCAAAAAACTGCGAAACCAGGTCGCCGCTTTGGGAAAATCATTCAGGGCGTGATAAACCGTGCCGAGAAAATAATAGCAATCATAACAGTCGGCATTCAGCTCAATGGCCTTGCGATAAGCCTGAATCGCGGACTTGTTTTTGTTTTGGCTCATGCGCGCCGCGCCGAGCATGTAATACTGCCGGCTGTTGAAATCGAGATTTTTCTCGGAAAACGCGATGGCGCGCTGCATGGCGCGCTCGGCCTCGCGATATTTCTTCAACTGATAATAAGCCAATCCGAGATTGAATTGGCTGAACGCGACGGTCGTGTCTTGCCGCACCGCCATGGCGAAGTAAACGGCGGCGGAGTCGAAGCGCGACATACTCTGAAAGACACGGCCGATATCGGAGAGCACGCTCACACTCGAATCACCCGTCGCGGCCAGATAAACTTTCAAATAACTCAGCGCGAGATCGTTGCGGCTGTGGCGCGCATTCAGGAAACACGAACCCAACCGCCGCAAGAGGCGCGGGTAGCTTGCAGCGCGATAGGAAATGCGCTGGTAAATTGCCGCGGCGTGCTCGTATCGCGTCGCGCAAAAATAAGCATCAGCCAGCAGCAACTGCGTCGCAAAATTGGTTGAATCAAAGGCCAACTTGCGTTCTGCCAATTGCACGGCATCGGCACAGCGTTCGTTGGCTAAAAGGCAATTGCCGACAGAGGTAATCACATCGGCTGTGGCCGATGAGTCAATCGCATTCAGTGCAGCATCAAATTGCTTATTGGCGCACAGCAACTGCGCCAACAGCTTTCGCGCCGGCGCGAAAGTTGAGTCGGCTTTTAGCGCCAACCGAACCTCGTTGAGAGCCGAAGCAATCGCTCCGCCTGTTTCCTCTGACTTAGCCATAAAATAGTAAGCACGCGCACGGAACGGCCGGCTGAAAGAGGCGGTATGCAAAACACGATCGCTGCTTTCATAATCGCCAAGATTGAAGTAACACAACCCTTGATAAAAAATCGCCGCCGTGTCAGCCGGATTGGCGTCGAGCGCCTCAGTATACAGCTTCAGCGCCGCGCGATAATCACCGGCTGCAAGAGCCTCAAAGGCTTCTTTGGTCTGGGGCGTTTGCGCCAGGCAAACTGGCGCCGCGAATAAAAGTCCGATAATATAATCAGAAAATTTGGCTCGCGCAAGCATGATTTTGGAGTAGTTGATTTTTGGCGGGATCACTTCCCCATAACTTGAGTGGGGCTATCAATACTGAAGGCATTATTGATGAAATCCATCATCACCACGCAGCCTTGAAGTAGAGCGGTACCAACAGCGGGTTCGTCATCGTCTGAAAGAACGATCTCAACAGTACGAGGTTCGCCATGCCAGAAGATTTCGCCGTGGCAAACGATTTCTTCGATTTTTTGACCATTGGCGTAAGTCACTTCAACAAATCGAGCGACTTCCAGGCGCAGACGATCGGCAGCAAAATAGGGCAATGCCACTTGTCCGTCAAAACCACTATCAAAAAGCGCCTTAAAGTCGATTGGGCCGGTTGGCGACTCTAGCGTGATTCGCAAACGTGGGTGCAAACCATTCTCTATAATTCCGTGCATCATGAGCGCTTTCCATCGTTTAAACCACTTCCACCAAAATGATAAACGGCGCGATATCCGATACGAATAACAAAAGGTATCTCACCGGGATATTTTGCATACATTTGCTTTGCCGCATCCTCATGACTTGCGGATACAGCATAATCTCCACTCTTGACATTGATGGCGATATATTCACCCCAATGATCTTTTTCCAAAATTTTTTGCAAAGGCTCGTAGATTGACCGGGCGGCCTTGCCAATTTTTGCGCGCTCTGCTTTGTTCGGCAAATTTCTTATGGTTAATGTTTCCATAAATGTTCCTTTTCCATAGGTTATTTTCCGAAAATGTACAAAACTAAAATGCTAAAAACAATTGATTCTTTGGCTTTTTCACCCCTCGCGGAAGCGCTTGGCGTAGATGACGCGATCATCGCCGTCGGCATAAAAATCCGGAATGCGCGCGACTTCGCGATAGTGATGGCGGGAATACAAACGGCGCGCGGCTTCATATCGCCGCAGAGACGAGGTTTCGATAAGCAACAAACGCGCCGGCTCGGCGGAAGCCGCGGCCTCGCAGATTTGCCGCTCGACATATTCCACGAGCAAGCTGCCAACACCCCGCCCATGCCACGCCGGATCGACGGCAATCCAGTAAAGATCATAAGTGCCGGCGGTCAGCGGCGTCGGGCCATAACAAACGTAACCGCGCGGCTGATCCGACTCATCAACCGCGCAGACGAGAATATAATCTTTCTGTTCCGCGTTATCGAGATAAACATCGATCAACTCCAAAGCGCACTGCACTTCCATTTCGAGAAAGACTTGCGTCTGCCGCAAAATGCGCTCGAGGCTCGGCCGATCGTCGCGGCGCAAGGGCCGAACCAGCAAAGGCCTTTTGGGGGTCGCATTATCCGTTGGCATCATGCCGTTCCTTCTACAATTCTCATAAAACGTTTTTTTACTGGCTTTCTGCTCGAAGCCGTCTTCAATTTACAGCCTAAAAATCAAAGCCACGGCTAAGCCGTGGCTTGATCAAGTTGCTTCTCTCGAAATTCAAAACGACATTACGCCGCGCCGACGCGGACGGAACTGCGGTTGCGCACGGGGTTGGCAGCGGGCGTAAAACCTGGCGCTTCAACCGAACGTCGCGGCGCCAGAGACGGCGTCCAAAACGTTCGCTCGAGTTGGCGCTCATCGTTATCCTGCGCGCCTCGCTGCAGCGCCAAGCTCACGACCTCGCCGATAAGTTGCGCGTAAGTGCGGCCTGAGGCCTGCGCCGAGCGCGCCAAGCCGGCATCCGGCGAAATATCCGGATTCGGGTTCACTTCCAAAATATACGGCTGGTTGTCGGGCGACAATCGAAAATCGACGCGGCCGTAATCGCGGCAACCCATCACCTGAAACGCCGAGACCGCGAGGCTTTGAATCTGCCGTGTCAGCGCCTCATCGAGCAGCGCCGGACATTGCGCGCCGGCGGTCCATTGATAATCTTCGCTGCCGGCCACCCACTTCGCGTTATACGTGCAAATCTTCGGCAAATGCTCCGGAATGTCGAAGGTGATTTCGGAAATCGGCAGCGCAAACGGAATTTGATCGCCGACGACAGCGACGTTCAATTCGCGGCCTTCGATATACTCTTCAACGATGGCGGGCTGATGATAGGTTTGCACGACCCACGCAACGCGCCGGCGCAAATCCGCGAGATTGCTCACCACCGCGTCGAAATCCACGCCAAGACTGGCGTCTTCGTGCGCGGGTTTGACGATCACCGGATAGCGCAGCGAGCAGCGGCCCGGCACTTCGCTGCAAATCATGCCGTTCGGTGTCGCCAATTTCGCCTGTTTCAGCAAAGTTTTTGTGTGCCATTTATTCACCGCGGTTGCCAGCGCCAAAGGCGGCGCGCCGGTGTAAGGAACGCCGAGCAATTCATACGTGCACGCAAAGTGCATCTCATATTGATTGTCGCCCTGCCAACCCTCGACGAGATTGAAAATCGCGTTCGGGCGAAAGCGCATGACACGATCCATGAACACCGGCACCGAGCGTTGAATGCCGGCGATCGCGACATCGTAACCCAGCTCGAAGAGCGCATCGCGCACGGCGTGAACCTCGTCGAGCACGCCCGCTTCCGAGAGATAATCAATATCGCGCCCGCGCTGTTCGCGCTTCGGGACGTTGTAAGCAATAAGAATTCGTTCCGACATCACGCCAACACCTCCTCGGCGGCCTTCTGCGCCGGAGTAGTGAGAGGCTGACGCTGGCGGGCCTCGTCGAGAATCGTCAGCAGAATGTCGTCATACGTCATGCCGGCGGCATAGCAGGCTTTTGGAAAACACGAATGGTCGATGGGATCGGGAATCAGGCCCGGCAGCGGGTTCAGTTCCATGATGCACGGCTCGCCGGTTTCGTCCAAGCGCACGTCGATGCGGCACAGATCGCGGCAATTCAAAACGTTGAAAGCTCGCTTGCAAAGTTTTTCGATTTTGGCTTTCAGCGTTTCGTCAAGATCGGCTGGACAACGAAAAATGTCCAACGGCGTGGCGCGCGTGTCCCAAATCCACTTGGCTTCGTAGGAATAAAACTTGTTGACGCCGTCGGGCAAACCGTTGAAATTGATTTCAACGATGGGCAGCACTCGCAGCGTCGAACCGTTGCCGAGCAGCGCGACGGTAAATTCGCGGCCGGGCAAATATTCTTCCACCAGCGCCGGCTGCTGATAGGTGTCCCACATTTTCTCCACAACGGTTTTCAGTTCTTTTAGATCGTGCGCGAGTGAATCATTCCAAATGCCCTTGCTGGAGCCTTCGAACAACGGCTTCACGAACATCGGATAATCGATGTGTCTGAGCTGTCCGTTCAGCGGCCAGGATTGAATCACCGAAAATTTTGCCGTGGGAACACGACGATAGGCGAGAATTTCTTTGGCCCGAGCCTTGTCGAGGCAAATCCCCAACGTCAAGGGATCGGAACCGGTATAGGGAATGCGCAGCATTTCGAGCATGGCGGGAATTTGCGCCTCGCGTGAAGCGCCGAAACGGCCTTCGGCTATATTGAAAACGATATCCGGGCGCGAACGCCGCAATTTCTCGTAAGCGTTGAGGTCGGCTTCGATGGGAACGACCTCGTGATATTTGCTGAACGTGTCGATGATCGCCTGTACGGTTGCGGGATCATCCCATTCAGCCTGTTCGTCCAGCGGGACGTCTTCGCCGTCCTCCGTCAATGGGGTCGAACGTCTAACGTTGTAGGTAAAACCTACTCGCATAATAGTTTCTCCTTGCAGGTTTTGCCTTACTGGCATTGCCTGAGCCTGAATTTGATTTCGTGGAAATTGAGACGATTGAACTTCTCGGTTTCGGACACGCCCACGAGCCGGTTCCGAAAAGTGAATTGTAATTTTAAACGTTTCTGCTTCACACTATCCTCCGATTGTTTCGGTCTACATCGGTCTATCCCTGGGCCTCAGCCCAAATGAATTTGAATTGTAAAACTCGGCTTTGTTTCGCGCCTCTGCAAAGCCGCGGTGAATTGATCAAAACGATGATTTTAATCAATCATCTCACTTCAAAAAACATATACTACGATCTCAGTGAATTGTTCCTTTTTCAAGAAGAGCAGCTCGTTGCGCACGAGCCGCCCTTCAAGAAATTGATCACGACGGGGGCATCCTCACTGCTGCTGTTGCGGATGTTCCGCCGCTTTCGCGGTGTCGGTGCTGGCCGGTTGTTCTTGCGGATGCTCGGCCGCAGCTTCCTTCTTCTCAGCCGGATGCTCCGAGGCCGCTTCTTCTTTTTTCGTGCAGCCGCCCAACGCCAAAGCCAGCGTCAGCAGCAACACGCCGAACACCAGAATGAATCTACGAAGGTTCATGGTCGCTTCCTTTCCTCCGCTTAATATGACTTCCACCGGCGTTTTCCTTATTGGAAGATCATTCGCCGGCAGATTGAAAGATTAAAGATAATGAGCACGCGTAAAAAATTTTAAAAGGCGAATTTTTTAAATTGGCCTACCAGCTCGAAAGTCGGCAAAATAAGTTTTTAATACTCGCAACGTGAAGAGATGTATTTTTTGTGGCAGGAGATGAATTTTTTTTTCGGCAGCGTTTATTTTTGCCGAGGATGAGGTAGGATGAGATGTCTTCTCACCGAAATGAGAAGATGAAACTTCAGTGGTACTCATAAAAAATTTATGCGCTCCAACAAGGTCCTTTTTGAATTTGTCGTAATATCCGAAAGTTTTTTTAAAAAAGCAAGAAATAATTTCATCACGCCACCTTCCGCTTCTTTTCGGCTTTGGGCGTCAACGGCGCTTTCGCCATTTTTCTTTTGAGCGGCACGGTTTCGGTCGTAGTATCCGCGGCCGGCTCGCCTGCACTCATCGGCGCGGCGGCCTCCGCCGGCTGGGCCTGCTTCACTTCGGCGACTTTTTCTTTCAGCATCGCCAGCAAGCGTTCTTGATACGAATCTTTGAAGCTTTTCAAGCGCAATTTTTTCGTATGGCGCTCGATCAACTCCGCCGCCATTTTGAGTTCTTCTTTGTTTTTAACCCCGTTCAACTCGCCAATCAGCTCGGTGCTGCGGACTTCATTCCAACTGCGCAGCGTCGAAACGACGATGGCGTTTTCTTTCACCCACAGCGCCACCACAAATTCCTTGCGCCGCATCATGATTTTGCCGATGCCGTATTTGCCCGAGCTGCGAATCGATTCCCGCAGGGTCGCATACACTTCGGTGGCCAGCGGCCCGTCCGGCGCCATGTAATACGAGGCATCAAAATGCAGCGGATCGAGCGCCTCTTTGTCGGCGAATTGGACGATGGCCAGAGAATGATCGACCTCCGGATTGGCTTTTTCTAAATCATCATCGGTAACGGTGACAAACTTGCCGTTTTCATATTCGTAGCCCTTGACCACTTCTTCGTCCAAAACCGGCCCGTGAATCGGACAGCGCTTTTCCATTTTAATGCGGTTTAGACAGGGCGCGTGAAGAGAATTGAAAGTGATTTCGTCGTTTTGGGTGGCGGAAAAAATTTTCACCGGAATATCGAAAAGGCTGAATTGCAAACGGCCATTCCACAACGCGCGCATACCGAGCTCCTTATTTATTTTTTATGAAATATGATGGACTTATGTTAAGAACAAGCCAAGAAAATGTCAAGTAAAATTTTGTATAATTATGGTAAGACCTTAGATTTTTAAACCCTGAAAGAGCGGCTGCATTCCCCCCCATAAAAAAACGCCCCATCCCGCATTGGGCGGGATAGGGCGCGACGGATGGGATGTATTTGAAAAGCGCCTCGACATAGGCGCCGCTTAGATCGTACGAAAATCGTTAACGTTTAATTTTTTCGGCAGCCGCTGCAATTCCTTCCGCAGCCGATTTTGAATGTCACGCTCAATGAAATTTTTTTCGATGCCTTCGAGATGGCGTTCAATGTCCGGCATCAAGATCTCAAGTTCGCCGCCATCGCCGTCATCAAAACGTTGAATGCGAATTTTGCTGCGTTCCGGAATGACGATTCTGTGGCGATCCGGCGTAAAGAATTGGAAGCCGTGGCTGTCGTCCTCCTCCAACTCGGCTTGCGCGGCGGCGCTTTTGCCCTGGCGCACATACTCAATGCTCACTTTGTCGCCGGCTTCAAAATCGCGCAGCGCTTGCACCAAATCATCGGCGTCGGTAATTTTTTCATCGCCGACTCGCGTAATCACATCGCCGGCTTTGAGACCGGCTTTTTCCGCCGGCGTATTTTTGCTCACCTCCACAATCAGCACGCCGCCTTTTTCTTCCACTTTGAAGTAGGACGCAAGATCCTTGTTCAAATCTTGCACTTGCACACCGAGGTGCGGCCTGTTGCTCCACACCGTGAAATTGCGGCCATCATTCCAGTTGAAACTGCGCGCCCAGGTGTCGCTTTTCTGTGACCCGATGGTGACTTCCAACTCGCGCTCTTCGCCGTCACGAAAAACTTTGACTTTCACTTTCTTATCCGGCGGCGTGTTGCGCACGAGTTGCGTAAAATCATCGGCTTTTTCCACACCCTTGCCGTCGAAGACCAACAACACATCATTTTCCTTTATAGTAGCCTTGTCGGCCGGACTATTCTCCACCACGTCGGTAATCAACAGACCGCTGCGATTCCCCAATTTCAGCGCGTCCCGGCGTGAAGGCGTCAACTCCTGCACGCTCACGCCAAGCCAGCCTTTTTTCGTTTTTTCCACAGCGTTGCCGTCACGCCAGGCCATGAACAGCAAACCGCCGGCGATGGCCAACAACGCCACGGCTGCCGCCATCCGATGCGATAACAATTTTTTGCGCATTGAAAACCTCCAAGCTAATCGTGAAAAAACGCGCTTATTTGTGAATTTAGAAATTTATCAGGCGTTAAAATTTGTTCATGTTTCGGTTCACGACGACTGCTCAATCTCTAAGACCGCCTCGCCTCACAAAAAGTTTTGTATCTCAAAAATTTGTTTGTATATTGATTTAAACGGAACGCCGTTGCAAGCGTCTATCTATTTGTAAGTCCGGTTTTGGGCACGCACAGCTAAAACTGAAGCGATCATCTGATTTTTTTCCAAAGCGAGGCATGAGCAGACCAGTCGCACTCACGATGCAGTTGGCAGCAGATTCAGCGGAACATTACGCCGAATTATCGCAAATCGAGTTGATTACACGCGCCCAGCAGGGCGACGAGCTTGCGTTTGAAGCGCTTTACCGCCGCTTTGCGCGAACCGTCTACACCGTGGCGCATCACATGCTCGGCAATCATCACGATGCCGACGAGGTTTTGCAGGAAGCGTTTATCCGAATTTTTAAAAACTTGTCGCGCTTGCGCAGCCCGCAGGCGTTCACCTCGTGGGTTTATCAGATCACGGTGAACTTGTGCATGGATTTTCGCAAAGTGCGCACGCGCAGCCGGTGGGAGCCGTTGGAAGGCAACGGTCGCGGCGGCGAGGAAGAAAGGCATTCGCATTTTGAGTTGGCGACCGCAAAGTGGGTGCGCAATCCGGAACAAGTTCTCGAAAACAAGGAATTGTTGGCGCACATCACCACCGCCATCGAGGCGCTGCCCGAGCAGCAAAAAGCGGTGATCTTGCTGCACGAAGTGGAAGGCGTCTCCAAAAAAATGATTTCGGAGATACTCGACTGCTCGTTGGTCACCGTCCGCACGAATTTGCATCATGCCCGAAAGAAGCTGCGCCGGAAATTGCTGAAGTATTTGAACGCTTGAAAAGCGCACGCAAAGACGCAGAGCCGCAAAGAATGCGCAAAGGAAATTTTAACTTTAGAGAATAGAATTATGAACTGCTTTGAAATCGAAGAACACCTGCTCGATTACGTCGATAACGAGCTGGCGGGTTCGATGCAGCAGGTGGTGGCGGAGCATTTGCAAGTGTGTTTGTCTTGCCGGAAAGAGGCGGAGAATTATCGCAAGACGACCATGCTGCTGCAACTGCGCGCCGTGCCGGAACCGCCGCCGGCGTACTGGGACACCGCCTGGGAAAAAATTCGCGCCGGTTTTAAAGCGCGGGTTTTGCCGATAGCCGGCAAGTCGCTGCATTCGCCGTCGCGCTGGCTCTGGCAGCAACGCGTGAATTGGCGGCCGTTGGTGGGCGTCGCCGCCATGTTTTTGCTCATTCTCACCGCCGTCGTATGGTCATGGCAGACGCGCTCGCGGGAATTGGCCGCGCCGGCGACGCAGCGGATTTATTTGAACCAGGCTTCAAACCCGGCGCTCTGGCGTGATGACAATTTTCCGGATGACATGAGCCGCCAGATCGAATTGATTACTGCCAGTCGCGCCGCCTTTGGCTCCATCGATCCGATCTCCAAAAGCGTCACCCTGGTGCGCTTGGAGGCGAATAACAAATGAAAAACAGACTTGATAGACGAACACGGAATGGAGATTGTCTATAAATTGAAGATGTCACCATATCGCTATCAGCTTATGCTTGTGGGATTGCTTCTTTTGGTTTATGGCTGTGGCGAAAACCGGACGGCGAAAGAAGCGCTGCTCGAGTTCAAACAGCAGCCCGACGAGAAATTTGTGTATAATGTTGCCGACAGTGTGGAATGGGAGATTGAAGACGCTGAAAAAAATCGCTATACTTTCCAGCATCTGCAAGACCAACGATGCGAGATGGTGATCGAATCGCTCGATTCGGCGATGGTGCGCGCCTTGACGATGGCCTTCGTGGTGACAAAAGATACGATGTTGAATGCGCCGGAGTTTGTGATTAAAAAAAGACGCCGCCGCTCGATGGTCGGCTGGGAATTTGGCTTCAAATTGCGCATGCGCAAGAACGGCGAAATCGTCAAAGTGGTCACGGATGATCCCAGGTCGGCTTTTGATTTTGATCGGATGTACAAACCGAGCCAGCCGGTTTTTCCGGACCATGCGATTTCACCCGGCTACACTTGGTCACAAAATTTTCCGGTTGAAGTGCCGCGCGGCAACCCCACCGTGGCGACGACGAAGTATCAGTTGAACAGTTTTGCCAAAGTTGACCGCTTTGATTGCGCGGTGATTGATTTCAAAGGCGGGCTTGAATATGAAGAATGCTACAAACCGCCGGAAAATAAACCGGCGGGATTTCTGCTCAAAAAATATCTTTCGCAGGTCACCAGCGAAGGACAGATTTTTTTTGCGCATCGCGAAGGTTTCATGGTCAAGCGGGTTAATTTGATTACGTCAACCGTGCGGACGACGACGTACACCAAAGACAAGACCGAGCGGCAATCACAAAGGATTTTTAAAGACCACGAAACCATTACCTTGACCGCCATTCATCGCCCCGATCAAGAAATGATGAGTTATCGCATCCCGTAACTCAGATGAATTGGAACTGAGCTGGAAGAAGTTAACCGGCCAACTTTTTTATACGCTTTGAGCGTCACCCAGCAGGCGCAGCCCTCCTAAAAGTATGCCGCTGAATTGCCCCCGGTTGTGAAGAGGAAGGGAGGTGAGGCAGCGCGCCGTTGAATTTCTTGCGAAAAATTCATTTGCTCGCCGAATTTTTTCATTGCATCAAACCCCGGCGGCTCGTAAATTCTCCGCGTAAGCTTATTCGGATAGAAAATCCATGCGGCGTCGATTGCCTACAAACTTTCTCCTCGCCTGTCTTTTTCTTGGCGCATTCCGGGCGCCGGCGCAATCCGATTTGGAGCGCGGCTGGCAATTTTTTTATCGCGGCGAATACGGCTCGGCGGCAGAGGCGTTTGAACGCGCCGCCGCTGCTCCGGCGTCGCGTTTGGCAGCGCTCGTCGGGCAAAGCTTGGCGCTGGAGGAAATTGGTGAATACGATCGCAGCCGCGTCGTCGTTGCGGATGATCATGCCAAAACCCCGGCCGCCGAATTGGCCAACCGTCTCGGAGAAATTGTGCTGCGAATCGGCGAACAGGCTGAAGCGCTGCGTTATTTTAATGAGGCGATTCGAATTGACGCCGGCTTTCGCCCGGCGCAGCTCAATTGGGCGATTTTGCAATGGCATCGCGGCGAACGAACCGCAGCGCGGCGCACGCTGTCAAGCTTTTTGGATTTTTATCAAACCGCCAAACAACTCACCGCCGCCGATCTCGCGATGGTGGCGCGCGCCTGCATTTATCTCGAGCGCTTCAAAGACGCCAGCCGGCTGTTTCAAGACGCGGTCAACCAAGCACCCGACAATTGGACGCTTTACATTCCCTGGGGCGATCTGTTTTTGGAAAAATACAACGTTGCCGATGCGCGCGGAATTTATCAGGATGCCATCAAAAAAAATCCCCGCGCCGTCCCCGCGCTGTGCGGATTGGCGCGCTGTCTCGCCGCGGAAAACATGCGCGAAGCGATTGCCGTCGCCCAACGCGCCGTGACGCTCAATCCCAGTTCTCCGCAAGCCCGCACGACCCTGGCCGAGCTTTATCTCGCCGCGAATGACGAAAAGGAGGCCAACACCGAGCTTGAAAAAATTAGCAGCCGCTTTCCGAATTATTTGCCGGCGCTGGCCTTGCGCGCGATTTTAGCCGATCGCCGCAACGATGCCGAAACCGTTGAGCGCCTTTGCCGACAAGCCGCGCAGATCAATCCGAAATCGCCGGATGTTTATATTCGTCTCGGCGAAGATGCGGCGCGGCGTTATCTCTTCCGTGAGTCCGCCGATTATTTTCGCCAAGCCCTGGCGCTCGATCCGGATAATTGGAATGCCGCCGCCGAGCTCGGCACGAGCCTTTCCCGGCTCGGTGAAGAGAAGGAAGCCCAAGCCCTGCTTGAACGCGCCTTTGAGCGTGATCCGTATAATGTGCTTGCCGGCAACCTGCTCAATCTCTTTGACGACTATGCCAAGTATGACACGATTCGCACGCCGCATTTTTTGCTGCGGCTGCATCGTGATGACAAGCCGATCATCGGGGCCGCGGCCGCAGCTTTGTGTGAAGCCGCTTACCAAAGCATGGCCTCGCGTTACAACGTCACGCTGCCGAATCCGATTCTCGTCGAGATTTTTCCTAAGCACGACGACTTCGCCGTGCGCTGTTTCGGCTTGCCCGGCGCGCAGTTTTTTCTCGGCATCTGTTTTGGCCGCTTGATTGCGATGGATTCGCCGCGGGCGCGCGAATCGGGCGATTTCAATTGGCAGGAAACCTTGTGGCACGAGATCGCGCACGTGTTTCATCTCGAGTTGACGGCGAATCGCATTCCGCGCTGGCTGGCCGAGGGCATCGCCGTTTATGAAGCGACGAATGCTCGCCGCGAATGGGACATGAACATGGAGCTGGTGATGATTCGCGCGTTGCGCAACGGCCAACTGCTGCCGTTGCGTGATTTGGATGAAGGCTTCACACGGCGTCCGGAGCTGATTTCGCTCGCGTATTATCAAGCCTCGCAGATCATCGCGTTCATCGAGCGTCGCCATGGCTTCAATAAAGTTCTGGCGCTCTTTCCGCATTTTCGTCAAGGCAGGAAAACCGACGAAGCGATCACCGCCGTCTTCGGCCAATCGGTGGACGAGTTTGACAAAGCGTTTCAAGATTTTTTGCGCGAACGCTTTCATCCCAGCCGCGTCAAAGTGGAGTGGCCGTATGAGAAAACCGAGGCGGCGCACGGGCCGCCGCGCGAGACTGAGGCCTTGCGTGAAGCCGCCGCCAGCGAGCCGCAAAATTTTTTTGCCAATCTTTATTACGGCACCCGTCTCGCCGAAATCGGCAACCCGGCTGAAGCGGAAGTATACCTCAAAAAAGCCAAAACCTTATTGCCGGAATATGTCGATGCGCAAAATCCCTATCTTTTGTTGGCTGATTTGTATTGGAAACAAAATCGCCGGCGCGAGGCGGTTACCGAATTGGAATATTTGGTTTCAAAAAACGGCAAAAATTTTCAGGAGGCGGTGCGTTTGACTGAATGGCAATTGGCGCTCGGCGACACCGCCGCCGCAACACGAGCGGTCGAACGGGCATTGAATATTTTTCCTTATAAAATTGAGTTGCAAAATCAATACGGCCGCTTGCTGCTGGGGCGCCGCCAGCCGCAGCGCGCCGTGCAAACGTTTCGCACCGTTTTGGCGATGAACCCGGTTGATCGCGCCGAGGTGTATTGCTGGCTGGCGCAGGCCTATTTGGCCTGCGGGCAAAAGCTTCAGGCCAAGAAGAACGCTTTGTTAGCTTTGGAAATCGCGCCGAACTTCGAGCGCGCGCAGGAGATTTTGCTGCAGGCGGTCGAATAAAACAGCGATTGATTTATTGGGAATTTGTGCTATATTTCTTATGCACATCATTACACGCAAACGTTTACTGGAATTTGTCAGGAAGCATCCCGATACAAAAAGCGCTCTTGACAACTGGCACAAATGGCAGGAGTAACTATGTTAAGCGTAGAACTTGAAAAAGCTGTCAACCTCTGGCCACAAATTTCCGATCTTGTATCGATTCCTCGCACAAAAGATGACTATGAACGAGCTGTCGCATTATTGGATGAATTGATTGACGAAGTGGGTGAAGATGAAAATCATCCTTTGGCCTCGTTGATGGATACGTTAGGAACCTTGATTGAAGCCTATGAAGACATGCACATTCCTGAGCCGGTCGTTGATCCAAATTCCACCCTTGCTTTCCTTATGGAAGAACATGGACTGAATGAAAACGATCTGCCGGAAATCGGCAGTCCGGACGTCGTGTCGGAAATTCTTAGCGGCAAACGCGAGTTCAACTTAAACCAGATTCGTTCATTGAGCAGACGCTTTAATGTTTCTCCGCAAGTATTTTTTTAAAATGCCGTGCGACAGAATTCGCTTTTAGCTCTGGAAATCGCGCCCAATTTCGAGCGTGCGCAAGAGATTTTGCTGAATGAAATTTAACTAAAAAAAGTTTATGAAACGCCTTGAAATTTTTATAAACAATAAAAACCGTCATTCCGAAGGAATCTTTTTGAATTTCGAAATCAATGCTCGAAATAAAAAAGATTCCTCCGGAATGACGGATAAATTTGTTTTTGCAAAAGCCAATGAAATAAAAAAATATTTTATAGCAGGTGTTATTTGCATCTTGTTTGTTTTTGCCAGCAATAATAGTATCGCGCAACAGCCTGCTTTACCAACGCCGGCGTCTAATGGGACAGCGCCGGCATCTCAAGCTTTCACCTTTGTGCGCGTGCAATGGGAAGGCGGGCGTTACGGCTACGGATTTTCCGGTCGCGGCGGTGGACCGCTGTGGGCGCACGACTTTCCCACCGCCGAGCAAAATCTCTACACCGCCATCAACGCTTTGACATCATTGCCGCTCACTTATGAAAATAAAATCCTCACGCTTGAAGACGACGCGATTTTCGATTTCCCGTTTTTATATATCTGCGAAGTCGGCTATTGGACGATCAACGAAAAGGAAGTCGAGCGGCTGGCCGAGTATCTGGCGCGCGGCGGTTTTTTGATCGTCGATGATTTTCGCGGCGGGTATGAATGGAGCAACTTTTTCGACCAAATCAAACGCGTAACGCCGCAAAATCTTAAGCCGATTGCAATCGATCATCCCATTTTTCATTGCTTTTTCGATTTTGATAAACTCGGCGATCACGCGCCGTACGGCGGTTTGACCCCGCGGTATTACGCTATTTTTGACGAGAAAGGCAGAATGATGGCGATCATCAATCACAACAACGACATCGGCGACGGCTGGGAATGGCCGGAAGCCGACGAAGTGTTTTCCACCGAAGCGTTCAAATTGGGCATCAATTATTTGATTTATGCGATGACACATTAACTCGTAATTCGTAATCCGTAATCCGTAAGAATTCGTTTCATCCGCGTTCTAAAACTTTTGATTTAGTGTTGCAAATATTTATGCGTTCAAGAAGTCTGGTTTTTCAGCCGCTCATTTTTCTCGTCTTGAGCGGCTTATTTGAATCCGCGGCGCCGCAGCAGATCGTGCAAAACGACATGTTCACGTTTGTGCGCATCAAATACAGCTCCGGCGGCTATGGCTATGCCTTTCGGATGCGTTTCAACAGCGACAGTTGGGAAGTCGATTACCCCACGGCGGAAGAGAATTTTTTGCGCGGCTTGCACAAACTCACGCAATTGCCGGTGAACGACCAAGCGCTGGCGATGCCCTTGACCGATCCGGAAATTTTTCAATATCCGTTTGCCTACATGCTGGAAGTCGGCTATTTGCGGCTTTCACAAGCCGAGGCCGATACGCTGCGTGAATGGTGCTTGCGCGGCGGCTTTTTGATGATCGATGATTTTCACGGCACCGCGGAATGGGAGAATTTCATCAACGAGTTCGGCAAAGCTTTTTCCGACCGCAGCCCGGTGCCGTTGCCGGGCGATCATCCGATTTTTCATTGCTATCACGATTTCAACGGCCTGCCGCGCGTGCCCGGCCTTGGCCCGCTGTCAATGGGACGGCTCTACGAACGCGACGGCTACAATCCGGAATGCTGGGGAATTTTTGATGACAACAAACGTTTGATGGTTTTAATCAATCACAACGTTGACATCGGCGATAGCTGGGAACACGCGGCTGATCCACGCTACCCGGCGTTTTATTCAAAAATAGGCTATATGCTGGGAATTAATTATATTGTGTATGCGTTGACGCATTGATCTCGTACTCGTACTCCTACTCTTACTCGTTTTAAAAAGCGAGTACGAGTAGGAGTATGAGTATGAGTATGAGTATGAGTATGAGTATGAGTATGAGCAAGAGCAAAATTCTTAACTCAAATACATTTGACCATGACGAACTTCGAACGCCCCATGCAACCCATTGACGATAACGTTCTCTCCGAGCAACTGCAGCGCACCCGCGATGCGATTCTTTCCGAATTGCGCAAAATCATCATCGGCCAGGAAGAGATCATCGAGCTGGTGATGATCGCGCTGTTTACCGGCGGCCATTGCTTGATCACCGGCGTGCCCGGCCTGGCGAAGACGCTGCTGATTCGCACGCTCGCCACGGTTCTCGATCTCGATTTCAAGCGCATCCAATTCACGCCCGACCTGATGCCGGCGGACATCACCGGCATCGACGTGATCGAAGAAGATCGCACCACCGGCCGCCGCGTGATGAAATTCATCAAAGGCCCGTTGTTTGCGAACATCATTCTGGCCGACGAAATCAACCGCACGCCGCCGAAAACCCAGGCCGCCTTGCTCGAAGCCATGCAGGAACATCGCATCACCGCCGGCGGGCAAACGTATATATTGGACGAGCCGTTTTTCGTGCTTGCCACACAAAACCCGATTGAGCTTGAAGGCACTTACCCTTTGCCGGAAGCGCAGCTTGATCGTTTCATGTTTAATATCGTCGTTGATTATTTGCCGGAAGATCAGGAAGTGCAAGTCGTGAACGTCACCACGAGCAATTTCATGCCGGAATTACAATGCGTGGTGAGCGGCAGCCAAGTGCTGGCGATGCAGACGCTGGTGCGCAAAGTTTTTGTCGCCGACGAGGTGGCGCGCTATGCGGTTCGCTTCGTTCGGACAACGCGGCCGAATAGCAACGATGCGCCAGATTTCGTCAAAAAATGGGTAAGTTGGGGGGCCGGCTTGCGCGCCTCGCAATATCTTATTCTCGGCGGCAAAGCCCGCGCGCTGTTGCACGGCCGCGCCAATGTCTCGATTAAAGATATTCAAGCGCTGGCGTTTCCGGTTTTGCGCCATCGCGTATTGACCAATTTTTACGCCGAATCCGAAAAAGTCAATTCCGAAGTGATCATTCGAAGATTGTTGGAATTGGTGCCGACGCCTAAGTCGGGACTTTAGATGCTCGTACTCCTACTCCTACTCCTACTCTTACTCTTACTCGTTTTTAACTTCTCAACAACGAGTATGAGTATGAGTACGATTGGATATAAAACATCATGAACATTCAACCCCGTTTCCTCGACCCGGAAATTCTCTCCAAAATTTCCGGCATGGAGCTGCGCGCGCGGACGGTGGTCGAAGGCTTTCTCAGCGGCTTGCATCGCAGCCCGTTCAAGGGCTTCAGCGTGGAGTTTGCCGAGTATCGCCAATACACGCCCGGTGACGACCCGCGCCACATTGATTGGAAAGTCTATGGCCGCACCGATCGCTATTACGTGAAGGAATTCGAAGAAGAAACCAATTTGCATTGCCATATTCTCTTCGACCTTTCCGGCAGCATGTCCGGCACCTCCGGAAAAAAATCTCCGGCGCCGCGTCTGAGCAAGTTCGATTATGCCACATATCTCGCGGCCTCGCTGGCGTATTTCATTTTCATGCAGCGCGATGCGGTCGGCTTCGTGGCTTTTGATCAGGAGATTCGGCTGCACATTCCGGCGAAAGTGCGGGCGGGACATTTGCATCATATTCTCGTGGAACTGGAGAAGCTTCGTCCGGGTAACAATCTTAAAGAGCAGCCGGACAAGTTGCATCAGGTGGCCGAGGGCTTTCGCCGCAAAGGCATGGTGATTTTGATTTCCGACTTGTTTTGCGAGGTCGAGACGCTGGCCCGCGCCCTCGAGCATCTGCGTTTCCGCGGCCACGATGTGATCGTCTTTCAGCTTATGGATGAGTTTGAGCTGAATTTTAATTTCACGCAGTTGACGCGCTTCATCGGTTTGGAAGGCGAGACGCCGATCATGGCGCTGCCGCAGGCCGTGCGCGAGCGCTATTTGAATAATTTGCAAACCCACTTCGACGCCCTCAAACAGGCTTGCGGCGCCAATCGCGTCGATTATACGTTGCTCACCACGAGCCAGCCGTTGGATTTTGCCTTGCAGGCGTATTTGGCGGCGCGCAGCGGAAAGATGTAGGACATCAATTTTGCACTTTCGAATTACTTGCAACGAAAAGGGAACTGCAACGAAATAAAAACGTGAAGATTTGTGAAGAGGCTTTAAGCCACGTCAGTGATGTTTAACGCCTTTTTGTTGCGGTTCCCTTTTCGTTGCAAAACTTAAAAAGTACCTGTAATGTTTGGTTTTTTAACATCGCCTTATTTGTTGCTCGGCCTCGGCGCCGCTTTGTTGCCGTTGCTGATTCATTTGATTCGCCGCAACAAGCCGGAGATCGTGCATTTTGCCGCGATGCGTTTTCTCGACAGCACGCCGCTGCGCTTGCTGCGCTATCAAAAGCTGAAGCATCTCCTGCTGTTGTTGCTGCGAATTTTGGCGCTGCTCTTGCTCGGCCTGGCTTTTGCGCGGCCGTTTTTGATCGGCGACAAAGTGCCGGCGCTGCTTGGCGGCGAGCCGCGCGCCATCGCGATCATCGTCGACGTTTCGGCGAGCATGGCTGCCGCCGATCACTTCGCGACCGCGCGTGAAGAAGCGCGAAAAATAATCGAACAAGCCGCGTCAAATGATCGCGTGTGGCTGATTGGCGCCGCCAGCGTGATGGAACTGCTCGCTGAAAACGCTGAACCCAAGAAAACGGAATCGGCTCTGGCGCAGTTGGCCCTGCGGCAAACCGCCGGTAATTTGCGCGAAACACTTTTGTTTGCCGATCAACTGCTCGACCGCTCGCCGTTGCAGCGCCGCGTGATTTATCTCATTTCAGATTTGCAAACGAGCAATCTGCCGGCCGGAAATTTTACGCTCAACAGCAATGCCGAATGCGTGCCGATTGCCGTCAAACCCGCCTGGCGGAACGTGGCGGTGTTGGACGGTCAAATGGTCGAATCAGCTAAAGATGGTTCGGCGGCGAATGCCGCCAACCCGCAGCGCACTCGCCAGGATGATCGCGTTGCGGCTTACGCCTGCCGCGTGCGCAATTTTTCCGATGCCGAGCAGCGTCTCGACGTGCAGTTGTTCAATCAAACAAAGCCGGCTGCACCGCTGGCAACGAGAAGCCTCTCGCTCGCCGCGCGAACCGAACAGGTCATACAATTTTCCGCCGCCAGCCTGAAGAATTCGGGGCGAGAGCAAACCGTGTATTTTGAAATCAAAGCGCCGGTCGACGATTTGCCGGCGGACAATCGTTTTTATGTGGTGGCGCAGGCCGAGAGAAAACGCCGCCTGCTCATTCTCAGCGGCAACGCCGAATCAGCTTATTTTGTCCGGGAAGCGCTGCGTTTGCAGCGATCGCTTTATCAGCTTCACGAGGCAACCCCAAACACCCTGTCGCAATATCGGCTCGAAGATTTCGACGCGGTTCTCATCGCTGGCGTGGCGGGTTTCAATCGCGGTGAGGCAGCGGCGCTGCAGCAATATGTCGAGCAGGGCGGCGGCTTGATTCTCACGCTGGCCGCAGGGCTGCAGAGCGAGATGTACAATCGTTTTTTAGCGGAGATTTTGCCTGGAAAAATTTCCGCGCCGGTTCTGCCAACTGACCGCGCGCCGCAAACCGGCCTCGCACTTACCGACATTGATTTCGGCCATCCGATTTTTAAAATTTTTGTCGATCCCTCGAATGGCGATCCGGCAAAAATTCGCGTTACACAATATTATCGCCTCGAAGCCGTTCCGCAGGCGATTCGCTTGGCCGGTTTTGAAGACGGCGCGCCGGCCTTGCTCGAGCGCGGCGCCGGCAAAGGCAAAGTTTTGTTGTGGGCGTCGAGCCTTGATTTGCAAGGCGGCAATCTGCCGGTGCGCGGCATTTTTGTGCCGCTGCTTTATCAATGGTTGAATTACGTTTGCCGTCCCGATCCGCCGCAAACGACGACGCTGGCCGGACAAACGCTTTTCTTGGACGAAGCCATCCAGCCCACGCAAGCTTTGACCATCACCTTTCCGGATGGCGCGCAGCGCGAGTTTGAAAGATTGCAGCCGCCGGTTTTGCAAGAAACCGCGCAAACGGGTTTTTATCACGTGCAGCAAAATCAGCGCGTGTTTTGGCATGCCGTGAATCTCGAGGCGCGTGAATCCGATCCGGCAAGTATGACCGCGGAGAATTTTGCGGCGCGTCTCATTCGCCCGGATGAACAGTCGCAGGCGCAAAACAGCGTGGCCGGTATCTTTGGCGCCTCCGAAGCCTCGCAACGCGACGCCGAGACACAACAGAAACTCTGGCGTCTCGGCCTGTGGGTGCTGCTGATTTTATTGATGGCGGAAGTTTGGCTGGCGAATCGTACGCCGCGTTAATTCATACTCTTACTCATTCTCTAACTCGCTTTTTGAAATGTTTAAAAGCGAGTAAGAGTACGAATAAATGATCAGCGAGTAAACCATGAACACCCTCTACAAACATCTCGAAAACGATTTGACGCTGGGTTTGCAAGCGTGGCGCCGCAGCCGGTTGCAGCGAGGCTTGGCGATTTCGCTGCTCGGTTTGGTGTGTTTGTTTGCGCTGGTGTTTTTGGCCGCGCCGGCGTTGATGACTTTCCCGGCGTTGTGGTGGCTCTTGCTCGGCGTGGGGGCGCTGGGCTGGATTGCCTTGACCGCGCAGTATTTGATTTTGCCGCTGCGCCATCGGCCCAATTTGGCCCAGATCGCGCGGCACATTGAAGAGCGGAATCCCGATCTCGAAGATCGCCTGGCGACGGCGGTGGAATTTGGCCGTCAAGCGCCGGCTTCTTCGCTGGTCAAGAAAAACGTCGATGAGCCGCAACCCAATGCCAACGCGCTGTTGCAGCGGCTTTTGCAAGACGCCATTAATAATACCACGAAAATTGATTTTCCCGAGCAGTTGCAAATTCGGTTTGCGCGATTGTGGCGCACACTCGCGGCGATGGCAACCGTTCTGGCAATCGTCGTCATTTTCGGCGGCAGCGGCGCGCTGCGGCAAAGGCTGCAGCAATTTTATACCGCCGTACAAAATGCGCCAAAAATTTTGCGCGGGCTTGAAGTTTCGCCCGGTGACGCGCGCATTCGCCGCGGCGAAACCGTAGAGATCGTGGCGCAAACGCCGGAGGCCTCGGCCACCAAAGCTTCGATTTACTTTGCCACCGGCAGCCGCGCGCCGGTCACCGGCAACAAACCGCCGCAGGAAGCTGCGTGGGCGGCAAACGACATGGAATCGACGACGCAGCTCGGAAAATTTTTGTATCGCTTTTTCGAAGTGCGGGACACGTTGCATTATTACGTGCGAGTTGGCGATGAATTTTCTCCGATTTACTCGATCGTTCCGCTGGAAGCGCCGGAGATCAAAGATATTCGTTTGATGTATCATTTCCCGGCAGCTATCGGATCGGCTTCACGGCGGGAGACCGGCAGTGGGGATGTTTACGCGCCGGCCGGAACCGGTGTTGACCTTGAAATCGTGGCGTCGCAACGTTTGTCGCGCGCCGAATGGCAGTTGGGCGAAAATTTGACCAAGCCGATGCAGATTTTCGCCGACACGCTGGCGCGCGTTTCTTTCGCGGTTGAAAAGGAAGGTTATTATGTCGTGCGACTGACGAACACCGACGGCATGAGCAACACCTCCGTCGAATATTTCGTTCACGTCATGCCGGACGAAGCGCCGCAGATCACCATCGAACGTCCCGGCCGCGACGCCCGGCCCACGATGCTCGAAGAAATGCCGGTGGCGGTTCACGTGAGCGACGATTACGGCTTGAAACAGTTTGAGCTGGTTTACTCGATCAACGATCAACCGGCGGTGCGTGAAGATTTGCTGGCGGCGATGAAACGCGAGCGCAATAACCCCAACCGCCGGCTCAATTATCACGGCGAGAGAATGCTTTTTCTCGAAGATCTCGGTGTGCAGCCGGGAGATTTTATTTCTTACTATTTTGAAGCCGCCGATGCGAAGCAAAACGCCGGCACGGATTTGTATTTTCTCGAGGTGCGGCCGTTTGATGAAGAATTTTATCGCTCGCTCAGCCAAGGCGGCGGCGAAAGCTCGCCCGGGCTGGCAGTGTCGCAGAAAGAGATCATCACCGCGACCTGGAAGCTCGAGCGCGCCCGGCAAAAATTATCGGATGAAGAAGTGAAAAAAAGCAGCAAGGCGTTGGCCGAGACCCAAGCCAGCTTGCAGGAATCGGTTTTGCGTATCGCGCAAGCCGCCGGCACGAGGGGCAATGTGGGCGGGGAGGAATCGCGCAAAATTACCGAATATCTCGAACAGGCCGCCGGTGTGATGCAAGAAGCCGTGCCGTTGTTGGAAGAAGCGAAGCTTGCCGAGGCGTTGGATCCCGAGCGCCGGGCTTATCAATTTTTGCTCAAAGCCGACGCTGAAATGCGGCGGCGCGAATTGGCGATGAACAGCGGACAGGCTTCCAGTTTCGGCCAATTGCAAAGCAGCGAAGAGTTTTCCCGACTCTTTCAGGATGAATTGAACAAGATTCAATCGAAATATGAAACGCTGCAAAATCAGCAGCAACAGCAGCAGGAAACGCAGCTCAACGAGGCGCTGCAAAAAGTCAAAGAGCTGGCGCAGCGGCAGGAGCGCTTGAACGAGCTGAATCGTTCGATGCAGCGCGAGAATCAATTGGCGGAGGAAAAGAAGCGGCAGATCGAGCGTTTGCGCCGGCAGCAGGAGGAGCTGAATCGCGAGGCGCAGAATCTCGCGCGGCAAATTCAGCAGCTCGGGCAATCTTCCGGCGCGAATCAGCAATCGCTCCGCACAGCGGAGCTCGAGGAAAATTTGCGGCAGGCGGCGGATGACATGAAGCGCACGACGGATAATCTGCGCCGGGAAAATCTGGCCAACGCCGGCGCCGAGGGCAATCGCGCGCTCGATCGCCTGCGGCGGTTGGAAGAGCAGTTGCAGCAGCAGCGCTCGAGTTCGTTGCGTGAAAATTTGACGCAGCTTCGTGACGACGTGCAGCGTTTGGCGGAGGCGCAATCGCAGTTGAGCGACGAGCTGCAGCGCCAGGGCAGCGCCTCCGGAGCGGAACAAAAGCAGCAGTGGGGCGAGCGCCAGCAGGAATTGCAGCGCCGCGCCGATCGCGCCCGCGAAGATTTGGAAAAAACGCGGCAGGCGGCGGCAAATTCCTCCAACGAGGAACAACCTGAAAAAGCGCGTGAAAAACGCCAATTGGCGCAGGATCTGCGCAAGCTCGCGCAGGAATTCGATCAGCGCCGCATTTCGGAGCGCATGTTGGAGGCCGGCGACGCCATCCAACAGGAAAAATTTGACGAGGCCGGGCGCGCCCAACGCGAGGCCGCGCAGAATTTGAAACGGCTCGAAGCGAAGCTCGGTGAAAGCTTGTCGCAATTGGCGGAAGCGCCGGAGGAAAAATTGGACGCGGCGTTGCAAGAAACGCAGCGCCTGCGCCGCGATCTGGAAGAAAGCTGGCGCGAGCGTTCCGAGTCCAATTCTTCCGAGCAACAGCAAGGTGAAAATCGCAGCGGGCAGCAAAATCAAAATCCTCAATTCGCGCCCAATGGCTCGCCGTCGGACGTCACGCCCTCCGATCAACGTTTGCGCCCGGAAGAAATGAATTGGTGGTCGGAGCAGGCGTGGCAGGGCATTCGCGATTTGGAAAAACTCAATCAATTCATCCGCGCCGACTCCGCGCTCGCCGATGATTACGCGCGCTTGATGCAAAGCTATCGCGGCGTCGTGCGAACCTTCCGCGGCGGCGATCCGCTGCGCCGCGATCAAATCGAAAAGCAGTTGCTCGATCCGCTGCGCCGCTTCGAAGCGGAATTGGCGACGCGGCTCGCGGTTTTGCAAAATCAGCAGCAAATGCTCACCGCCCGCGACGAGCCGGTGCCGGCGCAGTATCGCGAGATGGTGGATAAATATTTTGAGATGCTGTCGAAGAAGCGGTAGGTGCATCTTCGCTCGAAAGTAGTTTGTTGCCATGCGGAGCGTTTGAATGTAAATTGGGACAGGCTACGCCCGTCGGGGTTCGTGACACACAGGAAAATAGATTGACAATGATTCCAGCACGTAAAAGCATTTGGAAAAAACGCTGAAAAGTTTATATTTGAACAAGTAAAAAAGAAAGGGTCGTCTGATGGAAGTACAAATTTCAGGAAAAGCGGCAGAGATTATCAACGCAAAGGTGGCGTCTGGGAGATACGCCGATGCGGCCGAGTTTATTACGGATATTGTGCTGCGTGCGGATGAATTTGACAAACTTAAGCTTGAAAGGCTCCGTCGAGCAATACAGCTTGGTATCGATCAACTCGATCGTGGAGAAGGTGTCCCTCTTGATGCCAGCAAGATAAACCGCGCCATTGATAAAAAGCTTAAATACGCGCCATGATACCGAAAGCGATTATTTCTCCACAAGCCGAGGAAGATTTGAGCGACATTGGCGTGTATACGGAAAAACAGTGGGGAAAACGTCAACGCAAGAAGTACATTGCCCAGTTGATAAATAGAATTACGAAATTGGCAAAGAATCCAGCACTCGGGCGACAACGGTATGAGCTACCTCAAGCCCTGTATTAGTTATCATGAGGGCCGGCATGTGATTTTCTATCGCCTAACTATCGAAAAAATTGAAATCATCAGAGTCTTACATGATTCACTGGATTTTCCAAGACATTTGCAGCAGAACTAATCTTGCCCTCAAAAGCATCGTACCGGCAGAAATGATCTAAAGAACTCGCCATAACATTATTGGGTTTGCTTGTTAACGGGCTAACCGGCTAACCGTCAAACATCAACATTATGATGATAAGGATGAAGGATCATGAAAAAAGTTTTAGTTTTCGCTGCCATGTTGGCACTGGCTTCGACCTCGTTATTTGCGCAGGATTTTGCCAAACAGCGTTTGGAGACATCGCCGCGGCATCACGAATGGGTGGCGGTCAAATATGACGAGCGCACCGTTCATTCTTTTCTGGTGTTTCCTGAGGTCAAAAACAAAGCGCTTGCCGTCGTGGTCATCCACGAAAATCGCGGCTTGACGGATTGGGTGCGGAGCGTCGCGGATCAATTGGCCGAGGCCGGTTACATCGCCATTGCGCCTGATTTGCTTTCGGGCATGGCGCCAAACGGCGGCAAGACGAGTGATTTTGCCGACGGCGATGCGGCGCGCGAAGCGATCTCCAAAGTGACGCCAGAGCAGGCGAACGCCGATTTGAATGCGGTGGCGGATTACGTGGCGAAGTTGCCTGCGGCCAATGGCAAAGTCGCTGTGGCGGGATTTTGCTGGGGCGGTCGGCAGTCTTTTCGTTTTGCCACCAATCGCCCGAGCCTAGCGGCGGCTTTTGTCTTTTACGGCAACGGCCCGGATAGCAGCGATATTGCGAAAATCAAATCTCCGGTCTACGGTTTTTACGGCGGCAATGACGCCCGCGTCAACGCCACGATTCCTAAAACGGCGGAATGGATGAAGCAAGCCAGCAAACGCTTCGAACCGGTGACTTACGACGGCGCCGGCCACGGCTTCATGCGCGCCGGCGAAGAACCGAATGCCAATGAAGCCAACAAAAAAGCCCGCGAGGAAGCGTGGGAGCGATGGAAAGCGCTGCTTAAAAAAATATAAGGCATTTCGTAGTTACGCCTTCAGGCGTCGTGCTTTCGTCTGAACGTCAATGCCTGAAGGCATCACTACAAAAATCTTTTTCTCATGTTCGATTTCCTCTTCAAATACAGCCCCGTCGTTTACGAACAAGGCCAATGGGTTTTCCGCGCCATGCCGGCGCTGATCACATTGCTGATACTGGCTGCCATCGTCGTGCTCGTCACGCTGTTGTTTTATCGCCGCACGACGACGCCGGTGCGTCCATTGTGGCATGTTTTACTGATCGTCTTGCGCGTGTTCGCCATCGCGGTAGTAATCTTTTGTTTATTGGAGCCGGTGTTATCCGTTTCCACGGTGGTGCCGCGCAAAAGCAGTGTGTTGGTTTTGGTCGACGATTCCGAGAGCATGTCGATTGCTGACGGCACTCAACGCGCGACGCGCTTGCAGCAGGCGGCGACCTGGCTCGGCGACGGTGTGGCTGAGAACAGCGCGCTGGCACGGCTGCAAAAAAATTTTCGCCTCGAAACGTTTCGTTTTAGCTCGGCGGTCGAACCGATCTCCGGCATCGGTGAATTGCGCGGCACAGGCCAGAGCACGAATATCGCTGCGGCCCTGGAATTTGCCGGCAAGCAGGCGCGGCAGGAGGCGCTCGCCGGCGTGATTTTGATTACCGACGGCGTTGCTTCGGCAGGCGCGGATCCGTTGCAAGTGAGCCGCGATCTCATCGGTTTGCAGGTGCCGATTTTCGCCATCGGCGCCGGCGCGAAAATCGCCAACGATCTGCAAGTCGCCAAAGTTGAAGCCACCCGCTCGGTTTTGGAAAAGGCGAGAGTGGAAGTGACGGCGATGCTGCAAGCGCGCGGGCATGGCGGTGAAACGCTGGCGGTGGAATTGCGCGAAGGCGAGAACATCGTGCAACGCCAAACCGTGACGCTGGGCGAGCGCGGCGGCCGGGTTGCTTTTCAATTCACGCCGGCGCGCAAGGGCTTTATCAAATATACCGTGGCGGCACCCACCGTTCGCAACGAGGCGGTGACGGCGAATAATGAAATGAGTTTTTTGATCGACAGCCGCGACCGCACCGCGCGCATTCTTTACGTCGAAGAGCTGCATCCGTGGGAATTTAAATTTCTCTCTCGCGCCGTCGACGGCGATCCGGCGTTGCAATTAACCGCCTTGCTCAAAACCGGCCCGGAAAAATATTTGCGTTTGGGTTTGCGAAACTCGAATGAATTGCGCGACGGCTTTCCCACCAAGCGCGAGGAGTTGTTCGGCTACCAAGCGATCGTGATCGGCAGCATGCCGGCGGCATTTTTCTCCGCGGCGCAATTGAGCTTGATGCGTGATTTTGTTGCCGAACGCGGCGGCGGGTTCATGATGCTCGGCGGTATGAAGGCGCTGTCGCAAGGCGGCTACAGCAATACCGCCGTCGACGAGCTTCTGCCGGCGCAACTGCTGCCGCTTCCCGAAGCTGAAGGCCGCGCCTTTCCGCCGCAATTGCAGGAAGAGTTTCGTTTCACGCCGGCGCCGGAAGGATTGGCCTCGCCGCTGCTGCAGCTCGATCCCGATCCGGCGGCCAACAGCCGGCGCTGGGAAAGTTTGCCGCTGCTGCAAGGCTACAATCCGCTCGGCCCGGCGAAACCGGGGGCGAGCCTTCTGGCGGTGCATCCGATGCATCAAACCGGCCTGCCCGGCCAGGGCGCGCCGCGCATTTTACTGGCGACGCAGCGCTTTGGTCGCGGCCGCACCGGCGTGCTGGCGACGAGCACGACGTGGCGCTGGCAAATGCACCTCGATCATCGCGACATGACGCACGAACGTTTCTGGCGGCAATTGCTGCGCTGGTTGAGCTTGCAATCACCGGATCCCGTTCGCATCACGCTGGAGCGCGAGAATTTTTCGCCGTCCGAAGACATGGCGATGCAGGTGAGCGTGATGGACAGCAGTTTTGCCGCAAAAGAAAATGCCAATGTCGAGCTGCGTGTCATCGCGCCGGCCGGAGAGGCGATGACGCTCACCGCAAGTCCTGATTTGCGGCAGCCGGGGACTTACGTGGCTCACTTCGAGCCCTCGCAGCAAGGTTTATACACCGTCGAAGTTTTGGCGCACGATCAAGCCGGCTATTTTCTCGGCAAAGCCGAAAACGCTTTTTTTGTCGAGCCGTCTCACGCTGAATTGGCGCACGCCGATTTGCAAGCGCCGTTGCTGCAACGCCTCGCCGAGGTGACCGGCGGCCGCTATTTTCATCTCAGCGAAGCCGGCAATCTGCCGGACGCGATCACGGTTTCCAAAAACTCGTACTCCAAATTGACCGAACAAGAAATCTGGGATGCCCCCATCTTTTTTCTGGCCATCACGTTGTTGTTGGCGGCAGAGTGGTTTGTTCGGCGCTCAAAGGGGCTGTCATAGCTCTTGACTTTGCCGGAAAACTTTTGCATCTTTAAACGCGCCACTTGACAGAGCCAGAGCCGAAAACGACGCTAATTTTCCTGCCCCCACGTTCGACCTTCTCTGCACCGGATTCTCATTTTCGTCAAAATAAAATGAGAAAAACAGCCTTGATTCGTTGTCATATTGAATAAGAAAAGACCGCCATAAATTCAACGTCATACGCCCGCCTGGTTTTTCTGTAAGCTTAACCGGCGGCGGTGACAAGGAGGCACTATGGATTTCACTGAAGAAACCGTTGGTCAGGTGAAAATTTTTCACCTGAAGGGCAAGATTATGGGTGGGCCGGAGACAAAAGTGATGTGCAATTATCTCAAGAACTTTATCGACGCCGGTACCCAGTCGCTCGTGATTAATTTTCGCGAGGTGCCGTGGGTTAACAGCAACGGCGTCGGCGCCATCATCGCTTGCCTCACCACTTTGCGCCGGCGCGGCGGCGACGTTCGATTCGCCAATCTGCACGGCGCCGCCCGGCAATACTTTCACATCACCCGGCTGGAAACCGTGATCCAAATTTTTGATAGCGTTGACGAGGCGGTGGGAAGTTTTGCGAGCGAGGGGTAACCTATGATCGGTAAAACCATCTCCCACTACAAAATCCTCGAAAAGCCTACGGCCGTAGGCTCGGCGGCGGGGGGCATGGGCGTGGTCTACAAAGCCGAGGACACCAGGCTCAAGCGCACGGTTGCACTCAAGTTCTTGCCGCCGGATTTGACTCGTGATGACGAAGCCAAAGAGCGCTTTGTTCACGAGGCACAGGCGGCTTCGGCGCTGGATCATCCCAACATTTGCACCATCTACGAAATTGACGAAACCGAGGATAGGTAGACGTTTATTTAACTACGATGTGAAAGTGAGTAGAAGATGGTGCACAAATCAAATCTTTTTCTGCTTTTTTTCTCGGGTGAAAAAGGCGACGAGACTAAAAGCGATGACCAAAAGAACTCCCAGCAATAGATTGTTTTCCATGATATCATTCTCCCTTTTTTCTGAAATAAATTGACAAATATGCAAGAATAAGATAAACTACAAAGCCGCCAACGGTGAAAATAGACCTGGCGTTTGGTGCAAGCACGTTGCCGATCACCAAGCCGCCAAGGGCAACAACTGCTGTTTCCCGGCAAAGATCGGACAGCGCCCAAAATTGTCCTTTGCTCAGCATAGTAGTTTCCTTCTGAAATTTTAGACATAAAAAGTTTACGAAAAAAATTCTCAACTATCAACTGAAAAATGCGAATATTTTGATTGCCGGAGTCGCAAATGATCGGCAAAACCATCTACCACTACAAAATCCTCGAAAAGCCTACGGCCGTAGGCTCGGCGGCGGGGGCATGGGCGTAGTGTACAAAGCCGAAGACACCAAGCTCAAACGCTTTGTTGCGCTCAAATTCCTCCCGCAAGATTTGACCCGTGATGAGGAAGCCAAAGAGCGCTTTGTTCACGAGGCACAGGCGGCTTCGGCGCTGGATCATCCCAACATTTGCAC
>Ga0073934_10001532_pt1 | contig 54781 bp, 43 predicted proteins | sample LarsenN4metaG_FD_76834 | JGI IMG/M metagenome (GOLD analysis project Ga0073934, IMG submission 76834) | Hot spring sediment bacterial and archeal communities from British Columbia, Canada, to study Microbial Dark Matter (Phase II) - Larsen... ...
CCCCCTCTTCCCCCTCTTCCCACCCCTCCCCCTCTTCCCCCTCTTCCCACCCCTCCCCCTCTTCCCCCTCTTCCCCATCTTCCCCCTCCTCCCCATCTCCCCATCCCCCCCCTGAGCCGGTCTGTCAATGTTCATCTGGAGGCGGCGATACAACCGGCAATGGGGGCGTTGGCGGCGTCGCTGCTGCATAACTTGTTACCGAACAGTGAGGAGATGGAGGAGTATGTCCACCAGGCCCTACGGTTTATCGTGGCGCACGAGGTGGGTCATGTGTTGGGACTGCGGCACAATTTCCACGGCAGCACGATGTTGAGCCTCCAGGAGCTACATAATCAAGAAATCACCCAAAAAGTGGGTTTGACGGCTTCGGTGATGGATTATTTACCAGCGAATTTGGCGCCACCAGGGGTGAAGCAGGGGGATTATTTTTCCGGGGTGGTGGGACCTTATGATAAGTGGGCGATCGAATATGGTTACAAACCTTTAAATGCCGTCACCCCAGAAGGTGAAAAGCCCGCTCTAGCAGAAATTGCCCAAGCCTCATCCGCCCCAGAGCTGGCTTACGCTCCTGATGAGGACTCCTTTGATTTTCTCAATCCTTGGGTAAATGTCTTTGACCTGAGCAGTGATATCTTGGGGTATTCTCAGGCACAGATGGAAAATGCCCGGGAGATGTGGCAGCGTCTGGACCGACGCTATCCCCTGGCAGGGGAAAGCTATGAGGAGGTACGCTCAAAGTTCAATATGGTGTTGTCCCATTACATCCGCCAGGTGATGAATACCACCATGTACGTGGCGGGGCAGTCTTTCAGCCGTAACTATGCCTCAGAAACCAATAGCAGACTACCATTTGAGGCCATTTCTGGGGTGCAGCAGCGGCAAGCTCTGGCGCTGCTTCAGGAGTACGTCTTTGAAAAAGATGCGTTTCAGTTTTCCCCAGAGTTGCTGAACAAGCTGGCCCCAGAGCGGTGGTATCACTGGGGCGCCTCCCCACAGCTAGTGCCCTTGGACTATCCTATCGGCGATCAGATTCTCTGGCTGCAGCGCACGGTGTTGCGAAGTCTCCTATCACCCCTCCGCCTAACCCGCCTACGCGATGCCCAACTTAAGGCTAATTCCTCAGATGTTCTGACTTTAGCGGAACTATTCGATAGCTTGCAAAAAGGCATCTGGACAGAAGTTATCGGCAATGTTGGGGACTTAGTGGAGATTTCCTCGATTCGCCGTGAGCTGCAGCGGGAATACTTCAACTTACTACAGGGTTTGGTGTTGCGCAAGCTGTCGGCCCCCGAGGACGCCCGCTCCTTAGCTTGGTACAATTTGCGCCAGTTGGATGAGGCAATTACCAAAACCCTCAAAGACCGTCGCCGCCACCTAGATGTTACCACTCTGGCTCATCTGGAACAAACCCACGCCGAGATTGGGACAATTAATAATTGATAATTAACAATTGATAATTGATAATGAATCATATCAAGTCCGGGGCATCGATCGGGTAATTTCGGGGCAACCCCCCTGTGGTTGCCCCCTCAGTTATTCACCAACCAAGCAGTAGGACTTGATATAATTCTGAAACATCAATTATCAATTATTAATTATCAATTGTCAATTATTAATTATCAATTCAAAGGGCAAACATGAATTTTATTTCTATTGTTTATGGTTTATTTTTATTAAGTTTGGTAGTAATTTACTGGTCATTGCAAAAACAACGGCATCGGCTGTGGCTACTTTTATTCGCTAGTTTAATTTTTTACGGTTCTCTGCAAATAGAGTATATACCCCTCTTGTTGGCCAGTGTTTTGATGAACTTTTGGCTGGGCATCGCTATTTCTAAAAACCGGGTTTATGCCGCGAATGGCTTTGATAGCAACCAGAGCGGCTTTAGTCAAAATTTACTGGAAAATTGGAGCTGGCGGGGTTTACTGTGGTTGTGGTTGGGCATTATTTTCAATACTTTGATGCTGTTGGGCTTTAAATATGTAGTCTTTTTGCTGGGAATTGCTGGTAATTTTATGGATTTACCGGTTTTAAACTCAATTAGCATTTGGTATGGGGACAATGTGGTGGCGCCATTGGGGATTAGTTTTTTCAGTTTCGAGTGTATTGCTTACTTGGTGGATGTATATAGGGGGGCGCCACCAAGTCAGCAATTACTCAAATTTGCTACTTACAAATTCTTTTTTCCTAAGCTGATTTCTGGGCCGGTTACTCGCTATCACTATTTTGCCTCTAAACTCAGAACTCTGCATTTTCCGGCGGGACACCAAGTTATTGAGGGTTTGTGGTTAATTGCCTGTGGTGCGATTCAAAAGGGGATATTGGCTGACCATACTGGTAATTTCGTTAACCTCTGTTTTGAGAATTTGCAGCGAGCTGGCAGCAGTGATATCTGGCTGGCTACTTTTGGTTATGGTCTGCAGCTATATTTGGATTTTAGCGGTTACGTGCATATCGCCTCGGGCAGCGCTCTGCTGCTGGGTTTTCAGTTACCGCCTAATTTTGACTATCCCTATTTGACTACCAGTATTGCTGACTTCTGGCGGCGGTGGCATATCACTTTGGGAGATTGGCTGCGCAATTATTTATATTTTCCTTTGGGTGGTGGGCGTCACGGTTTGTTCCGCACTTGCTTGAATTTGCTGTTGGTGATGCTGGTGGCTGGGATCTGGCATGGTGCGGCTTGGGGTTTTATTGTGTGGGGGGGGTTGCATGGCTTGGCTCTGATAGTTCACCGCATCACTGATGCTGTTTCCGATCGGGTGGCGGCGTTGAAAAGCTGGTGGGAGAGTGTCCCAGGTACTTTGATGGCATGGCTGTTGGTTCAGGTGACGGTGTTTGTGCTTTGGATCCCGTTCCGCTTACCGAACCTCCGGGATGCACTGTGGGCAGTGCGACATTTGTGGGGGCATCCCCCGGACCCGCAGTTTGCCGAGAAGGTATATTCACAGGCTCTGGGGATGCCTAGAGAGGATGTGGCTTTGCTGTTGTTGGTTTTGGCTGTGGCGATATTGGTGTCCTATTGGGTGGAGCGATCGCTCAAATTGCAGCTAAGCTGGCCGATGAAAATATTGTTGGTGCCCAGTTGCTTTTTTGCGGTGTTGCTGTTCGCGCCCGAGGACAGACCACCTTATATTTACTTTGATTTTTAGGTCATTGGTCATTGGTCTAAAGTCCTTTGTCCTTAGTCATTTGTCCAAGAGTCCTTTGGTAGGGGCGATTCGCGAATCGCCCGTACAAGTGACAAATGACTAAAAAGGCATGGGGATGCGCTGGAGAATGCCGAGATCTAGGTCTTTACTGGAAAGCGATCGGGCTTCAAATAAAGCCAGCATATCTTTGATTTGGGGATTGCCTCGTGAGTTGCCGGTGAGTCCCATTGCAATGATTAAGCCACAGTAACCTTTGGTGCGACGGCAGCGATCGTCCCATTTCTTGCGCGCAGAAAGGTGGATGGGGTCATCGTTGAAAAACTCGCCAAATAGATGTAGCTCGCCGTCTTCGGTTTGCACGATGCCGAGGTCGTAGGAGTTGCCCTCTATGGGGTCTTCTCCTGGGTTGAAGCAAATCCCTTTCACCCCTCCGGCTTGTTGCAGTTGCTCAATCATCGCTTTCGCTTTGGGGCGGGTAGTTTGAATAATAATAATCGGCAATCCATCCCCGGCGGTGGTGACGGCAGCACTTTGATGGCTCGGTACAGACAGCCGCAGGATTTCTACGCTCTTCCACGGGATTGCTCCGAGACTGAGAAAGGAATTGGCTGGTACTAAGTCATCGCGGAGCAGGGGCAATTCGGGGAGGTCGTCTTCTACGGATTCTAATTCTACCTCCATATCCTCTAATTCCATCGTAATGTCTGGGAGGGTGCTAACCTCTACAGTAAATTTCTTTGGCTCTGTGGATTTTTGCGGTATTTCCAGTGTATAGATGGCGGCGATGGCGGTGCTGACCTGACGGTTCGGCTCTGTGTGTGGTGAGCTTTTACCGGGCTGTGTTCCGCGTTGCTTTTCGCTCATTTTGACCCACTGTTTCAGTCGGCGGCGGTGGGCTTTGAAAAAGCTGTGGATGGCTTCTAGGGCGACAAGGGTGCTGATGGCTTCGTCTTCATAGAGGTAACTGCGCAGTCCTTCTAAAGGATGCAGATTGCCAAAAGTGGGTTCGATATTTTCTGGGGCTAAGTGGCTCCATCCCATTACCTCTTCGTCGTCTTCAGCTTCAAAGGTGAGAAATAAGCAGTCTTGGGATAAGAATGCTTCTTGCATCTGCACTGGGGAAACGCTTTCTAGAACTGAGGCGCGAAACTGCTTTAAGGATTCTAGGGAGCGATATAGGAGGATGCCATAATCTAGTCCGAGCTTGCCCATGACGATCGCGTAGAGGCTACTGGGCTCGGGCGCCCCGGTCTCGGTGGTCATGTGGATGGCGATGACGTGGTGGTCTTCTAAGATTTCCCAGGGGGCATCTTCCCAAATGCGATGGGCGATCGTGTTTAAGCCTTCGGCGTACAGGGGTGGTACGTGGGGGGGGTTGTTGTCGGCTGCTTGTTGTAATTCGCGAAAGATTTCATCAATCAGGGGGAGGTGGGGGACATATTCGATGGCGATATCAAGTTCTTGCAGGGCTCCCCGCAGGAAAAATTGCATTTCCCGGTCTTTGACGACGATTTTTTGCGGTCGTCCTGGTTTGGCGGGGTTGTGGGGCACTTCCATTGCCCGCAATAGGGTGCGTACTACTGCATTGGGTCCTGTGCTGGCGTCGATCGTGTCGATCGCTCTGACAAATCCTTGGGAGCCATCCACCCATAGTATGCAGTCCGTTGGCGGTTCTGAGCTGGAACTGCCCCCCAGTAGCAGCCCACGGTTCTCCCCACCTACTGGTAGCTCTCCGGGCAGAGGTTTGGCCAAGGGACGGCGGTCTCCCTCCCACACGCTGGGGATTTGGGGGAGTTTTTGTAGTCGGCGACGGGTGGAGCGATTCAAAGCAGCCATATGCTATGCCTATTGATTACTTGCAGCTTATATCAAAAAAGGTGGGGGGACCAGGAGACGGAGGGGAGATGGGGTACTTCGACAATCCCCCAGATTTGGCTGCACTTTGGCACCTTAGCCCTTTCTCCCACAGCACTTTTCTCAAATCATAACGCTTTGATTCTGTGCTTGTCGGCTCCACAGTGTCTCCGATGAAGACTAGGGGCGAGTTGTTTCTCGGTGGCTCTCTGGTTCTCCTCATAGGAAGAGCTGCTGCTCCCAAACCAGAGGTGGGCGTCGCCTCTGGCTCCTCACTATATTAGTCGGAAAACCCCCAGATCGATACATTTTATCCGGTTCTGGGTGGAATCTGCGATGAAAGCGATCGGGGGGGCAAGACGCCTGCGCCACTGTCAATTAGAAGTGTTTTTGCTGCGGTTAGTGCCGCCCGGTATCGTTAGAATGGACAATAGGGACAAAATGGATCCTGTTTTCCATGCCATAGGAGTTTTGGTAATGACACAAGCAACTCAATCCCAACAGCGTGGGGTGATGATGACCGAATCTGCTCTCAAGCAGGTGATATTACTGCGGCAGCAACAGGGTAAAGACCTCTGCTTGCGTGTGGGAGTGCGTCAGGGGGGCTGCTCGGGGATGTCTTACACGATGGATTTTGAAGACCCCAGCCTGATTACTGCTGCTGATGATGTGTTTGATTACGATGGTTTTAAGGTGGTTTGCGATCGCAAGAGCCTCCTTTACCTCTACGGTTTGGTTCTGGACTACAGTAACGCGATGATTGGCGGCGGCTTCCAGTTCACCAATCCTAACGCTAGCCAAACTTGCGGCTGCGGTAAGTCTTTTTCCGCCTAAACTCCTACTTGCTCCTGCTCATAGGTCATGGGTAATCTGGATTATGTTGATTACCCTTGCCCTTTTCTATATATACCATCACGATTACTAATGAATCAACTTGTTGAATCCCTCTTCAGCACTGGCATTGAACGCTACCAAGCCGGTGAAGGTCCCGATACTCTGATTCCTCTGTTCAAGGATATCTGCGATCGTGCCCCCAAAAACAGCAACGCTTGGACCTCCCTAGCTTGGCTATACCTCCTCGCCGACAAACCCGCTCTCGCCACCAAAGCTGCCCAAAAAGCTGTCAAACTTAACCCCCAAGACGCCCAAGCTCGGGTTAACCTCGTCCTCGCTATGCTCGATGAAGGAAAAAAAGGCGTCCGCGAACATATCGATATAGCTATGCAATTAATCATTGCGGCCTCGGAACTCCGCGATGAAGTTAAGGAAAACATCGCTGAAGGTCTCGAAAGAAAACCTGAATGGAACAGCCTGAAAAAAGTTCAAAAATGGCTGTTTGAGCCCAATTCCTAAACACAATTGTCATTGGTCATTTGTCATTTGTCCTTTGTTATTTGAAAATTTTACTCTTACCTCTCACCTTTGACAAGTGACAAGTGACAAATGACCAATGACCAATGACCTTCCCACCAATGACAAGTGACAAATTATGCTAACCGCCGAATCAACCACCAACACTACCCTAAACCTCCGCCTCTGGACTGTGGCGGAATATCACCGCATGGCAGAATTAGGAATTTTTCCCCCTGATGAACGGTTAGAATTAATCAACGGCCAAATCATTAAAAAGATGAGCCCCCAAGGAACCCCTCACGCCACTGGTATCCGCTTGCTCCAAATAGTTTTAAGCAATTGCTTAGGAGAGCAAGCCTTAGTCCAAACGCAACTCCCAATTAAGCTGCATAATTATTCAGAGCCAGAACCTGATATCGCCGTAGTCAAAAATGATGTGCTGCTGTATCTCCAGCATCATCCCCAACCGGATGAAATTTATCTCCTGGTGGAAGTGGCAGATACTACGCTCAAAACTGATTGTACCCTCAAAGCGAATGAATACGCTCAAGCCGCTATTGCTGACTATTGGGTAGTGGATTTAAATAACCGCAAACTCCATGTTTTTCGCCAACCCACTGCTACTGGCTACCAAAACCAGCAAGTCCTAGAACCTGAGACAATGGTTTCTCCCCTCGCCTTCCCCCACATCACCATTAAGGTAGAGCAACTGTTACCGCCAGTGATGCCATTTTGATTTAGTGAGAAAACAAATATAAGGGACAAAATTAAAAATTTTTTCGCCCAGACTAAAGCCTGCTCACCTGACATACAGCCTGTTCAGAAATAATCTGAACGTCTCTCAAAGTCCCTCTCCCTACCTGGAAGAGGGATTTAGGGTGAGGGCAATGTGTTAAGCGATTGGTGAACAAGCTGTAACTGTGACAATTATCAAACTAAATGGTAATCAATGATTATTAACCACAATTTCCCGGCTCACCGGCATTCTAACTGACTCATCGCCATATCTGTGCTTAAGAAAATCCGCTCCCTCCCCAATGCTGCCACAAACCCGACTTTTTCTAATTTATCCAGCACCGGTCCTTTCACTTCTGACAGATAAAACTCGACTCCCATCGGGTTTAAATCGGTGATTAGACTTTGCAAGGTTTCTAAAGCGCTACCATCAATCATATTTACAGCGCTACAGACTAAAACTAAATGCTTGACATCGGGGTGGTTGGCTAAATATTTTAAAATGTAATCTTGCAAGTATTTGGCATTGACAAAATAAAGGCTTTCATCCACTCGCACAGCTAAAACGTGGGGGCAGGTTTTGACTTCGTGGCGTCGCACGTTGCGGAAATGCTCGGTTTCTCCCACCCGACCCACAATGGCGATATGGGGTTTACTGGTGCGCCACAAATGCAGCAGCAAAGAAATCGCCGCCCCCATCATAATCCCTTTTTCCACACTGGTGAGCAGTACCGCTATAAATGCCGCTACCCAGGCAATGGCATCGGTTTTATCATAACCCCACAGGCGTTTGAGGGTGGCAAAATCCAGCAAATTCGCCACCGCCACTAGAATAATCGCCGCTAAGCTGGTTTGGGGGAGGAAATAAAACAGCGGCGTGAAAAACATCACGGTGACGGCGATGATAATAGCTGTGATTATCGATGCTAGTCCCGTATTGGCGCCAGCGGAAAAGTTGACTACAGACCGACTCAAACCGCCAGTAATGGGATAGCCGCCGGTAAAGGCGGCGCTGAAATTTGCTGCCCCTAAAGCAATTAATTCTTGATTGGCTTCCACTTTTTGCCGTTTCTTGCTGGCGAGAAATTTGCCCACGGCAAATGCTTCCATAAACCCCACAAAGCTGATGGCTAAGGCGGCTGGTAATAAGGATTGTAAGGTGTTTTGGTCAATCAAGGGAAATGATAGGGGGGGCAAGCCTTTGGGGATGTCTCCCACGATTTTCACGGCGGCGATTTTATCCAGGTGCAACAACCACACCAGTAGGGTGCTGCCAGCTACTACCACTAAGGGGCCGCTTTTGGTGATGGGAGCGATCGTCTCCTCTTGAAGTCCCCAATTTTTAAGCTGCTTGCCCAAACCATGCTTAAAATACAGCAAAACCGCCAGACTCGCCACTCCCAGTCCTAGAGTTATCCAGTTAGTAGTACCGATTTTTTCCCCCAAATAACCTAAGAGCTGTAAAAATGATTCGGTTTGGGGAATTTGCAGCCCAAATAGGTGTTTTACCTGGCTACAACCAATAATAATCGCCGCCGCACTGATAAATCCAGAAATAACTGCTTGACTGAGAAAGTTAACCAAAAACCCTAAACGGAAAAATCCCATCAGAATTTCCATAACTCCCACCAGCAATGCTAAAGTTAATGCCAGTCCTAAATATTCTGGTGTATTTTCTTTGGCCAAAACGCTAACTGTAGCCGCTACCATCAAGGAATCAACAGCCACCGGAGCCACGGACAGCATCCGGCTGGTGCCTAAAAAAGCGTAAATAATTTGGGGGACAATGCTGGCATACAGTCCCACTTGCGGCGGTAAACCCGCTAACATAGCGTAGGCCATTCCCTGGGGAATGAGCAAGCTGGCCACGATAATGCCAGCGGTCATATCTCCCAGGAAATAGGCGCGTTGGTATTCCATTCCCCATGTAACAATGGGGAAATATTGGCTCAGTTTGTCCAGGAAATTAAAACCAGATTTGGGATGATTGGTTATCATGTTTGGCAGATGCTGCGGGTTAGATTTTGGCGTCATTTCTAGGCAGGCAGTTTACCACATTGTTGGTTGGCGGGAACGGCTTCGGCAATTTTCTTGGGGTCTGGCAGGTTGAGGTTGTTCATCAGTGTGATGAAGCTGGCGCGGTTTTGGCCAGCAAACCGGGGATTATATTTCTTCTCTTCCCCAATGGTGGAAACTGTATGACCTCGGTAGTCGTGACCGGGGTAAACTAGGGTTTCGTCTGGGAGGGTGAAGAGTTTTTCGGTGACATTTTCATACATTAACCCCGGGTCGCCGCTTTGAAAGTCTGTGCGTCCGCAACCGCGAATAAATAGGGAGTCGCCGGTTAATACGCGATCGTCATTCACCAGATACGACATATGGCTATCGGTATGTCCTAATGTGGCGATCGCTTTCAGTTCGATTGCCCCCAACCGCAAGATTTCCCCATCTTTAATCCAGCGATTGGCACAGGCAACGCTAGCATTTTCGGGGACAATTCCCTCACAGCCAGTTGCTTCGCGCAGTTTGCCAGTGCCCGTGATATGATCTGCGTGAATGTGGGTTTCTAGGCAGTAACGCAACGTCAATCCCAACTCTTGCAGCAGTTTTAAATCCCGCTCCACTTGCTCGATCACCGGATCCACTAATACCGCTTCTTTGCTATTCTCGTCGGCAATTAAATAAGTGTAGGTACTGGTTTCGTTATCGTAAAGTTGGCGAAATAGCATGATTTTTTCTCCTGATATCACATCCAGTTCATTGCGGATCAGCGGGACTTGTCACCACAGAGGACGTGGGAGAGGGGAGAGAACCAGGCGGGTGAGCGTACCACCCACCGCCGCTCTCCCTAGGATCGATCGTGGTTTTCACCAAACCGACACGCCACGCGATCGGCAGCGGAACACCCCAGCTCTCTCTCCTGGCAACTATCATAACGCCGAGAATCAGCCCGGATGATAGTCTTGCCCCCTTTCATAGCCATTTAAATAGCTATATTACTATACAGTAGTATATTTTTCTCGGTTTGGCAAGATCTGGCAAAAAAATTTTGTCAGTTTGGCTGAGTAGATTTACTTAGGATAATTGGGGTCCCCATCTCTCGGGTAAACTGGGAGCAACTGGAAAAACCCGTAGGGAAAAATGCCTTTCAGTAGTTGACATTTCCTGCTGTAACCGTTAAATTGATATCCTATAGCAGGTTTTAAATTTATGAGGTATCGGATATCCATCCGTTTTGGAGTGCAAGTCTCCTCCCCCGCTACAGCAAAATTAGCGGCCAAGGACGCCACCATTCCACCTAAAAGTTTTCCGTCCACAAGCCAAGCCTTTATAGGGCAGCCGCTTGGCCTCATTAATTCGATAAACCCTATATAACTAAGGTTATGCTTAGGTATTGGGGTGTAAATAGGAGTAATGTAAAGTGAATGTAATTATTGCTTTATTTATTGGCATAAGCATTGCTATTGCGGCTGGCTTGATTCGGCAACGAAGCCAGGGACGAAAAATCGCTAACCTAGAAAGAATCCAAGACAGCTTAGGAGCAAAGATAGAGCAGCTAGAAAAAATTCTGCGCACCCAAAGACGAAAAATAATCCTTTTAGAACAAAGCCAACTCAGCTTGGCAGAAAAAATCTCTAACATACACATCGGGTTGATTAGCGAACCGCCTCATGCTCCAGAGGCTCGAATAGAACCAGATGATCTGGTTCAAACAGAAACCAGTGGAGATGACAATAATAAAATTTTGGCAGATGAGCCTCATCCCCCTGATGATCCCATCAAAACCGACAACACGGAAATCATCGCATTTTTGCAGAGCAAAGGTATTGAAATCAAATCTATCCCCCCAGAGCAATCTGATGAAGTTTTAGGTCAAATTGCTATTTTTATGGGTAATCGTTATAGTTTAATAGAAAAATTCTACAGGAATATTAAATCTACCTTAAGTTCTGGTAAAACCTTTATAATTAACTTAAAAGATGCTCCCCAAGAGCAGGTTGCTACGATCACACATTTGGCCAATAGATTACATAGAATCGCTTTTCTAGAAGAATACAACTATAGAAAATCTCCTCAATTCATTTTATCGGCCAGACCCAATAGAATCCCGCCAGCGATTAACTTCTTAACCGGTCAATGGTTGGAGCGGTTTGTGAAAGAGCAAATCATAGAATTGCTCGAAAGTCTCAATTTACAGATATCATATTCATATTTGCTCAATCCCAAAATTATCTTGCCGAATGGAGATGATTTTGAATTGGATATTATGTTCAAAATCGGCCAAAATATTTTTTGGTTTGAAGCCAAAACAGGAGATTATCAAAAACATATTCATAAGTATTCTAAAATGGCCTCAATTTTAGGGTTAAATCGGGAGCATGCCTATATAATATTGACTGATATAGAAGAAACATTGGCCAATGAACTATCATCGGTGTTTCCGGTGACTGTAGTTAACGTTGAAGGATTTGCCGAGCATTTTGAGGGGGTTTTGACTAATTTAGCATCAAATATTAGTTAAATAACCAGGTAGTTAAATGATGAGAAAATATCAAAGCATTTCCCCTGGTGGGAGAAGATTTGATGGGGAGGGGGCGGGAATTCCCGAAACCAAAACATATGGCTTTTTCTCCGCCCCCACATCACCCCATCAGTCCTAAAAATTACAAATTGATTCAGAGTTAAAAGGACAAGTTTGGGCGGTGACTTTGGTGCCTTTGAGGTTGACGAAAGTCAGTTTATCTAGGCCAGTGAGCGGGCTAATGTCCGCAATGGGGTTGTTGTCCAACCAGATGGTAGTCAGCTCCGGTAGGGCAGCGATCGGCTTAATGTCCGTTACTTTATTATTGTCCAAGTAAACCACCTTCAGTTCCGGCATAAATTGCAGAGGAGTTAATTCAGCAATCTGATTATTTTTGACATCCAGAACCGTGAGATTTCTCAAAGGCGATATAGCAGTTAAATCAGCAATGGCATTGCTGCCTAAACTGAGGTATTTTAGCTCAGTAAGGGATGAGATGGGACGAAGGTTAGAGATTTGATTATCAAATAGATACAGGTAACGCAGGCTACTGAGATTCGACAAAGGCGTTAAATCAGCAACTTGGTTGTTGTTGAGATTGAGCAATGCCAAATTATTCAGAGATTGCAGCGGTGTGATATTGGTGATTTGATTACCAATAAGTTTGAGGACATTGAGGTTAGTTAAATTCGCCAGAGGACCCAGATCCGTGATTTGGTTGTCACTGAGGTTGAGAATCGTAGCTTTGGTGAGGGTTGAAACCGGGCCGATATCAGAGATTTTTTGGCTGTTAAGGATGATTTCGGTGCGGTTAGCAAGGCGGTTGTTAGCTTGGGTGCAGTCGCTGGTTCCTACCAAGTCTAACAACACGCTCACGGTGCGTTTGGCCGCAGGGGTGAGAGCGTTGCGGTTATTGCACCAGTCAGCAAAGGTTTTAAAGCTGGTAGTGTCTTGGGCATTCACCCCCTTGGCAAGCACTAGAGCGCTAACTAGAGTGAGCGCGATCGCCGTGCTAACCTGTAGATTCTTGATGGCTGTAGCTTTGAAATGATTCAGATTCATAGAGCTGTGCGACCAGATAAGGGAATCATCACCCCAAGCCCCTCATGTGTTCACCCATTCGGCGGCTAGGTGTTGGGGTTAATCGTTAATAGATTATAACTACCAAAAATTTTGAGGGTTTCAGTGCAGGCAGTTAATTCCTCGATCGCCGTTTGCGCCGAAGGGGTGCGGATGTCGCATTCGATATCAATAAAAAACAGATATTCCCCCAACTCCCGCTTCGTGGGTCGAGACTCAATGCGGCTCAGGTTAATACCACGACTGGCAAACACCTGCATCGGTTGCACCAAAGTTCCAGGAACATTGGCGGGAAAGCTGAACCCAAGAGATGTATGCGTCCCTCCCGGGGGATAAGCGCAAGCGGGGGTAGTTTCCCGGCTCACTACCCAAAACCGGGTGAAGTTGTCCGCCCGATCGCTGATGGGATGAGCCAATACCGGGACGCCGTAGAGTTCCGCCGCTCGCTTGGGAGCGATCGCCGCCGCCGCCACATCAGAATGCACTTGTACCACCGCCTCCGATGTGGAATTAGTCGGTATCAACTGCGCCTTGGGGAGATTTTGTTCCAACCACTCCTGACACTGCGCCAGAGCCTGGGGATGAGAATACACCCTGACCACATCCGCCACAGCCTGCGCCGGAGATATCAAAGCATGAGATATGGGCAACACCAACGCTTGCCGAATGGAAAGGCGATCCAACTGCCACAGAGTATCCAGCGTCACCGGGACTGAACCCTCTAGGGAATTTTCCACCGGCACCACTGCCTTATCTGCCAAACCTTGCGCCACATGCCGCAGGGTTTGGGCGATCGTGGGCAACGGACACAACAGGCATTCCTCGCCGCCAGTTGCCTCATAATGTTTCAAATAAGCCAGGGCCGCCGCCTCAGAATTAGTACCGGGCGGTCCCAGATAGGCGACGCTCTTGGGGGCGATGCTCTTGGGGGACTTACTCATTTCAGCTTATGAATATCCTCTAATTAATAATTCTGGATCTATGGATTAATTTTCTCAGCCAGTGTCACCGCAAATCCCGGGATTATGAGAAACTGAGGAAAAGAAACCGGGTTTCTTAACCAAATCTCGGTGCCGATGCGCCAGTTATCATAGCAACCCGGTTTCTGCAAATTGGTGCCGGGTGGTTTAACCCCTTGTCCCCAGTGAATCTGACGGCGATAAATTAACATTATCGACTTTTATTAACTTTTGTTAAGATAAGCCCAGAGCCCATCATCGCTGAGTTGCCTGTCATGCTGACCCGTTTTTTTGCTTCCCAGTCGGTAGAAATCGCCGTGCCCGAAACCCGTCATGGGTCGGCGCCCGCCGAGCAACCCGTCCCCATTGAACACTACCTGCGCCAGCCTCAGCGGTTGGTCAAGGCTTTGGTGGATCCTCGGCGGACGGAACAACTCAGTCCCGAGCGGTTTCGCTTAAAAATGCGTCCCCTGGACTTTATGATGCTACAGATTCAGCCCACCGTAGATATCCGCGTTTGGGCAAAATCAGATGGGACAATTCATCTGGCATCTGTCGGCTGCGAAATCCGGGGGGTGGAGTACATCAACCGCCGTTTTTCCCTTGACCTCGTGGGCAAACTCTATCCCGTCCAGGTGGATGGAGTGACATATCTCCGAGGTAAAGCTGACTTAGCAGTGCAGGTGGAAATCCCCCAGATGCTGCTGTTAACCCCCATGCCAATTCTAGAAGCCACAGGCAACGGCCTGATCAAAAGCGTGCTGCTCACAATTAAGCAGCGATTGATGCACCAGCTCATATCCGACTATCGCCACTGGGCCAGTGGTGACTCCAGAAACCCGGTTTCTGACAACCCCAAACTACAGGTCAGCGAAGCTATCGGTCTTGTAGGAGACGGAACCCCAGTTTAAGCGAGACTCGGACACTTTAGGGGCAACCACCGCCAAAGGAATTGCCCCTACTTTTCCATCAAGATTTTATTGCCAATTGCCAACATATTACCAAAAAAAATGATTTTCATTACTTAACAAAAATTAATTGACAAAAAAGCAATGCTATAGTATATTCCAACGAAATGTAAAAAAATGTAAACACCTCTCAGTTTGCAGGGGCAACTGACGAATTGCTCCGACGAGACAGAATCATCCATAAAGATTATTTTTTTGAAGCCCATGTATTATCTATTCACTGCCTCACAATCCGTAAAACTAGCCGTATCGGAGCAAAAAGTCCCCATAGAGCGATACTTGCGGCAACCGCAGCGTATTGTCAGGGGCATGGGAGACCCCAGCCGCATCCAGCAATTAGGAGAAGATTGCTATCGGCTGAAAATGCGCCCATTAAAATTTTTTATGCTCACTATCGAGCCCACTGTAGATATGGAGATTTGGGCAGATGCCAATGGCACAATTAATTTGCAGTCTGTTGGGTGCGAACTGCGAGGGATAGAAACAATTAACGAACACTTTCAACTAGAGCTGAGTGGGACGTTACAGCCTGTGAACGGTGCCAAAAGCAGCTATTTGCAAGGTGGCGCCGAATTGCAATTAAAGATTTATTTGCCCCCACCGTTTACCATGATGCCAGCGGCGATCGTGCGATCGACTGGCAACAGTTTGCTCAGCAGCGTATTACTGAGAATGAAACAGAAATTGATGCAGCAGATATTGCTAGATTATGAACAGTGGGCTGGGCAGCAAACCAAAGAGCTGGTAGCGGCGTAGTCAACAAAAAACCGGGCATTAACCCGGTTTTTTTGTTTTAGGGAACGAGTTGGAAAGAATCAAAAAACTTACTAATATCAGTGGCAGAAAGTCCAGTTGCTTCAATATTGTTAGTTCCTAACAGATAAAATCGCTCCGGCAGGGAATAGAGACGAAAAGTGACAATTTGATTCTCATATTTCATAGTTAATTCCGTACCGGGATGATTACCAAACTCAGTACCAGATAGAGATATAGCTCTCTCTTCTGTCAGCTTGTAACCCACTTCCAGAGCGCTATTTAAGATTTCCTGGCGCACCAAAGCCAAGATATTAGCGGGGGCTGATGTCGATTCTTTTGGGGAATAATCGGCATAAGCGACGATAAATTGAGCCGATTTAAAATCCGCTACAAATTCCTGGAATTCCAAAGTAGCCGCCGGAGTTTCGATAACTTCCGACTGCTCCTCGGGAGTAACCGGCATCAAAACCCGAAATCCTCCCGGTGGATGGGCAAATTCTTGCCATTGCTCACCTTGACCTTCCACGGTGAGAATATCTTCGTTACTTTCTTGGTTGAGCCGTTCAATTTCTCTTTCTATTTGGCGTTGTCCTTCATCGTAAAAATCAGGACGATCGTGCCGGTATTGCGCCAAAGCGGGAGAGGAGATAAACAGTAAACTCAAAATCACCAAATTGCTAATAATTCTCATATTTATCCTAATAATTGATAATTAACAATTAACAATTGATAATTGATAATTATAAATTGTTGACTATAAATTGATAATTATCAATTATCAATTATCAATTATCAATTATTATGACGGAAAGAGCGGCGATGCTGGGGTGAAAGACCATAAATCTGGAGTCCCTCCAAGTGCTTAGCCGTACCATAACCCTTGTTATTGGTCAAGTCATAGTGGGGATATTTCAGCGCCAGCCGGGAAATGAGTTGGTCACGCCACACCTTAGCTACAATGCTAGCACAGGCGATATCCAGAGATTGAGCATCCCCCTTGACGATCGTCCTCTGTGGTAAGGACAGATGCGGCACTCGCTGATTGCCATCAATCAAACACAGTTCCGGAGTCGTCTTAAGTTTCAAAATCGCCCGCCGCATTGCCAGCAAAGAAGCCTGCAAAATATTCAGGCGATCGATTTCCCGCACCGAAGCAATACCAATCTGACAATCCACCGCCATTTCCCCAATTAGCTTGGCCAAACGGCACCTTTTACCCGGACTGAGCCGCTTACTATCTTTGACCCCAGCAGCGGCGAGATGTGCCCGCACATCACCCCCCACAGTTGGGGGCGGCAAAATCACCGCCGCCGCCACCACCGGACCAAACAAACAACCACGCCCCACCTCATCCACCCCAGCAATTGTCAAACACGGATCGTCATTTGTCATTTGTCATTTGAATTAATAATTGACAATTGACAATTGATAATTATCAATTATCAATTGTCAATTGTCAAATAGCACTTATTCAACCGCTGAAGAACGGCGGCGACGGCGGCGGGTAGTCGCCGGGATTGCGTCTATGTCCTCATCGTCTTCTTCAAAGGGATCCGCCGCCGCAAATGCAGGAGTTTCCTCCCCTTCAAATGTAGGAGTTTCCTCCCCTTCAAATGCCGGAGTTTCCTCCCCTTCAAATGCCGGAGTTTCCTCCCCTTCAAATCCAGGAGTTTCCTCCCCTTCAAATGCCGGAGTTTCCTCCCCTTCAAATGCCGGAGTTTCCTCCCCTTCAAATGCCGGAGTTTCCTCCCCTTCAAATGCCGGAGTTTCCGCCGCCTCTGGACCTTCAATCGTGCTACCAGCACTGGACCAATTTGCTGGAGAGCTAGAGAAACCGGGTTCTTTGATGGAAACTGTCACCGCTTTGGGATTTTTCACCTCTCCTGGGAACATCACCAAAGGCGTAATCCCCATTAAGGCATAAACATCCTGCTCATCCGGGGTCATCTCCACCGATATCACTTCTGGCGGTTCGCTAAAAGACTTATCAATTTCCCGCTTGACTGGGCGGAGGCGTTCTACTGTGCGGTTGGGAGTGGCACTATCGTAACGGGTCTCCACCATTGTCACCGAGGCGTCCCCGTCATCAAAGGAATCAGACGCCGCATCAGACATCAAAGGCAAGCCCACCGAGGAAGTATTGTCAGAAGCGGGCTCATCCAAAAACTCGCCCTTATCAGAACCGAGAAAGCGTACTTCCTCACCTCCAACCCGGCGACGGCGACGGCGGCGAGTGTTTGCCCCACCCAAAACCTGATAATTAGGGTGATTTAGCAAATCCAGATCTTGCAAATCGTTAACCAATTCCGGCGCCGAGGGATCCCGCCGCAGGCTTTCGATCGTCTCTGCAGATCCCGCGATCGTCCGAGGGCGACTTTCCCCAACAGGCAGAGGAAGTTGACTACCCTGGTTAGAGTCAGAAAGTATCACCGATTTGTCCGGAATGATCCGGCTAATCGTGGGGAGACTTTCTGAGGCGATACTACTACCGCGCCCCTCCGAGGCACCAGCATAACGCCCTGGTCCTGGTTCCGACAGTATGGCATCAGCTTCTTTTCGCAGAGTGATTCGGGAATCGGCTGGAGGCGGGGAGGGTAAATCACCCTCCGTGGGCAGGTGGACAGTATGGCCCAGTCCCCCGCAAGTGGAGCAAGTGCGGCCAAACAGCTCATAAATATTTTGTCCTTGGCGCTTGCGGGTCAGTTCCACCAACCCCAGCTCTGATAGCTGGGCAATTTGCGGTCTGGCTTTATCTGCTTTCAAGGCTTTGCTGAAGTGTTCTAACACTTGCAACTGGTCACGCCGAGAATCCATATCGATAAAGTCAACAATAATCACACCCGCGAGATTGCGCAGGCGTAACTGACGGGCAATTTCTGTGGCAGCTTCGCAATTAGTCCACAGAACAGTTTCTCGGGAAGTTTGGGAGCGCGTGAAAGAACCAGAGTTAACATCAATCACCGTCAGAGCCTCTGTGGGTTCGATGATGATGTAACCACCAGAGGGGAGGTCCACCCTGGGTTTGAGAGCTTCACGAATTGCGGCATTAACCCGGAAATATTCCAAAACCGGCATCCGCGAGTCCCGATGTTCTTCGATCAGCACTCCTTGGGGTGACTTACCGCCGCTCCACACCAGCAATTGCTGCTTTACCCGCTTGACGGCAGTGGGAGAGTCCACCACAATGCGATTGACATCGTTGCTATACATTTCCCGGAGGACACGCTGGATGAAGTCATCATCCCGATTCAGCAGTGCTGGCGCCCGAGATGCGGTAGTTTCGCGCTGAATCAACTCCCACTGTTTTTGCAGAGATTCCAAGTCTTCGAGAATGGCCTCTTCTTCGACTCCTTCCGCCTCAGTTCGCACGAGCAGACCCATGCCTGCGGGTTTAATTAAAATTCCCAGAGCGCGGAGGTGGCTGCGTTCTGCTTCCGAGCGGATGCGGCGGCTGAGGTTAACTCCCCGTCCGAAGGGCATCAGGACTAAATAGCGACCGGGGAGGGTGATGTTGCCAGTGAGGCGAGGCCCTTTGTTACCGGTGGGCTCTTTCATAACTTGCACCAGCACTTTTTGCTGTGGTGCCAGCAGTTCCGTAATGGCGCCAGAGGAGCGCTTCAGGCGCAGGGGACCTAGGTCGGTGACGTGGATAAATCCGTTCCGATCGGGGTCGCCAATATTCACGAAGGCGGCATCAATTCCGGGCAACACATTTTCCACAATACCCAGATAAATATCACCCACTTGATGGGTTCCTTTCGCCACGACCAGTTCTTGAATTTGGTCTTCAGAAAACACGGCAGCAATCCTATGCTGCTCGGCGATAATAATTTGCTTCGGCATTCAATTTCCTCAAAATTGCTTGAGATTAGCAGTGCAATCCAATGTCATTTGTCCGGCATATCATTTGTCAAAAGTCCCTTGTCACTTGTCCCTTAGAAGATCAAGCTGGTTTCTTACCGCCGAGAAACCGGGTTGCTTGCCAAAAATATCCTTCCTCTGTATCAAGTCCCCAAGTCCAGAAACCCGGTTTCTATAGAGCGGCAACGTCGGCGAAGGTTTCTGGCGACTCAATGACATCCCAACCAAATTACAAATGACGGCAGAATATATCTTCGATCTGATCAATTTAGATTGGTATCGGGCTGGATTTAATCTTTGTCATTTGTTGCCGCATCTGGAAATGTTCTCACTCACAAGGTTTTTGCACTGGGGTGACGGTGGGCTCCCCTCTCCCCCAGCTCCCCCGCTCCCCAGCTCCCCCGCTCCCCTAGCTCCCTGGCACAAAACGCTGCCCGTCATAGATGGGGGTCAGAAACCCAAAACTAGGGAGAAAACAAGAAACTTGTTCCAGAAACTGGGTTTCTGCCAAAAAGGCATTTGTCTTAAGTCCTAAGTCCTAAGTTATTTGTCCTTTATCAAGTGACAACTCACTTGGGACTTAAGACGAATGCAAAAATCGAATGTACGACTGAATCACTACCATTAGATGGTGCTACCGGTGAAAAAGGTTGGCCGGTGGTGAGGTGCTTAGGGGGAAATGGTCGTACAAGGCGCGATCGCCTGATCCGGGCGCGTTTACGCCCCTACTAGCCTCACCAACAGGTTTTGTAAGATTTTGGCGACGCGATCGCCACTCGTCCAAGTGCGAAAAGTGCTTGGCCGCGCTGGCGGCGCATGCTTGCTACGCTTCTCGAGGTAACATTGCGAACTAGAAAAAAAGTTTTTTGTCATTTGTCATAAATCCTACGAATCCTTTGTGATTAGACAAAAGACTCGGGACTAGAGACGAGGGACACTTGTCAGGCTGTTTCGGCTGTCGCCCATATGAAACGCCTCTTTGAAGCCGCCTCAGATATTCTAGAAATTGCTCCTAGGCTTGCCCCCAATTTCTTGGCGATCACAAGCAACTCACCAACCAATGCGATCAGTTATTAGTTTTACCCTTCTATTTTTGGCCGTATGTTTCGCCCCAGAAGAAAGCGAATAATACTAACGAGAAAATTTCCAGGCAACGATGGCGCTACGCAGAGGCTCAGTCAATGGGCAATAACATCTCTGAGGCCGGTTGGGGGTGGGTCTCGCATTGGCACCAGCGATGCTGGCTCCAAGGGCGAACCGTGAGGGAAAGCGGAGCGTCGGCGATCGACCGAGAGATGAACACTCGCATCGGCTGTTGGCTACCATAATGCGAGTACGGGCGAAGCAAAAGCGGATAAATCGACGAACCGACAAGATTTAGGCGCGTTGGCGGAGCCTGCGCTGTTCGCGCATATGCTTCGCCCCAAAAGCGCACGCCGAAACTGCAATTCAATGCAGTCTTCGGTTTGATTTTAGCATGGATCAGCCCACAATAGGCAAACGTGCAAGGGAGAGACGCCGGGAGGCAAGCCCTAAGTTTACCCATCAGTATGGTAGATTGAGGCCCTGGTCAAGAAGTCAGAATTTGGCATGATTCTCTGTTATCTGAATAATATTGCATGAGTGCCACATCTATTTTTTAGCTAATTCAACGCTGCCAGCATTTCACATGAGCGCAGCCTATTTATGAAACTGGCGGTATAGCTAAAATTAGCTGTTGGCGGTGAATGTGCCGCAGCTCAAAATTGCTGTTGGCAACTGTCTCTAACATATGGAGTAGTTGGACCGGGCGCAGTTGGTTGCCGTCATTGCGGCTGGTGCCAGCATACCGTAGGGTTGCTTGCCCCTGGTTGGTGGCGGTTAGTTCCAGCTCGAACAGACGATCGCGCAAGTTCACCATCTGCTTCTTCCCAGACTTGGTGGTGTGTTCCCACAATATTTCTGTGCTAGCAAGAATCTGGCTAATCCATTCCTGCCAGGGGATATCGGCTCCCGGTTCCCCATCAGCTATGGCAATACCGATGATATACTCGGCTCGCTCTAGCTGCGCTGTGGCTGAGTCACTCTTTAGCTCTACCTCTTCCACACGGTAGATCGGCATCTCCGGGGGGAATTGGGCAGCAAGTTTTTCTTTAAAGGTGCCGATATCCATCACCGCGGCTAGCTCGAAATCGACAATTTCACTGCTGGAAGTAGCGCCTAGAGGTAAGGCACTGGCTACAGATATGCGCGGACCGGGATGGTAGCCGCCAGTGTAGGCGATCGGGATTTGTGCCCGCCGCACGGCTCTGTCAAATAGCCGCACTACATCCAAGTGGGAGACAAATCGCATTTCCCCGAGCTTGCCAAACCAAACCCGCAACCTTTGAACGCGGTTTTGATTCGGCTGGAAGTGCCCAGTAAATTGGGGCACCGGCGGCGGGGGTACAACAATATTATGACCGAAGTCGGTGCCGCAAACGCCACAATGGGAACATCCCTCAAAGGAGCAATCGGGGACCGTGGCCTCGTCACACGCCCGCTGGAAGTCCTCGATCAGCCATTGTTTATCGATACCGGTATCGATATGGTCCCAAGGTAGGGGTGCTAGGGAGACGGGGAGACGGGGAGACGGGGAGAGGGGGAGACTCGGAGACGGGGAGACTCGGAGACGGGGAGACTCGGAGACGGGGAGACTCGGAGACGGTCCCCCAGTCTCCTGGTCCCCCAGTCCCACACTCCCCCCGTCAAGAGGTCCCCCCGTCTCTTGAATCGCCTGTGTCCAGGCATGGTAGGCGCGATCGATGCTTTCAAACCAAGAATCCATCCCGGCTCCCAGTTCCCAGGCACGGCGGATGATGGGCGCTAAAGTCCGATCGCCCCTGCCCACAAAATCTTCCATCGCCGAGATGCGCACATCGGTAAAATTAGCCTTCACACCGCGCATCCGGCGAAATTCTGCCCGAAGCATCGCTTGCTTGCGCTCAAAATCTTCCGTGGATACAGAATGCCACTGAAAAGGCGTATGAGGTTTGGGCGTAAAGTTGGAAATCGTCAGGTTGAAACTGATACGGCGGCGGTTAGGGGCGCGGCATTCCTGCTGTAGCCATTGCACGGTTTCGGCAATTCCCAGCACATCGGCGTCAGTTTCTCCGGGCAAACCAATCATAAAATACAGCTTTACTTTGTCCCAACCCTGGTCAAAAGCTGTCTTGACTCCTCGGAGCAACTCTTCATTGGTCAGTCCCTTGTTAATGATATCTCGCAGGCGCTGGGTGCCTGCTTCTGGGGCAAAGGTTAAACCGCTCTGACGAGTACCGCCAATAATGTTAGCGATATTTTCATCGAAGCGGTCCACCCGCTGACTAGGGAGGGATAGAGATACGTTATAGTCTTTGAGCCGGTTTTTAACTTCCATACCCACAGCGGGCAGGGCTAAGTAGTCGGAGCAGCTCAGGGAGAGGAGGGAAAATTCATTGTAGCCAGTGGCGCGCATCCCTTCTTCTATGGCTGATACCACGGCTTCTGGTTCCACGTCTCGGGCGGGCCTGGTGAGCATTCCGGGCTGGCAAAAACGACAGCCTCGGGTACAGCCCCGGCGGATTTCTATGGTGAGACGATCGTGGACCGTTTGCATATAGGGCACCAGCCCGATCGAATACGCCGGGATGGGTTTGGCGACGCGGCGCAAAATCCGATCGGGTACATCGGGGCGGTTGGGACGCACCGCACCATCGGGGGCCACATCGTAAAATTGGGGGACATACACCCCAGGAATTTGCGCCAAGTCTAGGAGCAATTCTTGGCGTGATAGGTTGGCGGCTTTACCTTCAGCGATGACCAAACCAATTTCTGGCAGTAGTTCTTCCCCATCACCCAAGGCGATGAAGTCGAAAAAGTCGGCGTAGGGTTCGGGGTTGGAGGTGGCGGTTTGACCCCCGGCAAAAATTATTGGCCAGTTTCCTAGTTTTCCGTGGCTTTGGCGCTCTTGCCAAGTGAGGGGGATGCCTGCCAAATCGAGCATTTCTAGAATGTTGGTGGCTCCCAGTTCGTAGCTGAGGCTGAAGCCGAGGATATCAAATTCTGTAAGGGGTCGCCTTTGTTCTACGCCCCAGAGGGGGGTTTGAGTTGACCGCAGCTTTTTCGCCAGGTCCGGGAAGGGCAAGTAAGCTCGATCGCACAGTTGACCGGGCTGTGTATTGAGGATGTTGTACAGGATGATATGCCCCAAATTAGAGGCTCCCACCTCATACACTTCCGGGTATGTTAGTACCCAGCGCACCGCTGCATCCTCCCAAGGTTTGTGGAAGGCTCCCAATTCATTGCCCAGATAGCGAGCTGGCTGGGAGACGAGCTGTTGGGTGGGGGCCCCGTCAGGGGCGATCGTTGGTGTTACTCCGGGGTCTGTGGGCAGTGTTAGCAGTTCTTCAAACCCCTTGAGGGGTGGCGCTAGCATCGGCGCGTTTTCTGGAAAGAGGGCCACGGCATTACTACTCTAATTGCTCATTTGTCAAAAGTCATTTGTCCGAAGGTCATTTGTCCTTTGTCCAAAATAACCACCGGACTTGCCGACAGGGCGTCCCTGACTTTGGCCTACGGCGCGCACGCAGGGCAACCAGAGGGAATTTCCCCTAGGCAACAGCGGTTGGCGAGGGCAACCACGGGGGTGGCGCTGACGCCGCTGTAAATGTACCGGGCTCCTCTGCCCGCACTTCTGGCATTATGGCCACAAGGAGGGCAAGCTAAACCGACAGGTCAGCGAAGCGATCGTGGTTGCTCTATCTGATTGTAATTCAGATAACACTGTTTTCAGCCGGTTTTGCTTTAATATGAGTTCTCTCCCTGTAGGGGCGATTCGCGAATCACCCCTGCAGGGAGACGGGGGGGACGGGGGGACGGGGGGACCCGGAGATGGGGAGGGTGGGGAGGGATTTTCCTCCCACCGTCAACGCCAGGACCACTGTTTGCCCTCCCTCATTGGAGAGGCGGGAAGGGAGGGGGAATCTCATTAGGCGATCGCCCCAAGCCAATTGGGTTTGTGAGGATAAATTTCAAATACCCTCTCTAACTTGGTAATTTCAAAAATAATTCCTATGGAGGCAGAAACGGAACAGAGAATCAGCTTACGGTTCATCCTTTGAGCCAAACTCAGCCCCGACACCAAAGCCATCAGTCCTGCGCTATCCAAGGACTCCACTTGCTCCATATCCACTACGACCATCCCATTAGTCGCCCCCAAGGTCTCAGTTAGTTGGGTTTTAAATGCCGCTGCATTCGCTGCATTCAGATGGCCTCTGGGTCGAATCTCAGTTACTTGGGCATTCTGGGCAATAGTTGAGTACATGGTTTCTCCTGAGCTTACCGAAAATCGCTATACATTAATGCTTGTTTGTTCCAGGATAACCGCAAATTATCCAATCAGGGGACCAATTTGACCCAGATTTTGTCGAATCTTTGCGGATTCCTCGACTTATTTAAAGTCTTATTAAAGAAGTGTTTGGCCTATAGTATATTTTTATACTATTCTGCCTATTTGGCTCTGGAACTTTTCCCGGCTTGGTGGCGTCACAATTGAGTCTGTAGATTTTCGCACTCTCTTCATATATACAAGATAAATTGATTCATCGGAGTGATATAGATCACTTTAATCAATGGCATGAAATCACTTCTAATATCAGAAAATCACCCAATAATAAATAGTGTACCGAATTTTATGTAAATCGCCATGCAAGGTATGCACCCGATTCGGATACTTGTAGAGAAAGCTCTCTACATCAAGGAGCTAACTCCTGATATCGAAAACGGCATTAACTCCGAGCTAACCCGCCTGGGTTACATTGATGACGTGGATTTCGAGGCTCTGGAATTACTGATGGCTGAGATGGATGCTGGGAGAATTAAGTTAGTACCCAGAACTTAGCCACCGCTAGTTCAGCCTCCCGCCCATAGTCCTTAAATTGTGGGGGATATCATCAAAATTAATGATTGATTATTGCCAATAAGACATCAGCAATTTAAAAAGCAACATTCATTTCCGCTTTTCTGAAACAATTTGAGACTCACCCCATAACCTGATCCGGGAATGGTGGTGAGGGCCTAGGACTCAGTGGTCATGGTTGGGCATAGTCCTGTCCCCTGTAGTGTAAATCACCCCTGGGGTGCCAAGTTTGGGCTGTAGCCCAACTAAGAACCTTATCCTCGGCGTCTCCTGATTTGGCGCGGCCAAGTGGGAAATCCTGGTGAGTTTAAGGGTAAACTGGCGGTAGAAAAGTCCGCCCATCAGAAGCTGGTGCCCAAGCCGCAATGCAGTTTGCCAAACGTTTAGAAAAAATACCCCCCTATTTATTCGCCCAGATTGACCGCAAACGGGAAGAGTTAGTGGCCAAAGGGGTAAACATTATCAATATGGGAGTGGGAGATCCAGACAAACCCACTCCGCCGCCGATCGTGCGAGCGATGCAGGATGCTCTAGATGACCCTAGCACCCACAACTATCCCCCCTACCAAGGTACAAAAGAATACCGCCAAGCAGCGGCGCAGTGGATGGAACGCCGGTTTGGTGTCGCTGGTTTAAACCCAGATACGGAGGTGGTATCCTCCATTGGTTCCAAAGAAGCCATCCACAATACTTTTTTGGCTTTTGTGGAACCGGGAGACTACAGCATCATCCCGGACCCCGGTTATCCGGTTTACCGCACGGCCACAATTTTTGCAGGTGGGGAACCTTTCCCCATGCCCCTGAATCCTGAAAATGGCTTTTTACCTAATTTGTCGGCTATTCCCCCAGAAATTGCCGCTAAAGCTAAGTTGCTGTGGATTAACTATCCGAACAATCCCACGGGGGCGGTGGCAAGTTTAGAGTTTTTTGCTGAATTAGTGGAGTTTTGCCGCCGCTACGAGATTTTGCTCTGCCATGACCACGCTTACTCGGAGATGGCTTACGATGGTTACAAGCCGCCTTCGGTGCTGCAAGTACCGGGAGCAAAGGATGTGGCCATTGAATTTCACAGCCTATCTAAATCTTACAATATGACGGGCTGGCGTGTGGGGTTCGTGGTGGGAAATGCCACTGGGATTAAGGGTCTGACTCAGGTTAAGTCGAATATTGACTCGGGGGTGTTTAAGGCGATTCAACGATCGGCCATTGTCGCCATGTCCACCCCAGAAGCCACTCTGCAAGAGGTGATCGCGGTTTACCAACAACGCCGGGATGTGATTATTGCGGGTCTGCAATCCCTCGGCTGGCCGATTCAACCCCCCAAAGCCACCCTCTACGTGTGGGTTCCCGTACCCAAAGGTTACTCCTCCACGGAATTCGTCACCCTGTTGCTGGAAAAGTGCGGGATCATCGTCCCCCCCGGGAACGGTTACGGGACCGGCGGCGAAGGCTTCTTTCGCATCGCTCTGACGATTAGTGCAGAGCGACTGCAAGAAGGCATAGAGCGGATGAGAGCGGCTGGTATTCGCTATTCCTGATTTGATTTTTGCTGGCTTTCCCACAGGCGATCGACAAACAGCCTAAGCTGGCGGTGAGCGAGAATAGCATAACGCGGTTCCCGCTCCTTACCCGCCAAAGCCGCTAGTAGGGGGATAACCTCCGTATCGAAAGCCGCTCTAAATCCCGTCATGGGCCACACCAAATCCGCACCCTCGCGCAAATCATACAACTCCTCGGGTGGTTACCCAGACTGGGGAGTAACCCCCGCCAACCAGCTTGCTAGCATCAGGGGGCGCAGCCAAAACATCGAGCCGCTTTCGGCAATCTGAATCACTTCCCCATATAAACAACTGCCCTCATTTTCCAGACAGACAATTTGCTCCGGTAAAAAGTTTTCGTTTGAGACCATTGGTGATGTTTGCTGGGATACCACAGAATTGTTATTTGTCCTTGGTCATTTGTCCTTGGTCCGGCAGTCATTGGACAAAAGACTTTTCACCGATGAACAATGACAAAATCAAACAGGACGACTAGAATAGTACAGCCTATGAAACCACTGGCACTCACGGCTGGAAATATAGAGCTATGCAAGACCTACTGGGGATTGAGGGAGTAAAGACCGCAGCTAACCTGGGATTGGCAATTACAGATGATTTACCAATACTTCCTGGTGATTGGGAATCGGTTGGTGCCTCTAACAGCAACAGCTTGGGCAGCGGCATTTTCTCGATTCGTGATGGAAAAAATGACAATTTAAATGGAACTTTAACTGGTTTTGACCTCGGTGCCACGATCGCGGAAACATCGCCGGAATTAGCCCCCCCAGAAGGTCCGGGCGACCCCATCACTGGGGATGTTACCACAGCCACCAGTAATTTGCCGTTAAGTTTTATTGCGAATACTGGACAAGCGGCGGAAAATGTGCATGCCTTGGTTAAAGGCGCGGGTTATACGATCTTTTTCACTCCAGAAGAGATATCCTTCCAAATGGCTTCTGGGGATACAACCACTGAGGTGGAGCTGAGTTTTATTGGAGCGAACACATCTCCCATTGTGGCGGGGAAAGATTTGCTCCCTGGTGTAGCCAACTTTATCACTGGTAACAACCCTAGCCAATGGTGGACGGATGTACCCACTTATGAAAGTCTAGTTTATCAGGATTTGTATCCGGGAATTGACTTAATTTACAGCGGTCAAGAAGGACAGCTCAAAAGTGATTTTATTTTGGCGCCGGGAGCGGATTATAACCAGATTCGCCTCAATTATTCTGGGATTGAAGGGATGCGCATCGGAGATGATGGCAGTCTCATATTAGATACGCCTGGGGGAGAGTTAACGGAATCTCCTCCGATTGCTTTCCAAGAGATTGATAATCAGCGAGTGCCAGTGGCGGCTGATTATCTGTTGTTAGAATCCAATCCGGGACAAGTGGGTTTTGCGGTGGGGGATTATAATCCTGCTTATCCCCTAATTATTGACCCGACTCTGGCTTATTCTACTTACTTGGGTGGCAGTGGCGCCGATATTGGTGCGGGGATTGCGGTGGATGGTGAGGGGAATGTGTATATCACTGGTTCTACTACTTCTGTGGATTTCCCCAACCAAAACCCGTTACCGGCGAGCATCACTTCTGATGCTTTTGTGACGAAGTTGTTTAAAGATGGCACGCGGGTGGTTTACTCTACTTATTTGGGTGGATTGGCTAATGATGCGGGCAATGGTATTGCGGTGGATAATGATGGCAATGTTTATGTGTCTGGGGTGACGGCTTCGAGTAATTTTCCGATTCAAAGTCCTTTGCAGCCCGGTTTTGCGGGCAACCCGGATGCTTTTATTACGAAGCTGAATCCTAATGGTAATGGGATTATTTACTCGACGTTTTTGGGTGGGACTGGAAATGATTCGGCGAGCAAAATTGTCCTAGATGGGGATGAAAATGCTTATGTGGTGGGGACGACCACATCGAGCGATTTTCCGATTACAGGGAATGGGGTGCAACAGGAGTTTGGCGGGACGATCGATGCTTTTGTGGCCAAAATTGATAAATCAGGAACCAGCTTAGCCTATGCCACCTATTTGGGGGGAAGGGATGATGAGGAAGGCGGGGATATCGCTGTGGATGCCAGCGGTAATGCTTATGTGACGGGGACGACTTTTTCGGCGAATTTTCCCACTACTGAGGGAACGTTTCAACCAACCTTGGGCAATTTGAATTTTCGCCAGAGTGATGGGTTTGTTTCTAAGTTAAATGCTGATGGCAGTGGGTTGGTATATTCCACCTATTTGGGGGGGAGCGATGATGAGAAAGCCTATGGCATCGCGGTAGATAGTGCTGGCAGTGCCTATGTTACAGGTAGTACGGGGAGATTGCCGGTGCAGGTGGCTTTTAATCCTGATGGGGACCCCCTACCGGTATTTCGGGATTTTCCTACCCAATTTCCCCTGCAAGAAGATTTCAGCGTCATCGCGGGTAGTTTTGACACTGATGGGTTTGTGACGAAATTATCTGCTGATGGCTCTGGTTTGGAATACTCGACTTATTTGGGTGGTGGGTTGGGTATTGATACGGGGATATCTATTGCGGTGGACGCTTTCGGTCGTGCCTATGTGACGGGAACAACCCGATCGCTCGATTTTCCCGTCGCCGAAGCCATCCAAACCACCAACAACGGCGAAGATGACGTATTTTTAACTCAGTTCTCCCCCGATGGCACCAGCTTGGAATACTCTACCTTCCTTGGCGGCGCCAAAAGCGATACTGTGGGCGATATGGCCCTGGATAACAACGGTCATCTGTACCTAGTGGGTTCTGCCAATTCCACCGATTTTCCCACAGAAAGCGAGTTTCAAGGCAGTTCGGGGGGATTGACGGATGTGTTTTTGGCGAAAATTGTCCCTACCGGGGTGCGGGTGTTCCAAGGTTTTGAGAGCTTCGTAGAATTAATCACCGATGCGGGGCGTGACCCCCTGCGCCTGTTTTTTGATGAGGGTTTTTACTTGGCAAATAACCCGGATGTGAGAGCATCAGTGGCGGCGGGGGCGTTCCGCAATGGGTTGGAGCATTTTAATTTGGTGGGACAGTTTGAAAGAAGGCAACCGAGTCCTTTGTTTAATGAGGTTTTGTATTTGCAGGCTAACCCGGATGTGGCGGCGGCGGTGGCGAACCGGACGGTGAGCAGCGGGTTTACTCATTTTGTGCAGTCGGGGTTTTTTGAAGGGCGCGATCGGCGTACCCAGCTATTCGACGAAACCTATTACTTTGACGCTAACCCGGACATCGCCGCTGCCGTCAGAGGTGGCGCCGTGAAAAGCGGTTATGAACATTTTATCCGCTTCGGTCAAAGCGAGGGCCGCACCCCTAACCCCCTATTTGACCAGAGATTTTATAATCTCGCTAACCCCAGCGTCGCCGCTGATATCGCCGCTGGCAGGTTCCGCAGTGCTTTTGACCACTTCACCACTTTTGGGGAACGGGAGGGACGATCGCCCTCCGCCGCCTACAACCAGAGTTTCTACCTGGCTCGCAACCCTGACGTAGTGGCAGCCATAGCCGCCGGACAGTACAGAAGTGGTTATGAACACTTTTTGCGCGTCGGACAAGCCGAAGGACGCACCGGTAGCGCCTTCTTTGATGAGAAATTCTACCTCGCCAACAACCCAGACATCGCCGCCGCCGTGGCGGCTGGTGCCTACAGGAGCGGCTTTGAACACTTTATGCGCTTCGGTCAAACCGAAGGCCGCGCCCCGAGCGGATTTTACAACGAAACTTATTATCTCACCAACAACCCAGACATCGCCGCTGCCGTCCGCAATGGCACATTCCGCAGCGGGTTTGAGCATTTCGCCGCCCTCGGTTTCGCCGAAGGTCGTCTGGGCATCTCCCGCAACTAGCTAGTAAAGGAGACGGGGGGACGGGGGGACCCGGAGACAGGGCGACGGGGGGACCCGGAGACGGGGGGACCCGGAGACGGGGGGACCAAGGACAAATGACAAAGGACAAATGACTTTTGACGAATGACCAATGCCCGAGTAAACTATGATTGTGGGCAGGTAACTGCTCATGGTTAAAATCAGTTAAGTTACCCTGAGCTATATCAAAAGAGGTTATCAGCCGTGTCAGTGGAGACAGTTGAAAAAAGCTCAACAGTCCGTAAGCTCGCACCGCGTTATCGCGTCTTGCTCCATAACGATGAGTTCAACTCGATGGAGTATGTGGTGCAAACTCTAATGCAGACAGTGCCGAGTCTGACTCAGCCTCAAGCTGTCAGTATTATGATGGAAGCCCACACCAACGGTATCGCCTTGGTGATTACTTGTGCGTTGGAGCATGCGGAGTTTTATAGCGAAACCTTGAAAAACTTCGGGCTTACTAGCACCATAGAACCCGACGAATAGGGGCCTGATGTGAACGTTAATATTACCAGCCTCGGTGAAACTTCAGCCCCCCGCAGGCTGGCCATTTTTGTCATCCTTTTGCTGCTACTGTGGGCACCGGCAGCCATTCCCGCTTATATTTTCATCAGCGACCAAAATTTGGTTTCCCTGCTGACGATGCCCGTGCTATACTTAGAGTTTATCTTTCTCGTCAAGTTTTGGGCGCAAAAGGTTTACGGCGAGCCGCAGATCCTCCGCAACTACGGCTTGGAATTTACCCGACAAAATGCCCGTTACCTCATCACCGGACTGGGAATGGGGTTGTTGAGTTTGACTACCTTGCTGCTATTTGAAGGTGGACTCGGTTGGCTGGGTTGGCAGATACCTCCGGCGGGGTTCTTCAAGGTGATGGGGGAGGGGTTTTTGGTCGGTTTGGGGGTGGGATTTGCCGAAGAGCTGCTGTTTCGGGGGTGGCTGTTAGATGAGTTGCAGCGAGACTACAGTCCTAAAGTGGCGATGTGGGCCGATGCGACGATTTTTGCCATCCTGCACTATATCAAACCTCTGGAGGCGATGCTGGAACAGTTACCGGCTTTTCCCGGTTTGGCAATCTTGGGGGTGACGCTGGTATGGGGGAAGCGTTACTCCGGCGGACGCCTGGGTTTGCCGATCGGCTTTCACGGCGGTTTGGTATGGGGATATTACATCGTCAGTAATGGTCATTTAATCTCCTATTCCCCTGATATTTCTGATTGGCTCACGGGTATTCACGGCAACCCGATCGCCGGATTAACCGGAATTATCTGGCTGAGCTGCATCGCCTTATTCCTCCGGCAAAAATCTCTCAAAAATTGACAAAACACAAATGACAAGAGTGCCAGCAATTCCATTCATCCCCACTGCTTCCATCGCCAAAAAAGCGGTGATGGCAATTACAGCTTTGCTAGTTATCGGCTTTTTACTGGTGCATTTCTTAGGCAACCTATTCCTGTTTGTCGGGCCACAAGCCTATAACGCCTATGCGCATAAACTGACTTCCAGCCCCCTCATTTACCCCGCTGAAGCATTTTTGCTCCTGATTTTTGGCTACCACATCATCACCGGTATCCAAGTCTGGCATGACAACATCAGAGCGAAAAAGCACAAATATGCTGTGCAAAAGCGATTGGGTAAGGGCACTTTTATGTCCAAAACCATGATCATCAGTGGCCTGATTATTTTGGCATTTCTGATTTTCCACTTAGCCACATTCAAGTACGGCTCATATATCCCATCCGCTGAAAATCCCGAAATTCGCGATATTTATTCCCTGGTAGTGCAAAAATTTACCATTTGGTGGTATGTGCTGTTTTATGTAACTGCTGTATGCTGCATGGGAATGCACTTAGCACATGGATTTCAAAGTGCTTTCCGCACCCTCGGATTGAGCAATGAGGGGACTTTAGCAGTGATGCAGTGGATTTCCTACGGGGTGGCGGTGTTTTTCGCCGTAGGTTACAGCGTGTTTCCCGTGTATTTTTTCTTATTTGGTTCTTAGTCATTTCTCACTTGTCATTTGCTACGGGCACGGCGTCATTAATTTATCTCGTTTTACCCAAGTATCTATGATGCCGTGCCCCTACGCTCAAAGGACAAATGACCAAGGACAAATGACCAAGGACAAATGACCAATGACCAAGGACAAACGACCATGAAACTAGATGCAAAAATTCCGATTGGACCCATAGAGCAAAAATGGGATAAAGCCAAGTTTGACAACAAACTGGTTAACCCATCTAATAAGCAGAAATTTGAAATTATTGTGGTGGGGACTGGGTTGGCGGGAGCTTCGGCGGCGGCTTCTTTAGCAGAGTTGGGCTACAATGTCAAGTCATTTTGTATCCAAGATAGTCCCCGACGGGCTCACAGTATCGCTGCTCAAGGTGGTATCAATGCGGCCAAAAATTACCAAAATGATGGTGATAGTGTCTTCCGCCTATTTTACGACACGGTGAAGGGGGGAGATTTTCGCTCTCGCGAAGCGAATGTTTACCGCTTGGCGCAGGTGAGCGCGAATATTATTGACCACTGTGTGGCTCTGGGTGTCCCTTTTGCGCGGGAATATGGGGGACTGCTGGATAACCGCTCTTTTGGCGGGGCGCAGGTGTCTCGCACTTTCTATGCGAAAGGGCAAACAGGACAGCAGTTGCTTTTGGGTGCTTATAGTGCTTTATCTCGTCAAATTGCGGCGGGGATGGTGAAGATGTTCCCACGCCATGAAATGTTAGATTTGGTGGTGGAAAATGGGGTGGCGCGGGGGATTGTCACGCGCAATTTGTTGACGGGGGAAATTACCTCCCACTCGGCGCATGCGGTGTTGCTCTGCACTGGCGGTTATTCTAATGCGTTTTTCTTATCTACTAATGGTCGGGGTTCTAATGCCACGGCTATCTGGCGCGCTTATAAACAGGGTGCTTGTTTTGCTAATCCCTGTTTTACGCAAATTCACCCTACTTGTATTCCCCAGTCGGGCGAGTCTCAGTCTAAGCTGACGCTGATGAGTGAGTCTCTGCGGAATGATGGGCGGATCTGGGTGCCGAAAAATCCGGGGGATAAGCGACCCGCGAGGGATATTCCTGAGTCGGAACGGGATTATTATTTGGAGCGGATTTATCCGACTTTTGGCAATTTGGTGCCTCGGGATGTGGCTTCGCGAAATGCTAAGACAATTTGCGATGCGGGTTATGGTGTGGGCACGGGTAATGCTGTTTATCTGGATTTTGCTGATGCTACAAAGCGGTTTGGGGCGGATGAAATTGCCTCTCGCTACGGTAACTTATTTGATATCTACCAGCGCATTATGGGGGAAAATCCCTATGAAGTGCCGATGAAAATCTATCCGGCGCCTCACTACACGATGGGGGGTCTGTGGGTGGATTATAATCTGATGAGTACGATTCCTGGTTTATTTGTGTTGGGAGAGGCGAATTTCTCTGACCACGGGGCGAACCGTTTGGGAGCTAGTGCTTTGATGCAGGGTTTGGCTGATGGCTTTTTCATCATTCCTTACACTATTAGCAGTTATCTGGCGGGGTTGCTGAATGCGGAGGTGAAAAGCGATACTCCTGGTTTCCGGGATGCGGAACTGCAGGCAAAAGAGCGCATCGAGAAGCTGGTGAGCCGCAATGGGAGCCGATCGGTTGATGATTTTCACCGCGCTTTGGGCCGCATTCTCTGGGATGCTTGCGGGATGTCTCGCCGTGGGGAGGGTTTGAAACAGGCGCAAAAGTCTATTACTGAGCTACGCCAGGAGTTTTGGGAGGATGTGAATATTCCTGGTTCTGGGGATGATTTAAACCAAACTCTGGAACGTGCGGGGCGAGTGGCGGATTATTTTGAGTTGGGGGAACTGATGTGTTTGGATGCTTTACATCGGGAGGAGTCTTGCGGTTGTCATTTCCGGGAGGAATCTCAAACGGAAACTAATGAGGCAAAGCGGGATGATGATAATTTTGCTTTTGTGGCGGCTTGGGGGTACGCCGGTGAGGGGAAACCGCCGGAGTTACACCGGGAAAAGCTGGAGTTTGAGTATGTGAAGCTGGCAACGCGCAGTTATAAGTAGGTGGTGAGGGTATGAGGCGGGATGAGGCGATCGCGATTTTAATCGCTCACCAAGAAAATCTCCAACAATTTGGCGTTAGCTCCTTAGAAATTTTTGGTTCTGTGGCGCGAAACGAAGCTAAACCGGATAGTGATGTGGACTTATTGGTAGAATTTGCCAAACCAGTAGGGCTGTTTACTTTCATGCGGTTGCAGCGATACCTGGAAAATATTTTAGGTTGTCCTGTGGATTTAGGAACTCCCGACTCTCTGAAACCTTATTTGCGAGAAGCTGTCCTCAAGGAGGCTATTCGTGCCATCTAGAAACTATATTTGTTTGGCTCGGTAATATGGTGGTTAGGGCACGGCGCGATTATGATAGTTCGTCAAACCGATATCTTAATGATGCCGTGCCCCTACAGATGCTATCTTAGCATTTATCAATTAGATGAGGGATAAGTTAACTGCTGTGGTAATTGTCCAAGCATCGATTAATAATAGAAGCAGAGTAAATCCTAAGAGGATAAAATACATCCAAGGCTGGGCGAGGGGTCGCACGTCTTTGGTGTCGATACCGGTTTTGGCTTCGACGATGCGGACTAATTTGGCAAACCCAGCGACGCGCATGGGGAGTAAATAACCTTGTCCGGTTTTAGTGAGGAAATAATACACCAGTCCCCCTTGTCCGGTGGTGCGGGGTTTGAGGGCGGTAATATCTTGCCAGGGCAAAAACCAACCTCGGCGAAATATTTTGGGCACCCATTGGGCGTAAGTGACGTTAATGCCTTTATCGTCTAATATGACTCGTTCGGTGAGGATGGCATAAAGGGCGATCGCGCCGAAACCTAAACCTATCCAAAGTAGGTTTGGGGGGACTGGGGTCTTGGTGACTGCGGCTAAAAAGGGCAGGGGGACGGTGAGGGCGATATACAGGCTCAGGAGGGTGATTCTGATTAAGGGGGAAAGGCGGAAAATGTTGATTTCCGGGGATATTGGTTGATTTTCTAATTCGGCTGTCACGGTAGTTGATTTTGAGGTTTGATTTTATTGTTTATTATAGTAATCAATCGTAGGGTGGGCAAAAGCCCAGATGATGATTTGGCTAGTCACCGTGTAACATTTTTCTAACTTTTTCTGTGGTCTCTCTGCTAAAGGTGAATTCACCACAGCGGGAGCAAACCTGGGCGGGGATTCCTTCTACTAGATAAATTTTACCCTGAATTTGAAAAATTTCATTGACCAATTCGGGGTGGGATTGATTTGAACCACAAACATGACATGGGAACATGATTATTTATCTCTTTTCTGAATAATTTATCTCATTAGCATAGTAATCAATCATAGGGTGGGCAAAAGCCCAGATGATGATTTGGGTTGACAATGGCTCTGACGGTGGGCTTTTGCCCACCCTACAATCTCTCTCCTGTGGTTAAGGTAAATAGTGGTTAAGGTAAATATTTTTGGACAACGAGCCAGCCGGTCCAGGAAACCCAAGCGAAGGCAAAAAAGAGAATGGCGTTGGTGGTGAGGTGGAGGGGTTTGGCCCAGGGTCGGCTGGGGTGAATTTGGCTGGCACTGGCGGCGCTGATGGTGGTGAGGATGACTACTGTGATGCCTGCTATGAGGTGGGGGGAATGTCCGAGACTGCCAAAATGACCGAGGGTGCCGATGATGCCAATGGTTAAGAGGAGGAATACGAGGGTGACAAGGCAGATGCCTAGGATGTAATGCAGTGGCGGGAGCCATTTGGGTTGGGGGCGTCTGGCGGTTCTGGTGGTGTAGCGCCAAATGCCGGTTATGGCCAACAAAAAATAGCTGCCTAGGGATAAACCCATTGCCCAGGCAGCTATTTTCCATAACCATAGAAAAGAAGGCAAATCCAAAGTATTTTTTATTGAACACCTCAACTGAGGTATTTTAGCATACCGTTGTTGGTAGCGAGTACCTCATGTGTGGAGGTGGCACCGACCCACCGGAAACTGATAAAACAGTATATTATTCCGCCGCGCTTAATGCGAGGGCTTTTAAGGATGGGGTGGGGATGGGGTTTTTATGAGTGGTTCCCCTGGTGTTGGGCTCATATGGGTCTTCTATCTTTTTGGTGTCTTGCCTCTGTTGGGCTTCGTTGCGTTGTTCTTCCATGCGCAGGCGATCGCACAGGATGGTATCTGATAAAATTGCTGATGCCATCATGCCGCTGTGAATTTCCAGTAGGGCTTCTGGCAGGGCTTCAAAAATCAGGTGTTGTCCGGGGAATACCACGCGCTCAAAATACCAGTTTGGTATATTGGTGATCCGGGCAATCTGAATCTTGCTGGTGGCGTTGACGTAGCAGCAGACGATGCGATCGTGCAGGTAAGACGGTACGGGATCGATGATTTGAGCCATAATTACAGAGGAGCTTTGCACCAGAATTTTTTATCTTCTGATAGTGATAACACTATTCGATCCCGACTTGTTGTAAACTCGAATACCAACTGACTGTTTTTTGCCAAAAATCTTCCTCTTTTTCTCTATGGTACTCAATACCTGTAGTAATAGTAATATTAATTAATGCTTATCATCAGTATTTCTTATGCTTATCTGTCTCTCTTGGTTGGACTGGGCATCATCTCACTGCTCTTAGGCGGGAGGGCTGAAGCCCTACTACAAACCTGGATCGGGGTGTTATTGTTAAGTTATATGAAAAACTCTCTCATAAATCCAGAATCCCAGCTATGGAAAATCGCATCCTCTACGTCCGCCTCCCGTGCAACCCCATCTTTCCCATCGGGGTGGTGTATCTAGCGGACTATGTACATAAGCTGTTTCCAGAGGTGGAGCAGCGGATATTTGATTTGGGGACGGTGCCTCCGTTGGACTTCAACAGCGCTTTGGATGCTTGTGTGGATGAGTTCCAACCGACGCTACTGGTGTTTTCCTGGCGGGATATCCAAATTTATGCGCCGGTGGGGGGGCGCGGTGGCAACCCTCTACAGCATGCTTTTGAGTTCTACTATGCGAAAAATCCGCTGATTAAGTTGCGGGGGGCTCTGGGGGGTTTGCGGGTGACGACTTCTTACTATACGGAGCTGTGGCGCAACCAGGAGTTAATTAAGCGGGGTCTGCAACGGGCCCGCCAGTACCGTCCCGAAGCGCTAGCGGTGGTTGGTGGGGGTGCGGTGAGCGTGTTTTATGAGCAGTTGGGCAGTAGTTTACCGAAAGGGACGATCGTCTCGGTGGGTGAGGGAGAGTCGCTGCTGGAAAAACTGCTGCGGGGGCAAGATGTGATGGACGATCGCTGTTATATCGTGGGGGAAACGACGCCACGCGATCGGCTCATCCACGAACAACCGGCCCCGATTGAAAAAAGCGCCTGTAACTACGACTACATCGAAACCATTTGGCCCGCTTTTGCCTACTATTTCCAAGAACAAGATTTCTATATCGGCGTCCAAACTAAGCGCGGTTGCCCCCATAACTGCTGCTACTGCATTTACACCGTTATTGAGGGTAAGCAAGTCCGCATTAACCCGGCGGATGAAGTGGTGAAGGAAATGCAGCAGTTGTACGATCGGGGTATCCGCAACTTCTGGTTTACCGATGCCCAATTCATCCCGGCTCGCCGTTTTATCGATGACGCGATCGAGCTATTGCAAAAAATCCTCGCCGCCGGGATGACCGATATTCACTGGGCCGCCTACATCCGCGCCGACAACTTAAACCCGGAACTATGCGACCTGATGGTAAAAACCGGGATGAACTACTTTGAAATCGGCATCACCAGCGGTTCCCAGGAACTGGTGCGCAAAATGCGGATGGGTTACAACCTGCGCACTGTTTTGCAAAACTGCCGCGACTTAAAAGCTGCCGGTTTTAACGATTTAGTTTCCGTCAATTACTCCTTTAACGTCATTGATGAAACCTACGACACCATCCGCCAAACCATCGCCTACCATCGGGAACTAGAGCGCATCTTTGGCGCTGATAAAGTCGAGCCCGCTATTTTCTTTATCGGCTTGCAACCCCACACCCACTTAGAAGAATACGCCTTCAAAAACGACATCATCAAACCGGGATATAACCCCATGAGCTTAATGCCTTGGACAGCCCGCAAGCTGTTGTGGAATCCCGAACCTCTCGGCTCCTTCTTTGGGGAAGTGTGCTTGCAAGCATGGCGGCGCAATCCTAACGATTTTGGCCGCGAAGTGATGCAGATTTTAGAAGAGCGGCTCGGTTGTGCTGATTTGGAATCAGCATTATCCGCCCCAGTGGAAGTGAAATCACCACAAAAACAATTAGTTGGGGTGTAGTTGGGAAGATGAGAAATCGGGTTTATTGCCTACTATAAACCCGGTTTCTATCACACAAAGGACAAAGGACAAAGGACTAGGGACAAAAATATGCTAACAAATTATATCGCTTCCGCGATGAAAAAGGCAAAATATGAATTGCTAGAAGACGGGAGCTTTTATGGTGAAATCACCGAATGTCCTGGAGTCTGGGGCAACGCTGCCACTTTGGAATTATGCCGAGAAGATTTGCAAGATGCTTTGGAAGGATGGATAATTTTAGGTTTGCGCTTGGGGCATCGGTTTCCGGTTATTGATGGGAATGTAATTAGAAAGATAACAAAATTCGGGGGCAGAAACCGGCTTTCTTAACTAAATATTGGTAATTCACGAGATATTTTGCTCAGAAACCCGGTTTCTAGGATGCGCGATTTCTCTGGATGGGCACGGCGTCATTAAGATTTATCGTTAACCCGAAATCTTATTGATGCCGTGCCCCTACCACGCCAAGGGTTTTCGGTTTCTCTGGAGTGATTAATCTTGATAATTTCCAACAACCGTTGCGTGAGAAACCCGGTTTCTTTGTCGGTGATTCACTGCAGGGCAACTCTGCCCAAACGTTTGAGAATCTGCAATACATCATACAGTTGGTTGCGCCGGGGTAGGAGCGAAAATACACTGGACAATTCATACTGGGGAAATTCCTGAGTTTGCAATTTGGCAAAAATAAAATTGCCGCCATTAGTCACCATGCCAAAAACCGGACGATCGGGTTGGTGATTAGCCAGCATATAAGCTAAAGTTTGCGGCAAAGCCAATTCTAAAGAAAAGCTGGTTTCTTTGGATTCTATGACCACTACCCAAAGGGTTTCTAAGAGAACCAGAGCATCAATCCTCCCGCGATAAATCACATCATCGCTTTCCACCATAATTTGCACGGTTGTTTCGGTTTTAAAGCGAAATGGATGCTCAAAAAATCCCGCTAAGTCTAGGAGGGGAGACAACACGATTAATTTAATTGTTTCTTCTCCCAATTGACCGTCAGCAAGTTGGTAAAAGTATTTTTGCTGAATGGCATCGAGGGTTTGTCGTTCTTTCTCTGTCGGTTCCCCATCTGGGGTTAACCATTCGGTAAAAAATTGGTCATCGCTGCTGCGCTGGAGGTTGAATTGGGCTTGCATAACCGATTTGCGAACAAGGTGGCAGTTATAGAAGGGATGGTGTTAACCTGATGAATGTCCCTATCCCACATAATTTTATGATGACCAGAGCAAAAAACACACACGGCTGGTATGGACTGCTAGCCCTGGCGTTGGTTATACCTAATTTCTCGCCATTTCTCGTGGCTGCTCCCGCCAGAGGTGCTGATAGTAGTCAAACGGTTTGCCCCGTGGATATGGCTACGGAGGAAGATATCAAGGTGAAGCGATCGATCCTTTACGCTGCATTGGGAGAGCAACAGCGATCGGCTGAAATAGCACAAGCGATCGAGAACCCAGAGCGACAAATGGAAGCAGCAGCCTTAGCATTTGCTTACGCGGGGCAGTATGAGCAGGCATTTCGCCAACCTTTTGACGAGGATATCTTATTAAGACCGGAAAACGTCTTTGAGAAAATCGCTCGGCAGGCAGCAAATGCCAAAAAATTTGATGAATTGCTACAGGGGGCAAAGGCGGCGCAAGTTTCTGACCGAGTGTGGGAAACGATCGCCTGGATTTATATCCAACAGGAGGCATACGATGGCGCATTGGGACTGATAGAAAATATTCAAAGTCCCCGCTTGCAAGGTGAGCTATTGCTGAAATTAGCAGAAAATTATGGTAAAAAAGGACAAGATAAAAAATTTCTCGATATTTTGGAGAAAATCAATCAATTAGCAGTCAGCTACGGCGAAGATTATTACCGAATTTATACCCAAGCACGAGTAGCAAAGCTGTACGCTGAAGCTGGGGAAACCAAATTGGCTGTGGAGGCGATATCTGCTACACCCGTAGAAACTATGGTAACGGGTTCGAGACAAGGCGAAGCTCGGCTGATGCTGGCGGATGCTTACGCCGAAGCGGGGGAAAGGGAAAAAGCCATCGCATTGGTGGCAGAAGTAGAGCAAGAATCTGCTAGTTTGAGCGATAATTTTGATAAGGCGCGAGCTTGGTTGGGAATTGCGGTGAATTATGCGAAGTTGGGCGAGTACGATCGCGCCTTCGCTCTGATTAAAGCAATGGAAAAAGAATCAGCCAGCGGCTGGGTCGTTCCCTTTCTCACCGCGAAAAATAAAGCTTTGATGGAAATTGCCATCGCCTATGCGGCGGCGGGACGTGGCGAAGAAGCTATTAACCTCGCTCGTACCATCGAACCCCTGACGGATGCCCAAAAAGTGGATTTAAACACCCGCCAACCCCTAGCTTACGATTTCGACGAGAATAGCGATCGGGATAATGCCATGCTCGGAATTAGCCTTGCCTTCGCCAACAGGGGGATGCTCACCGAAGCATTGCAACTGGTAGAAAATCTAGAGGGAGAAGCCAAGAAACCAGAGATTTTGGTAGAAATTGCCCGGTTTTATCTGAAAACTGACCAACAGAAACAAGCCTTAGCCGTAGCCGAGGCAATTGCTGCTAAACCACTGTTTCCGCCAGTAATGCTGGGGGTGCTGGGGGTAGAGTACGCAGAAGCAGGAATGCTGGAAACTGGCCTAAAATTGGCGAACAGTATTCAGATTAACAATTTTCTAGAAATCGAAGTCAAAACCGGAGCCTTGGAAAGAATCGCCGCTCGGTTGGCAGCCGCCGGTAAATATAAAGAAGCCAGGGAGGTGGCCAACAGTTTTGAGAAATGCACTGACAAAACCAAACTGCTCTTAGTCATCGCTACTGAATACGCCGCTGCAGGCAAGCAAAAGGAGGCTAATCAGTTATTAGCATCTTTGCCAGAATTGCGCTCAGTTAATGAATTTGCCGACATCATCCAGCAGCTCACAGTAGAAGCGGAAAAACAGCGCGAAGCCGGGGAATTTGATGCCTCAGTATCGGCTTTAGAGAAAAGATTGGCTTTAGTGGAGGCAATGGGAGACCGACAGCAGCAGGGATTTACCCTGCGCAGTCTGGCCTTAACCTATGATGAAAAGGGAGATTTAAATAACGCGCTGGATTTCCACCGAAAGACTTTGGCGCTTTATCAGCAGATTGGGGATAAAGGTTGGGAATCAGACACCCTCCTACATTTGGCCAACCTGGAAGTGCGCCGGGAAGAGTTTACCAGCGCGATCGACCACTACCAGCAAAGTCTCGCCATTTACGAAGCCTTTAACTACCTCATCGGTCAGGCTACGGTCTGGATGTATATCGGTAACGCCTACACGGGAATGAAAAACACCCCAGCCGCAATTGCTGCTTATGAAAAGAGCTTAGCTATCTTAGCACAAGCCAACGTCGCCGACAATCGAGAACTGATTGATATCTTAAAACAAAAAGTTTCCGGTTATCTGGGATTGGTACTGATTAACTCTGGGGACTTTGCCAAAGCTCGCTTGGTACTGACTGAGGCAATTCAACACCGGGAATCTCGCTTCGTCAGCTACAAGGGGAATGATGCGGCTCGGCTCCAGGAAACGGAATCAAATATCAACACCTATCAGTTAAATCCCTACACCCTCCTGCAATATGTTCTGCTAGAACAAAAGGAAATAGAATCAGCCCTAGAAATAGCCGATCGGAGTCGGGGGCGGGCGTTTGTGGAATTATTGGCTGAGCGCATCACCAGCGAGGAAGAAAAATCTAATCCCAATATCCAGCGCGCCCTCACCGCTCCTTTAAATATCTCCCAAATTCGCCAACTCGCCGCCGAGCAAAATTCTACCCTCGTGGTTTATACCTTTGACCAACAAATCAGCAACACTTTATTAATTTGGGTAGTGCAGCCCGATGGTAAAGTTGCATTTCGGGAGAGCGATTTTGGGCCAGATATTTCCCTAGCAGATGTGGTGGAGCGGACGCGGGTTGCTGCGGCGACAGATACCGCTCGTGGCGGTGGGGAAACGGCGATGCAGGAGATTGTCTCAGAAACCCGGGAAAGCGTTGCCCCCAAAAGCAATCGCCCTCGCCGCCTCAGTCCTACCAGACGCTTGCAGCAGCTCCATTCCTTCCTCATCGACCCGATCGCTGATTTACTCCCCACCAACCCAGAAACTCCCGTCATCTTCATCCCCCAAGGCGAGCTATTTTTAGTCCCCTTCGCCGGGTTACTCGATAGCAATGGCAAATACTTAATTGAAAAACACACAATTTTAACCGCTCCTTCTCTGCAAGTGCTAGCTTTGACCGCAAAAAACCAGAACACTCTATCAGGCAATCCCCTGATTGTGGGGAACCCCACCATGCCTTATGAACCGGGAACCACTAACACAAGCACAACCACAACTCGCGATAAACTCTCCCCCCTCCCAGCCGCCGAAGCTGAAGCCAAAGAAATCGCTTCTTTATTAGGAACCGAAGCCATTATCGGCGACGCTGCCACCGAAGCCAATATCACCAAAAAATTGCCCGAAGCTGGGATAATTCACCTGGCAACTCACGGGTTATTAGATGATATTGAAGGCTTAGGCGTCCCCGGAGCGATCGCCCTCACTCCCGCAGACAATAGTGATGGGTTTCTCACTTCCTTAGACATCCTCTCCCTCGACCTCAAAGCCTCCCTGGTTGTCCTCAGCGCCTGCGATACCGGTCGCGGTCGCATCACCGGCGATGGTGTCCTCGGTTTATCGCGCTCTTTTATGACTGCAGGTATCCCCAACATCCTAGTTTCTTTGTGGCAAGTCCCCGACGCCCCCACCGGCGAAATGATGACCGAATTTTATCGCCAGTTAGAACAAACCGGCGATAAATCCCACTCTTTGCGTCAGGCGATGCTCGCCACCATGAAAAAATATCCCGAACCGCAAAACTGGGCAGCATTTGTGATGATGGGTGCCCCGAAATAGCCGTGGTGGTCATTGGTCATTTGTCCCTTGTCCGCAAGTCCGCTTGTAATCAAAAGACAAATGACCAATGACCAATAACCAATGACCGATTTACAAATATACCGCATCTAAAGATACTTTAGTCCTTTCGGCAATTTTGATGGCTAGCTGTTTAAAGTCTTGATACGCTGATTGCACTGCTTTCAGATGCGCGCCGATCGCCCCATCCGCAGGTTTAAGCTGAAATAGGGGTTTCCGAGCTTCTTGGGCAAGAGGCATCAAACTTTGATAATGTTTCAGTAGTGCCAGACAGTTGGCATCTTCCTTAATTAAAATCTCGCCATTTGCCGGTTGATTTAATACTGTTTCCCGATAAACACCGGGGATACGTTCCATCCATCGATGATAGGCTTTTACCGGACGGTCTAGACGGATAGAATGCTGCATCACCACATAGCCTATAGGCTCGATTCCGCCAGCAGGCAGTATCAAATCAGGGGCAGGATTTTTCTGCAATCTTTCCTGCCACTCTTCTCGCCAGCGGCGGACTGTAGGGCCGAGATTTTTCAATCCTTGCAAAGAAAATAAATCTGGAGATAGGGGCACCACCACATAATCCGCAGCAATTAAAGCAGCGCGGTTAATTGCCCCCAAGTTGGGGCCAAGGTCAGTTAAAATGATATCGGCATTGTGAGATATTGCCGTGGCTTGCAGCAGTCGCCAGAAAGCAGAAATTACCCGAAAAGAACGCTCTTTGCGATCCATACAACCAGGCCATTGGGCGGAGAGGTCATCTTCAAATCCAGATAGGGATAAATCTCCCACTAATAAAGCTAATTCTTCTTCAATAATTGGCTCTAATTGGGGAATAGCAATATCGCCAATGCCTCTAACTAAAGGCTGAACGCAACGAAACACCGTGAGCGGTTGGTTTTTGTCTTCCCAAATTTCTTCTAACCGGTCTTCATCCAGAAAGGCGGCGGTGAGATTAGCTTGGGGGTCTAAATCAGCGGCGACTACTCGCAGTCCCAAATTCTGATACATCCAGGCGAGGTGATAGACCAAGGAGGTTTTACCAACGCCACCTTTGTTATTAAAAAATGCAATAATGGGAACGGTCATGGGCGCCTCTTTATAATTGCTACTATATAGGTATCTTCAATTTGGAATTCTGGGGGTGGGTTGCCATTTTTTTCCAGTTCTTTGCGTGCCAAGGCAATCCCCATACCAAATTTTTGCACATAGCCAAGATTTTTCATCACTTCGGCTAAGTTGGGATTCCGGTAGTCAGTGACTCCAGGCTGACCAAAGTTATCGCGATTCACTTGGCCAAAGGGACCGCCGGGGTTGTGGATTTCTATGCGATCGTTGAACCAATAAAACCGCACCGGTGCATTTGTACCCTCATAAGTGCGATGTAAAACTGCATTTCTGGTTAACTGTTGCAGCGCCACCAATGGGTAATCTGGTTGTTTGATTTCCACCGGTTGAGTGGTCATATCAGAAGCAACTGAGATTTGAGTTGATAAAGTTTCATCCAACCGCCGCAACACCTGCAAAAGCGGTCCAGATATTTCTTTTTGGTCTTTAATGGGGTCGGTAATTTCCTTGCCATCATACCGGACAAACTGAATGTAAGCGCCCGGGATAAACTGCCTGGAATCTTTGCCAACCACCAAAATCCCCAGATTAGTTGGGTTAATTGATGGTTTCAGGCTGACGAACCTCACCGATGCGAGTTGCTCGGCTACATTCCTTTGATTTTCTGCTAAAATTTCCAGAGGTATGCAGGCGGGTAAATATTCCGCTTGGAATAACTTTACATCCAGGTCATCGATGGTAGCTGAAGGTAAAGTTTGGATATCAAAAGGTAAATCTCGCGAGCGGCGCTTTTCTGAGAGTCTTTTTTCTTCTTCTGCTATCGCCGTCGCTCTTCGAGGTCCTATCCTGACCCAAACCCTGCCATTATATCGCACCGGCGGTGCATCGGATGGTTCAACGATAACTACTGCTAACTCACAGCCTCCAATGGTGTGCTTTTGCACTTTCATCACAGGGAAGGGGAGGATATTGCCATTGGCTCGCATCTCTGAGAGGGTGAGCAATAGTCGATCGTCTATGGAAAGATTGGCACAGGTGCCATCATCATTTACTCCAATAAATAGAATACCGGGCTATTTGCGCTTTTGCCAAGTCATTGGCAAAAGCGCAAATAGTTTCTTGTAATGCCTTTTTATCGGATATACTCGCTTTCCGCTCTACTCTATCTGATTCTAGGTCTTTGAGGAGGATTTCTAATTGCTCATTTGTCATAAATATCAGCCACCCAATAATTTTCCAAAATCCAGAGCAACTGCCCTCAAGAGAAATCAAGCTAGAAAAACCAAAAATTAGCTTATATATATGGCGGCACATTTTCCCACAATAGCAGCATAGCAAAAATAGGAAAAGCTGTCAAGGGGGCAAGCAAAGTTTTTGCAGTTAAAATTAAGGATAACTGGTGGAAAATTTCCCAGTTTATCTGGAATGGGAAAAAATCTTGCTTTCAGATAAACCGGAAATTGGATATCTAGAAGTGAAAAACAGTCAAAACAGCCAAAAATCCAATTTTTATCCTATTGAGGAGACTGATTATGGATCAAACTTTCCAAGGAATTCCCAACTTGCCGGACCTCACCCATGCTAACGAGCTGGTGCAATTCGGCTCCCAAATTATCAGCCTAGGGTGGCAATTGGCCATGTTCTTTGCAGTTTTCGGAGTGATGATGGTCTTGGTTGCCTGGGCAAATCGCCGATCGTCTGAGGGGGTAGCGCCGGTGGTGCAGTTAGGCGTAGATGGGTACTTTCAGGTACTGCAAAAGGTGCCCCATATACTACTGGTATTAGTTTTACTCATCGGCGGATTTTTCTGGTGTTCCACCCTGGCAAATCGATACCATCATTGGGAACAGCAGAAAGTGGCGCAGCTAGCTAGTACCGTCTCTGGGGACAGGCTAGAGCAACCAGCACCCCGAATTCGCTATGTGGTAGAAGAACCCTACGTTTACTACAACTGGGTGGATGGCAGGCAGGTGCGGGTTGAGGAAACTCGCAAAGTCGATCGGTTTATGACCCTAGGGGGTTCTCAAATTGATGTAAAAATCAATCAAACTCGCGACGCGCAGAACCTGAAAGAGATTTATACCGTGGATTTTGCCGCTGAGTATCAAGTAGAGAACAAGCTCAGGGGTGTGCAGGATTTCTTTTTTGAATTCCGCCCGCCTTATGGCTACACCCTGATGCAAAATTTCAAGGTGGAGCGAGACGGTGTGAGGTTAGAGCAAGTGAACCCCGGAGATTATGGCTTTCCGTTTGTTTTAAAACCGGCGCAGAAAACCACTTTTCGAGTTAGCTTTCAAGCCCAAGGGGCGCCCCGGTGGGTTTATGATGCCGGTGGGGAGTCTATATCTAATTTTCGCCTGACGGCGTTGGCGAATTTTCCCAAAGCTGATTTTGCCAGCGGCATTTTGCCCACGGAGACGAAGGAAGAGCGAGGAGGGTCTCGGTTTACTTGGTTTTTTGAGGATAATGTGTCGGTGCGCAATCCGTTTGGGGTGTTTACGGCTACGGAACCGGTGCGGAATACGGGGGTATTACCACGCTTGCTGCTGTTGGCGCCGGGAGTGTTTTTGTGGTGGATGATGCTGCTATATTTGTCGGTGCCGCTGAGTTTGCGAGATGTGGCGATCGCCGGTGGCATCTTCTTTGCCAGCCTGCTGTGTTTGACCTATACCAGTCGCATCCTGGACGTGAAACTAGCTTGGGGTTTAATTTCGCCCCTGTTTTTAGGCATGATGTGGGGCTTAGGCACTAGCCGGAAACTGCGCATCGCCGCTTTTATGAGTACCCTCGCCGGGGGAGTGCTGCCAGTGTGGGGTTTAATCGTCACTTATAGCGGCCTCACCCTCAGTCTGGCGGGACTCCTTAGCGCTGGGTGGCTATCAGTGGTACAGTGGTACGGAGGCCACAAGGAGGCATCAAACCCATAAATCTCAACCGCTCCATGAGCGGAACCGGACATTCCTCAGCAACCGGGTTTCTGGCTTTGGCGCTTGGTTTAAGACCAGGTAGCTAGCGCTACGCCTGAAGGCGTTCAAAGTGTTAGAAACCCGGTTTCTCGAAATCGGTTTCATCTAGAGCATCTTTCAGTACCGTGCGAGCGGCCAGGTGATTGCGGGTGGAGGTGAGAATTTCCGCTTCTCGTTGCAGACGGCTCAAGGTATCGAGCATTTCTAAAAGGTCTTGCTGTTCTTTGGGGACGCCGTAAAGGTTGCTGGCGACCCAGTAGGATAGTTCTGTGGGTAGGTCGGGGATGTCTTCGGGGAGTTCCAGGTCCCGATCCATTAATTTGGCCGATAGGCGCACCACATCCCGCAAGAGTTGTTCTACGTCGGATGCCAAAGGTCGCAAATCTTCTTGAGGGGTGCTATCTTCGATCCATTCCACTAAGCCCACAAGATAGGGTTTTTCCCGGACGTATTCCAATACTCGAAACCGCTGTTGCCCCAAGGTAAGCATTTTCATCCGATCGTCTGGCAGGCGGTGGTACTGAACGATTTCGGCACAGCAGCCCACTTTCGCTGGTTGGCGCTCTACCGGGTCCCACATCAACACCCCGAACCGGCGATCGCTCTCCAGAATCGTATTCATCATGATTCTGTACCGGAATTCAAAGATGTGCAGGGGCAAAGGTCTGCCTGGAAATAGAACTACTTCCGGTAGCGGGAATAACGGTAGTTCTCTAACTGCGAGCGAGGAAGAAGATGGCATTTTCCCGAATCACTTAACTGCGCTTGTTTACTTACTGTAGCGGATTTTTTCTGGCGATCGCTATCCTCCTACTCTCTCTTATTCAATTTCACATTCCTTAACTGTTATTAGTAATTTAATACCTATAACTTTTGCTCACCCATCACATCAAGCTCTCCCACATCAGGGAGTCCAAATTAGGGGCAGAAACCGGGGGGAGAAACTGGGGGAAACTGGGTTGCTTCACCAAATCTGGGTCACGATGGTGTTGCCTATCCCAGAAACCCGGTTTCTTGTCCAGTGCGGATGCCAGCGAGAAACCTGGTTTCCTTACCGAGATCTCGGTTATGATGCCAAATTCTTCCCAGAAACCCGGTTTCTGTCCGTTCCTCGATTAGAGTTTAACTTCGATATCCACACCAGCGGGTAAGTCCAGCTTCATCAGCGCATCGATAGTTTTAGAAGAAGGTTGGTAAATATCAATAATGCGGCGGTGAGTGCGAGTCTCAAAGTGTTCCCGAGAATCCTTATCGATGTGAGGTGAGCGCAGGACGCAATAGATGCGGCGCTTGGTAGGTAGGGGAATCGGACCGATTGCTGTGGCGTTTGTCCGGTTGGCGGTGTCCACAATTTTTTCGCAGGAAGTATCGAGGATGCGGCGATCGAACGCTTTGAGACGAATCCGAATTTTTTGCTGCTGGATGGTAGCCATTGTTCTGGTCTAATTTTCTAGGTTCAGTTGTTCGCAAATCACAATTAACAAATCTTGCTTGTCATCCCACCCCAAAGGGTTTTCACTGCCAAGACAAGAAATAGATGAGATGGGAGCAGAAAAGCCGATTGACATTTAGTGGCTTTTCTGCATCCCCTGCATCAAATTGTCCTATTTCAGGATTTTAGAGACGACACCGGCACCGATCGTGCGACCGCCTTCACGGATAGCGAAACGCATCCCTTGCTCAATGGCGATCGGGTTAATCAGTTCCACAGTCATCTTGATGCGGTCTCCCGGCATCACCATTTCCGCCGCCGTGCCATCATCAGCAGTAAAGGCTGTGATGCTTCCGGTCACATCCGTAGTCCGCACGTAGAACTGAGGGCGGTAGTTGGGGAAGAATGGCGTGTGGCGCCCTCCTTCTTCCTTTTTCAGCACATACACCTCACCCTCAAACTGGGTATGAGGCGTAATCGAACCGGGTTTGGCAATCACCATACCGCGCTCGATATCAGTCTTTTGGATCCCCCGGAGCAGCAGCCCCACGTTATCCCCAGCGATACCTTCCTCCAGAATCTTTTGGAACATCTCCACCCCAGTCACCGTAGTGCTGCGAGTGTTTTTGATGCCCACCAGTTCCACAGTTTCGCCCACCTTGATTTTGCCCCGTTCGATCCGGCCCGTCGCCACCGTACCCCGACCGGTAATCGAGAACACGTCTTCAACGGCCATCAGGAAAGGCTTATCCACATCGCGCACGGGTTCTGGGATGTAGGCATCCACCTCATCCATCAGTTTCAAAATCTTATCAACCCAGGGGTCTTCACCTTTGTTGATTTTTGGTTTAGCCACCAAAGCTTCCACCGCTTTCAGAGCAGAACCAGTGACGATGGGAATATCATCCCCAGGGAAATCATAAGAGGTGAGCAGTTCCCGCACTTCCAGCTCCACCAATTCCAGCAGTTCGGCATCGTCCACTTGGTCTTCTTTATTCAAGAACACCACCAAGCTGGGGACGCCCACCTGCTTAGCCAGGAGGATGTGTTCCCGAGTCTGAGGCATTGGCCCGTCAGCCGCCGACACCACCAGGATCGCGCCGTCCATTTGTGCGGCGCCAGTGATCATGTTTTTCACATAGTCAGCGTGACCCGGACAGTCCACGTGGGCGTAGTGACGAGTATCGCTTTCATACTCCACGTGAGCGGTGTTGATCGTGATGCCCCGTGCCTTTTCTTCAGGAGCGGCATCAATTTCGTCGTACTTTTTGGCTTTAGCCTTACCTTGGGCGGCCAGTGCCATCGTGATTGCTGCCGTCAGGGTAGTTTTGCCGTGGTCAACGTGACCGATCGTGCCGATGTTGACGTGGGGTTTATTCCGTTCAAACTTTGCGCGTGCCATTAATTACTTGTTCCTTTATCAATTGTCATTGGTCATCTGTCATTGGTCATTGGTAACAAGTCCCTTGTCCCTTGTCCTTTGTCCCCAGTCCCATGTCAAACGACAAAGGACTAATGACAAAGGACTAATGACCAATGACTAATTATCAGGCGTTCCCTTTGCTTTTAGCGATGATGGTTTCCGCCACATTACGAGGCACTTCTTCGTAGTGGCTGAACTCCATCGTAAAGATACCCCGGCCTTGGGTTTTAGACCGGATATCGGTGGCATAGCCAAACATCTCTGCCAAGGGCACCTTGGCCTTGACCTTGGCGAGTCCCTGTTCGCTGCCCATGCCTTCGATTTGGCCTCGGCGGGAATTGAGGTCGCCCATCACATCCCCGAGGAAATTCTCCGGCACTTCCACCTCAACCTTCATCATAGGCTCTAATAGCACAGGTGAGGCTTTCATCACCCCTTCCTTAATCGCCATTGAGCCTGCAATCTTGAAGGCCATTTCCGAGGAGTCCACCTCGTGGTAGGAACCATCTACCATTGTGGCTTTGACATCAATCAGAGGATAACCCGCTAAGATGCCAGATTCGCAGGCTTCTTTCATCCCCTGTTCTGCTGGCGAGATGTACTCTTTGGGCACAATCCCACCCACAATCTTGGAGACGAACTCAAAGCCGGTGCCCGGTTCTCCTGGTTCCAATTCGATGACCACGTGGCCATACTGACCCTTACCACCGCTCTGGCGGATGAATTTGCCTTCGGCGCGGACTGCTTTGCGGATGGTCTCGCGGTAGGCCACCTGGGGCGCGCCCACGTTGGCTTCTACTTTGTACTCTCGCAGCATCCGGTCCACCAGAATTTCCAGGTGCAGCTCTCCCATCCCGGCAATCACGGTTTGATTGGTTTCTGGGTCGATGCTGACGCGGAAGGTGGGGTCTTCTTGCGAGAGAGCTTGCAGCGCCTTGGACAGCTTGTCCATGTCCTGCTTGGTTTTGGGTTCTACCGCCACCGAGATTACCGGCTCGGGGATGTACAGGGACTCCAGAATCACTGGGCTGCTATCATCGCAGATGGTATCGCCCGTGAAGGTGTCTTTCAGCCCCAGAGCGGCGCCCAAGTCTCCGGCTCGCAGCTCATCCACTTCAATCCGATCGTCTGCTTTGAGAACGATCAGGCGCGAGATGCGCTCTTTCTTGTTTTTGGTGGAGTTCAGGACGTAGCTGCCCTTCTGCAGGACACCGGAGTAAACCCGCACGAAGGTCAAGCGTCCGTATGGGTCCGCCATGATTTTGAAGGCCAGAGCCGCCAAAGGCTGCGAGTCGTCTGCATTACGCACTGTGGCGTCCCCATTGGGTAGTACCCCCTGAATTGCGGGCACTTCTGTGGGCGCTGGCAGGTAATCCACCACCGCATCTAATAATAGCTGGACACCTTTATTTTTGAAGGCCGAACCACATAACAAGGGGACGATCGTGCCAGCGATCGTGCCATGACGCAACCCCTTGACGATTTCCGCTTCGGTTAATTCCTCTCCTTCGAGGTATTTTTCCGTCAGGGCATCATCGGTTTCCGCCACTGCCTCCACCAGCTTGAGGCGATACTCTTCAGCCAAGGATTGCATATCCTCTGGAATTTCGCTTTCTTGGATGTCGGTGCCGGTATCGTTGGTATAGATGCGAGCCCGCATCTTCACCAAATCGATAATCCCTCGGAAGGTATCTTCTGCGCCGATCGGCAATTGGATGGCCACCGCGTTGGCTCGCATCCGATCGCGTATTTGCTCATATACCCTGAAGAAATTCGCTCCCGTCCTATCCATCTTGTTCACGAAAGCGATCCGGGGCACCTTATAGCGATCGGCTTGCCGCCACACTGTTTCCGATTGAGGTTGTACTCCTCCCACCGAACAAAACACTGCAATCACACCATCTAACACCCGCATCGAGCGCTCCACTTCGATCGTGAAGTCCACGTGCCCAGGCGTATCAATGATGTTGATTTGATGGTCTTTCCAACTGGTGGTGATGGCAGCGGCTGTAATGGTAATGCCCCGCTCCCGCTCCTGTTCCATCCAGTCTGTTACCGTGGTTCCTTCGTGTACCTCACCAATTTTGTGAACCACTCCGGAATAGAACAGTATCCGCTCTGTTGTTGTCGTTTTGCCCGCATCAATGTGGGCTGCGATTCCGATATTGCGTACCCTCTCAAGCGGGACAGTACGTGCCACAACTACCTCCTTGGTTTCTACCGCCAATTTCCACGATTAGATATTCTTATTTCGCGAGTAACGTTTGTTGCTCGCCGCCGGAGTTTCCCCAAGTCCTGCTCAAGGATGAGCCAATTTGGATTTGCCCGCGATGTCTATTATTTCCCCTTTCCCATGAGATTTTGGGCTTTATACAGGGGGGGAAAGCATCACCCCACATCGAGACCAAGTTTTCTCCTAGAGTCAGCCAAAGTGAGTCCCAACCAACCCGATCAACATGAACTCGATTTGGTCAAAGCCCTTCGGATCTTGTTTTCGCCCACAAGTCCAACGCAACAGATTTGGGTGGCTGACATGGACTTGTCGGCACCCATCGTTACACCAGGCTTTTGCCTTCTTCTTTACATTTTAATATTTTTTGCAAAGTTTGTTTACATATCTAATCCCTACATTTCTCTCACTGGCTTAAATTTCTGACGGCTTTGATTGTTTATTGGCAATCGGTCATTTGCCACCTCTGGCCCATGACCAATAACCAACTGCATATGATTAATAGCGATAGTGGGCAAAAGCCTTATTCGCTTCTGCCATCCGGTGGGTTTCTTCCCGCTTCCGAATGGCACCACCAGTCTCATTAGCTGCATCCATGACCTCAGCAGCCAATTTGCCCGCCATTGTCCGTCCAGAGCGGGAGCGAGAAAACTGGATCAGCCACCGCAACGCCAAAGCCGTGCCCCGATCGGGGCGCACTTCTACTGGCACCTGATATGTGGCACCCCCAACCCGGCGACCTTTCACTTCCACCAACGGGGTAGCATTCCGAACTGCTTTTTCAAACACATCCAGTGGATCTGACCCCACCCTTTCCCCGATCGTTTTCATCGCGTCATAAACCAAGCGGGAAGCTACGGATTTTTTCCCCCGCTTCATCACCCGCCGCACCAACATACTAACCAGGCGGCTATTGTACACGGGGTCAGGTGGAACCGGACGTTTTTGAACACTAGAGCGACGAGACATAGATACTTAACGCTTCAACGCAACAATTAAGGAATTTTTGTTCAACTTCAGTCAGCATCAAAAAATGCTTAAGCTATATGGGGAGGTTTTCCCACCCCGGTACAGCCCTCACCCTCCCCCCAGAAGGGAGGCTGGGGTCTGCGAGCAGGACAATGCCGAGGAGCGATCGGCGAATACTCCTTAGAGGACAACACCAGCGATCAACACTCCTAGAATTAACCCCCCGCCGGAATATCAGCGCCCGAAACCTTGCCGGGATGGAAATCACTTAGGCCGCTTGGCGCCATACTTCGATCTGCCTTGGCGGCGATCCTTCACTCCCGCCGTATCCAAGGTGCCCCGGATAATGTGGTAGCGGACCCCAGGTAAGTCTTTAACCCGGCCACCCCTGATCAGCACCACGGAGTGTTCCTGCAAGTTGTGGCCGATTCCCGGTATGTACGCTGTCACTTCAAACCCGGAAGTCAAACGTACCCTTGCCACTTTCCGCAGAGCGGAGTTGGGTTTTTTCGGGGTTGTCGTATAGACTCTAGTGCAAACACCTCGACGCTGGGGGCAACTCTTCAGAGCTGGCGATTTAGTTTTCTTGCGTGCTTTCTGGCGTTCTGTGCGAATGAGTTGCTGAATAGTGGGCATGAGTTAATCTTAGTACGGTTTCTTTCTCTTCTAACTTTCCAACAAACTATAATTATATCATATAGTGAGGTGCAGAAGTCAAGAGTTATAAAAAAAAAGCCTAGTCTTTGGGGAGACTTGGGAAGACGGGGGGACGGGGAGACGGGGAGAGGGGGAGAGGGGGGAAGAGCGGGGGGGGGGGAAAGAGGG
>Ga0073934_10001535_pt1 | contig 54700 bp, 54 predicted proteins | sample LarsenN4metaG_FD_76834 | JGI IMG/M metagenome (GOLD analysis project Ga0073934, IMG submission 76834) | Hot spring sediment bacterial and archeal communities from British Columbia, Canada, to study Microbial Dark Matter (Phase II) - Larsen... ...
AAGAGGCCGGTGCGCGGATCGCCCATGAGATCGCGCAGCGCGCGGATGTCGTGTTCGGCGGTGCGGCGGCGGCGCTCGCGGCGGACCGCCTCGAAGAGCCAGCCGAGGCTGGGGCCGTAGGGCGCGTTGGCATCGGCCACAGCGGAGGCGCCGCGGTCGATCGCGGCGTTGGCGGTGGCGGCGTCGCCTGGCTTCGTCACCACCATGGTCGGCATGTGATAGAGCGACGCGTTGCGGCGCAGCGCGGCGCAGAGAGACACCGCTGTGGCCGGGTCATTGGCGCCGTTAAGCACGACCGCGTCGAAGGGTTCGTCATGCAAGTGATCGAAACCGGCGAACGAGGAGAAGGCGGCGGCCGTAACTCCTCCCAGCTGGGCCAGCATGTGTTCGAGCGCAAGAAACATGGCGCTCGGCGCGCCGATGTAGAGCGCCTTCAGCTTGCGCGGTTCGGTAGGCTGGGGCGCCGACACGCCCAGTTCCGCAGCCGTTGCGAGGCGGCGCGTGCGCTCTTCTTCGGCCACGGCGACGCGGATACAGGCTTCAACTTGCGCCGCCAGCAACTTGGGCGGCGCATCCAAGGCAATGGCGCCGGTGAACAGATTGACGTCGTTAAGGCCAAGCGCTGGTGGCGCTGCGCTGTGCAAGCCGATCAGCCGGGCGAGCGGACATTCGGGCGCATTGAGTGAAGCGGCGCAAAGGCGCGCGAACGCGTCGACATCGCCGCCGGCGGCCAGGATGGTTATGTCTTCGCCGTCGGGCGCCGGGCGGTAAGGGCCGGGCAGGGCGGCGGCATCGATACCGGCGGTCGCGAGCAAATCTTGCGCATCGCGCGCTGTACGCGCGTCCAAGGCCCGCACCACTACGCGCAAAGGTTAACGCTCCGCCGTCCCGCCCTCCGCGGAGACAAGGTTGCAACTATCGCTCAATCGCGCGACGAAACAAATCGTCAAGGTAAACGGAGTTTCCGATGGCGTCTGGGCCCCTGGTTGGCGTCAAGGTTGTTGAGTTCGCCGGCATCGGGCCCGGCCCGTTCTGCTGTATGCTCTTGTCGGATATGGGCGCCGATGTTGCGCGCATCGACCGCAAGCGCGGGCGCTCGATGCCGAAAGATGTGACGGCGCGCGGGCGGCGCTCAGTGGCGCTCGATCTCAAGGACGCGAACGACGTCGCCGTGGCGCTGGCGCTGATCGAGAAGGCGGATGTGTTGATCGAGGGGTTTCGGCCGGGCGTGATGGAGCGCCTGGGGCTGGGCCCGGATGAGGCGCTCGCGCGCAATCCGAAACTGATCTACGGGCGCATGACCGGATGGGGGCAGTCTGGGCCGCTCGCGCATGCGGCGGGACACGATCTTAATTACATCGCCCTCTCCGGCGCGCTTTGCGCCATGGGCCGCAGGAGCGCGCCGCCTGCGCCGCCGCTGAACTTGGTCGGGGATTACGGGGGAGGGGCGCTTTATCTCGCGCTAGGCGTGGTTGCGGCGCTGTTTGAAGCGCAGCGGTCGGGCCAAGGCCAAGTCGTCGATGCGGCCATCACGGACGGGACCGCATCGCTGATGGGCGTGATGTACGGCCTGCGCGCCGCGGGCATCTGGAGCGACGAGCGCGATGCGAACCTGCTCGATGGCGGCGCGCCATTTTACGATGTTTACGAAACGGCGGATGGCAAGTTCGTTGCGATTGGCTCGCTCGAGCCGCAATTCTACGCGCTGCTCCTCGACAAGCTTGGACTGAAAGACGACCCATTGTTCGCCGCGCAGATGGATCGCAGCCAATGGCCAGCGATGAGCGAGAAGATCGCCGCCGTCGTTAAGACGAAGACCCGCGATGAATGGACGGCGCTAATGGAAGGCACAGATGTGTGCTTTGCGCCGGTGCTGAGCATGGCCGAGGCGCCCGGGCACGCGCACAACGCCGCGCGGGGAACGTTTACCGAGCTGGCGGGGGTCACCCAGCCCGCGCCGGCGCCGCGCTTCTCAAGGACGCCGGGAGCAATCCAAGGACCGGCCGCCGCGCCCGGCGCGGATACGGAAAAAATCCTTGCCGATTGGGGTGTTGCGCTGCGTCCAAGCTGATTGGCCGCTTCAGCGCCGGTTCAGCCGGGGGGGTGTTTTATCATCCTCGGCTCTGGGCGATTTTCGTCCCTCGCTCGTACCGGGGCCAGGTTTTCGAGCCACCTTAGGTTCGAGGCAGAAGCGCCGGCCGCCGGCTCAGCGGCCGGCGCAACTGCGTTTGGGGACCTGAACGCCCTCCTGCCGCCGCGCCATGTTGCGCTGCAACGCGCCGCTACGTAAACGGGCGCGCATGGTCAACAAAGTCTATCCCGACGCGAAATCGGCGCTCGAAGGGCTCACCTTCGACGGCATGACGGTGATGAGCGGAGGCTTCGGCCTCTGCGGCATCCCCGAGAACCTCATCATCGCGCTCCGCGACAGCGGCGTTAAGAACATCACGGTGATTTCCAACAATGCCGGTGTCGACGGCTGGGGCCTCGGGCTGCTGTTGGAAACGAAGCAGATTCGGAAAATGGTTTCCTCGTACGTCGGCGAGAACAAGGAGTTCGCGCGCCAGTATCTGAGCGGTGAACTGGAACTGGAATTCAATCCGCAAGGCACGCTGGCCGAGCGTTGCCGGGCAGGGGGCGCCGGGGTCGCAGGATTTTATACAAAGACCGGCGTTGGCACTTTGGTCGCCGAGGGCAAAGAGACCAAAGTCTTTAATGGCGAGACCTATGTGCTGGAGACGGGGCTCGTCGCGGACTTATCCATTGTAAAGGCGTGGAAGGGCGACAAGGAGGGCAACCTCATCTACCGGAAAACCGCGCGCAACTTTAACCCGATGATGGCGACGGCCGGCAAGAAGTGCGTCGCCGAGGTCGAGATCCTGGTCGAGACCGGCGACCTCGATCCTGACGCGATTCACACGCCGGGCATTTATGTTGACCGGATCGTTAAGGGCACATTCGAAAAGCGCATCGAACAGCGCACCGTGCGTCAGCGGGAGATTGCATAATGCCGTGGTCCCGCGATCAGCTTGCGCAGCGCGCCGCCAAGGAATTGCGCGACGGGTTTTACGTTAATCTCGGAATTGGCATTCCGACGCTGGTGGCGAACTACATTCCACAAGGGATGGAGGTGACGCTGCAGTCGGAGAACGGGATGTTGGGGATGGGGCCCTTCCCGTACGAGGGCGAAGAAGACCCCGATCTGATTAACGCCGGCAAGCAAACCATCACCGAGCTGAAAAAAACGTCTTACTTCTCGTCGGCGGATTCTTTCGCGATGATCCGCGGCGGGCATATCGATCTTTCCATCCTCGGGGCCATGGAAGTCACCGACCGCGGCGACCTCGCCAATTGGATGGTGCCAGGCAAGATGGTGAAAGGCATGGGCGGGGCGATGGATCTCGTCGCCGGCGTCAAGCGCGTGGTTGTCGTGATGGAGCACACCAACAAGGACGGCGCGCCGAAATTGCTTAAGAAATGCACGCTGCCGCTCACGGGCGTGAACGTGGTTGATCTCGTGATAACCGATCTCGGCGTGTTCGAAATCGACAAACATGGTTCACAGCCGATGAAGCTGATCGAGCTGGCCGAAAGCGTTGGGCTCGATGAGATCAGAGCGAAGACAGAAGCGCCGTTCGTGAGCGCTCTTTAGCGAAGGGCGAGCAGCGAAGCGCGAATAGGGGAGCGCTATTCTCACCTGTTCGCCTTCACTACTCGCTCATTCACGGTTTCTCATCACCTCACAGGTAAGTTTGCCGGAACACTTCGTGCAGAGAGGGCGCCGATGGGCAGCCTTCCGGTTTGGGTCTGGTGATGCTTCGTGCCGATATGAGGCGGACGGTGAGGCGTCGTGCTGTCGCGTTGGCGGCGTGCGCGATCGCGGCCTGCGCTATTTTCTGGCAGGGCGACGCCTTAGCGCAGTCGGCGCCGTCGCACGAGCTAACGAGCGTGCTCGCGCGCATCGCCGAACAGGAGCAACGTCTTAACGCGCAGGAACGAATGCTGCGCGAGCAGCAGCAGCAGCTCGCCGAACAGCGCTTGTTGATAGAACGTCAACGGCGCGAGATCGAAGCGATGAGCGAAGCCGAACTCGGCGAAATCCGCGGAGCGGGCGTGGCTTCGAGCGCGATCAATTTCAACGGCCTCGACGATGACGAGCCGATTTCCCTGAACCGGCGCGTGCCGGCGCGCACTTTGTTGCAGGCCGACGAAAGCGGTTCGTCGCCGACGGCGGCGCAGAACGCGCCCGCCGGCCCCGTCGGCGAAGCGCCGCCCGAACAACCGCGGCAGACGGTGGAAGCGCTGCCAGAGGGGCAGAACGCTCTGCTCGGGCGCGGCCGCCTGGTGATCGAGCCCTCGCTTGAATACTCCCGAAGCTCGAACAATCGGCTGGTCTTCCGCGGCGCGGTGATCGCGGAAGGCATTCAGATCGGCTTGCTGGAAGCGAGCGACACGGCGCGCGACACTCTCGTTGCATCGCTTGCCGCCCGCTATGCTGTGACGGATCGCCTCGAAGTCGAGGCTCGTGTCCCGTACATCCATCGCAACGACCGCATCACCACGCTGTCGCAAAACTCGACGCAAACGACGCAAACGTTCGAGCTCAATGGCGGCGAAATCGGCGATGTCGAGGTTTCTGCCCGCTACCAGCTGAACGAGGGCCGCAACGGCATGCCGCTGTTCGTTGCGAGCGCGCGGGTCAAGTCGGATACCGGCCGCGGGCCGTTCGATCTGGCCCGCGACGTCAATGGCGTGGCGACCGAACTGGCGACGGGCTCCGGCTTTTGGGGCGTGCAGGGCGGCGTTTCGGTGCTCTACCCGTCCGATCCCGTGGTGCTGTTTGCGAACGCCAGTTACCTCTACAACATCGAACGCGAGGTCAATAAGACCTTCGGCGCCGTGACGGTCGGCAATGTCGATCCCGGCGATTCCATCAGCGGCGGGTTCGGCTTCGGCTTTGCGCTCAATCAACGCTTCTCCTATTCGCTGGGATACTCCCACTCCTACGTGATGGAGACCGAAACCGAGCTGAACGGGACGACGCAGACGTCGAGCGCTCTGCAGGTCGGCACGCTGCAGTTCGGCATGAGCTTCCGCGCCAGCGAGCGGCTGACGCTCTCCACCAGCGTCGATGTCGGCGTGACGCGGGACGCGCCCGATGTCAGGGTGTCATTCCGAAGCCCCTTCCGCTGGTAGCGGAGGTAAGAGACAGCCCGGCGCCCCGCCGGGCTTTTTCTTTTCATGAGCACCTGATACGCCGCGTCGCTTCGGATGGGTGGCCGAGTGGTTTAAGGCACCGGTCTTGAAAACCGGCGTGGGTTCACGCCCACCGTGGGTTCGAATCCCACCCCATCCGCCACCCTTCGCGCCACGGGCTTCGGGTGGCAGGCTACCCGAAGGACGTACGGAGCAGGGTGATCTCCCGAAGCTGCGCGGCAGCGTAGGGAGACAGATTGAAAGCACGTGGTACGTCTACTTTCTCCAACTCAGCAACGGCGTGTGCTTTCCCACCAGGCGGGGCACGTCACCTCAACACGGGCTTACCTGCCGGTCGCGCTAAAGGCCTACGTGGCGGTGGAAAGCGAAGAGCACGGGCGCGAACCGGAGGCCTATTGCAAATCGGGGTTGGGAAAAACGGTCGCACTCAAACGGCTAATTCGCCGATCCTCTCGACCTGCGCCCTATGGGCTTCAGTGGCAGGCCGAGCTTTGCCTCCGCGCACACGCTCCTTAAACGCGCATTATTGATGAACCTGAAAAAAGGATAAAAGCTTACGCCGCCTCAATTCGGCGTCTGTATCACTGACGGCTCAAAACGTGGGGTCGTCTCTTGCTGGTTCGCACCGCGCCGCGCGCACTTGCGCTCTCGTGTTTCGCTGTTGTGTTCGCCAGCGCCGCGCACGCGCAGCGCGCGCCCATCGTGTATGCAGGGCAGGGCGGCGCGCCGGTGCAGACCGCTTCTGCTGCCGATCGGCTCGAAGGCGGCAGCGACACCTCTTATGGGTACGGCGCTCAGGCGCGCGGGCGCGAGGGCGCTGTCATCGACTTGCGCCGGCCAACGGGCGACCGGCCACGGGTCGTCGAAGTCGCCGATCAACAGGAACCGCCGGCGCAGGCGGAGAGGGGGCCTTCGCCAACAAATGTTCCGGGGGAGGGCGCCGAACCGTGGCTCGAGCAGGAACGGGTCGGTCCGCCCTACGAGGCGAACGGCCGGTGGTATGTGCCGACGCCGGAGCCCGGTTACGAGCAGACGGGCCTCGCGTCCTGGTACGGGCCTCAGTTTCATGGACAGCGCACCGCGAGCGGGGAGACGTTCGATCAGGATGCGCTGACGGCGGCGCATCCGACCCTGCCCATTCCAAGCCTCGTGCAAGTGACCAACCTCGAAAACGGGCGCGAAGTCATTGTGCGCGTGAACGATCGCGGGCCTTTCGTCGGCGAGCGCCTGATCGATCTGTCGCGTGGCGCGGCGCGAGTGCTCGGGTTCGTCGATGCCGGCCATGCGCGCGTTCACGTTCGTTACCTCGGCCCTGCTCCGCGGCGCGTTAACGCGGATGGAACGCCCGCTCCCGCCTCCCCGCCCTCGCCCCCGGCCGCGGCGCCGGCGACAGTCGAGGATGACGGCCCCAGGTCCCTACTCCCGCCCTCTTCCGTGACACATGAAACCGAGCTTGCCGGCGCGCCTGTGGATACCTATCGCGCGCCGACGCCGGCTGCGCCTGCTGAGGGCTATTATGTCCAGGTTGGCGCATTCTCCGATCTTGCGAACGCACACCGTGTCCGCGACGCGGTAGGGGCGGCCGGGCCGGTGGTGGTTGACGTGCGCCGCAATGCGGCGGGCGCAGAGCTCTTTCGAGTGCGCGTCGGGCCGTGGAACAGCCGCGAAGAAGCCGACGCCGCGCGACGCGAACTTGCCGCCCTTGGTTACGGCGAAACGATTGTCGCAGCGCGCTGACACAGCGGTTGACGCAAAACCGCCGCGCCGGTTTGCTGGACATGCGCCGCGCCGCGAGCGCTAACGATTCGGCGGATCGATGAAGCTGTCCCGCGCGCTGTGCGCGCTTCTTCTTGTCGTGACCATGGCGTTCCCCCTTGACGCCGACGCTCAGCGCCGCCGCGCGCGCCGTGCGCCGCCGCCGCCTCCGCCGCCGGCAGTGGCCCAGCACGTGACGATCATGGACGGCGCTACCGGCGCGATCCTGGCTTGCGAGAACTGCAACGAGCCGATTCCACCCGCCTCGATGGCCAAGCTGATGACGATCCTTATCGTGCTCGAACAGCTTGAGGCCGGCCGCATCAGTTACAACACGCACTTCCAGGTCAGCGAGTACGCCTGGCGCGAGCATGGCGCGATGTCGACCGGCTCGCACATGTTCCTGCCGATCCATTCCTATGTGGCTGTCGCCGACCTGGTGCAGGGAGCGATCGTCGTCTCGGCGAACGACGCTTGCGTGGTGCTGGCCGAGGGCATCGCCGGTTCGGAAGCGGCCTTCGTCGACATGATGAACCGGCGCGCGCGCGAGTTGGGGCTCACCACGGCGCGTTTTCGCAACGTGACAGGCGTCGATCACCCAGAGCAACGCATCAGCTCGGCCGATCTGGCGCGGCTCGCGCGGCACATCATCACCACTTATCCGCGCTTCTACGAAGTGTATTCCCGGCGCTCATTCACGTTTAACAACCGCACGCAGCAGAACCGCAATCCGCTGCTCGGCGCCTTTCCAGGCGCGGACGGGGTGAAGACCGGACACACCGACGCGTCCGGGTACGGCCTTGTCGGCTCGGCGGTGCAGAACGGACAGCGGCGTATTGTCGTGTTCAACGGCCTGCCGACGATGGCGGCGCGCAATGCCGAAGCGCAGCGGCTGATGCGCGCAGCGTTCGAGGATTATGCGATGCACACATTCGCGCAGGCCGGCGCCGAGATCGGCCAAGCGCGGGTGCGGCTCGGCTCGCGGCGCACGGTGCCGCTGGTGACCGAGCGCGAGATCACGGTCGTTGGTCTGCGCGCGGCGCAGCAGAACATGACGGCGCACATTGTTTACAATGGGCCGCTGACCCCGCCGATCCAGCGCGGGCAGGAGGTGGCGCGGCTCGTGATCGAAGGACCGGGCATGGCGCCCCAGGAGTTTCCGCTGCAGGCCGGCCGGCGCGTCGGCAAGGCCAACTGGTTCGCACGCGCCTGGGAAGGCTTGCGCCTGACCTTCTTCGGCCCTTGATAGGGGCATGGCTCAAGGCCGGTTCATCACGCTCGAAGGCGGCGAAGGCGCGGGTAAATCCACGCTTGCGCACGGGCTTGGCGAGGCGCTTCGCGCTCAGGGGCGCGCCGTCTTGCTGACGCGCGAACCGGGCGGCGCGCCAGGGGCGGACGCGATCCGTAAGCTCCTGGTGGAAGGTGAGCCCGGCCGATGGAGCGCGATGGAGGAAGCGCTCTTGTTCGCGGCTGCGCGGCTCAATCATCTGACGCACACGATCAGACCGGCGCTGGCGCGGGGCTGCTGGGTGATCTGCGACCGCTATTACGATTCAGCGCGCGCCTATCAGGTCGCGGCCGGTGGATTGGACGGGGATGTGCTGACGGCGCTCAACGGCCTGATCGGCGCACAGCGGCCGGATCTGACCATCGTGCTTGATCTCGATCCGGCTGCGGGCTTGACGCGCTCGCAGGGACGCCACGCGGGCGAAGATCGCTTCGAGAAGAAAGACGCGGCCTTTCACGCGCGCGTGCGCGCCGAGTTTCGCGCTATTGCCGAGCGCGAACCGAAGCGCTGCGTGCTGATCGATGCAGGCCAGCCGCCGGATAGCGTGCTTAAGCAGGCGCTCACGGCGATCGCGGAGCGGCTATGAAAGCCGACAAACCCGCCCCCGAGACCGACAAGGAACCGCAGGCGCCGCATCCGCGCGAGACGTTCGCTTATATAGGCCATGAGGCGCAGGAGCAGGCGCTTGCTGAAGGGCTTGCCAGCGGGCGCATGCACCATGCCTGGCTGATCGCCGGCGCCAAAGGGCTGGGCAAGGCTACGCTGGCCTATCGCTTTGCACGCGTGGCGCTGGGGGCGAAGCCTATTGGTCCGCGGCCCCTCGATGTAAGTCCCGAGGATCCCGCGGCCCGCCGCGTCGCCGCGCAATCGCATCCAGACCTGTTCGTGCTGCGCCGCGGTCTGAACGAGCGCGGCCGGCCGCGGCGGGAAATCGCGGTCGACGATGCGCGCGAGCTCGGCCACTTCTTCTCGCTGGTGCCGAGCGAAGGCGGCATGCGCGTGGCGATCATCGACGCCGTCGACGATCTCAACACGAATTCCGCCAACGCGATTTTGAAAACGCTGGAAGAACCGCCCGCGCGGTCGGTGCTGCTGCTGGTGTGTCACGCGCCCGGCGCTATTCTGCCGACGATCCGCTCGCGCTGCCGGCGCCTGGCGCTCCGGCCCTTGAGCGATGCCCAGATGGCGCAGGCGCTTGGCGAGAAGGACGATGCGCTGATTGCGCTGGCCAAGGGCCGCCCGGGACGCGCGATCGCGCTGAAGGCGCAAGGCTTGGACGCAGGCGCGGCGCGGCTGGATCGCGCGCGGGCGGCGATCATGGGTGGTGAAGCCGGGCCGGTGCTGAATGCGCTCTATGAGCAGCTGAGCGGCGAACCCTTCGAGCGGCTCGCAGGCGTGCTCGAGTTGGCGGAAGAGTGGACTCGCGCGGCTGGCGTAGAGCAGGGCGGTGAGCAGTGGGCCGAGGCGTGGTCGGCGCTGGAGACGCTGCGCGGGGAAGCGGAGGGGCTGGATATGGATCCGCGCCATGCGCTAGCGCGTGCGGTGGGCATTTTGGATCGCGCCGCTGTGGCGAGGGCGCGATGAACCGGCGAAGCGCCTCAATCCCCCACCCCCTAGAGGGGGGAGGGGAAGGGGTGGGGGTGAACCTCATCGAGCGCAGAGCTCTGTCACCCCACCCCCTAACCCCCTCCCCCTCCAGGGGAGGGGGAAAGTTCGCGCCATGCTGATCGACAGTCACGTGAACCTGCATCATCCCGCGTTTGCGGAGGATCGCGAGGCCGTGATAGCGCGGGCGCGCGCGGCCGGCGTCATGCGCATGATCACGATCTGCGACAGGATCGAGAACTTCCCGGCCGTGATCGCCATCGCCGAAGCGCATGACGACATCTACGCCAGCGTGGGCGCGCATCCGCATTATGCGAAGGATCATCTGGACCTGACGGCGGAGCGGCTGATCGAACTAGGCCGGCGCGCGAAGGTGGTCGGAGTAGGGGAAACCGGGCTCGATCGGCACTACAACAACAGCCCTTTCGACGACCAGGTCCGGGTGTTTCGCGTGCATTGCGAGGCAGCGCGCGCGCTCGGCAAGCCGCTGATCATTCATACGCGCGAAGCCGATGACGCGATGGCGGAGCTGCTGGAAGAAGAGGCGGGGAAGGGGCCCCTCTCCTTGCTTTTGCACTGCTACACGAGCGGGCCTGAATTGGCGCGCCGCGCGCTCGGACTCGGCGCGTATTTTTCGTTCTCCGGAATCATGACGTTCAAGAACGCCAACGACGTGCGCGAGATCGCACGGGAGGCGCCCTTGGACCGGATCATCGTCGAGACCGATTGCCCGTATCTGACCCCTATTCCTTATCGTGGCCAGCGCTGTGAGCCCATGCACGTGCGCGAAGTGCAAAGCGCGTTCGCGCGGCTGCGCGGCTTGAGTGAAACCGAATGCAGCGCCCTGCTCGCCGACAACTTCTTCAGGCTATTTCCCACGATCCCGAGGCCCAGCTGATGGGCACGCTGCGCGTCACCGTGTTGGGCTGCGGATCGTCCGGCGGCGTGCCGCGCGCCACCGGCGATTGGGGCGCGTGCGATCCCAACGAGCAGAAGAACCGGCGAACGCGCTGCGGGCTGCTCTTACAGCAGTGGCGGGGCGAGGCGGGCGCTGCAGAAGAGGCGACTACCGTGTTGATCGACACGCCGCCCGAGGTCCGCCAGCAGCTCGCGGCTGCGGGCACGCGGCGGCTTGATGGCGTCATCATCAGCCACGACCACGCCGACCAAACCAACGGCTTTGACGACGTGCGCGCCTTCTTCCTGAAGCAGCGCGCACAGATCCCGGTCTGGATGGACGAGGCGACGCGCGAAACGTTCATGCGCCGCTTCGGCTACGCGTTCGTCTCAGGCGCCGGCTACCCGGCGATCGTTCGCCGGGCCGGCGATCTTTCGCCGCTCGTGCCGCTCCGCGTGGACGGGCCTGGCGGCGTGATGGAGCTGCTGCCGCTCGACCAGGATCACGGCTTCTCGCGCTCGCTTGGTTTTCGTGTGGGGCCGGTGGCGTACTCGAACGATCTGGTGTCGATGCCTGAGCAAAGCTTCGCCGCGCTCGATGGGCTCGCGCTTTGGATCGTCGATGCGCTACGCGACAAGCCGCATCCCACACACGCACACGTGGAGCGCAGTTTGGAATGGATCGAACGGCTTCGCCCGAAGCTCGCGCTGCTGACCAACATGCATATCGACTTGGATTACGCGGCGCTGAAGGCGAGGCTGCCGGCGGGCGTCGAACCCGCGTACGATGGCTGGGCTGGCGACTATCCAATCTGAGTCGTGATATCGCTTCCCATAATCTATCTTATGCGAGAACTAAATGTCGGGCCAAGCTACTGATAAGGTGGGAGAAAATGGTGCTGGACGCCTCGCCCGGAACGCTGCCGCGACCCAGGCCGTGCTCGACGTGATGGCGCGTCTTCGGGATCGCGAGCGCGGCTGTCCGTGGGATATCGAGCAGACTTTCGCGACCATCGCGCCGTACACGATCGAGGAAGCCTACGAGGTCGCCGATGCGATCGAGCGCGACGACATGAAGGCGCTCAAGGAAGAGCTGGGCGATCTTCTCTTCCAGGTCGCCTTCCACGCGCGCATGGCCGAGGAGCAAGGCGCGTTCGATTTCGCGGACGTCGCCCAGGCGCTCGCCGACAAAATGATCGAACGCCATCCGCACGTGTTCGCCGACAAGATCGAACGCACCGCAGAAGAGCAGACCCAGGCGTGGGAGACGCTGAAGGCCGAGAAGCGCGCCGCCTCCGGCGCCTCGCTCCTGGACGATGTGGCGATGGCCCTCCCCGCCCTCATGCGCGCCGAAAAACTGACCAAGCGCGCCGCGCGCATCAACTTCGATTGGCCGACGGCGGACGATGTGCTGGAGAAGCTCGAAGAAGAGCTCGCTGAGTTGCACGACGCGCGCTTAAGGGAAGACCACGAAGCGCTCGCCGAAGAGATGGGCGACATCCTCTTCGTGATGGCCAACCTCGCCCGCAAGCTGAAAGTCGACCCCGAAGAAGCCCTCCGCCGCGCCAACGCCAAGTTCGTGCGGCGCTTTCAGTACATCGAGCGCAAGCTGGCCGAGGCCGGCCGCACCGGCCCGCAGCCGCTGGACGAGATGGAAGCGCTGTGGCTTGAGGCTAAACGGGCGGAGAAGCGTTAGTCGGTCGTCGCTATCGCGTATTCATCAATTACGTCATCACGCAGGTACTGAACATGCGGGAGCTGAGAGATTTCGACGACGCTATCGTACGTGAGCAACGTGCAGCGTTCGTTTAGTGGACCGACGTCCAGCAGCGAGAAGACAGGCCGATTGATCTGCTCAAGGACCGCTGCGCTTCGAATGGCGGGCGCCACTATATGCAACGAAATGTCGATGTCCGGCTGCAACGCCACTAGGTCGGCCATTCGAAGGAGACCCGAGTAGATCGCTGTCGTGTGCTCGACCTCAAACGCCCGAGCGATAGACCGCCCGCGTAACCAGAGAACGTCGATTTGTTCGATCGTCCGTACCGTGGCCTCGTTGTAGTTCATCGGCAGGATCTCGACGAACTTCTCGGCGGCTGCAGGCTCAACGAGAGTCTTGACCTTCTCTTTGTCTCCTCGCGGTATCCAAACGGCGAATCCCATTTTCGCGCCCAGCTCCGCGAGCAAGGCTTGGATACGATGTGATTCACGGGCCTCTGGGGGCGTAGCCTGTTCGCCGGTTGCTTCATCGGTCTCGTCATCCGCCTCTGGAATCGCGACGCTGACCTCTGCTCCGGCTGACGTTTTGACGGTCGTGACAGCGCGCAGATTGCGCAAATCTTTGGCGGATAAGGGGAATGATTGAGGTGATGCCGCCTGCTGCTTCAGGCGTTTGAGGAGAAACGCCGCGTCTTCGTCCGGCATGACTCGAAGCGATTGCTGAAAATGGGCGCCCCATCCAACCGATCCAGGCTCGATGTCGCGCGTCCATGCAAGCCGATTCCAAATTTCCGGAAGCGCCGTCGGGATGGAGTGCTCGGGTTGAAGCGTGACGATTGGCTCCACTTTGAAACGAACAACGAATTTGTCGTCTGCCGCCCGAAAGATGGGCGTCTCATCGATGAACGCCTCTGAGGTCACCCTTAGGGCGCCACACCAACGTCCCAGCTTCACCAGATAGCAGAGGAATATGTCGTCAGGTTTGACGGTTCTACGAGCTCGCGTTTCCTGATTGCGAGAAAAGCCGCTCGTGTGGGCACCCGAGGCAAGGAAGTTCGACCATGTCTCAGGGCTGAATAGATCAAGGACATATGCCATGCATCACTTCCTCAGCGTCCCGAACGGCACGACCTTGTTTTCTACATCGTGCCCGATGTCGGCGCGGCCGAGATACGCGATGCCGGCGCGGTCGCACCAATAGCGCATCATCTCTTCGGCTGTTGCGCCGAAGGGCTTGTCGTTCTCCGGCACGTCGCTGACGCGCCCCAGCTTGATCCCTTTCACGCGCCGCACGTTGGCGGAAGAGGTGATCTGGAAGAGGGCGCGGTCGATGCGATAGAGATACTCCCCCACCTCTTCCAGCATGATCACGTGGCCCTCGAGATCGGGCTCGAGCGAGGTGCCCAAAATCGATTGCAGCACGGTGATGTTGAACGCGGCGGTTTTGCCATCGAACATCACGCCCAGTTCGAGCGCCTCGGGGGAGCGGTCGATGAGCCAGGAGAGCGCCCTCCTCACAGCGCCCTCGCCGCCTGCCCGCGTCAGGTCCACCGGAATGGGTCCGTGCGCGACATTGGCGTAGCCGCGCGCGTAGAGGCCGCCGAGAATGGCGCCGTTGTCGCTGTAGCCGAGATAGGTCTTCGTGCGCGACGCGCCCTTGAGCTGCGCCAATGCCGCTTCGGCGATCCTGCACGCGCCATAGCCGCCGCGCGCGAACCATATGGCGTCCAGCGAAGGATCGTTGGCGTACTCCACGAATGCCTTAAGGCGCGCGTCATCGTCGCCGGCGAAGTGCCCGGCGCTGAGGAAACATTGCGGGTGGACAACGATTTCCGGCGCGCGGTCGAGGAAGCAGTCGGCGGCGAAGGCTTTGAGGCGCTGGGCAAGCTCGGGATCGATGCGCGTGCCGGGCGCGACGACGCCGATGCGGATCGATGGGGCCATGCGTGCTGCGTGTCCTTGGCCGACGGGCTGCGTTTCGTCATAACCGGGGCGAATGAGTCAGGCCAAATCCTATTTCATGAGCGGCATCGGCGGCTCGGGCATGCTGCCGCTGGCGCTGATCTTGCGCGGGCAAGGCCACACGGTGGCCGGCTCCGATCGCTCGTTAGATCAGGGGCGACTAGGCGCAAAGTTCGAGTATCTGAAGGCGCACGGCATCGCCCTCTTCCCGCAGGACGGCTCGGGCGTTGTGAGCAGCGACCAGATTTTCGTACGCTCGGCGGCTGTAGAAGACACCGTGCCGGATGTCGTGGCGGCCAAGCGCGTCGGCGCTGAGGATCTGAAGCGGCCGCAGCTCTTGGCGCAGCTCTTCAACGCGGCGCCGGTGCGGATTGGCGTCGCCGGCACCAGCGGCAAATCGACGACCACGGCGATGATCGCCTGGATGCTGCATCAGCTCGGCCGCGATCCCACGGTGATGAACGGCGCCGTGATGAAGAACTTCGCCGGACGCGAGGCGCCGTTCGCGTCGGCGCTCGTCGGCAGGGGCGACGTGTTCGTGAGCGAAGTGGACGAGAGCGACGGCTCAATTGCGATGTACGAGCCGACGATCGCAGTCGTGAACAACATTGCCCTCGACCATAAGACCATGGACGAGCTGCGCGCGCTGTTCGCGGGCTTTGTCGGGCGCGCGGAGATCGCGGTGCTGAACCTCGACAACGAGGAGACGGCGAACCTCGTGCTGGGCGCCAAGGTGCGGACGCGGACATATTCATTGCGTTCGGGGCTGGCGGATCTGCATTGCGCCGCAATCAAACCGGCGCCGGGCGGCGTGACGTTCGACGTGCTGGAGCGCGAGACGCGCGAGAGCGCGGTGGTGCAGCTCAGCGTGCCGGGCGAGCACAATGTATCGAACGCGCTGGCGGCGCTTTCAGCCGTGCGAGCCTATGGGGTTGCCCTGAAGGATGCGGCGAAGGCGTTGGAGGGATTTGCCGGCATTCGGCGCCGGCTGGAGGTCGTGGGCTCAGCCGGCGGCGTCACCGTGATCGACGATTTCGCGCACAATCCGGACAAGATCGCCGCGACCCTGGCGACGCTGCACGCATTTCCCGGCCGCCTTCTCATCATGTTCCAGCCGCATGGGTATGGGCCGCTGAAGCTCATGCGCGAGCAGTTCATCGACTGCTTCGCGCGCAACATGGCCGGCGACGACGTGCTGATCATGCCCGATCCCGTCTATTACGGCGGCACGACGGATCGAAGCGTCAGCAGCGAACACATCGCCGCCGGCGTGCGTTCCCGTGGTCGCGAAGCGATGGCGTTCGCCGAGCGTGGCGCGTGCGGCGACAAGCTTGTGGAGTTAGCGGAGCGCGGCGATCGGATCGTCGTGATGGGCGCGCGGGACGATACGCTGTCGGTGTTTGCAGGGGAGTTGGTGGAGCGGATGACGAAGACGCATTGAGGACCGCCGGCATCCTGCCGGCTCGGCTGCGACCGCTCTTGCAGCGCGTTTGTGTCGCTTAGTAAGTTTGCCGGCTGGAAGCCGGCGATCCTCGGAGCCCTACTCCGCGGCCTGGCGCGGGTCTTCCGGCACCGGCTCCAGCGGAGCAAAGCGCGCTGCGTCTTCCACCAGCAGCTCGGCGCGCAGCGTATGGTGGCCGTGCTCGTCAGTGCTTTCGTCAAGGATTTTGCCGGCGGCGGCGATTTGCGCGCGGACGCGGCCGCTATCGTCGGGCGGCAAGGTGACGGTGATGACGCGCGTTGCGGAGAAAGCGGCGCGATCGATGGCGCCGAGCAGGGCGTCCATGCCCTCCCCTGTCTCCGCGGAGATCGCGACGGGGGGTAGGGCGCTCTGAGCCCCCTCTTGGGCCGCTTGCGCGCGGCGCAGACGCGCTTCGCGTGTGGGCGCATCGAGCAAATCGATCTTGTTCCAGACTTCAAGCACTGGCGGTGATTTCCCGCCTGCGTCTTTGGCGAGCTGCGCGAGCACGGCGAGCACGTCGGACTTTTGCCGATCGCTGTCCTCGTGGGCGATGTCGCGGACATGCAGCAGCAAATCGGCTTCGGTGACGGCTTCGAGCGTCGCGCGGAAGGCGGCGACGAGTTCGGTGGGCAGGTCAGAGATGAAGCCAACCGTGTCGCTCATGATGACGGCGCGGCCGCTCGGCAGCTTCACTTGGCGCGCTGTGGGATCGAGTGTGGCGAAGAGCATGTTCTTCGCGAGCACGCCGGCTTGCGTGAGGCGATTGAACAGCGTCGATTTGCCGGCATTCGTGTAGCCGACAAGCACCACCGCAGGCAGGCCAGCGCGAGCGCGTGCTCGGCGTTGTAAACCGCGCGTGCGGCGCACCTCTTCGAGTTCGCGCTTCAGCTTGACGATGCGGTCGGCGATGCTGCGGCGGTCGAGTTCGATCTGCGTTTCGCCGGGGCCGCCAGTCTTGCCGAGGCCGCCGCGCTGGCGTTCCAAGTGCGTCCAGGTGCGTACCAGACGCGAGCGTTCGTATTCCTGGCGTGCGAGTTCGACTTGCAGGCGCCCCTCTTTCGTCTGCGCGCGCAGGCCGAAGATTTCGAGGATGAGGCCGGTGCGGTCGATCACTTTGGCCTGCGTGTCGGTCTCGAGGTTGCGCTGCTGAGTGGGCGAAAGCGCGCCGTCAACGACAACGACGCCTACCCCGAGTTCTTCCGTCTGTTGCTTCAGACGCTCCACGCGGCCCGAACCGAAGAATGTGCGCGGACTGATCTGGCGCAGCGGGGCAGCCTCGGCGGCCGCCACATCGAGGCCGAGCGCCTGCGCCAGCCCCACGGCCTCGAGCAGGCGCGCCTCCCCGTCGCGCGCAACGTCGGCGGCGCCGCTTAATGGGCGCAGCACAATGGCGCGGTTCAAGTCCTTGGGCGCCGTTTCAGGCGTCGGCTTCATCTACAGCCTTGTCGATCTCGTACAGATGCACGGGCGCGCCCGGCATGATGGTGGAAATCGCGTGCTTGTAGACAAGTTGCACCTGGCCGTCGCGGCGCAGCAGCACGCAGAAATTGTCGAACCAGGTGACCACGCCCTGAAGCTTGACGCCATTAACGAGGAAGATGGTGAGCGGTGTCTTGGCCTTGCGCACCGCGTTGAGGAACGTGTCCTGCAGATTCTGCTTCTTTTCCATGGGATCCCCCATGCCTTGAGTTTTATGACGCCGCGACTGGGGCGCGGCTGGTTCCTTCTCATAGGCGAAAGCGGCGGGCGGCGCCAACTCTCACAAAACCTCAATGCTAATCAGCGGCTTCGGCGCCCAGATAAGCGGCGCGCAGCGCCTGCGCGATAGGTCCGGGGCGGCCGTCGCCGACTAGCACACCGTCGATGGCGATTACCGGAACCGCCGCATTGCTGGCGTGAGTGATGAAGGCTTCTCGCGCCGCTTTGGCCTCGGCCACGGTGAAGGGCGTTTCGCTGACCTTCAGCCGCCGTTCGCGCGCGACCTGCATGATCGCGGCGCGCGTGACGCCATGCAGCAGATCGTTCGAAAGCGGCCGCGTGCGGAGGAGGCCTTTTGCGTCAACGATGAAGGCGCTCGAAGATGTGCCCTCGGTGACGAAACCGTCGGCGTCTATGAACCACGCTTCGAAGGCGCCAGCGTCGCTGGCGGCTTGCCGGGCGAGCACATTGGCGAGGAGGTTGACCGACTTGATGTCGCGGCGCGCCCAGCGTGTCTCGGGAAGGGTGATGACCTTCACTCCCTGCTCGGCGCGCCGCTGACGCAGCGCGCGGTCGAGAGTCTTTGCCGTGACGACGAGAGTGGGACGCACGGGCGGCGTGGGAAAGACGTGGTCGCGGCCGCGCGTCGCGCCGCGACTGATCTGAGCATAGACGATGCCGTCGTGTACGCGGTTGCGACGAATGACTTCGCGTAGCACAAGCCAAAGCGCCGCGGCATTCATTGGCGCGTCGATATGTAGTTCGCCTAATGAGCGCATCAGGCGCGCCATGTGCCCGTCCGCATCGCAGATTGCACCGCGGCGCACCGGCCAAACTTCATAGACGGCGTCGCCGAACTGGAAGCCGCGGTCCTGGATGGAGACGCGTGCGCGCGCGAGCGGCAGGTAGGCGCCGTTGACGTACGCGACGCCCTTCATTCGGCGTCGTGACCGTTCCGGCCGGGCGCCTCGACGCCGAGCGACTTGAGTTTTCTATGCAGCGCCGAGCGCTCCATGCCGATAAAGGCCGCCGTGCGCGAAATGTTGCCTCCGAAACGCGTGATCTGCACGTTGAGATACTCGCGCTCGAAGCGCTCGCGCGCGTCGCGCAGAGGCAGACCGATCACCTCCTGCAGGCCGTCGTGTTTGGAGAAGCCCGCTTGCGGCCAGGCTTCCGGCGGCAGCGCGTCGATGGTGACGGGCGTCTGCGGATCACCGGTCGCGAGGATGAGGATGCGCTCGATAACGTTTCGCAGCTGGCGCACATTGCCGGGCCAGTCGGCGGCTTGCAGCGCGGCGAGCGCGTCCTCGCCGATCTGCCGTGGTGGAACGCCAGACATGCCGGCAAGACGCCCGACGAAATAGCCGGCGAGCTCGGGAATATCTTCGCGGCGCTCGGCCAGGCTCGGCGCGCGCAGCGGCACGACATTGAGACGATGGAACAGGTCCTCGCGGAAACGGCCAGCTTCGATGTCCTCGCGCAAATCGCGTGATGTGGAGGAGACCACCCGCACGTTCACTTGCACATCGTTGCCCCCGCCCAGCCGACGGAAGCGCTGTTCAACGAGAACACGCAGGATCTTGGACTGCGTCTCAATCGGCATGTCGCCGACCTCGTCAAGAAAGAGCGTGCCACCGTGAGCCTGCTCGAAAACGCCGATCTTCTTCGGGCGTCCGTCAGGCCCCTCTTCGCCGAAGATTTCGCTCTCCATGCGCTCCGGCGCGATGGAAGCGGCGTTGATCGGCACGAAGGGGCCAGCCGCGCGCGGGCTGCGCTCGTGCAAGAGACGCGCGATCAGCTCCTTGCCGGATCCGGCCGGGCCCGTAATCAACACGCGCGAATTGGTTTGAGCCACGCGTTCGATGGCGGCGCGCAGCGCGGCCATGGCCGGCGATGAGCCGATCAGGTCGTCACTGAAGGCCGACCGCGCGCGCAGAGCCGTGTTCTCGCGCTTGAGGCGCGTCGCCTCCAGCGCACGCTGCACGACCAGCAACAGGCGCTCGGCCGTGAACGGCTTTTCCACGAAGTCGTACGCGCCCTTCCGGATGGCGGCGACGGCCGTCTCGATCGTCCCGTGGCCGGAGATCACGACAACTGGCATGGTGGGATCGATTTCCTTGAAGGTGCTGAGAAGATCGAGCCCATCCATGCGGCTGCCTTGCAGCCAGATGTCGAGTATGACCAAGGATGGCTTCCTGCGGCTGAACGCATCGAGCGCCTCGTCGCTGTCGCGCGCCGCGCGCACCTGGTGGCCGTCGTCCTCGAGGATGCCCGAGACGAGATCGCGAATGTCTGCTTCGTCGTCGATGACGAGAATGTCTGAGGCCATGTTCATGAGGCTCCTGCGCCGTGTTCTGCGGATGGGGGTGTTGCTTCTTCGACCGTGCGCTTCGGCAACACGAAGCGAACGATTGCGCCGGGACCGGGCCCCGGCGCGTCGTCCAGTTCAATCAGCCCCCCGTGGTCTTCGACGATGCGCGCGACGATGGCGAGGCCAAGGCCGGCGCCTTTTGTTCGCGTCGTTACGTACGGTTCGATCAGACGATGGCGATCCTTTTCCGGAAAGCCCAGACCGTTGTCGATCACCTCGAACTGCACGCCATATTCGAGATCGCGCAGACGGAGGATAACAAAGCCGTCTTTCGGTTCGCCGTCGCGCGCGCGGCGCGCCTGCACGCTCTCGGCGGCGTTCTTCGTCAAGTTCAGCAACGCCTGGCCAATGAGACGTTCGTCACTGACGAGACCGATCGGCTTGTCGGCGCCTTCTACCTCAACCCGCACGTCGGCAAAAGCGATGCGCTGGGCGAACACCGTGTTGCGCGCGACCTCGGCGATGTCGGCAAAACGCATCTGCGGCGTGGGCATGCGAGCGAACGAGGAAAACTCGTCCACCATGCGGCCGATATCGGAGACTTGGCGCAGGATCGTGTCGGTGCACTTGAGAAAGGTGTCCTGGTCCGACGTGATCTCAGGCGCGTACTTTTTCCGCAGCCGCTCCGCTGACAGTTGAATGGGCGTCAGCGGGTTCTTGATCTCGTGGGCAATGCGGCGGGCGACGTCCTTCCAGGCCTCCTGGCGCTGCGCCGATATCAGCTTGGTCATATCGTCGAACGTCAGCACAAGCCCGCCTTCAGCGTCCGGGCTCATCCGCACGCTCAGGTTCACAGTGCCGCCCTCTCGCACAAGGTCGACGCGTTGCGGCGGCATCTCGCCGCTCGAGGGCGGCTGATTGAAAAGTTCGCTGAACTCAGGGGCGACGTCGATCAGACGCCGGTTGACGAGATGCGCGTGGGCCAGGCCAAGCAACTGCGCCGCCGAACTGTTCACGGCGGTGATGCGGCCGTCCCTATCAAGACCAAGCACGCCGGCGCTGACGCCGCCCAACACGGCTTCTATGAAGCTGCGCCGCGCCTCGGCGTCTTCCTGGGCTTTCACCAAGTCGCGCCGCTGGGCGTCGAGTTGCGCGGTCATGCGATTGAAGGCGCCGGCTAGCGCGTCGATCTCGTCTCGCTCCTCCCCCACCGCAACGCGCGCCTTGAGATCGCCTGAGGCAACTCGCCGAGCCGCGCCCACCAGACGGCCGATCGGCTCCGCCACGCGGGTGGCGCTGGTGAGGCCGACCCAGCCGGCACCCAGCAGCACCAGCAAGGCGGTCGACACGTACGCCATGGTGAACAGTCCGCGGAGTTCGCCTTGCTGGCGCTGCGATTGGCGATAATCGGCGACCGCTTCGTCGAATGCGAGCAGGCCCTGCATCAAACTCGGCTCGATCGGACGCGCCACCAGCAGGTAAGCATTCGTGTAGTCCTCAAGCCGATAAAGGCCGAGCAGACGATTGTGGTCCGGGTCGAACCGGATATGCACGTCGCCCTGGTCCGCAGTGGCGAAAGCCTCCGGCGAGGGCCGCGCGTAGGCGCCCCCTCCGTCCTGCTCGGCGGCGCCCGCGAGTACGGCCCCATCGCGGGAGATCACGTAGGCAGATTCGAATCGACGGCCCTGCGCCTGCTGCTGAAGGAATGCGAGGTAGCGCGCGGAGTCTTCGGTGAGGCCGCGGCGCGCGACATTGAGGTCCTGAGCCATAACCTGGATCTCGGCCCCCATGTCGCCGCCCGCGAGGTCGAGATACGCGCGTCCGACATTGGCGGCGTTTTCAATCGCGCTCTCGACTCGCTGACTGAACCAGCGTTCAACTCCCTGGCTGAACGTGAAGCCCAGAAACGCCGCCACTACGATCACCGGCGCCAGTGCGGCGAGGCTGAACAACGTCACGAAGCGCACATGCAGGCGAGCGCCGGTTGCGGCGGAACGCCAGGCGCGCGCGACGCGAACCAAGCGGTGCGCGAAGATGCCCGCGAGCCCCGCGCAGATGACGAGGCTTGCTACCAGCATCGCGCTTATCGCGCTGTTGAACTCCCCGGCGATCCCTCCACCGAGCAGCAGAACAATGGTCGCCACCGCTGTAAGGCCCGCGGCGAGGATCAGACCCACGATGAAGATCGCCGAGCTGCGGCTCTGGGGCCGGTCAATCAGAACTGGGGCCTCGGCGTTTTCGCCGGCGGCGAGGGGTAGCACCATGGCGGGGGTCCCATGTTGCCAGAAGGCAACATGGGTGTTGAACGAATATCACGCCGCCGTCAATCGTCGCGGCCAGTGCGAAGGTCGAGAGATTGCATCTTCTTGCGCAGGGTATTGCGGTTGATGCCGAGCACGGCTGCCGCGCGAATTTGATTGCCGCGGGTGGCTTGCAGCGTCTGGGCGATCAGCGGCCGTTCGATCTCGGCCAGGAAGCGATCGTATAGCCCGGCCGGCGGCAGTCCAGGACTGGCGGCAGCGAATTCTGCTGAAAGACGCTTGAGAAGCGAGGCTTCGAAGTCGCTCGCGCCGCTGCCGGGTGCGAGGTCCTCCTCGCGAGCCGTGGCGCCCAGTTCTTTGCCGATCTCATTTGCAGTGATGACCGGGGCGGGTGAAAGCGCGGCGGCGCGGCGAAGCAGGTTCTCCAGTTCGCGAACATTTCCGGGAAAGCTGTACGCCTTGAGCCGTTCGATGGCGGCGTTGTCTATGGATTTTTCCGGCAGGCCCTCGCGCCTCGCGCGCAACAAGAAGGCGCGCGCCAGATCGCCGACGTCGTCCAGCCGATCGCGCAAGGGAGGCAGGCGGATCATAACGACGTTGAGGCGATAAAAGAGATCCCGCCGAAAAACGCCCAGCCGCGACAGCGCTGCAAGATTGCGCTGCGAGGCGGCTATGATGCGTGCGTCTGGGCGTTCGTTTGGGTCTTCCGAGTGCAGCAGGCCCGCCAAACGCGTCTGCGCCTCGTCTGGAAGTTCGTCGAGGTCTTCCAGAAAGATTGTGCCCCCGCGGGCCTGTTCGAATTTGCCCGATGCGCCAAAGAGGTCGTTATCGATCTGTCGACGCTCCAGGCCCGCGAGGCTTACGGCGACAAACGGACCGTTCGCGCGTCGGCCGTGTTCGTGCAAAGCGCGCGCGACGCGTTCCTTGCCGGTGCCGTTTTCGCCTTCGATCAGCACGGTGAGATCGGTGCCGGCCACGCGCGCCATGATGCGGTAGACTTCCTGCATGGCGGGTGAGCGGCCAATGATAGGAAGGCTCTGCTCTTTGTGCGCCTTCGACGCCTGCGCGCGGGTGCTTGCGTCCGGTTTGCCGGCGAGCGCACGCCGTACTGCGGCCATCAGATCGTCGAGATCGAAGGGCTTGGGCACATAATCGTAAGCGCCTGCATTGGCGGCCGAGAGCGCTGTGGCCACGGTCGATTGCGCGCTCATGACGATCACGGGTAAAGCTGGACGCGCTGCACGCATGGCAGGCAGTGCGTCGAAAACGCAGTCGTCTCCCATGTAGACGTCGCTCAGGACCAAATCGCCTTCACCCTCGCGCACCCATTTGGTCAGCGTAGCGACGTTTCCGGTGGCGCGGACCGCATATCCTTCCTTGCCGAGGGCCTGGGAGAGCACAAAGCGCAGCGATGCGTCGTCGTCGGCGAGAAGGATGCGCGCACTCATGCGTGGTCGTCCGGGTCGATAGGCAGGAGCACCTTGAACGCCGTGCGGCTTGGCGTACTGTCGACTTCGATCCGGCCGTCGTGGCGCGCAACAATATCTGCAGCAACGGTGAGACCGAGGCCCATGCCATTTGCTTTGGTGGTTGCAAAGGCCTCGAACAGGCGGTCAGCGACATCGGGATGGAGACCCGGGCCGTTGTCGACAATCTGCACTTCGAGTTGGGCGCGCGCCGCCCCGCTCGCGGCCGAGCGAAATTTTACGCCGGGACGATAAGCGGTGATGAAAGCTATCTCGCCGTCCGGATTGCCGGCGACAGCCTCGGCAGCGTTCTTGGCGATGTTGAGGAAGGCCTGGATGAGCTGATCCATGTCTCCACGCACTCGCGGCAAACTGGGATCGTACCGCTCGCGGATCATCACCTCAGGGGCGCCGGAGCCGATGAGCTTACGGACACGCTCGAGCGCTTCGTGGATGTTGAACAGCTCGAACCTCGGCGGTTCGACGGCGCCCAGCGGGTCTATTCGTTCGGTGAGGCGATGTATCCGATCCACTTCGTCACAAATGAGTCTCGCTAGCGCCGCGGATTCTGCGTCTTCACTGCGCGAGATCAGCTGCGCGGCGGCGCGAATGCCCGCCAGCGGATTGCGCACTTCATGGGCGAGCGTGCGCGCGGCGGAGTGGCCTGCCGCCGCCGGGGCGGCGCGAACTCGCGGCGGGCGGCCGAGCACAAGTGCAATGTAGCCATTCTCCCCTACCGGGCCGGCTGCCACGGTGGCGCGTCCCAGTGCAAAGCCCGGCCCGACAAGCGCGACGTCATTCTCCGCAACGCCGGCGCTGCCCCCGAGAGCACGGCGTGCGAGCGCCGCCAGCGGGGCGTCCGGGCCGAAGATCTCATCAAGACGTCGTCCGAGAAGCCCGCGGCCAACGCCTGCGAGCAATTCGGCCGCAGCGGCGTTTGCGAAGCGGATGCGTTCGCCCGCGTCTATGCCAATGACCGGCGCCGGCAAGGCTTCAAGCCACTGTTCCGCGTCGGGGGCCTGCGCACGCTGCGTCAGCGGACGGACACGAGGCTCGCTCATGCGGCTCTCGCCAATGGCTCATCTTCGAAAAGTCGCGCCAGTGCGTCGCGCACGCGTGCGGGATCCTCAAGCACGCAGATCGCTTTGCGAGTCTCGCGCGCGCCGGCGCCGAACTCGGCATCGATCATCCAGGCGATGTGCTTGCGTGCGATCCGAACGCCGAGGCCGCGGTTATAGAAGGCGAGTGTATCATCATACAGCGTGAGGAGGCTTTCGAGCAGGCGCTCTCGTGGTGGCGGTGCGAACGAGGCGCCGTGCGTCAGTTCGCCTTCGATGGCTGCAGGCAGCCAGGGCCTGCCCTGCGCAGCGCGGCCGATCATGACGCCCGCAGCGCCCGATTGTGAGAGCGCTGCGCGCGCCTCCTCTGCCGATCCGATGTCGCCATTAGCGATAACCGGCACATTCACGGCTTCGACAACAAGCCGGACGGCGCGCCAATCGGCGCGGCCACGGAAGAACTGGCTGCGTGTGCGGCCGTGGACAACGATCATGCGCACGCCCGCGCCCTCCGCGCGTTTCGCGATCTCAGCCGCGTTGATGGACATCTCGTCCCAGCCGAGCCGCATCTTGAGGGTGACCGGCAGGCGCGTCGCTTCGACCACGGCCTCGATGAGGCGAAGCGCATGATCCGGATCGCGCATCAGAGCTGAGCCGCAAGCGCCGCTGACGACGCTCTTGGAGGGACAGCCCATGTTGATATCGACAATGTCCGCGCCGGCCTGCTCGGCGAGACGCGCGCCTTCAGCCATCCAGCGGGCCTCGCGTCCGGCGAGCTGGACGACGAGCGGGCTGATAACCCCCGCGCCCGCCGCTCGCCGCACCATGTCGGTACGGGCCCTGGCCAGTTGTTCACACGCTATCATCTCCGAGACGCAATACCGCCCGCCGAAGGCTTTCACTTGCCGGCAGAATGGGATGTCCGTGACCCCGGCCATGGGAGCCAGGGAGACAAGAGGCGGGAATTCCTTCAAACCAGCCACGGCGCGCTCCGACCGGAACTTAGGGCGCCTAAAAAGCAGGCGCCAAGGACTTTATGCTGCGATGCACCATGAGGGCGAGGAATAAGTCAAAGAATGAGAGTGGCAGCCCTTATCGTAGCAGCGGGACGCGGAGAACGCGCCGGAGGCAGGATCCCGAAACAATACATAAGCTTACTGGGCCGACCCGTCCTGTCGTGGTCAGTGCGCGCGCTGGCTGGCGCCGGCGTTGACGAGATCGTCGTTGCGATCGCGCCGGAGCACGCGGCTTTGGCGGCTGCGGCGCTCGAAAACGGGCCGGCGGTGCGAATCATTCATGGCGGCGCCGCGCGGACGGCGTCGGTTCGCGCGGGGCTGGCGGTGATCGAGCGCGCCGATATCATTCTTGTGCACGACGCCGCCCGGCCGGGGCTGAGCGCGCAGATCGTTCACTCACTCGTCGCGACGATCAAAAGCGGCGCAGCGGGCGCAGCCCCTGCCCTGCCTGTGGCTGACGCGTTGCGACGCGCCGACGCAGAGGGCCACGTGATCGCCGAGCTAGACCACGATGGCCTGATGCGCGTGCAGACACCGCAAGCCTTTCGCGCGGCCGCGCTGCAAGCAGCCTATGACGCGCTACCCGAGAATGCGACGTTCCGTGACGATTTAGCAGTCGCCCGTGCGCATGGAATGGAGTGTGTGCTTGTGCAGGGCGATGCGCGGCTGATGAAGATTACTTATCCCGAGGACATCGCTCTCATAGAACGTCTGTTGAGCGGCTCACGCGTTACGTGTGTGGGAACAGGGATAGACGCGCATCGGTTCGGTCCGGGCGATCACCTCACGCTCTGTGGCGTGCGCATTGCGCATGACAAGGGCCTGATGGGTCATTCCGACGCGGACGCCGGCTGGCATGCCCTTGTGGATGCGATCCTTGGCGCACTTGGAGAGGGCGATATCGGCGCGCACTTTCCTCCGAGCGATCCGCGGTGGAAAGGCGCCGACTCCGAGCGCTTTCTGCGACATGCGGCGAAGCTCGCCGCCGACGTCGGCGCGCGCATTGAGCACGTGGATGTGACGCTCATCTGCGAAAAACCGAAGATCGGTCCGCATCGCGAAGCGATGCGCGCGAGAACCGCCGAGGTCCTCGGCCTGCCGATTTCGCGCGTCAGCATTAAAGCCACGACGACCGAGCGAATGGGTTTCCTCGGACGCGAAGAGGGCCTCGCCGCGCACGCTACGGCGACGGTGGATCGCCCGGACTAAGCAGGGTAGTCTCTGCGCCTTCGCCTGCGCACTCCGGCAATTGCGGATATACCTGACAATGCTCGTTGTTCGACAGGATGCCGTCCCACAGCGCGCGCGAAATATTGATGTAGTCGTCAGTCCAGGCTCTCCCTGGCGGGGCAACCGGGGTGCGCCAGTCGGGACTTGAAAGTTGCAGCCGAGCCAGCGTCTCGGGCCGCCGGGCCAGGATCATCGCGCTCGCCGCCGAGGCGCCGTATGGCACGCGGGGCCTTAGGTCGAACTGGTCGCTCAGCCGGTGCAGCATGGGCGCGCCGAGATCCCGCGCCACGCGCGCTGCTTCGGCCACAAGCGCAAGATTGCGGTTCGACAAATGAAGCACGACAATTCCGGTTTCGGTCGTTTTCGACAAATAGAGCGCGACCGCTTCACGGGTGAGCAGGTGCGCCGGGATAGCGTCTGACGAGAACGCATCGACGACAATAACATCGTAAGAAGCGTCGGGCGCCTCGGCGATCCGAAGACGCGCATCGCCAAGCACGACGCTAGCGGTCGGTTGACATTCCTGCACAAAGGTGAAGTCGCCTCCCGGCCGCGCAGAGAGCCGCACGACCTCCGGGTCGATCTCGTAGATCGTTAGTCGATCTTGAGGTCGCATCAGACAAGCGGTCGAACCCGTGCCTAAACCGATAAGCCCAAGATGCGGGCGGTCGCTCGTGCTTAGGCCGGCCAGAATGGCTTCGCCCAGCGCCGTTCGCGGGTGATAATAAGTGAGCGGCTGGCGGCTGTAGCCCGGGGCTGCGATCTGCGCGCCATGCAGCGTAGTCCCGTGCAGCAGCGCGCGCAGTGGCGGGATTTCCGGATCGCGCACCCGATACTCCCGGGTCCGCATGACTCCGAAAAACGTGCGTTCCTGCGTTATGATGCGCCCGCCGCGTACATCTTCGATGGCGATGATGCCGAACGTCACCAGCACGATGGCCGCAAGGATCAGAGGCCGCGCGCGATTGAGGAAAATCGCTAGCGCGCAGAACAATATGCCCATTATCGTCAGCGCATCGGCATTCATGCGCTCGCCTGCCAGCACAAGCATGATCAACAGGATGGCCGACGGTATCGTCACGCCAAGCGCGAAATCGGCGACGCGACGATTGTCGCGGCGGCGCTGCACAGTTGCGTGCACTGCGAACAGGAGCACCAGAAAACTTGTCGCCATCAGGAGGTAATTCCACGGCGCGCGCACCTCGAGCTTGGTGACGTCTTCGGCCGCGTATCGAACGAACACCTCGTCCAGATTGAAGGCGGTCCAGGTCACGAGCAGCGCGTGCGCGGCGGCGATCCCCAGATAGGCGTACCGGAAGACGGCCGGCCGGGTTTCATCGCCCCACCCCGCCGCGATCATGGCGGCAGCGGCGCCTAGCGCTCCGAGCGCGAGGATCGAGTCCAGCGGAGCGAACCGCAGCAGCGCAAGAGCCAGGCACAACATGGCGACGCTCGTGGCCAGCGAGGCGTCGCTGAGGCGGGGCATATCGCTGTCGCCGCGCGGCCGGAATAGGCAGACCGCCGCGAGCGCCAAGGGATATTCGTAGACATTGTTGAAGATGAGCGGGGCCAAGAGCGCGGAAAACGCGCCGCCAAGCACGCCGCCGAGCGACACCAACAGGTAGAACTCGGTGAGCCGATCGGCGCTCGGGCGGGTACGCGCAAGGGCGAGATGGCAGACCAGCGCGCTGAAGAAAAAACCGCCGAGAATGCCGCCGACCGAGGCGATCCAGTTGCCCGACGAGTAGTAGGAAATCACCATCAGCGCGAGCGCGAAGGGATGAATCAGAAGGGTCGCGCCTTCCATCTTTTCGCTGCCCTTGGAGAAGGCGAGCACGAAGGTGCCGAGGTAGAGCGCCAAGGGCAGCACCCACAGCATCGGCGCGGAGGCCACGTCGGTGGTGATGTGCAGCGTGACCGCAAGCGAGAGCGCCGACGGCACGGCGGCCGCTGCGACCCAGTAGGCGCGCTGGCGCCACGTCGGCGGGCCGCTAACATGCTCTAACGGCTTGGGTGCTTGCCCATGCGAGGCGAGCGCAAGACCCGCAGCCAGGGCGATCATGGCGGCGACGAACACATAGCCCGCAGACCACGCTCCGCTCTGCGCCTGCACGCCGAGCAAAGGCTCGATCAGCACGGGGTACGCCAGCAAACCGCCGAAGCTGCCGAGATTGCTGGCGGCATAGAGGTAGTACGGGTCGTGCGCGTCCGCGCGACCGGTGCGCGCGTACCAGGCCTGTAACAGCGGCGCGGTCGCAGATGCCGCCGCGAATGGCGCGCCGACGGAGAGCGTCAGCACGCCGACCAGCCACAGGGCGGGATGCTCCGAACTCGGCGGGCCCAGCAAAGAACTTACATGGATCGGCAGCACGAGCCAGGCGACCGCCAGCACAAGGACATGAACAGCTGCCTGCACGCGCAGGTCTTTCACGCGCTGCAGCAGGTGCGCGTAGAGATAACCGGCGAGCAAAGCGGCTTGGAAAAACGCCATCGACGTGTTCCAGACTTGCGGCGAGCCGCCCAGCAGCGGCGTCACCATACGCGCGAACAGGGGCTGCAAGACGAAAATCAGAGCCGCGCTGGAGAAGAGCGCGAGCGCGAACACAGGCGCTGCGGCGCGGCGCGCGATGGCTTCCATGCTCTCTCCCCTGACCGGCGTCCGCTTCTGCCAGCGGGGCCGATTCCAGGGAATGGACATTATCAGCGCGCCGGCGCGGGGTATGGTTGGGGATGCGGAACGTGTTACGGCGCGTTGCGTTCAATGGGGCTTTTCTGGAGGTCGCGCAGATGGCGCGCAACAAAAGCGCTGACACGGCGAACGATCTGATCGCAGCCGCCAAGACCCGTGAGTTCAAAATCGCGACCGCTGAGAGCTGCACGGGCGGTTTGGTGGCCGCGTCCATCACCGCGATACCAGGCGCCTCGGCCGTGCTGGAGCGCGGCTTCGTCACTTATTCGAACGAAGCCAAGACCGAAATGCTCGGCGTCCCAGCGGAGTTGATCGAACGGCGCGGGGCGGTCAGCCAGGAGGTCGCGCTGGCGATGGTGGACGGCGCCTTGAAAAACAGCCGGGCCGATCTCGCCGTGGCCATCACCGGCATTGCCGGGCCAGACGGCGGCAGCGAGCAGAAACCGGTCGGCCTCGTGCATATCGCCGCCGCCAAGCGCGGCGGCGCTCGGCTGCACGAGGAGCATCGCTTCGGCGATATCGGGCGCAACAAGGTGCAGGCCGAGAGCGCCGTCGCGGCGCTGCGCTTGCTTCAGAAGCTGCTGGATTGACGCAGCCTACGGCGCGAGTCGTCGACGCGCTTCTCTTTCGAACGCGCTCATGACGCGCGCGGCCACCTTGTCCTTGTTGGCGGCGACAAGCGCATTCAGGACGGGATTCTTGAACTGGTACGTGATGGAAAAGCGCACGCGCGCGCCTTGCTCGTGCGGCTCGAAGCGCCAGGAATTATCGAGCGCATGAAACGGCCCATGCACGAGCGCCACGTCAACTTCGCCTTTGGCGGGTTCGCAGCGCACCGTCGTCGCAAAACGCTCCGTAATGTGCTTCCAGCCGACGATCGCTTCGGCGACGCCCTCCCAGCCGCCTTCGGGCCGCGGCTCTTCCCTAACGATGCGCAGCTTCTGCAGCCAGGGAATGAATTGGGGATATTCGCGCACGTCACCGACGAGCCGACAAAGGTCGGCGGGCGCATAAGGCAAGATGCGTTCGGCTTTGATAGTCGTGCGCGCCATCGGTCAGGGATCAACGAAGCCTTCGTCCCAGGAGCGGGCCGGATCGCCATTGCGCAGATCGATTCCGAAGTCGACGCGGCCTTTGAGCGCGAGCAGCACGGCCACCCAGCCGGCGTGAACCTCATTCCATTCGTGCTGCGGCACGTTCTCGGCCGTCAAGGTCAGGATTGAGCCCGGGCCGTCGGCCGCGATTTCAAAGCGCGTGCGCGCGCCAAAATAGAGGATTTCGAACAGGGACGGGGGTTTGGCGGCTAAGACGGAGCTGACCTCTTCAATACGGTTCGGAAAACGGAAATGGATCGCGCCGTTGTGTTCTTTTGCCTCGAGCGCCCAGAAACTTGCCCTCCCCTCGTCCGTTGCAAGCGCGGCATAGACGCGCTCAGGCGAGGACTTGAGAGAAAGCTTCCAGCGAATGACGGGCGTTGTCACGCGCCCTGCGCCAAGCGCGCGGCCTTGAGGCGCGCGAAGTCTTCGCCGGCGTGGTGCGAAGAACGTGTGAGAGGCGAGGCGGACACCATCAGGAAGCCCTTGGCGTAGGCAATGGTTTCGAGCGCTTTGAACTCGTCCGGCGTCCAGAAGCGGTCGATCGCAGCGTGCTTCTTCGTCGGCTGCAGGTATTGGCCGATGGTGAGGAAATCGACGCCCGCGACGCGCAGATCATCCATGACCTGCAGAACTTCGTCTTTCGTTTCACCGAGGCCGACCATGAGACCGGATTTGGTGAACTGCTGCGGATCGCGCTGCTTTACGGAATCCAAGAGGCGCAGCGACTGGTAGTAGCGCGCGCCGGGGCGGATGGAGTGATAGAGCCGCGGCACGGTTTCAAGATTGTGGTTGAACACGTCCGGTTTGGCGTCGATCACGCGCTCGGCCGCGCCGGGCTTACGCAAAAAGTCGGGGGTCAGGATTTCGATTGTGGTGTCCGGCGCCACGCGGCGGATGGCGGCGATCGTTTGCACGAAGTGGTCGGCGCCGCCGTCGTCGAGATCGTCCCGATCGACCGATGTTACGACGACGTGCTTGAGGCCCATCTGCGCCGTCGCATAGGCGACGTTCTCCGGTTCGTTCGGATCCAGCGGCAGCGGCTTGCCCGTGGCGACGTTGCAGAAGCTGCAGGCGCGCGTGCAGATGCCGCCGAGGATCATGAAGGTCGCGTGCTTGACGCTCCAGCATTCGCCGATGTTGGGGCAGCTCGCCTCTTCGCATACCGTGTGCAGCTTCAGCTCGCGCACCAGCTCTTTTGTTTGGTGGTAGCCAGCGCTGGTGGGCGCTTTGACGCGAATCCAGTCCGGCTTGCGCGGGCTGGGCGCGTCCGGCCTCCCCTGCTTTTCGGGGTGGCGGGGGCGGCTTTCCCCTCCGGCGCGCAAATCGATCAGCGTGGTCACGCCGTTAAGATGACGCCCCGGCCCTTATCCCGCAACGGCCCGGCCGGATTCCTCCCTTGCGTGATCAAAGCGTTAATGCCGTCCCGCTTGCCCGGCCGCAAAGCCGCCGCTAGGTTCTGTTACAGCCGTGAAACAATAATCACGGGGTCAAGCGTCCTTCCTCCTCGTGGGGACGCTCGAGGCGGGTCAGGACGGAGGCATCTGGTTCATGTCGCATCGACCGTTCGAGCTGGCGCGCACACGCGTCACCTTGTTCGAGGCATTGCTGCGGGCGCGCGACGCCAAGGGCGGCAAGTGCAAGATCCTCGAAGATCATGAGCGGCGCGTTCTCACGTACGATGACATCGTCCGCGCTGCCTTTGCGCTCGGCGGCAAGCTCGACACGCTGATCAAGAAGCGCGAGACGGCGGGCATCATGCTGCCGACGGGCGTAGGCTGCACGGTGACGTTTTTTGCGCTGCACGCGATCGGACGCACGCCGGCCATGCTGAACTTCACGGCGGGCGCCATGAATCTGCGCTCGGCCTGCGAAGCGGCGAACGTGAAGAAAATTCTCACGTCGAAGCGTTTCATCCAGCTGGCGAAGCTGGAGTCGCTGGAAGCCGAGCTCTCGAAGTTCGCCAAGCTCATTTACCTCGAAGATGTGCGCAAGAGCATCGACTTCGGCGACAAGGTGATCGCGTTGATCAAAGGCGCCTTCCCGCGCATGTTTGCGGCCAAAGCCAATCCGGACGATACGGGCGTGATCCTGTTCACCTCCGGCTCGTACGGCACGCCGAAGGGCGCGGTGCTCAGCCACGCCAATATCGTCGCCAATGTCGAGCAGGCGCATGCGCACGTGCCGTTCGAGCCCGACTGGTCGTTCTTCTGCCCGCTGCCCATGTTCCACTGCTTCGGCCTGACCGGCGGAGTGATGCTGCCGCTGTTCACCGGGCACAAAACCTTCCTCTTCCCCTCCCCGCTGCAGGTGAAGGAAATCCCAAAGCTGATCAAAGAAACGGGCGCCAACGTCTTCTTCGCGACGGATACTTTCGCCCAGCAATACGCGCGCAACTGCAATGACGGCGACCTCAACTCGATCAAGCTGATGGTCTGCGGCGCCGAGCGCGTGAAGGAAGAAACGCGCGAGATCTACAAGAAACGCTTCGACGTCGAGATCATCGAAGGCTATGGCGCGACCGAAGCTTCCCCGGTGATCGCGGTCAATACGCCGGCGACCAATCGCTACGGCACGGTCGGCCAGTTCTTGCCGGGGATCGAATGGCGGCTTGAGCCGGTGCCCGGCATCGAGGGCGGACAAAAGCTCTACGTGCGCGGGCCGAATGTGATGCGCGGCTATCTCGATCCAACCAAGCCCTTCGGCATCGACCTCTTGCCGCAGGGCTGGCACGACACGGGCGATGTGGTGGACGTCGACGAGGATGGATTCATCCGCATCCTGGGTCGCGTGAAGCGCTTCGCGAAGGTGGGCGGCGAAATGGTGTCGCTGAACGCGGTGGAAGGCTACGCAGCCGCTGTCTGGCCAGACCACACCCACGCCGCCGTGGCGCTGCCGGATTCGCGCAAGGGCGAGCGGATCATCCTGTTCACCGACCACGAACGCGCGACGAGCGAGGAGCTGCTGGCCTGGTGCAAGGCGAACGGCGCGAGCGAACTCGCGGTGCCGAAGCGCATCGTCGCGATCGAGAACATCCCCGTGCTTGGCAGCGGCAAGACGGACTATGTGGTGCTGCAGCGCATGGCGGCGGAACGCTTCGCGGAGCAGAAAGCCGCTTAAGAACCTAAGCTCTTGGGGGTTGAGCGATGGTCGAGGGCTTGTGGTCGATCCAGTCAGTCACTGCAGTTATTTCAGTGCTGGGTGCCCTATTCTCTTTCTGGAATACCCAACGGTTCCGCAGATTGAACTTGCTGATCAGCAGGTTGGATGAGGAACGTCGCTGGGCGGCAACCGCGGTCGCGTCCATCAGCAAGGCTTTGACCTTTGTCCGCGAGCGAGGACGGATTTCAGAGTCAGAATGGAATGACCGTATTCTAGAAGTGTTGGTGGAGCTCGCCACGGCATTGGATCGAGGACGTCTTTTTCATCCCAATACTCCGGTCAAAGGTACTAGGCGCGGGTGGCGTGCAGACGCTTTGGATCCGCTCAGAGATGCTTACCGGGAAATGACAGCGGGAAACCCGAGCATCGAACGCCTAGAGGACATTCGTCACGCCTTTGTGCAAATCGAAGGTGGCTATCTTCAGTCAGACCGTCATCGGGCCGATTATGGGGGACGGAAGACCAAGCCGGGCTCTGGCACTGTTTTGAAACAAGCGTAACTAAACGTGCAGCACGCGCCCGTACGCGTCCAGCACCGCTTCGTGCAGCATTTCTGACAAAGTCGGGTGCGGGAAGACGGTTTCCATCAGTTCGTGCTCGGTGACTTCGGCGTTCATGGCGACGACGTAGCCTTGGATGAGCTCCGTCACTTCGGCCCCGACCATGTGCGCGCCGAGGAGTTCGCCGGTCTTGGCGTCGAAGATGACCTTGACGAGGCCCTGGTCTTCGCCGAGCGCGACGGCCTTGCCGTTGCCGACGAACGGGAAGCGGCCGACACGCACCTGACGCCCCTGCTCTTTCGCCCGTGCTTCAGTCAAGCCGACGCTGGCGACTTGCGGGTGCGAGTAGGTGTTGCCGGGGATGCGCTCCTTGATCATCGGGTGCGGCTTCTGGCCGGCGATGGCTTCGACGCAGATGACGCCCTCGTGGCTGGCCTTATGCGCAAGCCAGGGCCCGCCCGTGACATCGCCGATGGCGTAAAGACCGGCGACGTTGGTGCGGCCGTAGCCATCGGTGACGATATGGCCGCGCTCGGTTTTCACGCCGAGCGCTTCGAGACCGATGTTCTCGATGTTGCCGGTGATGCCGACGGCGACGATAGCGTGGCTGGCGCTTAGCGTTTCCTGCTTGCCGCCGGATTGCACAACAGCTTCCACGCCGCTCGCCGTGGCTTTGAGCGATCTGGCTTCCGTCGAGGTGAGGATTTTCAGCCCCTCCTTCTCGAAGCGCTTCCTGGCGAAGGCCGAGATTTCTTCGTCTTCGACCGGCAGCACGCGATCGAGCAATTCGACGACCGTCGTCTTCACGCCGAACGCGGCGTAAAAGCTCGCGAACTCGATCCCGATCGCGCCTGAGCCGAACACGAGCAGCGATTGCGGCCATTCCGGCGGCGTCATCGCATCGCGATACGTCCAGATACGCTTGCCGTCGGCTTTGAGGCCGGCCGCTGGGATTTCGCGGGCGCGCGCGCCGGTGGCGAGGATGACGTGCTTGGCGTCGTGCGCCGCCTCCTTGCCGTCCTTGTCCTTGACGATCACTTTCGGCGCGGGCGCCCCCTTCTCCAACCGCGCCTCGCCCATCAGCACGTCGACCTTGTGCTTCTTCATCAGAAACTGGACGCCCTTCTCCATGCGCCCGGCCACGCCGCGCGAGCGCTTCACCACGGCTTCGGGATCGAACTTGAGGCCCTCGATGAAGAGGCCGTAGTCCTTGGCGTGCTGGGCGTTGCGATAGACTTCCGCTGAACGCAGCAGCGCCTTAGTGGGGATGCAGCCCCAGTTGAGGCAGATGCCGCCGAGCCGTTCGCGCTCGACGATGGCGGTTTTCAAACCCAGTTGGGAAGCGCGGATGGCGGTCACGTAGCCGCCCGGGCCGGAACCGATCACGATGAGGTCGTAGATGCTCATGCGCGCTACATACACTCCTCCCCCTGCCAGGGGGAGGCTGGGAGGGGGTCATACGCGAATGCCTGCCATGTGAAGCAAGACCCCCTCCGGTCGCTGCGCGACCACCTCCCCCTTTCAGGGGGAGGAAAGTCCGAACGCGTTCCTGATCCCATCCACCACGAACTGCGCGGCCAATGCCGCCAGCAGGATGCCGAAGATGCGCGTGAGCATGGAGGCGATGGTCGGCCCCATGACGCGCGAGATCGGCCCGGCCATGAGAAACGCCATCAGGCACAGCGCAAGGTTGGCGCCCACCCCCAAGAGCACCATGCCGCGCTCGGCAGCGCTCTCGTACTCATTGAAAAAGAGCATGATTGACGCGATCGCGCCGGGGCCGGCGATCAGCGGGATCGCGAGAGGAAAGACGGAAATGTCGTCCTGGTGTTCGGGGTGCCTGGCCTGTTCGGCGGCCACCTGTTCGGCGCGCTCTTCGCGGCGTTCGCTACGCTTCTCGAACAGCATGTCGATGGCGATAAGGAAAAGCAGCAGCCCGCCGGCGATGCGGAAGGCGTCGAGCGAGACGTGGATCTGCTCCAGCAGCCACGCGCCTCCGAAGGCGAACGCTAAGAGGATGCCGGTGGCGATGGCGACGGACTTCCACGCCATCTGCCGCCGCCACGCCGGCGTCATGCGGGCGGTCATGGTCGTGAACATGGGCGCCATGGCGACGGGGTCGATGGCGACAAAAAACGTCACGAACGAAGCGAGAAGTACCGAGATCACGTGCGCTTCTTAAGCCGATTCAGGCGCCGAGCAGACGCAATTGGATCGTGCCGTCCTGCAATCCGTTCACGAGCGCAACGAGGCTGGGCGAGGCCGCATAAAGCGTCAGCGCCAAGGCGGCCACGGCCAGCGGCGCCGCCAACTTGCGCATGGTGGGCGCGGCTCCGCGGGCGATCGCGCCGGCTATCGCGCCCAAAAGCGAGCCCAGCAGCACTGCGGCGACGGGCGCAGCCATCAGCCAGATGCGCACAAGCGTGTCGGCCCCGGCCGTGACGTGAAAGCCGTGCAGCAATAAGAGGCCTGGCGTCAGCAGCGAGGCGAGCATCAGCAGGAGCGCAGCCGCGCCTTTGCGTTCCCCGTCTTCCTCCGGCGCGCGCGGCGCGCCGGCCTGCTCGACGAACACCGATGCGAATGCCGCCGCGCAAGCGACAAAGAACCAAATGCCGGCGGTCGCGATCAGCTGTTCTGGCATGACGATTAGGGCAGTAGGGGAATAGGGCAATAAGGCAATAGGAAGAGGCGCCGCTTAGCGACGTGCTCCCCAACATATTGCCCTATTGCCTTATTGCCCTAACTTTCCCGCGGCTGCTGCTCCATCAGTGCGCTAAAGCGCTCCCAGGAGACGAAGTGCGCCGATTGCGTGCGCGCCACGCGCCAGCGCACGCCTCCGGTTGAGACGGTGAGCTCGCCAAGCAGCGCCCCCCCATCGGCGCGGACTTCGAAATTAGGCGCCACCTCCTCGCGGCCGATAAGCGCCTTGCCGACGGACATGCGGACTTCGGGCATGTTCAGTTACTCACCCATCTCACAACAACATAGCCATCGGGTCTTCGAGAAAGCCCCTGAACGCCTTCAGGAACGCAGCCCCTAGCGCGCCGTCGACGACGCGGTGGTCGCACGTCACCGTGACGGTCATCACGGTGGCGATGGCGAGCGCGTCGTTCTTCACGATGGGGCGCTTTTCCCCGGCGCCGATCGACATGATCATGCCGTGCGGCTCGTTGATGATGGAGGCGAAGTGCTTGATGCCCATCATGCCCATGTTGGAGAGCGTGAAGGTGCCGCCCTGAAACTCCTCGGGCTTCAGCTTCTTGTTGCGCGCGCGATCGGCAAGATCGGCCATTTCATGGCTGATCTGCGCGAGGCCCTTGGTCTCGGCGGCCCAGATGATCGGCGTAACAAGGCCGTGCGGAATGGCCACGGCGACGGCGATGTCGGCGTGGTGGTGCATGGCGATGCCTTCCGGCGTGTAAGAGGCGTTGGCTTCGGGCACCATTTTCAGCGCCAGCGCCGCCGCCTTGATGCACATGTCGTTGACGGAGACCTTCACGCCATTGTCGGCGAAGCGCTTGTTGATCTCGGCGCGCGCTTTGAGGAGCGCGTCGATCTCAACGTCGATGGTGAGCGGAAAGTGCGGCACGTCGCGGAAGCTTTCCGTCATGCGCCGGGCAATGGTTTTGCGCATAAGGTCGAGTGGGACGAGATCGTAGCTGCCGGGACGGATGCCGTGCTGCTCCAGCGTCTTGCGCGGCGCCGGCGTTTGCTCGCGCGCTTCCCGGCCAGTGGCGATCTCGCGGGATTCTGCCCGCGCCTGTTGTTGCGAGCCCGGCTGCTTCATCGCCGCTTCGATGTCGGCTTTGACGATGCGCCCGTTCGGCCCTGAGCCGCGCAGGCCCGAAAGATCGACGCCCTCCTGCTGGGCTAGCCGGCGCGCGAGTGGGGACGCGAACACTCTCTCCCCTCCCCCAACGGGGGAGGGGGCAGGGGGTGGGGGGCGAACGGATTGTGATCGTGCTTGAGATGGAGGCGCTTCGTCGCGCCCCCCCTCCCTTCCCTCCCCCCCTTTTGGGGGGGAGGGTTTTTGTTGCGATTGCGCTTGCGTCGGCTTGGCTTCCCCATTCCCCTTCAGCCGCGCGATCGGCGTGTTGACCTTCACGCCCTGCGCGCCCTCTTCCACCAGCAGCGCTTCGATCACGCCTTCGTCCACGGCTTCGACTTCCATCGTCGCCTTGTCCGTTTCGATCTCGGCGATGACCTGCCCGGGCTCGATCGCATCGCCAACTTTGACGTGCCACTTGGCGAGGTTGCCCTCCTCCATGGTGGGCGAAAGCGCGGGCATCGTGATGTCGGTCATCGTGGTTCTCTTTGCTCAATCGACACCGGGATCGCGTCGGGCGTCCATTTGTGCAGGAAGGTGAGATAGGCCAGCGCGAGATAGACAAACGCGAGGCCAGTCCAAACGAACGTGCGGATAAGCCCGTCAACGCTAAGGCCGCTGACTTCCGCGCCGTCGGGCGCGGCGTTGGCGAGGATGGCCCGGCCGGCGGCGGATAGCTGGCCTTCGGCCGCGAGTTCCTGCAGGCGGGCGATGAGGCCGACGTGCGTGGTTTGTGCGCCCATCATGGTGGCGACGAGGAGGCCAAGGATCAGCGTAATGAAAAGGAAGCTGCCGAGACGCGCAGCGAAGTTGGCCGAGCCGATAAAGTAGTTCAGCGCGACTATATACGCTGAAACGATGGAGAAGATGAGCGACACCGCCACCATGAGGATGTTGGTGAACTCGACCAATTGCTCCACCACCTCGCCTTCGCTCATCATTGGGGCGGCTCCGTCAGCGCGAGCGGCGTCCAGCGCGAGATGCGCCTGGCGATCCTCTCCTCGACGCTCTCGCCTTCGAGGCTGGTCAGCGTGGCTGGAAGGTTTTTCAGCTCGGCGATGTTGAGCCCAATGACGTTGACGACGCCGATGGGGCCGCGCGGGCTCTCCATGTAGGTGGCGACGTACGTGCCGCAGTTCGGGCAGATGAGATAATCGGCTGTCTTGTGGCCGAAGCGATAGCGATTGAGGCGCACGCTCGACGTGAGCACCAGTTTGCCTTCGGGATCGGATGCGGACTTCACGCCCCGCGTTGAACAGAAGCCGCAGCCATCCTGGCGGAGACGGACAGGCGCATCCGTCTCGTACTTTGCGCTGACCGCGCCGCAGTGGCATGCGCCGCGATAGATCACCGGTACGTCACCGCTTTCACCGCATCCACGATCTTCTCGACGCTCGGCAGCGCCAGCGCTTCGAGATTGGCGGCGTAGGCGAGCGGGGCGTCGACCTGGTGGACGCGTGTCGGAGGCGCGTCCAGATAATCGAAGGCTTCCGCTGTCACGCGTGTGCAGATTTCGGCGCCGACGCCGTTCTGGCCCCAGCCCTCTTCCACCGTGACGATGCGGTTCGTCTTGCGGACGCTCTCGAGGATGGCAGCGGTGTCGAGAGGGCGCAGCGTGCGCAGGTCGATGACTTCGGCCTCGATGCCGTCCTTGGCGAGTTCATCCGCGGCTTTGAGCGCGAGGCCCACCATGCGCGAATGCGCGGTGATGGTGACGTCATTGCCGGCGCGGCGTATTTTGGCTTTGCCGATGGGGACGACCCAGTCCTTGACGTCGGGAATTTCGAACTCCTGGCCGTAGAGCATTTCATGCTCGAGGAAGACGACGGGGTTCGGATTGCGGATCGCGGCCTTGAGCAGGCCCTTGGCATCCGCCGCATCGTACGGCGCGATGACGATGAGGCCGGGGACGTGGGAATACCACGAGGAAAAATCCTGACTGTGCTGCGCGGCGACTCGCGCGGCCGCGCCGTTGGGGCCGCGGAAGACGATCGAGGATTTGATCTGGCCGCCGGACATGTAGAGCGTCTTCGCAGCGGAGTTGATGATCTGGTCGATGGCTTGCATCGCGAAATTCCAGGTCATGAACTCGACGATGGGTTTCAGGCCCGCCATCGCCGCGCCGACGCCGAGGCCGGCGAAGCCGTGTTCGGTGATGGGCGTATCGACGACGCGTTGCGGGCCGAACTCCTGCAACAGCCCGCGCGTAACTTTGTAAGCGCCCTGGTACTCGGCGACTTCCTCGCCCATCACAAACACATCCGGATCGAGGCGCATCTCTTCCGCCATGGCGTCCCGCAGCGCGTCGCGCACGGTGATCTTCACCATCTGGGTGCCGGCGGGGATGTCGGGATCGGCTTGCGGCGATGGCGTTGTGACGCGCGTAGGTTCGGGACGATCGCGCACCGGCTCGTGGCGCATGTCAGCTTGCGACTCCCCTCCCCCAATGGGAGAGGGGCCAGGGGTCGGGGGGCGAACGGATTGCGCGACTGCTTGAGATGAAGGCGCTTCGGCGCGCCCCCCCTCCCTGCCCTCCCCCCGTTGGGGGGACGGTTTCTGTTGTGCGTCATCGCCATCGCCCAACACCGCAATCGGCGTGTTGACCTTCACGCCCTGCGCACCCTCTTCGACGAGCAATTGCGTTACGGTGCCTTCGTCCACCGCTTCAACTTCCATCGTCGCCTTGTCGGTCTCGATCTCGGCGATGACTTGCCCCGGCTCGATCTTGTCGCCGACCTTCACCAGCCACTTGGCAAGGTTGCCCTCCTCCATGGTGGGCGAAAGCGCGGGCATGAGGATCTGCGTCATCAGGCGAGGACCCCGAACAGAGCGAGGAAGATGAGCGCGCAGGCGATGACGCCGGCGAGCCAAAAGAGCGGACGCACCATTGGCCAGCCGGCGATGTACCAAACGGCGTGGGCGAGGCGCGACCAGAAAAAGATTTGCACGCCGAGGACTGTCCACTGATTGGAGATGCCGGCGATGGCGGCGATCAGCACGAGCGGCGCGAAGAACCAAAGGTTTTCGCGGAAATTGTCGACGAGACGCTTGGTGCGCGCAGCGAAAGTCTTCCGCGGCGGAAGGTTGTCGCGGCTGTTGGCGAGCGTCATGCCGCCGTATTGCTGAATGCCAGCTAAGGCTTGCACCATCACCACGACGAAGAAGAGCGCGATCGTGTAGGCGAGATACCTGAGTTCGAAGGTGAGCTCGAGTGTCACTCTTATTTCCTCCCCCACCGCTTGTTCATGCTTCGATGTAGACGTCGGTCAGTAGTTCGCTCCGATCCGGCTCCGGACTCCTTTGCGCGAACTCGGCGCTTTCGGTGACGATGACGCGGATGTCGCGATCGATCTCCTTGAGCGCCGCTTCGTCGGCGTAGCCTTTGTCCATAATCAGCTTCTTCACGTGCTCGATCGGATCGCGCTTGGCTTTGAACTCGTCGACCTCTTCCTTGGTGCGATACTTCGCCGGGTCGGACATGGAGTGGCCGCGATAGCGGTATGTCTTCATTTCCAGCAGCATCGGCCCTTGGCCTGACCGCGCGTGCTCGACGGCGCGCCTGCCGGCTTCGCGCACGGCGATCACGTCCATGCCGTCGACTTCCTCGCCCGGAATGCCGAAGGCCGCCCCGCGCTTGTAGAGGTGCGTCTCGGCGGAGGAGCGCTGCACGCTCGTGCCCATGGCGTACTGATTGTTCTCGATGATGTACACGACCGGCAGCTTCCAGAGGGCGGCCATGTTGAAGCTCTCGTAGACTTGGCCCTGGTTGGCCGCGCCGTCGCCGAAATATGTCAGGCAGACTTTGCCTTCCTTGCGATACTTGTTGGCGAACGCGATCCCAGTGCCGAGCGAGACTTGCGCGCCGACGATGCCGTGGCCGCCGTAGAACGCCTTCTCGATGCTGAACATGTGCATCGAGCCGCCCTTGCCTTTGGAGTAACCGTCCCGCCGGCCCGTGAGTTCGGCCATGACGCCGTCAGCGCTCATGCCGCACGCCAGCATGTGGCCGTGATCGCGATAAGCGGTGATGACCTGATCGCCTTCGCGCAGCGTCGCCTGCATGCCGACGACGACGGCCTCCTGGCCGATGTAGAGGTGACAGAAGCCGCCAATGAGGCCCATGCCGTAAAGCTGGCCAGCTCGCTCTTCGAAGCGGCGGATCAGCAGCATGTCGCGATAGTACTGAAGCAGCTCGTCCTTGGTCGCTTCAGCCGTGTGCGAGCCGTTCGGCTTCTGGGCGGCTTCGGGCATGCGCGTCTCCTCCGCCGCCACGTAACCCTTGGCTGCGCAAGGTTGTCCACACGCGGCGGCGCGCCTCTCTTATGCGGGAATGCACTGGCTCGCCAGCGAGCTTTGCGAACGCGGAACGCTAGGGATCGAGCGCGAACACCAGCTCCTCGCGGTCCCCCGCGGCCAGTGTGATGCGGGCGCGTTCGTCCAGGTAATCGAGGTCGAGCGTTTCGGGACGGAGCCGTGCGGCGCGCGCTTCCAGGTGCGCGCGCTCCGCCTCCAGCACCGCGATGCGCGCCTCAAGGGCTCGCTCCTGCCCCTGCAGGTCGACGTACGCGACAAGCCCCTGGCGACCCGTCACCGCGTGGGCGCCCAGATAAAGAATAGCCGCGCCCAGCCCCAGGCTGAGGGCCCCAGCCCCATGTTTCGCCATCGCACCGACCCCGATTCGGCGGCACGTTGAGTCGCTTTAATTAAGGAATCGTAAAGACTCTAAAATATTCTCGTTTTGTTCACGCCGCGCAAAAATGGCCAAAAAACAAGCTGTTAGTTGAGCACCACCACATTTAGCGCTTGTGTCCGAAGGCGATCCTCAGCCGGTAGCGGCTTGCCGATGACAGTTCTGCTGAGAAAATTTTGCCGAGCCGCGCACAAGAGAACGGCGCGGAGGTCGTCCGCGCCGAGAGGGTCAAGGAAGGAGGAATGAGCGCATCAGGCGATTACAAGGGCGGCTTGATGCAGGGCCGCAAAGGCGCCCGGCACGAAAGCGACCAGCGCAAGCATGAGACAGCTGAAACGGATCAACATCGGCCGGGCTCCTCTTGTCTTCGCCATCTGCGACGATGGTTAACCTAGGCTCTCGCCGGCGCGGCCGCCGTGACGGGCGTCACCGGCCGTGCAATCCTGTGCATTCGCGCGACAAGCCGAACGAACTCCGGGGGGAGCATGGCATTCTGGAACAGGCGCAAACCCATTGAGGCGCCGCAGCATCAAGAACTGAAGCGGACGCTCTCATGGCCGCATTTGGTGGCCCTCGGCGTGGGCGCGATTGTCGGCGCCGGGATCTATGCGCTGATCGGTCAAGGCGCCGGCATGGCCGGTCCGGGCATCATCGTGTCGTTTGCGGTCGCCGGGACCGTCTGCGCCTGCGCTGCTCTTTGCTATGCGGAGCTGGCGGCCATGATGCCGGCGTCCGGCAGCGCGTACACCTATTCCTATTCGGCCATGGGCGAGCTGGTGGCCTGGATCGTGGGCTGGGCGCTCATTCTGGAGTACTCGGTTGTCGTGAGCGCTGTCGCGGTCGGCTGGTCCGGCTACGCCTCGGGCTTGCTGACCGGGTGGGGCATTGCCGTCCCGCAGATGATTCAGCTGGGCGAAGTCGCCGGCCATGCCCTGCACATCAATCCGCTCGCGATCTTCATCATCTTCCTCGTCGCCGCGCTGCTCATCATCGGCACGCGCGAAAGCGCCTGGGTGAACTCGACGCTGGTCGTCCTGAAAATCGCCGCGCTGCTGCTCTTCCTTCTCATCGCCCTTCCCGCCTTCGAAATCTCGCGGTTTACGCCATTTGCGCCATTCGGCTGGGGCTCGACACCGACCGAAACCGGAACGAATATGGGCGTCATGGCCGGCGCGGCGGTGATGTTCTTCGCGTTCTACGGCTTCGATGCTGTATCCACGGCGGCCGAGGAAGCAAAGAATCCTGCGCGCGACCTCGCGATCGGCATCGTGGGTTCGATGATCATCTGCACGTTACTCTATATGGCTGTCGGCGCTGCAGCCATCGGCGCGATGGATTTTCGGCAGTTCTCCGCCAGCGGCGAGCCGATCGCGCTCATCGTCCGCTCACTTGGACACGACGAGGCGGCGGCGATCATTGGCGGGGTGGCGTCGATCGCGATCCCCACCGTGATCTTGGCGTTCCTCTACGGACAGTCGCGCATCTTCTACGTGATGGCGCGCGACGGCCTATTGCCGCGTTCATGGGCGCGTGTTCATTCCAAGCTCGGCACGCCGGTGTTCATCACGATCTTCACAGCGATTGTGTGCTCCGTGCTGGCGGGGTTGCTCACTTTGGGAGAGATCGCCTCGCTCGCTAACGCGGGCACTCTCGCGGCCTTCATTGCAGTGGCGCTTTCAGTCATTGTCTTGCGCGTGCACGACCCTGATCGGCCGCGCCCTTTTATGACGCCTGTCGCATGGCTGATTGCGCCGCTGGCCATCGGAGGGTGCCTTTATCTGTTCGATAGCCTGAACGAGGGCACAAAACTGCGTTTCGTCATCTGGATGCTAATCGGCATACCGATCTATCTGCTGTGGGGCGCGCGCAAGAGCGCGCTGGCGCAGAAAGGGACGTAAGGCATGCGAGCGCTGCTGCTCGCCCTCGTGCTTGCGGCGTGCGCCGCCGCGGACCCATCCGCATTGCGGCCGCACGCGCGCGCCTTTGTCGACGCCGCCTCCGTCGTGGCAGGCTTGGTGGTCGACATGCGCTACGCCAGTTCGCGCAATTTTGTTGGTCGCCCCATCGCCGGTTACGAGGCGCCGGTCTGCCTGCTGACGCGCGAAGCGGCTTCGGCGCTGGCCGCCGTACAACGCGATCTCGCGGCCGTGGGCCGAGGCCTCAAGGTCTACGATTGCTACCGCCCCGCGCGGGCTGTCGCGGATTTCGCGGCCTGGGCGCGCGATCTCAATGATCAACGAACCCGAGCGGAATATTATCCGAACGTGCCCAAGGATCAGTTGTTCGCACTTGGCTACATCGCCGAGCGCTCCGGCCATTCGCGCGGCTCGACCGTGGACGTGACGCTGGTCAATCTGGCGACGGGCGATGAACTCGACATGGGGACGCCATACGACTTATTCGATCCGCGTTCATGGCCGAGCGACACCAGCGTCTCTGCTGAAGCACAAGCCAACCGCCGCGCCCTGCAGCAAATCATGATCGCGCACGGCTTTCGGCCTCTGCGGGAGGAATGGTGGCACTTTACGTTGGAAGACGAGCCCTATCCGCAGACCTATTTCGATTTTCCGGTGCGCTAAGCTTGCTCACCCTTCGCCGTCAGCGCCAGCGCGCGCAATCGCCAGTGAGAGAATGCGGTTGATCAAATCCGGGTATGCGATGCCATCGTGCAACGCCGAGCGAGCGAACTCATCGCCTTGGGCGATTTCGGGGTTGGGGTTCGCCTCGATGAAATACGGCACGCCATCGGCGCCAAGCCTGAAGTCGATCCGCACGTAGCCGTCCAGTTCGAGCACGCGGCAAATGCGCTTGGCGATGGCGCGGATGCGCGAGGCAAGCTCCGGCGCGAGGGCCTTGGCGGGCCCGTCCACGACGCCTCGTTGTTCTTGATACTTGGGGCTGCGTTTCACACGCTCGGTAGCGATTGGCAGCGCGCCAGGCGCCAGCTTCTCGAATTCCAGCTCCCAAATCGGCAAGGCCTTCAAGCGGTCATTGCCTAGAAGCCCAACATAGAGTTCGCGACCGTGAATGTACTCTTCCGCGATGGCCGACGTGGCCAGCCGAGTGTGAATGAAGCGCACTCGCTCTGCGAGCTCGTCGTCGCTTTCGACGACCGAGGCCTGAGCAATGCCCATTGAGGCGTCCTCTATGGTACTCTTCACAATAAGCGGAAACGGCAGTCGGGCGGGGCGCTTGACCTTGTGGCCCATTGGAAACACGGCGAATGCGGGCGTTGGGATGCGATGGTACTTGAGCAGCTTCTTGGAGAGATCCTTGCCCTGCGCCAGCACCTGCCCGCGCGGGTTGCACCCCGTGTAGGGCACGCGCATCAATTCGAGGAAGCTGGCGATGTTCTGACCGTAGATGGCCTCGCCATGAAATTCGATCAGCAGGTTGAAGACCACATCCGGTTTCCACGCCTCGATCTCATCGCGTATCGGCTTTAGATCGTATTGCACGCCCAGAGGACGCACCTCGTGACCGCACTCGCGCAGCGCCGCGGCGACGTCATATTCGCTCTTGATGGCGTAGGCCTCTTTCTCGGTGAGGCCCTCCAGTGATTCCGGCGGGATCGCGTCCGGATGACAAAGCAAAAGGACGCGCAGTCTCCTCATACGGCGAAGGTCTGCCGCCGACCGGCGCTATAGAGCGAGGTGACCGCCTTCGTGGTTAACAACGCCGTCAGCTCCATGCGCATGCGGCTTTCCGAGCCGACGGCGCGCAGTTTCAAGATTCGCGAGCGATCCACAATATCATCTAACGCGGCGTCCAGGGCGAGCGGGTACTCGCCCGTCCAGCGCGCTACCGCGCGCATGATTTTGCGACGGTGGCGGCGGATCATCGTGGAGGCCAGCGGCGCGTTGCGATGGCCCGCATCGGCCGCAAAAATGCGCAACAGATCGCGGTCGAAAACGGACGGCGCTTCGACTGCGAAACGTTCGCGCTTCTCGCGGTAGTGCTCTGCCAGGGTGGTGTTGAGCGCGCGCAGCGGCTCCATCTGCGTGCGGGGCTTGGCAGGCGGTTTCATACCGGCGAGTTCGCCCATCAGGTCATCCACATACTCCAACTTTTTGAGCGCCGGCCAGTCGGCATAGCGTTTGCGCCAGCCCGATTGCGGCGTCAGCCAAACGGCGAACGTCTCGGCGAAGTCCTCATCCGGGTGGCATTGAGCGTACCAGCGGCGCAAGTGTTGCACATACCGGCGCGAGGCAGGATTGGGCCGATAGTGATCGGGGTACGGCTTGCTGGCAGGGCCAAAGAGTTCACGCCAGCGGCGGCGGCGATGCAGTCCGAACGCGCGTTGCACGACATGGCCCGCTTCATGACGCAGGATTCGCATACAGTCGCGCACCGTGCCGCCTTCCACTTCGTGCATCATTTTGCGCTCCAGCCGTGCAAGACGCGGATGCGCAAGGTAAAATGGAACGGCGATGCCAGGCGTGTCGTGCGGGCTGAACCATTCGGTGGAGAGCCATGCATGCGGCCGCACGCGCAGCCGCCTCGCGTCCAGCTCCGACTGGAGGGCCGCAAGCCGGTCCTCAAGCCAAGTGCCGGCGATCTTCAGCTTCAGATCCTTGAAGCGAAGGTTCAGCAATTGCTCGTCGTCAAAGGCGGCCCAAGCGGGCCCCCGAGCGGTGCGGCTCTTCTGCGGCATGGGGCGCGCATGCTTAGCGGCCCCGCCCGCCGGCGCAATGTGCGCCCAGAGGTCTCGATCATCGCGGATTCAGCTCAAAAGCGGTAACGTTCCCAAGCGGAGACCCGGCGCCGAGCGATGACCTATCCCGACCTCCCACCTGCTTATTCCCTCCGGCCTCGTCGGCGTGTGCCTTGGCTGAGCGGCGCTTTTCTATTGGCGGTGGCGGCGTTTGTGGTCGGCTTTGTCCTGAGCGCGGATGTGCGAAATGGCGCACGGAGCGTGGCAAACGCGATCGGCGACTGGGTTGAAGAGACGGCAGCAGCGACTGCGCCGCCGACGCCGTCCGGGGTTTCAGCGGAAGCATTCACGCCGGAGCGCGTCGCTTTCGCGGGCGCAGCGGGCGCCAATGTGCGCGACTATCCTTTCCCCACCGCCACGATTCTGATCCGCCTGCCCCCGCGCGAGGAACTCCACATTACGGGCCGGTTGAATGTGCAGGGCAATTGGTGGTTTCGCATCCAACTGCCCGATGGCCGCGTCGGCTTCGTGCACCAGAGCGTGATTGCCTGGGGGGCGCCGTCAGCTGCCTCGGCGCCGGTGGCGGATGTCACGCCGGTGGAGCCTGCCATCCAGGCGCTGACGGGCCATGCCGGCGCCAAAATCCGAACCGGCCCCAGCCGAAGCGCGCGCGTAATAGTCCGCATGGATCCGGGCGCCGAGCTTGCCGTCATCGGCCATCGTCGTGTGGGCGAACACGTCTGGTACCGGGTGCGCACCGAAGATGGCCGCGAGGGCTTTGCACGCGACGATGTGCTGGTCGCGCCTGGCGGGGGACCGCTCCGGGTCTGAATTGCGCTACGCTAACGGCCGACGATGGTAGCCGCGCCGGCGTATTCGCCCTGATCGTCGAGAACCTCAGCAATACGAATTAGCTGATTGTATTTCGCCGTGCGGTCAGAGCGCGCGAGTGATCCGGTTTTGATCTGGCCGCAGTTCGTCGCGACGGCTAGGTCCGCAATAGTCGAGTCCTCGGTTTCGCCGCTTCTATGACTCATAACGGCGCTGTACCCCGCGCGCTGGGCCATATCGACGACGTCGAGCGTTTCGGTCAGCGTCCCAATCTGATTGACCTTGATCAAAATCGCGTTGCCCAGCCCCTTCTCAAAGCCGAGTTCAAGGCGCTTCATGTTGGTAACGAACAGATCGTCGCCGACGAGCTGGCACTTGTCGCCGATGAGTTCGGTAAGCGCCGCCCAGCCCTCAAAATCGTCCTCCGACATGCCGTCTTCGATCGACACGATCGGATAGCGCGCGACGAGATCGGCAAGGTATTCGGCGTTCTGCGCCGGGGTTAACGACTTTCCTTCCCCCGAGAGCTCGTATTTGCCGTTCTTGAAATATTCAGTGGCCGCGCAATCGAGCGCCAGCGCGATGTCCTCGCCCGGCGTATAACCGGCCTTCTCAATAGATTTCAGGATGAACCCAATGGCTTCGTCCGCGCTTGCGAGATTCGGCGCAAAACCGCCCTCGTCGCCTACATTTGTGGCGTGGCCGGCGTCCTTTAGCTGTTTCTTGAGCGTGTGAAACACTTCTGCGCCCATACGAATGGCGTCGGCCATCGTGTTGGCGCCCACAGGCATGATCATGAATTCCTGGATGTCGATGGGATTGTCCGCGTGCGCTCCTCCATTGACGATATTCATCATTGGACATGGCAACACGCGCGCTTGAACGCCGCCCACATAGCGGAATAGCGGCTGGCCCGCGGAAGCCGCAGCCGCTTTGGCCACGGCAAGCGAAACGCCCAGGATCGCGTTGGCGCCGAGACGCGCCTTATTGTCCGTTCCATCCAATTCGATCATCGTGCGATCGATGCGGCGCTGGTCTTCTGCGTCCATGCCAATGACGGCATTACCGATCTCGCCGTTCACTGCTTCGACGGCGTCGCGCACGCCCTTCCCGAGATAGCGGTCAGGTTCTCCGTCCCGCTTCTCGATCGCCTCGTGCGCGCCTGTTGACGCGCCCGAAGGCACGGCGGCACGGCCAAGCGCGCCATCGTCCAGAATAACATCGACTTCAACCGTCGGATTGCCACGGCTGTCGAGGATTTCGCGGCCGATAATGTCGGCGATGCAGGTCATGGGACGCCCTTCAAATCGCGTGCGCTCTTGGAGCGCCGCGAACGGCAAAAGACAAGTCCGCCCGTGCGATGGCGGCTATGCGCGAGGGGCCAAATTACGACTCAATCGACTTGGCAGGACGCGTCGGTTCAGTCCTCGCGAGGCTTCAGGACCTGTTTTCCGCGGTAGCGGCCGCTCTTGAGGTCGATGTGATGCGGACGGCGCAGCTCGCCGGACTCAGCGTCCTCGACGTATGTGTTCTTCTTGAGCTTGTCGTGTGCGCGGCGCATGCCGCGCCGCGAGGGCGAGGTTTTTCGCTTCGGAACGGCCATAGCCGGAAATCTCCTGGGCCCCAGCTGGGGAAAGCCGGGCTGATAGTCGAAACGGGTGAGGCGGGCAAGCCGCGCATCCATGGCGGGGAACGCCTGCGGCGGGGCCACGTTGGCCGCCGAGGAGCATTCGCATGACCGTCCGCGACGATCCAGAGCCGCCGGAAGACTTCCCTATCGATCGGGAAACGCTGGCTTACATCATCCTCAAGGCCCGCGCCTATGACGCCCTGGTTGGCGCCGGACGACCCAACCGATGGGTCGGACGCTGCCGATGACCGCTTCGTGGACGCCCTCGAGGACGAGACGGACAATCCCACAGGCCGCGAACTGCGCGCCGCCATAGCGGGACTGGATGTGGACGCCAGGACCACGCTGGTTGCGCTCGCCTGGCTTGGCCGAGGCGATTACGACGCCGCCGAATGGCGCGACGCACTCGCCGCAGCGCGCGAGCGCGGAGAAGCTTCAGCTTCCCGCTATCTGATGGGCATACCATTGCTGGGCGACTACCTCGCTGACGGTGCAAATGCGCTCGGCATCAGCGTTGCCGAGGACGAAGCGCTCGGTCTTCATAATCCGGACGTTGGCGCGCAGCGTGACGCCTAGGCCACATCGCCGTCGCCGCCGGATAGACAGCGACGACGGCTGTTGGGGATCCCCGCCAGTGGGCGGCGGGCGGAAACGAGCGTGGGCGGGTGAAGCTCAGCGCTTGTTTCAACTTCAGTACATACTGCTCACGTCGCGTTGGCGATGACAGAGCGACGACCGTGCTCGATCGCGCGACGTTTAGCGATCGCTGTGGATCGATCCGCCCATCGTCGTGCTGGTGTCGCCGGCGCTGCCGCCGCCCGCCACGCGCACATCCCCGCCCATTGCGGCTGACGCATCGTATGAGCGACTTGCAAAGGCCCGAATTTCTCCGCCCATCGCAGCCGAAGCGTCCACTGTTTCGCAGGCGAGTTCGTCTGCGCGTACCGACGCGCCCATCGCCGCTGATATGTCATGTGCGCGACATGCACCAGCGATACGCACGAGCCCTCCCATCGCGGCAGTGCTCGAAACGGTGTTGCAGCGCGCACTGGTGACAATTGTCTCGCCGCCCATGGCGGCGACCGCGGAAAAGTCGTCGCATGAGGCGCCTGCGAGATTCGCGGAAAGCTCTGCGCCGCGCGATGCCGCAACGCTTTCGATTGCCGGGGCCGATACTCGAACTTGCGCATCGAGACGGGGGCTGCGGCCGAACCAGGGACGCCGGGCGTCTTCAATGTGAAGCGTTCGGCCTTCGATGCGTGTACGGATGCGATCGGCGTCTTCGCCGGTGACTTCGACGGCGTAGGCTTCGCCGGCGGTCACTGTCACCGCCAGCCGATCTTCGGCCTGGATGGCCCGAAATCCCGATAGGGCGCGGGTCTCCGCGGCGGCGGGAGCGGCCAGGGCCAAAGCCAACAGGGCGGGCGCGACGAAACGGTACATGAATTTCCCTCCGTGGGGCGCGTCGGCGCTCGGCCGTCACCGCCCGCTGCCATGGGGAGGATGCGCCCTGTACCGATCTTGGATGCGGCTCAGGTAATATTCCCACGGCTGAGCCGCCTGAGCAGATCCGGAGCGGCCTGGCGGTCGAATCCGACCGCCTCGGTGTAATCCACAAGGGCGGCGTGCTCGCGCTCGTCGAAGTGGCTGTCCGCGACGAACACGGACAAAAGGGCTTTCAAGAGCGCCACCTTCTGTTCACGCGAGACGGTTGTGGAGCGTGATGCCAAGTAAGCGACCAACTCGTCTTTACTGAGGCTCGCCTTCGCGAAGGCGGCCTCCAACACTTTGGAGGTATAAACCGGTCCGCCCAGTTCGGACATCGCCCCGACAATTGCGGCACGCTCCTGATCGTTGATACGCCCATCTATCTTGGCGGCGTTGACCAGGGCTTGTAGCGCATAGTCGGCGAAACTTTCGCCCACCGCCCGTTGCGCCTTGCCCGCCCGCAGCGATCGAACAAATGTTCGCAGCGCCAGCCACGACGCAACCATCACGATCAGCAGGAATAGAGCCAACGCCGCGCCAGCCTCGCTCTCCTCGACGGGCGCAACGGCTTGAATGGCGCTCGCGCTGGCCGTCAGCAGTGCGTTGGTGAGTCCCATCGAGGGAACTTCGTGGCATGTCATAGGCGGCGCGTCCATCGGGTTGACGCGTCAGGCGAGCGTCATAGGTCAGGCTTGGGCGGACCGAACTGCAAATGAGGCGCTGGCCAATGAAGATACGCGACGTAATGACCCCGGATGTGCGCACGATCGCGCCCACCGCAACGATCCAGGAAGCTGCGCGCTTGATGGCCGAGCAGGATGTCGGCGTTCTGCCCGTGGCGAACGACGAACGGCTCGTCGGCATGCTAACGGACCGCGACATCGCCGTACGCGCCGTCGCCGCAGGCCGAACCCCGGACACGCCGGTGCAAGAGGCGATGAGCCAAGAGATCAAGTATTGCTACGAAGACGATGACGTCGACGAGGTTTGCGAAAATCTTGCCGACCAGCAATTGCGGCGCCTGCCTGTGGTGGACCGCGACAAAAATCTGGTGGGCATCGTCTCGCTCGCCGATCTGGCCAAACGCGCCGATAGCGAAGCCGCTGGCGAAGCGCTGGAAGGCATTACCCGTCCCGGCGGACAGCACAGCCAGCAGCCGGTAAACTGAGGACGCTGCGTCATGCGCTGCGATGTTTGCGGCAACGACTATGACAAAGCGTTCCAGGTCACGCGCGACGGACGGACGATGACATTCGACGCGTTCGAGTGCGCCATCCACGCGATGGCGCCTCGTTGCGGCCATTGCGAATGCATCATCATCGGTCAGGCGTTGAGACCGACGACGCGATCTACTGCTGTGCGAGCTGCGCGCGCCAGGAAGGCGAACGCGGCCTGCAAGATCGCGCGTAAGGGCTAGAGCGCCATTGCATTGACGGTGTTGCGCCTCCCGAGGAAGGCAGCGTCGAACATCTGCCGCGCCGCATAGGCGCCGCGCCGGTCGCCGCGCATGCGCCGCGCTTCGGAGAGACCCCAATAAGCGTAGGCGTCGTTCGGGCTTTCGATCAGCGTTTGCAGGAACTCCATTTCTGCGACAGCCGGCTGATTGTTCAACAAGTATGCCGCGCCCAGCGTGCGGCGGATCGGATAATAGACGTAAGGCGGTTCGGTGTACGGCACGCGCGCCTGGGCATCGGCGGCCTGCCGCAATTCGGCGATGGCGGCAGGATAATTGCGCTCGGCCATGAGCGCGCGCGCCAGCAGCACGCGGCGATAGATGCCGAGCACGTCCTGCGCCGGCACGCCGGCAGTGTTCATGGCGGTGAAATCGCCGGTGCTGATGAGATTTTGCAGCCGGTCGGCTTCGATGCGCGCCTCGCCAATTCGCCCCAGGCGCAGCAGCGCTTCGCCGCGCGCATAGAGCCAGGCTCCGGTGACATAATCGACGCCAGACGGCGGCTGCGCCGCTGCGAGCACGCTCGCGGGATCGGCGAAACGCGCGCGCGCGAACCAGGGCGCCGCTTTCACGGGTTGGGCCAAAACGACAGCCTGGGCCATTTCCATTGGGACCGCTTCATCCAGTTTGTCGGCGTATTCGAGCGCCATGCGCCCGTCGCCGCCCATCGCCGCGCTGGTCAACACGAAGTGCACATTGTGGGGATAATAGCCGTAACGGTAGAGCGGCGAAGGATCGGCGCTGGCGATGTAACGCTCATCGGCCGCGACCGCTTCGATGTTGGCGCGGATGGAATCGCGGAAACGGCCGACGCGATAATAGATGTGGCCCGGCATGTGCACGAGATGGCCTGCCTGAGGCGCGGTGCGTCCGAGCCGTTCGGCGGCGGCTTCGGAGCGCCACGGATCGGTCGAAGCTTCGGCCAAGTGGATGTAAAGGTGGATGGCGCCTGAATTGTCGGGGCTGCGCGCAAGCACGGTTTCAACGCGGCGAATGGCGTCGCCGGCGCGCCCTTTGGGTTCGCGCCCGCCAGGCTGCCAGTAATCCCAAGGTTGCGTGTCCATCGCCGCTTCGGCGGCGAGGATCTGGACGAGGTCGTTGTCGGGGAAACGGTCGGCGGCTTGCGCCATGGCGTCGGCGAAGGCTGCATCGAGCCGGGCGCGATCGCGCGGCGGCGTGCGCGCATAGCGTGCCTGGATCGCGTCGATGAAGGCTTGCTCGAGCGGCGTCGCATTGCCCCGAAGCTCATGGGCGCGGCGCGCGGCCGCGTAGGCAGGCGCATGATCGCTCGCTTCCATTGGCGCGTTGATGTTGGGGCCGAGCGCGAAGGCTTCGCCCCAGAAGCACATGGCGCAATTGGGATCGAGCCGTTGCGCATGACGGAAGGCGCGAACCGCCTCGGCATGATTGAAAGCGTGCAGATAGCGCACGCCCTGATCGAAATATTCCTGCACAAGCGTAACGGACGTGCTGATGGGCAGGTGCGCGTTGCCTAGGCCGGCGACGAGCGGCGGGGGCGAATTGATGTCGCCGGGCAGCGTCTGCGCGTAGGCTTCGGCCATCGCCAGCATGGAAGCGAGGCGGACCTGCCAAGCGGACTGGCCGCCCTCCCCCTGCGCGCAGAGCGCCGCGAACAGGGATTGTCCCGCAGTGCTCGCCGGCGTCATCGGCGCGGCGCCCACAGTCAACGCCAAAACGGCCGCGGCCGCTCTCATGAGCAGCTTTTTGCGCATGGTCG
>Ga0073934_10001536_pt1 | contig 54698 bp, 34 predicted proteins | sample LarsenN4metaG_FD_76834 | JGI IMG/M metagenome (GOLD analysis project Ga0073934, IMG submission 76834) | Hot spring sediment bacterial and archeal communities from British Columbia, Canada, to study Microbial Dark Matter (Phase II) - Larsen... ...
CGCCCGTCGGTCGTGCGGCGGGCGCGGCGTACCTGCGTGCGTTCGTCGAGGACATCAAGGCGAATGGCTTCGTGGCGCAGGCTATCGAACGGAACGGCGCCCGCGGCCTCACCGTGGCGCCGGCGGCGGGCACCCGGTAGCTCGCATGGGGGGGATCGCGGAGGAACTGCGCGGGGAGATCGACGCGGCGCTGCCGCGCCTGCGCGGGATCGACGACAGCGCGGCATCCGCCGATCGCGGCGCCGGCAAATGGGTCCGGAAGGAAATCCTCGGACACCTCATCGATTCCGCCGCCAACAACCAGCAACGGTTCGTCCGCGCACAGTCGGTCGATCCGTTCGTGTGGCCCGGGTACGAACAGAATGCCTGGGTGTCCATCCACCGCTATCGCGGCCGTCCCTGGATCGATCTCGTCGACCTCTGGGCCGCGCTGAACCGCCACCTCGCGTACGCGATTGAAGCGGTGCCCGCTTCAGCGCTCGAGCGCCGCTGCCGCATCGGCGACAGCGAGCCGGTCACGCTCGAATGGCTGATGCGCGACTACCTGCGCCACATGCGCCACCATCTGACGCAGATTCTGTCCTGAGCACGTACTCTTTACGATCGTAGTCACACACGGGCACGTAGTTCTCCTCGGATCGCGGGTTCGGCTGGATCACGGAGTTCACGCTGAAGCCGGACGCCGCGACCTCCAGTTGATATACTCGGGATTTCGGGACCTAACAGGCCGCGATGCAATACATCTACACGATGAAAGGGCTCGGGAAGGTCCATCCTCCCGACACCGTCGTCCTCAAGGACATCTGGCTCTCGTTTCTGCCCGGCGCCAAGATCGGCGTGCTCGGGTTGAACGGTGCCGGTAAGAGCTCGCTCCTCAGGATCATGTCCGGCGAGGATCAGCAGTTCCTCGGCGAGGCGTTTCCCGCCGACGGCATCTCCGTGGGCTTCCTGCCGCAGGAGCCGCGCCTCGACGCCCGCAAGACCGTCCTCGGCAACGTCGAGGAGGGCGTCGCGGAGATCAAGGCGCTGCTCGATCGCTTCGACGCACTGAACGCGAAGCTCGGCGAGGAGCTGTCGCCAGAGGAGATGGACAAGGTCCTCGAGGAGCAGGGCCGCCTCCAGGACAAGATCGACGCCGTGAACGCGTGGGACATCGACTCGCAGCTCGAGCTCGCGATGGACGCGCTGCGGTGCCCGCCGCCCGACGCCGACGTTTCGACGCTCTCCGGCGGCGAGCGCCGCCGCGTCGCGCTGTGCCGGTTGCTCCTGCGCTCGCCGGACCTGCTGCTTCTCGACGAGCCGACGAACCACCTCGACGCCGAATCGGTGGCCTGGCTGGAGCGCTTTCTCAAGGACTACAAAGGCACCGTGGTCGCAGTCACACACGACCGCTACTTCCTCGACAACGTGGCCGAATGGATCCTCGAGCTGGATCGTGGATCCGGGATCCCCTGGAAGGGCAACTACTCGTCGTGGCTCGACCAGAAGCAGCAGCGGCTCGCGCTCGAGGAGAAGTCCGAGACCAAGCGCCAGAAGACGCTGCAGCGCGAGCTCGAGTGGATCCGCCTGGCGCCGCGCGCGCGGCAGGCCAAAGGGAAGGCGCGTCTCAATGCTTACGAGCAGCTGCTCAACGAGGACACCGCGCAGAAGCTCGAGCAGGTCGAGATCTACATTCCGCCCGGGCCACGTCTTGGCGATGTGGTCGTCGAGGCGCGCGCCCTGCGGAAGGGGTACGGGGACCTATTGCTGTTCGACGATCTCGCGTTCACGCTGCCGCGCGGCGGCATCGTCGGCGTGATCGGGCCGAACGGCGCCGGCAAGACAACCCTGTTCCGGATGATTACCGGCCAGGAGAAGCCGGACGCGGGAACGCTGAGGCTTGGCGAGACCGTCGTGCTCGGGTACGTCGACCAGAGCCGCGATGCGCTCAGTCCGAACAAGAGCGTCTGGGAGGAAATTTCGGGGGGCGAGGACGAGCTGCAGATCGGCAAGCGGACGGTCGCGTCGCGCGCCTATGTGTCGTGGTTCAACTTCAAGGGCGCACAGCAGCAGCGGAAGGTCGGCACGCTCTCGGGCGGCGAGCGCAACCGAGTCCATCTGGCCAAGCTGCTGCGCCGCGGCTCGAACCTGCTGCTGCTCGACGAGCCGACCAACGATCTCGACGTCGATACGCTCCGCGCGCTCGAGGAGGCGCTCCTCAACTACGCCGGCTGCGCCGTCGTCATCAGCCACGACCGCTGGTTCCTGGACCGGATCGCGACGCACATGCTGGCATTCGAGGGCGACAGCCGCGTCGTCTGGTTCGAGGGCAATTACCAGGACTACGAAGCCGATCGGCGCCGCCGTCTCGGCGCCGAGGCGGACCGACCGCACCGCATCAAGTACCGGAAGCTCACGCGATGAAATGGGAGGAGTCATGACCGCACAGGAAGCCAAAGCTGCCGCCGACATGGTTGCGGAATGGTGGGAAGGGGAGTTCCGGTCGACCTGCGACGTGATCGCGGCCGTCACGGACGAGAACAGGGACTACAAGCCGGATCCGAAGTCGCGGAGCGCCTGGGATCTGGCCGTTCACATCGCCACCGCCGACGTGTGGCTGCTCGACGGCATCGCCAAGGGCGCCTTCATCTACGACGAGACCGCGGCCAAGCAGGCGGAGAGCCAGTTCAAGACGGTGGCCGACATCGTCGCGTTCTACAAGAAGGCGTTTCCCGAGAAGCTCCAGGCGCTGCGGGCGATCTCGGCCGACAAGATGACCGAGACCCTCGACTTCTTCGGCGTGATGAAGATGTCCCGCGCGCAGTTCGTGCTGTTCGCGAACAACCACAGCACGCACCACCGCGGGCAGCTGGCCGCGTACCTCCGCGCGCTGGGGTCGAAAGTGCCGAACATCTACGGGCCGAGCGCGGACGCGGAGCCGGCTCGGGTCTGACGCGCGCCCGCCCGCGTGTTCTCCGACCTCCGGATCTTTCTCGATCGCCTTCGCCGTGACGAGGACCTCGTCACGGTGGAGGCGCCCGTCGATTCCCATCTGGAGGTCGCGGAGATCCATCGCCGCGTCGTCGCCGCCGGCGGACCGGCCCTTCTTTTCACGAACGTCGCCCGATCCGACTTTCGTCTCGTCACGAACCTGTTCGGCACCGCCCGCCGGGCGGAGCTTGCTTTCGGCGAGCGGCCGCTGCGGATCGTGCGCCGGGTCGTGGAGCTCGTCGAGACGCTCATGCCGCCGACGCTCTCCGGGCTCTGGGGCGCGCGCGACGTGGGGCTCGAGCTGCTCAAGGTGGGGACGCGGCGTGTACCCAGAGGGCCGGTCGTCGATCAGGTGTCCACGACCCTTGGACTCGACAGGCTGCCGGTGCTCACGTGCTGGCCGGAGGATGGCGGTCCGTTCATCACGCTGCCGCTCGTCTACACGACGCATCCGGACCGGCGCGGCCACAACCTCGGGATGTACCGCATGCAGGTGCACGGTCCGCGGACGACGGGCATGCACTGGCAGATAGGAAAGGGCGGCGGGTTTCATTATGCGATCGCCGAAGCGCGCGGTCAGCGGCTCCCTGCGACCGTGTTCCTGGGGGGCCCGCCGGCGCTCATGCTGGCGGCCGTGGCGCCGCTGCCGGAGAACGTTCCCGAGCTGTTGCTCGCCTCGCTCATCGCGGGCGAGCGTTTGCCGCAGATCCACGGCCATGGACCGCACCCGATCGTCGCGCCCGCGGAATTCGCGCTGATCGGCGAGGTGCCGCCGCACGTCCGGCGGCCCGAAGGGCCGTTCGGCGATCATTACGGCTACTACTCTCTGCGGCACGAGTACCCGATCTTCGAAGTGCAGCGGATCGCTCATCGCGCCGACGCGATTTTTCCCGCCACGGTCGTCGGCAAGCCCCGTCAGGAGGATTTCTACGTCGGCGATCTGCTCCAGGAGCTGCTGTCGCCGCTCTTCCCGCTGGTCATGCCGGCAGTGGAGAAGCTCTGGTCCTACGGCGAGACGGGCTATCACTCGCTCGCGGCGGCCGTCGTCAAGCAGCGCTACAAGCGGGAAGCGATGGCGAGCGCGTTCCGGATCCTCGGCGAAGGCCAGTTGTCGCTCACGAAGTTCCTGCTGGTGACGGACCGGCACGTCGACGTGCGCGACTTCCGCGCCACGCTGGAGCACGTCCTGGCGCGGACCGACGCCGAGACGGACCTGTATGTCTTTTCGAACCTGTCGATGGACACGCTCGACTACACCGGCCCTGCGGTCAACGAAGGATCGAAGGGCGTCTGGCTCGGTCTGGGCGATGCGGTGCGGGTGCTGCCGCGGGCCTTCAACGGCGCCGCGCCGCCCGGCGTGACCGACGTGCGCGTGTTCTGCGCGGGATGTCTGGTCGTCGGCGGCCCGGCCTACGCAACGGAGCCCGGGGCCGCGGTGCGGCTCGCCGCCGACGCGGCATTCAAGGACTGGCCCCTCATCGTCCTGACCGACGAACCCGCCCGCGCGGCGGCGAGTCCGATGAATTTTCTGTGGACGACATTCACGCGGTTCGAGCCCGCGGCCGATATCCACGCGGCCGACCGCCGCATCGTGCGCAACCACATTGCCTATCAGGCGCCTGTCGTGATCGACGCGCGGCTGAAGCCGGACTTCCCACCGGAGCTGCACGGCCGCGAGGACATCGCGAAGCTCGTGACGCGGCGATGGAATGAGTACTTCCCATCGCGAAGGGTGGAGATGGGCGACGCCGAGCGGGCCAACCTGGATTGACACGATAATCGTATATTCGATACGATAATCGTATCATCATGCCAAAGCAGGCCATTTCCGTGACCTTGCAGGCCGACAACCTCGCATGGCTCAAGCGTCGGGCGCAGGCCGGTGCGGCGCGCAGCGTGAGCGACATGCTGGATCGGCTGGTCACCGACGCGCGGACGCGGGGCGCCCGCGGAGAGATCCGTTCCGTCGTCGGCACCATCGACGTCGACCCGGCGGACCCGCTGCTCGACACGGCCGATGAATACATCCAGGCGCTGTTTGCGGAATCGCGGGGCCGCGCTTTTCTCGTGAAGGAGGAGAAGCGGCCGGACAAGGCCGCGAAGCGCAAGCGCCATGACTAAGGCCGGCGTCGCGGCGGTCACCGACACGCATCCCCTGATCTACTATGCAAACCGCGGCCGCGGACTCAGCCCGCGAGCCGCGGCATTCTTCGCCAGCTGCGAGCGCCAGGAGGCCATCCTCTACGTCCCCGCGGCGGTCGTGTGGGAATGCGCGCTGCTCGCGCGCAGCGCCCGCGTCAATCTGCGCAGGACGCCGCGCGCGTTCTTCGACGACTTGTTCAGCAACCCCGCATTCTGCCCGTTCGATCTGACGTTCGACCAGATTTTCACCGCCGACGAAACGCGCGTCGGGCGGGATCCGTTCGACAACCTGGTCTGCGCCGCCGCGCGCGCGCTCGACCTGCCGCTGATCACTTGTGACGGGGTGATCCACGACTCGGGCGCCCTCCCGCTGCTCTGGTGAGCGGCCGAGCGCGCCGACGTCCGCTAGTGGAGCGCGTGGGGCGCCGCGAGCGTAAACGGGGCGATCACGGCGTCGAACTTCTCTCCGGTGGCCGTGACCATCTGATAGGTGCCATGCATCGACCCGACCTGGGTCTTTAGCGGACAATAGCTGGTGTATTCGAAGGAGCTGCCGGGCGTGAGCACCGGCTGCTCGCCCACGACGCCCGGCCCCTTCACGCGCTCGACCTCGCCTTCGGCGTTCGTGATGACCCATTCGCGCGAGATGAGCTGTGCGGTCTCGGAGCCGATGTTGGAAATGCGTACGTGGTACGCGAAGAGATAATGACAATCACGGGGCGAACTTTGATCCGAGAGATACGTAGTCTTGACCTGAATCCTGATTCCGCGCGTCGTCGTATCGCTCATGGGGTCTGTCTGATTGTATGGTGAACTTCACCAGCACGCGCACCGGCGAAAAATCGGGCCGCGGCGTCGTCGGGACGCTGGGAACGGACGAGAAGCGGCGCGTCTCGCCCTCCGCCGCATGGCGCGAGGCGCGCGGGCTGCTATGGACGCACCGGCGGCGTCTCGCCCTCGGTCTCGTCCTCATGCTCGTCGGTCGAGTCTCCGGTCTGGTGCTGCCGGCTTCCTCCAAATGGCTGATCGACGACGTGATCGGCCGGGGCCGGACGGAGCTCCTCCTGCCGATTGCGCTCGCGGCAGGCGCCGCCACGCTGGTGCAGGCGGTGACCGCGTTCGCGCTCTCGCAGATCCTCGGCGTCGCGGCGCAGCGGGCGATTACCGACATGCGCAAGCGCGTGCAGGCGCGCGTCATGCGGCTGCCGATCCGCTACTTCGACTCGACGCAGACCGGCGCGCTGGTGTCGCGCATCATGAGCGATGCCGAGGGCATTCGAAACCTGGTCGGTACGGGTCTGGTCCAGCTCGCCGGGGGCATGGTCACGGGCCTGATGGGGATGGCCGTGCTGTTCTGGCTGAACTGGCGGTTGACGACGATGACTCTGCTCGTGCTCGGCGCCTTCGGCGGCGGCATGGCGTACGCGTTCCGTACGCTGCGGCCGCTGTTCCGCGAGCGCGGCAAGATCAACGCCGAAGTGACCGGCCGCCTGACCGAGGCGCTCGGCGGCATCCGCATCGTCAAGTCGTATACGGCGGAGCGGCGCGAGGCGATCGTGTTCGCCAAGGGGGCGCACCGGCTGTTCCGGAACGTCGCCAAGTCGATGACCGGCGTCTCGGCGACGACCGCCGGCAGCACGGTCATCGTCGGCATCATCGGCGTCCTGATGATCTGGCTCGGCGGCCGCGCGATCATCGCCGGCGACATGACGCTCGGCGATCTCATCATGTACATCTTCTTCATCGGCCTCGTCGCTGCGCCGCTCGTGTCGATCGCCTCGATCGGGACGCAGATCACCGAAGCGATCGCCGGCCTCGATCGCATCCGCGAGATTCTCGACATGCCGACCGAAATCGACGAGGACGCGCGCCGGCATCCGCTCGAGCGGATCAGGGGCGAGCTCGCATTCGACGATGTGTGGTTCGAGTACACGCCCGGCCAACCGGTGCTGCGCGGCGTCTCCTTCCTGGCGGCACCGGGGACGACGACGGCGCTGGTTGGCTCGAGCGGGTCGGGAAAGAGCACGCTCATCAGCCTGGTCATGGCGTTCAACCGGCCGACGGCCGGCCGTGTGCTGATCGATGGGCGCGATCTGGCCGACCTGAAGCTCGTCGACTACCGCGAGCAGCTCGCGTCGGTGCTCCAGGACAACTTCCTGTTCGACGGCACGATTGCCGAGAACGTCGGCTACGCGAGGCCCGGCGCGACGCTCGACGAGATCAAGGACGCCTGCCGCATCGCGCACTGCGACGAGTTCATCGAGCGATTCCCCAACGGCTACGACACGGTCGTCGGGGAGCGGGGAATCAGGCTGTCCGGCGGCCAGCGGCAGCGCGTGTCGATCGCCCGCGCGATTCTGGCCAATCCGCGCATCCTCATCCTCGACGAGGCGACCTCGAGCCTCGACAGCGAAAGCGAGCAGATGATTCAGGACGGGCTCAGGCGCCTGCGGTCGGGCCGCACGACCTTCGTCATCGCCCATCGCCTGTCGACGATTCGCAGCGCCGATCAAATCCTCGTGCTGGAAGCCGGGGAGATTGTCGAGCGCGGCACGCATCCCGAGCTGCTGGCGCTCAACGGCCGCTATCGGCAGCTCTATGACAAGCAGTACCGATTCGAGACGGACCGGTTCATCAATCCCGGCGAGGACTTCACGCCGGAGCCCGAGAAGCCGGTCCTTCCGCCGCCGCGCGTCGGGACGGCGCTGTGAGGAGACGCATGCCGCAGCAGCACGAGGTCGATTTCAAGATCGTCGGCGATGACATGCAGTATGTCGAGGTCGAGCTCGATCCGGGCGAGAGCGCGGTCGCCGAGGCAGGTTCAATGATGTACATGACGCCCGACATCGATATGGAAACCGTCTTCGGCGCCGACAGCGGGCAGCAGCGCTCGGGCGTCCTGGGCGCGCTGCTCGGTGCCGGCAAGCGCCTGATCACCGGTGAAAGCCTCTTCATGACGGTCTTCACCAATCAAGGGGGCCGCAAGCAGCAGGTCGCCTTTGCGGCGCCCTATCCCGGCAAGATCCTCGCGATGGATCTGCGACAGCTCGGCGGCGAGCTGATTTGCCAGAAAGACTCGTTCCTGTGTGCGGCGCGGGGCGTGGCGGTCGGGATCGCATTCCAGCGCAAGATCGGCGTCGGCCTGTTCGGCGGCGAAGGGTTCATCATGCAGCGGCTGACCGGCGACGGCCTCTGCTTCGTCCATGCGGGCGGGATGGTGCACGCAACGACCCTCGCGGCGGGCGAGTCGCTGCGCGTGGATACAGGATGTCTGGTCGCGCTGCAGCCGTCGGTGGCGTACGACATCCAGTACGTCGGCAAGATCAGGACGGCGCTGTTCGGCGGTGAAGGACTCTTCTTCGCGAGCCTGACGGGACCTGGCCGCGTCTGGCTGCAGTCGCTGCCGTTCAGCCGGATGGCGGATCGCATCTACAAGGCCGCGCCGGCGGCCGGGGGGAGCCGCCGCGAGGGCGGGTCGATTCTCGGCGGTCTCGGCGACCTCCTGGACGGAGACTCGCAGTAATACGTGCGTGCCACCTCCGTCCTCGTGACAGGCGCCCAGGGCGAGATCGGGCATGGGCTGCTCGCGCGCCTCGCCGCCGAGGGCCGTTCGATCGTCACGCTCGACATCCAGCCGCTCGAGCCCGCGCTCGCGCGACTGATCCGGCGCGAGTTCACCGGCTCGGTGACCGACTACGGGCTTCTCGAGCGCATCCTCGCCGAGTTCGAAATCGATCTCATCTTTCACCTGGCGGCCCTGCTCTCGACGCGTGCCGAGTTCACGCCGATGAGCGCGCACCAGGTGAACGTCGAGGGCACGCTGCACCTGCTGGAGTTTGCGCATTACGAAGGACTGTCGCACGGACGGCCCGTCGTGTTCATGTATCCGTCATCGATTGCCGTGTACGGATTGCCGGACCTCGACACGAAGCACCGCGCGAAGCGGGTCCGCGAAGACGAATGGAATGCGCCCACCACGATGTACGGCTGCAACAAGCTGTACTGCGAACACCTCGGCCGCTACTATGCGCGCCACTACAAGCAGCTCGCGGCCGAGTCATCCGGCCATGTTGACTTCCGGTGCGTACGGTTCCCCGGTCTGATCTCTGCCGTCACGATGCCGTCGGGCGGCACGTCCGACTATGCGCCGGAGATGATCCATGCGGCGGCGAGAGGTGAGCCGTACGCCTGCTTCGTGCGGCCGGACACGCGGATTCCGTTCATGGTGATGCCGGATGCCATCGATGCGCTGCTGCAGCTGGCGTCGGTCCCGCGCGAGCGGCTGACACGCACCGCCTACAATCTGGCGGCGTTCAGCCCGACGGCTGCTGAGATTTGCGAGGCGGTGACGCGGGCGTTTCCGCATGCGTCGGTCACCTGGAAGGCCGACGCGAAGCGGCAGCGCATCGTCGACTCCTGGCCCGCCGAAATCGACGATGCCGCCGCCCGTCGCGACTGGGGCTTCGCGCCGCGCTACGCCTTCGACCGGGCGTTCGAGGAATATCTGATGCCGACGATTCGCGAGCGGTACGCCTGATGCGCTGTGTCGAGATTTCGACGCCGGGCGGCCCGGAGGTGCTCCGACCGGCCGAGCGGTCCGATCCGCAGGCGGCAGCGGGCGAGGTGTTGATTGCGGTCGCGGCCGCGGGTGTGAATCGCCCCGACGTGCTGCAGCGGCGCGGCGGATATCCACCCCCGCCGGGCGCGAGCGACATTCCAGGACTCGAAGTCGCCGGCACGATTGCGGCGGTCGGCGATGGCGTGAACGGCTGGCGCATGGGCGATCGCGTCTGCGCGCTCGTGGCGGGAGGCGGCTATGCCACGCGATGCGTCGCGCCGGCGCCGCAGTGTCTGCCCGTCCCGGACTCGCTCGATCTGGTGGCGGCGGCCGCCATCCCCGAAACGTTCTTCACCGTGTGGACCAACGTGTTCGAGCGGGGTCGGCTCGCCGCGGGCGAGGCGGCGCTCTTCCACGGCGGCACCAGCGGCATCGGCACGACGGCGATTCAACTGGCGGTCGCTCGAGGGGCCCGGGCCTTTGCCACGGCCGGTACGGATGAGAAGTGCCGCGCCTGCGAGTGGCTTGGCGCCGAGCGCGGCATCAACTATCGGACCGAGGACTTCGTTGCGGTGGTGAAGGAGCTGACGCGCGGACGGGGCGTCGATCTCGTGCTCGACATCATTGGCCCCGAGTACTTCGAGCGAAACCTCGCGGCGCTTGCCGTCGATGGGCGTCTCGTGCAGATCGGCCTGATGGGACCGAGCGGCAGGCCGCCGCTGGACCTCAATGCCGTCCTCCGTCGCCGTCTGACGATTACGGGATCGACACTGCGGCCACGATCCGTTGCCGAGAAGGGGGCGATCGCGGCGGCGCTGCGCCGTGAAGTGTGGCCCCTGCTCGAGACCGGCCGCCTAAAGCCGATCGTGTACCGGACGTTTCCACTGGACGAGGCCGCGGCCGCCCACCGCCTGATGGAGTCAAGCGAGCACGTTGGCAAGATTGTGCTGACGACGTAGCGGCCAGTCGGCGGGGACGTCGACGTACGACCCATCGAGGTTCTTGACCGTCGCGCAGCCGAGCAGCGTCATCGTCCGGACCATGTCGGCGCGCAGGATCTCGAGCGCCCGCGCGACGCCGGCGCCCCCCGCGGCGCCGAGGCCGTAGGCGTAGGCGCGCCCCACCAGCACGGCCCGTGCGCCGAGGCACAGCGCCTTGATGACGTCGCTGCCGCTGCGGATACCGCCGTCCATCAACACCGGCATTCGCGGTCCGGCGGCCGCGACCACTTCGGCGAGGGCGCGCAGCGCCGGCGAGACGCCGTCCAGCTGCCGCGCGCCGTGATTCGACACGATGATGCCGTCGACGGCTTCCGCGGTCGCCCGGCGCGCATCGGCGGCGGTCAGGATCCCTTTGATCAGGACCGGGCCGCCCCAGGCGGCGCGAATCCACCCCAGGTCTTCCCACGTGACGGTGGTCTCCTGCAACGCGGCTGCGACGTCGAGATACGGCAGCGGCCCTTGTCCTGGGATCACCACGTTGGGAAACTGCATCAGCCCGCCGTCGCTCAGGAAGTCGAGCAGCCACCGCGGCTTGATCAGGAACTGCGGCAGATACGGAAGTCTGGCGAGGCCGCCCGAGAGCACCTCTTTGATGCCGTTGCGCACATCGCGCACGCGCAGTCCTGCGATCGGCGTGTCGAGCGTCACGACGAGCGCCGCATAGCCCGCCGCTTTTGCGCGTGCGATGCCCGCAAGCGCGGCGTCGCGGCCTCCGACCAGATAGAGCTGGTACCACGCGGTGCCGCGCGTCGCGCCTTTGACGTCTTCGAGTCGGCAGCCGGACAGCGTCGACAGGATGTAGATCGTTCCCGCAGCGCCCGCCTCGCGCGCGGCAACCTCTTCGCCCCGCGGATACAAGAGGCGGCTGCTTCCGACCGGCGCCAGGAGGATGGGGAGCGCGATGGACGTCCCGACGATCGTGGTCGCCAGATCGCAGTGGGGCACGGCCACGCCCTGCCGCGGACGGAAGGTCACGTCATCGAAGACGCGGCAGTTCTCGCGCAGCGTGACTTCGCGTTCCGCCCCGCCGTCGATGTAATCGAACACAGCGCGCGGCAGGCGGCGCCGCGCAAGGCTCCGAAGGTCGTCGATGGTGACGACGCGCGGAGAGGCCAGGGTCATTCAGCGTAGACGACCGTCCGCGAGCTTCGATGCGCGCGCACGACGTCCGAGGTGAGCTGCTTGCTCAGGTAGACCTTCGATTCGCGATTGTCGACCGCGTGCGGTTCGTACTTGACCACATCGAACTCGAGCTGATCGAGCGTGCCGCGCATGTCGTAGAACCGGTTCTTGGTCTTCACGATGACTTCGTGAAATCCGGCGGCGTGGGCCCACGCCTCGGACTCCTCGGTGAGCGCGCGGAAATGTCCCTGACCGCGCCAGTCGCGCCGGGTGGCGCCGATCCAGCTGTAGAGAATGCGGCGCCCCTCGAACCGGACACAGCCGCGGAGCCGTTCGACCAGGTCGCGCAGCTTCGGCTCCCGTTCGACCGAGCCGAGCTCATGAACGACCTTGTACGACACCGGAACGACCGTGCCGGCGTCATCGGCAAGCGGCGCCTCGGCCATGAGGATCAGGAATTCCCGGTCGCGCAGCCGCTGGATGACCTCCTGGGCAGTCTTCTTCCGCGGAAATTCGCCGAAGAACTCCTCGATGTACTGGATTTCAAGGGCGCCGCGCTCCAACGGGTACTGCTTGATGAGGTACTCCAAACGGGTACTCCGTGCCCCCACCATGCTAACAGGAGTACGGCAGAGGCATGCCTCTTGCCCAGCCATGAGACGAGCCAGCATCACCGGACTCGCGCCTGCGGGTCTGATGGCCGCGGCAAGCGCCACGGAGGCGCACCACCCCGCCTCGACGCTCGCGACCCTCCGGGGGATTCCGCAAGGCGGTGGTGGCCGGCGGTCAGCTCGGCCTGAACGCCTCCGGCTAACCCCGAGCCTGTCCGGTGATCGCCGGTATCGCGCGGCGGCCGGAGGGGCTTCAGCTCTCCGGCCGCTACGGGCTAAGTTAGTTGTCGTAATACAGCGAGAACTCGTGTGGATGCGGCCGGAGCCGAATCGGGTCGAGCTCCTTCGATCGCTTCCATTCGATCCACGTCTGGATGAGATCTTCGGTGAAGATGTCGCCCCGCAGCAGGAACGCGTGGTCCTGCTCCAGCGCATTGACGGCCTCTTCAAGCGATCCGGGAGTGGTGCGGATCCCCATCTCCTTCATCTCGTGGCGCGTCATCTCGTAGATGTCGCGGTCGAGCGGCTTGCCGGGATCGAGCTTGTTCTGGATGCCGTCGATCATCGCCATCAGCATCGCCGACCACGCGAGGTAGCCGTTGCAGCTGGGGTCGGGGCAGCGGAACTCGAGGCGCTTCGCCTTCGGGCTCTTCGAGTACATCGGAATGCGGATGGCGGCCGAGCGGTTGCGCGCGGAGAGCGCCAGGTTGACGGGGGCCTCGAAGCCGGGCACCAGGCGGCGGTACGAGTTCGTCGTCGGCGCCGCGAACGCGAGGATGGCCGGCGCGTGCGTCAGCAGTCCGCCGGCGGCCCACAGGCCAAGCTGGCTGAGCCCCGCGTACCCGTCGCCGGCAAAGAGCGGTTGGCCGTCCTTCCAGAGCGACGTGTGCGTGTGCATGCCGCTGCCGTTGTCCTCGAAGATCGGCTTCGGCATGAAGGTCACCGTCTTGCCGTGGCGCTTCGCGACGTTCTTGCAGATGTACTTGTACCACATGAACTGATCGGCCATCTTGACGAGCGGCTGGAATTTCATGTCGATTTCCGACTGGCCCGCCGTCGCCACTTCGTGGTGGTGCGCCTCGACGATGATGCCGATCTTGCGCATCTCGTACACCATCTCGCCGCGGAGGTCGTGAAACGTGTCCGTCGGGCTCACGGGGAAATAGCCCCCCTTGAAGCTCGGTTTGTAGCCGAGGTTCGGTTCTTCGATGCGCGCGGTGTTCCAGGCGCCTTCCACTGAATCAATCTCGTAGTAGCCGCGGTGCTGGTTCTGCTCGTAGCGGACCTCGTCGAAGATGAAGAACTCCGGCTCGGGCCCGATGAAGCAGGTGTCGGCGATGCCCGACTGCTTCAGGAACTCCTCCGCCTTGCGCGCCACGTGCCGCGGATCGCGCGTGAATTCCCTGCGCGTTACCGGGTCGACCACGTTGGCGAGGACGCTGATCGTCGGCCGGGCGAAGAACGGGTCGAGGCGTGCGGTGGTCGGGTCGGGAACGGCCATCATGTCGGATTCGTGAATGCCCATCCACCCGCGAATCGACGAGCCGTCGAACCCGAGGCCCTCTTCGAACGTGCCCTCGTCGAGGGTGTCGACCGGGAAGGAGCAGTGCTGCCAGCTCCCGAGCATGTCGACGAACTTCAGGTCCACCATCTCCGCCTGCTGTTTCTTGGCGTAGGCGAAGAAGTCTTTGGCGTTCTTGGGGAAATCATCCGGCGTCATAGGTGCTCCTCGCTAGTCCTCAGAGTCCGGCCGGGCGCACCCGGACGGTTCGCTCACTGTGTTGATGACCTAGAAGAGAATGGGCCAGGGAGGGCGGCCGCCTGCGCTGGCGCGCCTCGCCGAAGGCGAAGCATACCTTAGACGGCCGCGGGCTCGTACGACAAATTTGGGGCCAGCCACCGCTCGACGGCGGCGACGCTCGTCCGTTTGCGCGCGGCGTAGTCCTCGATCTGGTCGCGCCCGATGCGGCCGACGCTGAAGTAGCGCGCCGCCGGATGGGCCAAGAACAGGCCGCTGACGGAGGCGGCCGGCAGCATCGCATAGCTGTCGGTCAGCGAGATCCCGGCGCGATCCGCCGCGAGCAGGTCGAAGAGCTTCCGCTTCTCGGTGTGGTCCGGACAGGCGGGGTAGCCGAATGCGGGGCGAATGCCGCGGTAGCGTTCGGCGATCAACTCCTCCTCCGACAGACGTTCGTCGGCGCCGTATCCCCAGTCGCGGCGGGCGCGTGCATGAAGGTACTCCGCGAACGCTTCGGCGAGGCGGTCCGCCAGCGCCTTCACCAGGATCGCGTGGTAATCGTCGTGATCGCGCTCGAACGACGCCACCAGGTCGGCGGCGCCATGGCCTGCCGTCACGGCGAAGGCGCCCACGAAGTCGAGCGTGCCACGCTCGCGCGGAGCGATGAAATCGGCGAGCGACAGGTATGGCGTCCCCTCGGACTGCTGCTCCTGTTGCCGAAGCATGTTGAACCGGAGGATCTCGGCCTCGGGCTTCGGGCGTTGGGCGCTGGGCTCGAAGAGCACGATGTCGTCGCCCTCCGCGCATGCCGGCCAGAACCCGTACACCCCGCGGGGGGTCAGCAGCCGGCCGGCCGCGATCCGATCGAGCAGAGCTCGCGCGTTTTCGTACAGCTCGCGTGCGGCGGCGCCGTACTGCGGATGGTTCAGGATCGCAGGAAACCGCCCTTTCAGCTCCCACGCGGTGAACAAGAACGTCCAGTCGATGTAGGGCACGAGATCATCGACGCGGACGTCATCGACCTGGCGCACGCCCGTAAACGCCGGCCGCGCCATCTGGTCCGGGCCCCAGTCGAGGCGCGGCCGGTTGGCCCGCGCGGCGGCCAGGGGCACGAGAGGACGGGGTTTGAGCGCGGCGTGCTGCAGGCGCAGCTTCCGCTGGTCCGCCGCGTTGGCCTGGATAAAGGTGTTCCGCTCGAACGGGTGGAGCAGCTGCGAGACGACATCCACGGCGCGCGAGGCATCGAGCACGTGCACCACCGGGTGCGAATACTCCGGCGCGATCTTCACCGCGGTGTGCTGCCGGCTCGTCGTCGCCCCGCCGATGAGCAGCGGAATCGTCAGGTGCCGACGCTCCATCTCGCGTGCGACGAACACCATCTCGTCGAGCGACGGCGTGATGAGGCCGCTTAACCCGATCAGATCGGCGCGCTCGTCGACCGCCGTCTGCAGGATGCGATCGGCGGGCACCATCACGCCGAGATCGACGACCTCGTAGCTGTTGCAGCCGAGCACGACGCCGACGATGTTCTTGCCGATGTCGTGGACGTCCCCCTTGACGGTCGCCAGGACCAGCTTGCCCGGCGCGCGTCCTGCGGCGCCCGCCCTCCGCTTCTCCTCCTCCATGTAGGGGAGCAGGTAGGCGACCGCCTTTTTCATGGCGCGGGCGCTCTTCACGACCTGCGGCAGGAACATCTTGCCGGCGCCGAAGAGGTCGCCGACGATCTTCATGCCGTCCATCAGCGGGCCTTCGATCACGTCGAGCGGCCGGGGCAGCTTGCGCCGGGCCTCTTCGACGTCCTCCTCGATGAAATCGACGATGCCGTGGACGAGCGCGTGCGCCAGCCGCCCTTCGACGGCCGTCTCGCGCCACGACAGGTCGTGCTCGCGGCGCGCGGCCTCGCCTCTGACCGTCTCCGCAAACCGCACGAGGCGTTCCGTCGCATCGGCCCGCCGATTGAAGATCACGTCCTCGACGTGCTCGAGCAGATCCGCCGGAACGTCCTCGTACACGGCGAGCTGCCCGGCGTTGACGATGCCCATGTCGAGGCCGGCCTTGATGGCGTGGAAGAGAAAGGCGGAGTGGATCGCTTCGCGGACGACGTCGTTGCCGCGGAAGGAGAACGACAGATTGCTGATGCCGCCGCTCACCTTGACGCCCGGGCACGTGGCCTTGATGATGCGCGTCGCCTCGATGAAGTTGATGGCGTACTCGTTGTGCTCCTCGAGGCCGGTCGCGATCGCCAGGACGTTCGGATCGAAGATGATGTCGAGCGGATCGAAGCCCGCCTTGTCGATGAGGAGCCGGTACGCGCGCTGGCAGATCCCGACCTTCCGCGCGATCGTGTCGGCCTGGCCGCGCTCGTCGAAGGCCATCACGACGACCGCGGCCCCGTAGCGGCGGACGAGCTGCGCCTTGCGGAGGAAATCGTCTTCGCCTTCCTTGAGGCTGATGGAGTTGACGATCCCCTTGCCCTGCACGCACTTGAGGCCCGCCTCGAGCACCGACCACTTCGAGCTGTCGATCATGATCGGCACGCGGGCGATCTCCGGCTCGGTGGCGATCACGTTGAGGAACGTCGTCATCGCCGCCTCGGAGTCGAGCATCCCTTCGTCCATGTTGACGTCGAGGATGTTGGCGCCGCCGCGGATCTGCTCGAGGGCGACGGCGGCGGCCTCGACGAAATCGCCGGCGGCGACGAGCCGCGCGAACCGGCGCGAGCCAGTGACGTTGGTCCGCTCGCCGATCATGATGAAGTTGCTGTCGGGGCGGATGGTCAGGGTTTCAAGGCCCGCGTACTGCGTGAACGCGTTGGGAATCGGGATGTGGGATGTGGGATCTGGGATGTGGGATGTGGGACGTGGCCGGGGCCGCGGCGGAAGCTCGCGTACGGCCGCGGCCACGGCCTTGATGTGATCGGGTGTCGTGCCGCAGCAGCCGCCGAGAATGTTGACGAAGCCCGATTCCGCAAACTCGCGCAGCAGCCGTGCCGTGTCGGCCGGCCGCTCGTCGTACTGGCCGAACGCATTCGGCAGGCCCGCGTTCGGGTAGCAGGTCACGTAGCATTCCGCGATGCGCGCGAGCTCGGCCAGGAACGGCCGCATCTGCTCGGCGCCGAGCGCGCAGTTGAGGCCGACACTGAACGGCCGCGCGTGGCGGATCGACACGTAGAAGGCGTCGAGCGTCTGGCCGGAGAGCGTCCGGCCGCTGCGGTCGGTGATGGTGGCCGAGATCATCAGCGGCAGCTCGACGCCGCGCTCGTCGAACACCTCGAGCATGGCGACGATCGCCGCCTTGGCGTTCAGCGTGTCGAAGATGGTTTCAACGAGCAGCAGATCGACGCCGCCGTCGACGAGGCCGCGCACCTGGTCCCGATACGCGTCGCGCAGCTGGTCGAAGGTGATCGCGCGCAACGCGGGATTGTTGACGTCGGGCGAAATCGACAATGTCCGGTTGGTCGGCCCGATCGCGCCGGCCACGAAGCGCGGACGATCGGGCGTCTGCCGCGTCCACTCGTCGGCCGCCCCACGCGCCAGCCGCGCCCCCGCCAGGTTCAGCTCGTAGGCGAGCCCCTGGAGGCCGTAGTCCGCCTGGGAGACGGCGGTGCTGTTGAAGGTATTGGTCTCGATGATGTCCGCGCCGGCCGCCAGGTACTCGCGATGGATGCGGTCGATGACTTCTGGCTGGGTGAGGACGAGCAGATCGTTGTTCCCTCGCAGATCGCGGGGATGGTCGGCGAACCGATTCCCGCGGAACTCCGCCTCCGACAGCTGGCGGCGCTGGATCATGGTCCCCATGGCGCCATCGAGGATCAGAATGCGCCGGGCGAGCAGGCCGTCAAGGCGATCGGTGGTCGTCATCGGGCTTTGGGCTTTCGGCCGCGGGTGTTGGGACGTGCGGGCTTGACGCCGGAGGCGATGAGCACGACGAAAGGATCGCCGCTCTGGCGGGCGCCGACCTGCACACGTACGTCGTGGAGACCGGCGCCGCTGACCAGCCGCTCGAGCGCGGTGTCGCTGAACCCCAGCCAGCGATCGCCCAACCGCATGCGGACCCATTGCTCGGCGTGCTCGCGCAGATCGAGAACGAGCAGGCGGCCGCCCGGCCTCAGCACGCGCGCGGCTTCCGCGAGCGCCTGCTCGGGATCGGCCGCATGATGGAGGACCTGCGAGAGCAGCGCCACATCGACCGTCGCATCGGCCAGCGGCAGCCGCGATGCGTCGCCCTTCTTCCACTGCACGTTGGTCACGCGGCGCCTGGCGGCGAGCGCTCTGGCGCGCTCGAGCACTTTGTCCGATCGATCGATCGCGACCACAGTGCGCGCCCACCGTGCGGCTTCCAGTGTGAGGTACCCCTCGCCGCAGCCGATGTCGGCGACGTCGAGGGGGGGCAGCAGGTGTCCCAGCGCGCGCGCCCACGCCGCCCAGCTGCGGCCGGGCACGAGCTGCCGGATATCGCCGTGCGTGTCGAAGTTCTCCTTGCGGTGGCGGAGGATCTCTTGGAGCCGCGCCTCGTCTTCCCGGACCGCGGGTTCGGCGGCCGACGCGGCAAACTCCGCCTGCAGGAGATCCCAAATCGGCGCGTGGCCGTTGCGGCGCTGCCCGTCGTCTGCGAGGCGGTAATAGACATAGCCCCCCTCGCGCTCCTCGATGACGAGCCCCGCGTCCTTCAGGAGGCCCAGATGCCGGGAGACCCCTGATTGGGCAACCGCCAGAATGGCCGTCAGCTCACTCACATTGAAGCGGTCGTGCGAGAGCGCGCGCAGCAGCCGCAGACGGGTGCCGTCCGCCAGGAGCCGAAAGAGGGCAGACGTGCGATACATCGTATCTATAAATCTACATATATAGATACCATGTGTCAATCAAGCAGGCCGCCTGCCCGACAAAGATGTCGGATGTGCCGCCAATCCGCCGTTTTCGCGCGTTGTCAGCCCGGGGCCGATCCGCGATAATCGACCCCTACAACTCAGATCGCCCCTCCCGGGCTCCACTTCCCAACGAAAGGACGCGTCGGACGATGGGATCAGCAGCTCTGTTTGAAGCCGCGAAAAGCATCCGTGACTGGTCGATCAACGAGGGTCGCGCGGCCGCGCGGCCCGCCAAGGCCGTCGAGGCCTTCGCCACTCTCGTCTTCAACGACAGGACGCAGCAGGAACGTCTCCCGAAGCCGGTCTACAAGGCGCTGCGCGCGACAATCACGCGCGGGGAGCCGCTCGATCCGGCGACCGCCGACGCGGTCGCAGCCGCGCTCAAGGAGTGGGCCGTCGAGCACGGGGCGACGCACTACACGCACTGGTTCCAGCCGATGACCGGCATCACCGCCGAGAAGCACGACTCGTTTCTGGTGCCGACGCAGGACGGCACGGCGATCACGGAATTCCGCGGCAAGGAGCTGATCAAGGGTGAACCCGACGCGTCGAGCTTTCCGTCCGGGGGAATGCGCTCCACGTTCGAGGCGCGCGGCTATACCGCGTGGGATCCGACCAGCCCGCCCTGGCTGCACGTCAACGGCGGCACGACGACGCTCGTCATTCCGACCGCGTTCGTGAGCTGGACCGGCGAGGCGCTCGACAAGAAGACGCCGCTCCTGCGCTCGATGGAAGCGGTGTCGAAGCAGGCCGTGCGGGTGCTGAAGCTGTTCGGCTCGACGGCCGAGCGCGCCTTCGCGACCTGCGGTCCCGAGCAGGAGTACTTCCTGATCGATCGCAACTTCTACTTCGCGCGTCCCGATCTGATCAACGCGGGCCGCACGCTCTTCGGCGCGAAGCCGCCGAAGGGGCAGGAGATGGAGGATCAGTACTTCGGCTCGATCCCCGAACGTGTGCTCGCGTGCATGTCGGAGGTCGAGCTCGAGCTGTTCAAGATTGGCGTCCCGGTCAAGACGCGGCACAACGAGGTCGCGCCGAGCCAGTACGAGATCGCGCCGGTGTTCGAGAATGCCAATCTCGCCGTCGATCATCAGATGATGACGATGGAGACGCTCAAGCGCATCGCGCCGAAGTACGGGCTCGCCTGCCTGCTCCACGAGAAACCGTTCGCCGGCGTCAACGGGTCGGGGAAGCACAACAACTGGTCGATTTCCGACGAGTTCGGAAACAACCTGCTGAGCCCGGGCGACACCCCGCACGACAACATGCAGTTCCTCGTCTTCTGCGCGGCGGTCATTCGCGCGGTCGACGTGGGGCAGGGGCTGCTGCGCGCCAGCATCGCCAGCGCGGGCAACGACCACCGGCTCGGCGCGAACGAGGCGCCGCCGGCGATCCTGTCGGTCTTCCTCGGCGACATGCTCACCGACATCTTCGAGCAGATCGAGAAAGGCGGAGCGAAGTCGACCAAGCACGGCGGCACGCTCGATATTGGCGTCAGCGTGCTGCCGAAGCTTCCGCGCGACGCGGGCGATCGGAACCGCACGAGCCCGTTCGCCTTCACCGGCAACAAGTTCGAGTTCCGCGCCGTGTCGTCGGGCCAGAACATCTCGTTCCCGAACACCGCGCTGAATGCGGCGATGGCCGAATCGTTCGATTACGTCGCCACCGAGCTGGAGGCGGCCGTGGCCAAAGGCGAGGAGTTGACCAAGGCGGTCGCCAAGCTCCTGACCAGGATCATCAAGGCGCACAAACGCATCGTCTTCAACGGCAACAACTACGCGCCCGAATGGGAGAAGGAGGCGGCGCGCCGGAAGCTGCTGAACCTGAAGAACACGGTCGATGCGCTGCCGCAGCTCGTCACGAAGGAATCGCTCGCGCTCTTCGACAAGTACCGCATTCTGAATCCGCGCGAGATGCGCGCCCGGTACGAGGTCTTCCTCGAGAACTACAACAAGACCGTCAACGTCGAGGCGAACCTCATGGTGCTGATGGCGAACCGGTACATCCTGCCGGCCGCGCTCAGCTACCAGAAGGAGATCGCGCAGAGCGTGGCGGCCGTCCGCGCCGCCGGCGCCTCCACCGTGCAGGGGAAGAAGCTGCTGGCGACCTACACGAAGCTCGTCGACCGCTTCAAGGTGCAGACCGATGCGGTCGAGCGCGTCCTCGACCACAACGGAGGGCCGGCCGAGAAGCACGCGAAGTACATGCGCGACAAGGTCATTCCCGCGATGAACCGGCTGCGCGACCTCGGCGACCAGATCGAGGTGCTGACGCCGCACGAAATCTGGCCGCTGCCGACGTACAGGGAGATGCTGTTCGTGAAGTAGCTATCGGTTGTCTGACAACCTATTGATTTCCCTCGCCGACGATGGCATCGTCGTCGTATGGCGGGTCCCGCGGGCAAGTTGAGCGTGGTCGAGTATTTCGACCTCGATGAGACGCTGCGGCCGATGGAGCTCGTGTACGGCATGGTGGTGCGCGAGCCGGCGATGCCGAGCTGGGATCATCAGCTCGTGTCGGCGCGGCTGACCGCACTCCTGGATACGCATGTGGAGGAGCGCGGTATCGGGCGCGTGTCGTCGCCGGTGGATGTGGTCCTCGACGTCGAGGCGGCGCTGGTCGTGCAACCCGACGTCGTTTTCATCAGCAACGAGCGGCGCGGGATCGTCCGCGACCGCGTCTGGGGGGCGCCGGATCTCGCGGTCGAAATCCTGTCGCCGCGGACGGCTCGTCGCGATCGTACGGTGAAGCTCGCGTGGTACCGGCAGTACGGCGTTCGCGAGTGTTGGCTCGTCGACCATCGGGCGCGGACGGTTGAAGTCGTCGACTTCACGTCGATGACACCTGCCCGACTCTTCATCGGCGACCAGCCCATGAGGTCGTACGTGCTTCCGCGCTGGAAGATTTCGCCCGCCCGGCTTTTCGCCTGACCGCCCCAGCCGAATTGGTACTTATCCTGCAAGTCCGCGCGTCAGCGTCGGTTGCGGTCCGTCTGGCATAGCGTCGCGGCGCCGAATCTACGGCCAATCGTTTGCACCGATCCAATTTTTCGTGCGAGGTTTTCCACCCGCGCCCAATCGACGCGAGAGGTAACCAGTTACGCGTTTCGAACCGGCTGCGGGAAATAGGGAAGTGAGTTAGTGCTGCAGTGAACGCGATGGGCATTCTCGAGAGGCTTCGTCCCCAACCTCGCTGGAGGCACGCGGACCCCGCCGTTCGCGTCGCAGCGGTCTACGAATTCGGGCCGGAAGACGCCGACGCGCTCCACACGGTGGCGCGCGAGGATGCGGAAGCGCGCGTACGCCGAGCGGCCGTCTCCCGGATCGACGACGTGAGGGTGCTCGCGGAGGTGGCGCGGACCGATCCCGACGAGGACGTGCGATCGGAGGCCGTCCGCGGGCTTGCGGGCATTGGCGCCGAAGCCGACGATGCCGAGCAGGCGATCGACGCGGTGCGCCAGCTGGCCGCTCTGGGCCGGACGAAGGAGCTGGTGCTCGTCGCGCGCGATAGCTCGAGCGCGGAGGTCCGCGCGGCCATCGTCGATCAGCTCAGCGACCAGAAATCGCTGGCGGCGATCAGCCGCCAGGCGCGAGACGGCGCCACGCGCCTGCGCGCGCTCGGCCGGCTGACCGATCCCGCGGAGATTCTCGCCGTGGCGCTCAGGGCGGAACATACCGACGTCGCGGTCGCGGCGCTCGAGCGGACGACTGGGGCCGAGGCGCTGCAGGACGTGGCGCAGCGTGCACGCAACAAGGTGGCGGCCCGTCGCGCGCGTGCCCGGCTCCGTCCACAGGTTGAGGAGCCGACGCCTGCCGCCGATGCGGCCGTGCGCCTGTCGGACGACGATCGCCGCCGCGCGCTCGATCTGCTGCATCGTGCAGAAGGGCTCGTGGCCGTGGCAGATCCCGACGACGCGTCGCGCGCGCTCACGGAGGTCCGGCTCGCGTGGGCGGAGCTGCAGGCCGACGTCGACGTCGAGCCCGCCATGGCGCGGCAGTTCGACGCCGCGTGTGACGCGGTGCGCGAAGCGATCGAACACCGGCAGCAGGAACGGGCCGACGAGGAAGCGCGGATGCAGGCCGTGGCCCGCGAACAGGCCGACCGCGTCGCCATCTGCGAGGAAATCGAACGGCTCTCGGGCCCGGAGGCGGCGGATCGCATAGCCGAGCTGAAGGTGCGGTGGGACAGCCTGCCATCGATGCCGTCCGAATATGCGGCGTCGCTCACGCGCCGTTTCCAGGACGCCTGCCGGTCGTTCCAGGATCGCGAGCGCCGCCGGATGCTGGCTGAAGCGGCGGCCCCGCGGCTGCAGACGCTCGCCGGCGAGCTCGAGCAGCTTGCGGCCGCCGAGCAGGCGCCGGACGACGTGATCGCGCGATGGCGGATGTTGCGGCGCGATGCCGAGGTCCTTCGCGAGCATGCCTCGGCCAATCCGGAGGCCGCCGAGCGACTCGCGCGCGCGGTCGCGTCGCTCGAGGAGAAGGAGCAGCACCAGGCCGAGGCGCGCGCCCGGCAGGAACAGGAGAATCTCCGACGGCTTCAACAGATCTGCCGCCACGTCGAGACGCTGGCGGCGGCGGAGCAGATCACGCTCAAGGCCGGGAGCCGCGCCCTGCGTGAGATTCGGTCCACCCTCGAGACCCGGACGCCGCTGCCGTCGAAGAAGGACTGGCAGGCCATCCAGGCGCGGCTGGAGGCGGCGCGCGCTGCGCTCACGCCGCGCGTCCAGGAGTTGCGCGAGGCCGACGAGTGGCAGCGATGGGCGAACCTGCAGGTGCAGGAAGAGCTGTGCCGCGAGATGGAGGCGCTCAAGGGCGAGGCCGATCTCGAGGTGGCCGGCCGCCGGATGCGCGAGTTGCAGGCCCGCTGGAAGCCGGTGGCGCTGGCGCCGCACGCGCAGGGCGAGACGATGTGGCGGCGCTTCAAGGCGGCGCAGGACGAGGTGTTCCAGCGCGTCGCGCCGCACGTTGCCGCCCAGGCGGAAGAGCGGGCGGGCAATCTGGCAAAGAAGCGAGCGCTCTGCGACCGTGCGGAGGCGCTGGCCGAGTCGACGGACTGGGTGCGCACGGCCATCGAGATTCAGGCGCTGCAGGCCGAATGGAAGACCATCGGTCCCGTCGTGCGGGGACAGGAGAAGGCGACCTGGGAGCGCTTCCGCGCCGCCTGCGATCGATTCTTCACGCGGCGCCAGCAGGACCTGAAACAGCGCAAGGAAGCGTGGGCCGCGAACCTGGCGAAGAAGGAGGAACTGTGCGCCAGGGCGGAGGCGCTCGCCGATTCCACCGACTGGGATGCCGCCGCGGCCGAGATGCGGCGCTTGCAGGCGGAGTGGAAGACGATCGGCCCCGTGCGGCGGTCGAAGTCGGAGGCCGTCTGGCAGCGCTTCCGCACCGCGTGCGATCGCTTCTTCGAGCGCTACAAGCACCGCGACCAGATCGCGCTGGCGGCCAAGGCGGCGCCGCGCGAAGCGATCGTCCAGGAGCTTGAGCGGCTCCTGCCCGCGGGTGGAGCGGATGCCGGCGCCGCTCCCGACGGGCTGTACGCGCTCGTGCAGCAGGCGCGTCAGAAGTGGCACGAGGCGCCGGAGCTGCCGCGCCATCTGCAGCAGGATCTGGCGGCTCGCTACCACCAGGCGCTTGGCCGTCTCGTCGCGACATGGCCGTCCGCGTTCAAGGGCACGGACCTCGATCCCGAGGCGACGCGCAGGCGAATGGAAAAGCTCGTGGCCCGAGTCGAGGAGCTCGTGGCGGCCGCCGGCGTGCAGCAGCCGCCGGCCAAGCTGTCGCCGGCGGAACTGCTCGCGCGGCAGTGGCGTGAACGGCTTGCGACCAACACGATCGGCGGCGGCCGCACCGCCGAGAGCGAGGAATCACGCTGGAAGGCGGCCGAGCAGGCGGTCCGTGACGCGCAGGCGCAGTGGATGCGCCTTGGTCCGGTGCCTCCTGACGTGGCCGCGCCGCTTCACGAGCGCTTCCAGCGGGCGTGCCGGCGGTTCTACGACCACCGCAGGCGCGTGTCGTAACACTCGCCACGTGAGTTCCGGCTTTAGCCGCGCCTTAGCCGGATCATGCCCACCGTATAATCCCCTCGCATCATGCATGCCATGAGGCTGACGGCTGGCACTCGCCTCGCCGAGAAGGAACGCAGCCAGCGATGGCCGCAGTTCCTCGTCGATGGACGACGATTTCTGTTCTTCAGCGCGAACGCCGGTCCTGACATTCAGGGTATCTATCTGTAATCGCTCGACAACGCCGCAGTCAGACGCCTGCTGGCGACCGACGCTGCGGGAGCGTTCGTCCCGCCGGATCAACTCCTGTTCGTTCGTGGCGACACGTTGATGGCCGTGCGCTTCGATCTCGCATCAGAGAGGCTGGCTGGCGACCCGCAGCCGATGGCGCAGCCGATTGGCCGGGATCACGGAAGCTTCTCCGCCATGTTCTCGGTCTCGGCCAATGTCCTCGCGTATCGGACGACAGGAGGCGGCCAGCGTCGGCAGCTCATCTGGGCAGACCGGAGCGGCAGGCTGGCTCGCCGCGATCGCCCCAGCCGATGACAGCAACGTCAGCAGTCCGGAGCTCGATCCGGCGGGTGAGCGACTTCGACGTCTGGTTCATCGACACCAGCGGCGGCACGCCGACGCGGTTCACGTTCGATCCGGCTACCGATGGCCTGGCCGTATGGTCGCCCGACGGGCGACGTGTGGTGTTTGGCTCATTTCGCAACGGGCGCGACTCCCTTTACGAGAAATCCGCGGGCGGGGCGGGTGACGAGCGGTTGATCGCGCTCGATGCGGGACTTCCCCAATCCTGGTCGTCGGACGGCCGCTTCGTGCTCTTCTCACGGCCGGATTCCAAGACCGGTGTCGACCTGTGGGTGTTGCCCATGATGGGCGACGCGAAGCCGTTCGTGGTCGTGCAGGAGCCTTTTGACCAGCGAGGCGGGGAGTTTTCGCCGGATGACCGATGGCTCGTCTACGCATCGAACGAATCGGGCCGGTTCGAGGTCTACGTGCGGCCGTTTCCTCACTCGGGGGGCAAATGGCAGGTGTCGAGTAGCGGCGGCACGCAACCCCGCTGGCGACGTGATGGACGGGAGCTGTACTACCTTGCACCGGATGGGCGTTTGGTCGCCGTTCCTATCATCGTGAGCCCGGACGGCAAGACGCTGAAGCTCGGGGTGCCAACGCCGCTCTTTCAGCCCCGTCTGGCTACAGGCGTGAACGTCGTTCCGGGACGACCGCAGTACGCCGTCGCACCCGATGGGCGGTTCCTTCTCAACACCATCGTTGAGGACACGGCGCCTTCTCCGATCACGGTTGTCGTCAACTGGACGCAGCTGCTGGAGGCGAGATGAGCGCCCTCGCATCGCGCAGGTCCGAGAGCTCGAATCCCTCGGTGAACGAGCCGTAGATTGCGGCAAGTAGCGCGTGGGCGTCTGCCCGCTTGCCCTGCTGCAGCCACAGCCGCGCGAGGCTCGTCGCGGCGCGTAGCTCCAGCGATCGGGCCTGTTGCCGCCGTGCGACGTCAAGAGCCCGGTGAAAACAGCGCTCCACCTCGGTCCGCTGCGCATCCTCGCCGGCCGATATGAGCAGCAATTCCCCTTTCACGCGATGCAGCTCGGCTTCGTAGTAGCGCTCATTCGTCCGTTCGGCGGACGCCAGGGCCTCGTCGACAACGCGCAGCGCCTCGTCGCAGCGGCGCGTATCCCCGAGCGCCTCGGCCAGCAACCCGAGGAAATGCGCTCGTGAGAGCCGGTTTCCCATTCGTTCGTAGGCGGCCAGACTTTCATGCATCTCTGCGACGCCGAGTGCCGCGTTCGATCGAGCCCGCGCCCAGCCGTGCAGGATCCCGGCCCATGCCTGGTACTGAGGCAACCGGTGATCATCGGCAAGCGTCCGCACCTGTTCCGCTCGTTGCTGCGCCGCTGCCGCTTCACGCCGGAACTGGCGCACGAGCATGTCCAGAAAGAAGGTGAATACAAGGTCGTGCGGGTGCCGCTGCGCGTCCTGCTGCGCAACCTCGCTCACCCGCAGCGCCTGCTCGGGATAGCCGAGCAGCCACAGCACGCGGGCCATCTGCGCGCGGCACGAGACGCCAGGATGCCGCCCATCGGGCAGCGTCAGCTCACGATGCGCGTCACTGACCGCGATCCCATGCGCGTAGTGCTCGCGCGAGGCTGGAAGGTCGCCGACATACACGAGCGCCGTGCCGAGCATGTAATGCGCCGTGACCCGAGCCGCCGGATCCTTCGTCCTTTCTGCGAGTCGCAGGATCTCCGTCCCCAGCTCGCGCGCCTTGGCATACTCGGCTCGACTCAGATGGCACATGGCGAGGCCCCAGAGCGCCTCGTACATGCGGGCGGTGTCGCCGTGCCGCTCACAGAGTGCGCGCGCGCGTGTATATGTCTCCTCCACCTCCGCCGCGGCATAGCCTCTGACGTTGATGAGCGGCCACCCCAGAGCGAGCTGCAGGGCGATCTCCTGTTGCGCCCGGGCGGGGGTATCCGGCAAGGACGCCGCTGCGCGCAGACCACGCCGGGCGAGCGCGATCGCTTCGTGGCTCGCGAAGACCCGCGTGGCATTCTGGGCGGCCAGCAAGAAGTACGTGGCCGCCTCGGCAAAGTCGCGTGAGGCCTCGAAGAGGTTGGCCAACGTCGGTGCTACCCGGCCCCGCTGATCGCCGTAATGGGCGAGGAGCGCGTCCGCGATCGCACGACTGAGCGTGCCTCGACGCGTGGGTCTGAGCATCGCGTCGAGCGCGGCGTGATACAAGACGTGCACGAACCGATATCGCAGCGTGAGCGTCCGGTCCGGAAGCTCTTCGTCCGCCACGCACTGGACGAACGCATGCACGCGCTCGAGCGTGTCGAGCTGCTCTTCGACCTGCGCCTGATCGGCGCGGAGCGCCCTGGCGAGGACGGCAGAATCGAACTGGTACCCTTGCACGCTGGCCGCGATCAGCAGGCGCCGATCGTCTTCGGTCAGCTGCGCGATCTTGCGTTCGATCATGCCGCGCACCGATTCAGGCAGCTCGTTCTCGATAGCCGGCAGAGCCCGAGCCAGCTCCCACGATCCCTGCTCCATCGCGAGGGCGCCGCGATCCCGCAGGTAGCGAATTAGATCCGCCATGAACAGCGGACTGCCCTCAGTTTTGGCGTGAATGAGCTCCGGGAACTCCGGCGGGAAACAGTGGCCGGGAAATTCCAGGCCAAGGTACGCGGCGATGTCGGCTTTCGTCAAGAACGCGAGCTGTAGGTCGCGACAGATCCCGCGCGTCTGCAGATCGGGTTTGATGTGTAGAAACGGATGCTTCGCCAGCAGCAGATCCGTCGGCCGGTATGTGACCAGAATCAGCAGCCGCATTCGTTCCAGCCGGTTGGCGACGAATCCCAGCAGATCGATTGTCGAGACGTCGGACCAATGCAGGTCGTCGAAAAACAGCACGAGCGGTCGTTCGCGCGACAGCTCCTCGAGCAGCAGGCCAAGCTCGCGCTTGAGCCGTTCCTGCGAGGCGGATTTGAGCTCCGCCAGCAGTGCCTCGGACGACTCGTCGCTCCGCGCCACCTGCGCAAACCAGGTCGGCGCAATCCGGCGCATCGCATGCATCGTCGACACGCCGCGCTCGTCGCGGCGAAGTGCGTCGAGCGCCTCGAGCCATGGCAGGTAGGCTTCCGTGCCCGCGAGACGCTCGGAGCACCGCCCCCGGGCGATGCGGTAGGCGCGGCCGCTCGCCGCGACTTCCGCGAGCACACTCTCAATCAGCGTTGTCTTGCCGATGCCGGGTTCGCCGGCCACGCACAACAATGAACCTCGGCCGGCGGCGGCGGCGTCGAGGGCCGACTGCAGGACGACGCGTTCCTTCTCGCGTCCGACGATGAACGCCGGTGGCGCTGCGCTCGGCGGCACGACGTCGCCGCGCCGTTCGTCGTTCACCGCAGACAGCGCTGCAACCGTGTCCCGCGCCGATGGCCGCAGACGCTCGTTTCTGTCCATCAGGCGCAGTAGAAGCGTATCGAAGGCCACCGGAATCGCCGGGACGATCCGCGACGGCGGTGTTGGCTGGGCGGTCGCCAGAGCTTGAACGAACCCGAGCAGCGTGTCGACCGCGACCGGATGTCGACCCGTCGCCAGCTCGTAAAGCACGACCCCGAGCGCGTACATATCCGCCGCCGCGCTCGCCTTCCCGCCGGCTGCCTGCTCCGGCGCCATGTAGCGCAGGGTGCCCACGAGCGCCCCGGGATGTGTCATCTCCGCCGTGGCCACCTCGGAGATCAGTTCTTCCTTGGGTGCGAGCCGCGCCAGGCCGAAATCGAGCACCTTCACGTACCCGTCGTCGCGCACCATGATGTTGTCGGGCTTGATGTCGCGATGCACGATCCCGGCTTCGTGTGCGACCGCGAGCGCTGCGGCGATCTGCTGACCCCACTCGGTCAGGGTCGACAGCGGCACGGGCGCGCCGACGAGCGCCCGCAGCGTGCGTCCCGAGACAAACTCCATCGCGATGAACGGTCCGACGTCGCTCTCGCCAATGTCATGAATCGTGACGATGTTGGGGTGGTTGAGCGCGGACGCGGCGCGCGCCTCCTGCTGGAAGCGCCGCACACGCTCGGCGTTCTGCGTGAAAGCCGAGGGGAGCAGCTTGATGGCGACTTTCCGCTCGAGTCGTGTGTCTTCGGCGAGATACACCTCGCCCATGCCGCCGGAGCCGAGCGTGTCGAGGATGCGGTAATGCGCGATCTGCTTGGAGAGCATGCTCCCGGAGGCAGGATTCTCTACCGGGACGGCGATCGGCGCAACGAGTAGGCGCCAATTACTTCAGCATGGCCCCCGAATCGACCAGACTCACTGCACCTCTTCGGTCCGGTGACGGCCGGCGGGGTTCCCGACCCTTACCCTGACGAGGGCGAGGCCCCTCGCGGCGATCGTTGCATCGTCGATGGGCCGGCGCGTCTGCGCCTGCGGGCTCTACGCCGAAGCGGCGCCGAAGCTCGCCACCGCCGCAGGTTCGCTGTCGTAGGTGTCGAAGACCGTGAGCAGCTTCGTCACGACGAGCAGGTCCCGCAGCCGCTTCGTCACGTTCAGGAGCTTGAGCGATCCGCCGCGGTTCTTCGTCGTCACGTACGCCTGCACGAGCTCGCCCAGGCCCGCGCTGTCGACGTACGACACGCCGCCGAGATCGAGCAGGATGTTCTTCTGGCCCTGATGGATGAGGCTGTTCACCTTGTCCTTCAGGAGGACGTCGCCGCCCTTGTTCAGCGTGATGTCACCGATGACCGTGATGATGGCGACGTTGCCCGACATCCGTTGTTCCAGCTGCATGCCGTCCTCCTGAAGCCTGGGAAAGTCGCGGGGATTCTACCTCAACCCTCGTAACGCACGACAACCAGCGTCACGTCGTCGTTCGGCGTGGCCGTCGTGCAGAACCGGCGGATGTCAGCGAGGACGTCGTCGAGCAGCTGCCGCGGGGTACCGCCGCGGCTGGCCTCGACGGCGGCCAGCAGCCGGTCGTCGGTGTACTCCTCGCCGGCCTCGTTCAGCGCCTCGCTGACGCCGTCGCTGAAGGCCACGATGACGTCGCCGGCAGCGAGCTGCACCGCCTCTTCGTCGAACGCCGCGTGCTCGAAGAGGCCGAGAATCGTGCCGCCCGTTTCGAGCCGGCGCACCCCGCCGCTCGTCACCAGGACGGGCGCGTTGTGCCCTGCATTTGAATAGACGAGCGATCCGTCGGCGCCGAGCACGGCGTAGAACGCCGTGAGAAATCGCCCTTCGATTCCGCGGCGAAAGACGCGCCGATTGAGCGACGTCATCAACTCGGCGCACCGCGGCTGGTACGACGCCTCGGCGCCGAACATGCCGAGAACGGCGGCGGCGAGCAGGGCGGCCGGCGCGCCCTTGCCCGCGACGTCGCCCAGAATGAAGCCGAAGCGCCCCCCCGCCACATCCACGTAGTCGAAGAAGTCGCCACCGACGGCGCGGCAGGGGACCGAAGAGCCCGCCGTCGAGAAGAACGGGCCGGTGCGTCCCGCGGGCGGCAGCAGCGACTGCTGAATCGCGGCCGCGACCTTCAACTCCTGATCGAGCCTGGCGCGCTCGAGCGCCTCGCGGTAGAGGCGCGCGTTCTCGATCGCGATGGCCGCCTCGTTGCTCAACGTGTCGAGCGCCGTGCGGGCCGTCTTCGACGTGAGCGCGCCGCGTTCGCGGCTGTCGAGATAGAGGACGCCGATGGCCTTGTCTTCGACGGGATCCTCGGCGCGCTCCACGTAGCGGACGAGCCGCAGCGGGACGCACAGCACGTGACGGATGCCGAGCGCCAGCGTGCGCTCGTGGAGCGCCGCCATCCGGCCGTCCATCAGGTCTTCGATGATTGCGACACGGCCGCTCGCAAAGACCTCCTCCGGGATCTTCCGGCTGGTCTCGAACGAGCCACGGGGAAGCGTCACACGGTCCTGCGCGCGTCCGAGCTTGAACTCCAGCTGGCCGCGGTCGCCGGCCAGCATGATGAAGCCGCGCTCGGCGCCGGTGACCTCGATCGCCGAATCGAGCACGAGCGCCAGGACGTCGTCCAGTACGCGTCCGGATCCGAGCGCGCGGAGGCCCTCGAGCAGTCCGGCGACGTGCCGCAGCTCGATGGCGGCGGAGGCCGCGCTGCGATCGCGCGAGGGCTCGTCCTCGTCGACCAGAAACATGATTTCACTGTCGGCCGCGTCGCCCAATCGGATGCGGTCGCCGTGGCTCAGAACGTGCTCGCGCGTCTTCGCGCCGTTGACGAAGGTGCCGAACTTGGAGTCGCGATCGCGCAACCGATAGGTGCCGTTCTCGAAGGCGATCTCGGCATGGTGGCGCGACACGCCGACGCCGCCGATCCGCACGTCGCTTTCGCTGCGGCGTCCGAGGGTGACGAGCGGTTTGTCGAGCGGCACGTACCGCGTGCCACTGGCATCCATCACGAGGAGACGCGGGCCCGGCTGGTTCACGCGGGTTTGGCCTTCAGCACGCCAATCTGGACCAACAAGCCGGTGAAGTCGTAGATGCGCCGCTCGTGCGCGATGAGGCCGTTCTCGATGGTGTAGAGAAGCACCATCGGGAGGCGGAACGGCTTGCCCGTCGGCGGCAGGCCCATGAAGCCCCCGGCATCCGTGCCGGTGACGGTGTAAAACTGCACGACGCGGTTCCCGTCGATGAGCACGTCATCGCTGCGCGCGATGAGGTCCGGGAACGCCCTGAAGAAGGCGTCGTACACATCGCGGATCGCGGCGCGCCCCTGCACCGTTCCGGCCATCTGGCTCTCGACGGTGCCGTCTTCGGCATGGAGATCAGTGAGCACCCCCACGTCGTGACGGTTCGAAGCGGCGTGCCGGCGCTCGACGAGCTCCAGGATCTCGGTGCGCGTCATGGGCCTCTCCTGCGGTGCGCCCCGGCGGTCTGGGCATGGTGACGAGGGCGCGATTATAGCTGAGGGTCCATAATCCGCCGCACTGATGCATCTGGCGCCCGGCACGCGTGCGGGCGTGTATGAACTGGGTGCGCCGCTGGGCGCGGGCGGCATGGCGAAATCTACCGCGCCCGCGACACGCGGCTGCCGCGCGACGTCGCGCTCAAGGTGCTGCCGGACCAATTCGCGCCCGATCTCGATCGACTCGCCCCGGTGGGCTGAGATGAGCCCGGGCGGTATGCGGACGCACGATGACGCCTTCGCGGCGTCGAGCGTCGACCGCGAGTCTAGTGCACGCGGGGTGCGGCCTCGCGCCCAATTCTGCGCACCGGGGAGGTGACGATGCGCTGGCCGTTGGCGCAGAGTTCCATGCAGAGGCCGACGCCGATCCATCCGAGCTTCAGGAAGGTTCCGCCCAGGCTCGAGCCGTCGAGCCGCGCCACGGTCAGTTCGGGAAAGAACCGACCGCCCTGGACGCGCACGGTGCCCTGATGGGCGATCACGATCCGGTATTGCGAGTTGTGTGTGTGGACGATCAACGTCGTCAGCGGCTCGATGTCGCGGACGTGAATGCCGTCGGCGCCTCGCGTGGCCGCGATGAAGCCGTCCAGTGTCGCCACGTGCGGCACGACTGCTGACGGTGCGACGCTGGACGCCATCGGGTGTCGTCCGTTATCGTCGCAGAAAAACGTGCGGCTGACCAGCCCCGTGGCAACGATGCGACAGACGCCCCGCTCAGCGTGTCGTGGCACGATCCTGCCGCGTATGTTCGGCGATCGTCTCATCTCGAACCAGTACTGGCCCGTGCTCGCCAGGGAAATGAACTTGCCTGCGTAGATCTATAATCCGCGTCGTTCCGCCTCCGCAGCATGGGCCTGACGGCCGGTACGCGCCTCGGTCCGTACGAAGTCCAATCCGCCTTGGGCGCCGGCGGCATGGGCGAGGTGTACAAGGCGCGCGATACCCGCCTGGATCGCACGGTCGCAATCAAGGTCCTGCCCGGCAATTTCGCCGCCGATGCCGCTCTTCGCGAGCGGTTCGAGCGCGAAGCGAAGATCGTCGGCGCCCTCTCGCATCCGCACATCTGCGCGCTCCACGATGTAGGCCGGCACGAGAACATCCACTTCTTGGTGATGGAGCACCTCGAAGGCGAGACGCTGGAGAAGCGGATCGCGAAAGGCGCGCTCCCGCTCGATCAGGCGCTTCAGCTCGGGATGCAGATCGCCGAGGCGCTCGCCGCCGCGCATCGCGCCGGCATCGTCCACCGCGACCTGAAGCCGGGCAACGTCATGCTGACGAGAACAGGCGCGAAGCTGCTCGACTTCGGCCTCGCCAAGGCCGCCGCGCCCGCGGTCGCCGGACCCCTGTCCATGCTGCCCACGACGCCGCCCGGCCTGACGCAGCAGGGGACGATCCTCGGCACGTTCCAATACATGGCGCCGGAACAGCTCGAGGGCAGGGATGCCGATGCGCGGAGCGACATCTTCGCGCTTGGCGCCGTGCTGTACGAGATGCTGACGGGCCGCAAGGCGTTCGAGGCGCCGAGTCACGCGGGCCTGATTGCGGCGATCCTCGACCGCGACCCCAAGCCCGTGTCCTCCGTCGAGCCGAAGGCAACACCCGCCGTCGATCGCATCGTCGCGAAATGTGTGGCGAAGGATCCCGACGCCCGCTGGCAGAGCGCGCGCGACCTGCACGACGAGCTGCGGTGGATTGCGGCGAATACAGACATCGGCGTGTCGGGGCGGGAACGTGCCGTGGCATCGAGGACCCGCGATCGTGCACTCGGAGCGGCCGCGGCGCTGGTCGTTGTGGCGGCGGCTGCAGGAACGTGGATCAGTCTGCGTCCTCGAGTTGCACCGCCGATCGTCACACGCTTCGAAGTGTTCACCCCGCCGACCAACGCGGCAACGTCGTTCGCGTTGTCGCCCGACAGCCGCCAGCTCGCCTATGTGGCGACGACAGACGGACAGTCGCGGCTCTGGATCCGTCCGTTGAATGAGACCTCGGCGCGGGCGCTCGCCGGCACCGAGGGCGCAGCGTTTCCGTTCTGGGCGCCGGACAGCCACGCGCTCGGCTTTTTCGCAGATGGAAAGCTGAAACGCGTTGACCTCGACGGCGGCGCGCCGCGGGTCCTGGCGGAGGCACCGTTCGGACGGGGCGGAACATGGAACGCTGACGACGTAATCGTGTTCAACCCCGACGCGGGAACGCAGCTGATCACCAGCATGCTCATGCGCGTATCGGCGGTCGGCGGTCCACCGGTCCCCGTCACTCGTCTCGGGAGCGGTGAGCGCAATCATCGCTGGCCCCAGTTTCTGCCCGATGGACGGCGCTTCCTGTTCTTCAGCGCGCAGGCCAGCCCGGAGGTTCAGGGTGTGTACCTGGGCTCACTCGACGACGACGACGTGCGGCGGGTATTGGCGACGGATGCGTCTGCAGTGTTTGTCGCCCCCGATCGGCTCGTCTTCGTCCGGGATGACTCCTTGCTGACCGTGCGATTCGATCCCCGTCAAGGAACGGTGTTCGGCGAGCCCGTGCCAGTGGCGCAGCCGATCGGCCGTGATGAAGGCACGTTCTCCGACACGTTCTCGGTGACGCGCGAGGTGCTGGCCTATCGAACCACGGGAGGCGGCCAGCGCCGGCAACTCGTATGGGTGGATCGCAACGGCACCGTGTTGCAGCGACTGGGATCGCCGGAGCAGACCAATATCGGAAGCCCGGAGCTCGATCCCGCAGGCCAGCGTGTAGCCATCAGCCGGAGCATCCTCCGCAACTTCGATGGGTGGATCATAGACGCGGCTCGCGGCACGGAAACCCGATTCACGTTCGGCGCCGGCATCGAAGGACTTGGCGTGTGGTCGCCGGACGGTCGCCGACTCGTCTTCGTGTCGTACAACGAACAGGATCTCTATGAGAAGCCGGCCAGCGGCGCCGGCGACGAGCAGCTGCTGGCCGAAGATGCCGGCATCCCCTTGTCATGGTCGCCGGACGGGCGGTTTGTGCTCTATGCGCGTGCCGACGCACGAACGGGAACCGACCTGTGGGTGGTACCGTTGAACGGAGAACGGAGGCCGACGATCGCGGTCCAGGCGGCTCAGGACCAGCGTGGAGGAGAGTTCTCGCCGGACGGGCACTGGCTGGCGTACGAGTCGAACGAGTCCGGCCGCTTCGAAGTCTACGTGCAGCCGTGGCCGATGCCCGACGGCAAGTGGCAAGTGTCGAGCGCGGGCGGCACGCAGGTGCGGTGGCGGCGCGATGGCAGGGAGCTGTACTACATAGCCCCCGACGCGCGCCTCATGGCCGTGTCAGTCACCGCGAGCCCTGACGGGAAGACGTTCGACCCCGGTGCGCCGGTCCCGCTCTTCGAGACGCGGCTGGCGACTGGCCCTACCGCGATCCCCGGACGATCGCAGTACGCCGTCGCGCCCGACGGGCGCTTCCTGCTGAACACGGTCGTCGACAACACGGCGCCCTCGCCGATTACGGTGGTGGTCAATTGGACGCAATTGCTGGAGACGCGGTAGCGGCCTCGACGCGGATGTCCGTCAGCAAGGGAGGACGTCAGGTATGACGCACGACATATCCCGGCGGACGCTGCTGCAGCTCATTCCACTTGCGTTCGCGACGCCGGCGCTCACGCAGTCGCGCCCAGGAGCTCGCCCGTTCCGGGTGTCCGTGCCGCAGGCGACCCTCGACCGCATTCTGCGCCGCGTCCGCGACACGCGACTGCCCGACCGGCTCGAGGCGCCCGACTGGCGCTATGGTGCGAACTCGGACTACATGAAGGCGCTCATCGACTACTGGACGACGAGGTTCGACTGGCGCAAGGCCGAAGCCGGTCTCAACCGCTTCCCGCAGTTCGTGGCCCGCGTCGGCGACTTCGATGTCCACTTCTACCATGTGAAGGGACGCGGTCCGCGTCCGTTGCCGATCATCCTCACGCATGGCTGGCCGGGCTCTGTCTTCGAGTTCCTCGAAGCGATCGGCCCGCTCTCCGACCCGGCGCGCTTCGGCGGATCATCGGACGACGCGTTTGATCTGGTGATCCCGTCGATCCCAGGCTTCGGGTTCTCATCGAAGCCGAAGGCGCCGATCGGTCCGCCGACGGTCGCGCGCGTCTGGCACCGGCTCATGACGGAGGTACTGGGCTATTCGAAATTCGGCGCACAGGGCGGCGACTGGGGCAACACGATCACGCGGGCGCTGGCGGCGGCGTTCCCTCAACACGTCGTCGGCATCCACCTCAACGGCACGGCCGGCGTGACGATCCCCGACAGCGGCGCGACGGACGAGGAACGCGAGTGGCAGGCGGCCAGCACCGTGTACCGCGATCGTGAGCTCGATTACCTGCGCGAACAGCAGCGCAAGCCGGCCACCGTTGCATTTGCGCTGCACGATAACCCAGTGAGGACGGCGGCCTGGATCGTCGAGAAATTCAAGGTCTGGAGCGATTCGGGCGACGACATCGAGCGGGCGTTCACGAAAGATCAGCTGCTCACGAACGTGATGATCTATCTCGTCACGGAGACCGCAGGGACGGCCGTGTGGATCTACCGCGGGGCGGTCGACGAGCCTCCAGCCGTCGCGCCTGGGCAGACGCTGAAGGTGCCCGTCGGCTTCGCGTCGTTTCCGGCCGAAATGACGGTCCTCAATCCACCCCGCAGCCTGTTGGAGCGCACCTACAACCTCGTGCACTACACGACGATGCCGCGGGGGGGACATTTTGCGTGCCTGGAGCAGCCGCAGCTCTTCGTCGAGGACGTCCGGCAGTTCTTCCGCAAGGTTCGTTCGACGTGACGCCCTCGCCGGTCACAGTCGTTATCAACTGGACGCAGTTGTTTCAGGCGCGATGAGCGCTCTGGCGTCGCGCAGATCAGCCCCCTCGAACCCTTCGGTTAACCAGTTGTAGATGCCCGCAACCAGCGCGCGGGCCTCTGCGGCCCTCCCTTGGCCCAGCCACAGCCGGGCGACACTCGTACTGGCGCGCAGTTCCAGCGACCTGGCCTGCTGCCGCCGCGCCACGGCGAGCGCGCGGTGAAGGCAGCGCTCGCCCTCCATCCGCTGCGCCTCATCGTCGGACGCGAGCAGCAACTCGCCTTTCAGCCGATGCAGCTCGGCTTCGTAGTAGCGCTCATTCGTGCGCTCCACCGACGCGAGCGCGTCGTCTACGACTCGCCGCGCGTCCTCGCGGCGACCAGCACTCTCCAGGACCTCGGCGAGCAGCGCCAGGAAATGGGGACGTGAGAGCTCGTTCCCGAGCCGCTCGTACGCGGTCAGGCTCTCACGTATCTCCGTGATCCCGTCGTCGCGCCCGGATCGGGCACGGGCCCAGCCGTGCAGAATGCCGGCGTACGCGCGGTAGTGGGGCAGACGGTGCTCGTCCGCCAGCGCCTTGAGCTGCTCCGCACGCTGGTCGGTCAGCGCGATCTCGCGACGGAACTGCCGCACGAGCATGTCCAGGAAACGGGTGAACGCCAGGTCGTGCGGGTGCCGCTGCGCGTCCCGCTGGGCGGCCTCGCTCACCTCGAGCGCCTGCTCGGGGTAGCCGAGCAGCCATAGCACGCGAGCCATCTGGGCGCGGCACGCGACGCCTGGATGCCGGCCGTCTGGCAGCCTCAGCTCATGGTGCGCGTCACTGAGCGCAATCCCATGCGCGTACTGCTCGCGAGAGGATGCCAGCTCGCTGAGATACACCAGCACCGTACCGAGCATGTAATGCGCCGTGACGCGAGCCGCCGGATTCGTCGTTTCGTGGGCGAGGTAAAGGATGTCGGTCCCCAGCTGGCGTGCCTTGTCGTACTCGGCTCGATTCAGGTGGCACATGGCGAGGCCCCAGAGCGCCTCGTACATGCGGCGAGCGTCGCCCTGACGCTCACAGAGCTCGCGTGCGCGCGTATACGTCTGCTCCACCTCCGTTGCCGCATAGCCTCTGACGTTGATCAACGGCCACCCCAGCGCGAGCTGCAGGGCGATCTCCTGTTGGGCGCGCGCCGGAGTATCAGCCAGCGAAGCCACGGCCTGCAGGCCATGCCGGGCCAGCGCGATCGCCTCGTGGTTGGCGAAGACTCGGGTGGCGTGCTGAGCGGCAAGCAGGAAGTACGCGGCCGCTTCCGCGAAGTCGCGCGAGGCCTCGAACAGGCTCGCCAGGACCGATGCGACCCTCCCGCGCTGATCGCCGTAGTGCGCGACCAGCGCGTCGGCGATCGCACGACTGAGCGCCACTCGACGTGTAGGCCTGAGCATCGCCTCGAGCGCGCTGTGATACAGCACGTGCACGAACCGATATCGCAGGGTGAGCGTCCGATCGGGAAGCTCTTCGTCCGCCACACACTGGACGAACGCATGGACGCGCTCGAGCGTGTCGAGCTGCTCTTCCACCTGCGCCTGATCCGCGCCGAGCGCCCGCGCGAGGACCGCGGAATCGAACTGATATCCCTGCACGCTGGCGGCAACGAGCAGGCGCCGGTCCTCCTCGCTCAGCTGCCCGATCTTGCGTTCGATCATGCCGCGCACCGACTCGGGGAGGTCGCGCTCGAGGACCGGCAGCGCCTGCGCCAGCACCCATGAATCCTGCTGACGCGCGATCACGCCGCGGTCGCACAGGTAGCGAATCAGGTCCGCCATGAACAGCGGGCTCCCTTCGGTCTTCGCGTGAATCAACGCCGGGAGCTCCGCCGCGAACTGGTGGCCCGGGAACCGAAGGTCGAGATACATGGCGATGTCCGCCTGGGTCAGGAACTCGAGCTGCAGCTCGCGGCAGATGCCGCGCGACTGCAGATCGGGCCGGAGCTGGAGAAACGGGTGCTTCGCGAGGAGCAGATCGGTTGGGCGGTACGTGGCCACGATCAGGAGCCGCAGCGTCGACAGCCGATTGCCGACAAAGCCGAGGAGATCGACACTCGAGACGTCGGCCCAGTGGAGATCGTCGAAAAACAGCACCAGCGGTCGATCGCGGGAGAGCTCCTCCAGCAGCAACGCGAGCTCGCGTTTGAGCCGCTCCTGCGACGCGCTCTTCAGCTCGGCCATCAGGGCCGCGTCGGAGGATTGGTCCCTCTGCGCCACCTGGGCGAGCCACGTCGGCGCAATGCGGCGCATCGCGTGCAGCGCCGACATGCCACGGTCGTCGCGGAGCAGCGCGTCGAGCGCCTCGAGCCACGGCAGGTACGCCTCGGTGCCTGCCAGGCGTTCAGAACATCGACCGCGCGCGATCCGACACGGGCGGCCGCTTGCCACGAGATCGGTCAGCACGTCCTCGACGAGTGTGGTCTTGCCGATGCCGGGCTCGCCCGCCACGCAGATGAGCGCGCCACGACCGTCCGCTGCGGCCTCGAACGCCGCCCGCAAGGCGGCGCGCTCGTTGTCGCGCCCGACCATCGCCGGACGTGAGGCCGCAGCAACAGCGGGCGTCAGCTCGTCGAGCAGCGCCTTCGCGTCGCGGAGATCACGCGTCTCATGACCTTCGGTGAACCAGTCGTACACCCGTTGCAGCAGCTCTCGCGCCTCGGCGCGTCTGCCTTGGTCGACCCACAGGCGAGCCAGGCTCATCGCCGCACGAAGCTCCCACGACTTCGCGCCCTGGCTCCGCGCGACGGCGAGCGCCCGGTGGAAGCATTCTTCAACCGCGTCCGTCGCAGTTCCCTGGCGAAGCAGCAGCTCGCCTTTGACCCGGTGGAGCTCGGCTTCCGCGAACCGCTCGTTTGTGGCGGCCATGAGATCTGATGCTTCGGCCAATGTCGCCAGGCCCTTTTCTACGTGACCAATCTTGAGGAGCGATTCGGCGAGCAGGACTCGATAGAACACACCGAATAATCGACTTCCGCTGCGCTCGAACTCAGCAAGGGCGCGGCTCATTTCGAGAGAGCCTTCCACCTCGCGGCTGCGCTCAGCGACGATCCAGCCCCTGAAGAACGCGGCCATAGCCGCCATCACAGGAAAACCTTGATCGGCCGCCAGCGCCACGAAGCTATCAGCCATCGGAGCAGCCGCCTCGGGCTGGCCGCGGAGTCCGTGAACGGTTATAGCGGTGAAGAGCGCGTAACCCATCGTGAAGTAGTGGCTATATTTGTCCGCCAGTTCGATGGCTTCGCGCGATCGCCGTAGAGCTGTGTCGGGATAGCCTGCGGGCCACAGCACGGAGGCGAGCATGCGACGGCAATTCGCGCCCGGCTCGATGTTGTATATCGATGCATGAGAGGCGTGCAGCGTCGGGTCATAGAGCTCGATCGCGGCTTCGAGGTGTGACCGCGACTCTGTCAGCCGACCGAGGTAAAAGAGGACGCCTCCCATCACGAAGTGGGCCTCCAGCAGCAGTCCAGGATCCTGCACCCGTTCCGCGATGCCGAGCTGTTCTCTACTCAGTTCCAACGTTGCGTCCAGGTCACCTCGGACGATGTGGTGAAACCAGAGTCCTCTCAGGACTCGAAACAGCTGCATCGCGTCGTCCGTCTGCGAGCACAGCTCCCGCGCCCGTACGTAGCTCTCTCGCACCGCGTCGGCGGCATAGCCCTTTGCGGCGATCAAGGCGCTCCCGAGCGCAAGCTGCAGCTCCAGCTCCCGCCGGACCCGCTTTGGCGAATCGGGCAGGCGGCTCAACAGCTTCAGTCCACGCCGGCCAAGCGTGACGACTTCGTGGTACGCCGACACGCGCGCCGCATTGAGAACCGCGCGGTACGAATACTCGGCGGCGCGAGCGAAGTCGCGCGCCGCCTCGAAGAGCGCCGCCAGCTGCGCCGCAATCGCGTCGCTTTGGTCGCCGTAGTGCCGCAGCAGCGCCTCCGCGACCCTTCGGCTCTCCGCGACGCGCCGCGTAGAGGTCAGGGACGCATACAGCGCGTTCTGGTAGAGCACGTGGACGAACCGGTACCGAGCCGTCAACGTCTGGTCGGGGAATTCGCGCTCGTCGACGAACCGCACGAGCGCATGCTGCTGATCCAGCTGCTGCAGGCGCTCCTCGACGAGTCCCGGATCCAGACGCAGGACCTCGCTCACCACGGCCGAATCGAACTCGTAGCCCTGGACGGCGGCAGTCTCGAGCAGCCGCCGGTCGTCGCCGAGCTGGTCGATCTTGCGCTGGATCATCCCCTGCACCGACTCGGGCAGCGTGAGCTCGATCTCCGCCACCGCACGCGTGAGACGCCATCGGCCGGCCTCCTCGGCGATGACACCGCGGTCGCGGAGGAATTTCACGAGGTCCACCATGAACAGCGGGCTGCCTTCGGTCTTTTCGTGAATGAGCAATGAGAGGTCGCGGGGAAACTCGTGCCGGGTGAACCGGAGGTCCAGGTAGTGCTCCACATCCGAACGTGCGAGGAATCCCAGCTCGATCTCCCGACACACACCGCGGGCCTGCAGGTCCCGCTTGAGCTGGATGAAGGGATGTCGGGCCAGTGCGAGATCCGACGGCCGATAGGTCGCGATGATCAACAGCCGCAGCGTGCCGAACCTGCCGGCCAAATAAGCCAGGAGGTCGATCGTCGAGATATCGGACCAATGCAGGTCGTCGAAAAACAGCACGAGGGGTCGTTCGCGCGACAGCTCCTCGAGCAGGAGGGCGAGCTCGCGCTTGAGCCGCTCCTGCGAGGCCGATTTCAGTTCCGCCAGCAGCGCCTCGGACGACTCGTCGCCCCGCGCCACCTGTGCAAACCAGGTCGGCGCAATCCGGCGCATCGCGCGCAGCGTCTGCGCGCCGCTCTCGTCGCGGCACAGCGCGTCGAGCGCCTCGAGCCACGGCAGGTAGGCTTCCGTGCCTGCCAGACGTTCGGAGCAGCGACCCCGCGCGATGCGCCAAACGCCGGCGCTCGCTGGCACCGCCGCGAGCACGTTCTCGACGAGCGTTGTCTTGCCGATGCCCGGTTCGCCGGCTACGCACACCAGCGAACCACGACCGGCGGCCGCGGCTTCGAGGGCTGACTTCAGGACGGCGCGCTCCTTCTCGCGTCCGACGATGGAGGCGCGCGGCACGGGAATCGGCAGCACGACGTCCCCGACCTTCTCGTCTTTCATCGCGGACAGCGCCGCCACCATCTCACGCGCCGACGGCCGCCGATGTTCGTTCCGGTCCATCAGGCGCAGCACGAGCGCATCGAAGGCCGCAGGAATGGCAGGCACGATCCGCGACGGGGCTGTTGGCGCCTCGGTGGCCAGCGCCTGCACGAATCCGAGCAGCGTATCGGCCGCGACCGGATGTCGACCCGTCGCCAGCTCGTAGAGCACGACCCCGAGCGCGAACATATCTGCCGCCGCGCTCACCTTCCCGCCGGCCGCCTGCTCCGGCGCCATGTACCGCAGGGTGCCCACGAGCGCACCCGGATGTGTCGCCGCCGCCGTCGCCACCTCTGAGATCAGGTCTTCCCTGAGTGCCAGCCGCGCGAGGCCGAAATCGAGCACCTTCACGTACCCGTCGTCGCGCACCATGATGTTGTCCGGCTTGATGTCGCGATGCACGATCCCGGCCTCGTGCGCGGACGCGAGCGCTTCGACGATCTGTCGGCCCCAGTCAGCCAGCGTCTGGATTGGCACGGGCGCGCCGGCGAGCGCCCGCAAGGTGCGTCCCGCGACAAACTCCATCGCGATGAACGGTCCGGCGTCGCTCTCGCCGATGTCATAGATCGTGACGATGTTCGGATGATTCAGCGCAGAGGCGGCACGCGCCTCCTGCTCGAAGCGGCGGACGCGGTCGGCGTTCTGCGTGAAATTCGACGGCAGCAGCTTGATCGCGACCTTGCGCGCGAGTCGCGTGTCTTCGGCCAGATACACTTCGCCCATGCCGCCCGAACCGAGCGTGTCGAGGATGCGGTAATGCGAGACGTGTGTCGGGGCCATGCTCGCCGCAGGCGGGATTCTCCACCGGGACGGCAGCCGGCGCAACGCGTATGCGCGTCGCCTACTCGTTATAATCGCCGGCATTTCGCCCCAACCATGCTGGCGCCAGGGACTCGCCTCGGCGTCTATGAAGTCCTCGCCGCAATCGGTCACGGCGGGATGGGAGAAGTGTATCGCGCGCGCGATAGACGCCTGGATCGCACGGTGGCGGTGAAGGTGCTGCCTGGCGACATCTCGGTCATCCCCGAGCTGCGGCAGCGGTTCGAACGCGAAGCCAGAGCGATCGCCTCGTTCAATCACCCCCATATCTGCACGCTACACGACGTCGGCAGTCAGGACGGAATCGATTTCCTGGTGATGGAGTATCTCGAGGGCGAGACGCTGGCGCAGCGTCTCGCCACAGGTGCGCTGCCGTTCGATCAGGCGCTCCGTCATGGGATCGAGATTGCCGACGCGCTCGACGGGGCGCATCGCCTGGGCATCGTCCACCGCGATCTGAAGCCGGGCAACATCATGCTGACGAAAGCCGGCGCGAAGCTGCTCGACTTCGGCCTGGCGAAGAACAGGGCACCGGCCGTGGCCGGGCGCCTGTCGATGCTGCCGACCACGCCTCCCGGCCTGACGCAGCAGGGCACCATCCTCGGCACGTTCCAGTACATGGCGCCGGAGCAGCTCGAGGGCCGCGACGCGGACGCGCGAACGGACATCTTCGCGTGTGGTGCAGTGCTCCACGAGATGCTGACGGGACGCCCAGCGTTCCAGGGACAGAGTCAGGCGAGTCTCATCGGCGCGATTCTGAAGGATGATCCACCGCCGGTCTCGGCGATTCAGCCGCGAGCGCCATACGCGCTGGACCGTCTGGTACGGAAATGTCTCGCGAAGGATGCCGACGCACGCTGGCAGTCCGCGCGCGACCTGCTCGACGAGCTGAAGTGGATCGCGGAAGCCGGCGATCAGCTTTCGGCCGTACCTGTCCCTGCCGCCACCACGGCTGGCGCGCTCGGCCGATGGCGTCGCGTGGCCATCGTCACCGCAGCCATGCTGCTGCTCACCGTCCTGACGGCAAGTCTGACCTGGCTGCTCACGCGACCCGCATCACCCCGTCTCTCGCGGTTGACGATAATGCCACCACGGGCGGCGCCCCTGAGCATCGACGGCGTCGTTCGTGATCTGGCCATCACACCGGACGGCACGCGCCTCATCTATGTGGGCGCCAATGGCACGCAGCTCTTTGCCCGCGCGCTGGACGCCCTCGAGCCGGTCGCGATCTACAAAGGAGCACCGCGTAGCCCGTTCGTGTCGCCCGACGGCCAGTGGGTCGGTTTCTTCGAAGGCAATATCACGCTGAAGAAAGTTGCAGTCACCGGGGGGCCCGCGGTCACGGTCGCGTCCATGGACAGCACCCCCAGAGGCGCCACCTGGCTCTCGGACGATACGATCGTCTTCGCGACGGTCAATGTGACGACAGGCCTACAGCGCGTGTCAGCGGCTGGCGGGACCCCGAGCGTCATGACAAAGCCGGACCCGAACCAGGGCGAACTGGATCATTTGTCGCCCGAAGCTCTGCCCGGCGGCCGCTTCGTGTTGTTCACCATCAGCGCCAGGACCGGCGGCCTCGATGCGGCGCAGGTCGCCGTCCTCGATCTGCAGACATCGACACAGAAGGTAGCCGTGCGTGGCGGGAGTCACGCGCATTACGTGAACACCGGCCATCTGGTGTATGGCGCCGCGGGAACATTGCGGGCCATTGCGTTCGACGTGCCGCGGCTGGAGACACGCGGCGCACCGGTGCTCGTCGTGCCCGAAGTCGTGACGGCCGCCTCCGGTGCCGTGGATGCCGTCGTGGCCACCGAGGGCACGCTCGCCTACGTGGCGGGCGGTTTGGAGAGCGTCCAGCGCACGCTTGTGTGGGTGGATCGTCGCGGCCAGGAGACACCGATCGCGGCGCCACCGCGGCCCTACCTCTATCCCCGAATCGCACCAGACGGCAGACAGATCGCCGTATTTGCTGCGGATCAGGAGAGTGATATCTGGGTCTGGGACATCGACCGTACGACGCTGACACGCATCACGTTCGAGGCCGGACTTGACATCTACCCCATCTGGATTGCAAATGGGGGACGACTCGTGTTTGGCTCCGAACGGGCAGGCGGCCGGAATCTCTTCTGGCAGGCCGTTGGCACCGGCGCAGTCGAGCGGCTGTCCGAAAGGGATAGCGTCCAGGATCCGACGTCGGCCTCACCAGATGGAACCCGGATCGTGTTCAGTCAAACGAGCACGACGACCGGCGTAGATGTGATGCAGCTCATCATCGATGACGCGGGCGCTGCAGCAGATTCTACTCAGCAGCCACAGGCGAGTCGCGGCCGGATCGTGCCGCTGGTCCAGACGCCGTTAATCGAGCGGAACGGCGACATCTCCCCAGACGGGCGGTGGTTGGCGTACGAGGCGAATGACTCGGGGCAGTTTGAAATCTACGTACGCCCGTACCCGGATGTGAACGGCGGCCGCTGGCAGGTGTCGACAGGGGGCGGCACCCGGCCTCTGTGGGCGCGGAACGGCCAGGAACTCTTTTACGTATCGCCCACGGGCGCGTTGATGCGTGTGCCTGTCGGGCGCGGGCCGGCATGGACGTCGGCCGCGCCCGCGAAGCTCCTTGATGAAGGCTACTTCACGAGTCCAGGTGGCAATCCCGGCCGGACGTATGACATTTCACCCGATGGCCAACGGTTCGTGATGATCAAGGTTGGCGAGGCGCAGCAGACGACCGCGCCGCAGATCGTGGTCGTGCAGAACTGGCTGGAAGAGCTGAAGCGCCTCGTGCCGACCAACTGAATTCCGCACACATGTCACTGGCGCCCGGCACACGTCTCGGGCCGTACGAGATTCAGTCAGCGCTGGGGACCGGCGGGATGGGAGAGGTGTACCGAGCGCGCGACACACAACTCGAGCGCGACGTGGCCATCAAGATTCTGCCGCAAGCGGCCGCACACGACCCGGATCGCGTGGCGCGCTTCCAGCGTGAAGCCAAGACACTCGCCTCACTGAATCATCCGCACATTGGCGCCATTTACGGACTGGAACAGGCTTCGGTTGGTCCGATAGAAGTCGGACACCACGTCCAAGCGCTCGTGCTGGAGCTGGTCGACGGGCCCACGCTGGCCGACAGCATCGCGCGCGGTCCCATTCCGGTAGCAGAAGCGCTCGCCATCGCGCGACAGATCGCCGACGCGCTGGAAGCGGCGCACGAGCACGGCATCGTACACCGCGACCTCAAGCCGGCCAACATCAAGGTGCGCGAGGATGGGACGGTCAAGGTGCTCGACTTCGGACTGGCCAAAGCGCTCGAGCCGATCGGGACCGATCTGGATGCATCGCAGTCACCGACGATCACGAGTCCAGCGATGACGCAGATGGGCGTCATACTCGGCACCGCCGCCTACATGGCACCGGAGCAGGCCAAGGGCCGGCCGGCGGATACGCGGAGCGACCTCTGGGCGTTTGGGTGTGTGCTCTACGAAATGCTCACCGGAAAGCGCGCCTTCGACGGCGAGGACGTTACCGAAGTGCTGGGCGCAGTGGTGCGGCTCGACCTCGACTGGGACGCGCTGCCGGCGGAGGTGCCGCCGGCCGTCGGTACGCTCCTGCGCACGTGTCTGACGAAGGACGCGCGGAAGCGCCGGATCGACGCGACCGGGGCGCTCTTCGTGCTCGACCACGTCGCGAGTGTCGCGGTGATCGCTGCAAAGCAGCCGGCTGAAGCCGCACGCGCCGTACGCCACGGTCGCTGGCGCATGGCACTGACGGTTGCAGCCACCACCGTCATCGCCGGTGCGGTTGCAGTGCCGGCCACTTGGCGGCTCACCCGCCCGGCGCCGCCGCGGGTCATTCGTACCGAGATTACGACCGCCGGCACGACGGCACTGAGCGTTCAGGGTGTCGACCGAGACATTGCGATTACGCCGGACGGTTCGCGCGTGGTCTACCGCGGGAACAACCAGCTCCTGGTGCGCGCCCTCGATCAGCTCGAGCCCGCTGTGCTGTCAGGTCTCGGCAACCCGCGTGGTGTCTTCGTGTCGCCGGACAGCCAGTGGATCGGGTTCGTCACTGACCCCAGCCAAATCAAGAAGGTGGCCATCACAGGCGGGCCTGCGGTGATCGTGACATCGATCGATGGGACTGCTTCACGCGGCGCGGCGTGGGGCACGGATGGGACGATTGTGTTCGCCACCAATGCACCTGGAACCGGCCTGCAACGCGTGCCGGCCGCCGGCGGCACGCCTGTCGTCCTTACGAAGCCCGATGCCGGCGGCGACCACTTCTGGCCCGAGTTCCTCCCAGGCGGTGAAGGGGTGCTCTTCACAATCGTTTCGCCTGCCGGCGTTCAAGACGCGCAGGTTGCGGCGCTCGATCTGCGGACCGGCGCCTCGAAGGTGCTCGTCCGCGGCGGCAGCCATGCCCACTACGTCGCGCCTGGCTATCTGGTCTACAACGCCGGGGGGACCTTGCGCGCGGTGGGGTTCGATCTCGCACGGCTCGAGGTGGTCGGAACGCCAGCGCCGGTCGTCGAAGGCGTCGTCACGAGCGCCGCCGGCAGCGCGAATTTCATGGTGTCGGTCAACGGGATGCTGGCCTACGTTCCCGGCAGTGCGAACAGCGGCGCGCAGCAGACGGTCGTCTCTGTGGATCGGGCAGGCCGTGTGTCGGCGCTGGCGGGGATTCCTCCTGACCTATATCCGGACGTACGGGTATCACCCGATGGCACCCGGCTCGCGCTCGCGGCACGAGGCGATATCTGGACCTACGATGTCGCGCGGGCGGCGCTGAGCCGCCTCACAACGGATCCGGCTGATGAGCGGTATCCGTTCTGGACGCCCGACAGCCGCCGCATCGGCTTCACGTCGAACAGAGCTGGGTACCCGGAGCTCTTCTGGCGCTCGGCAGACGGTACGGGCAGCGACGAACGTCTGCTTGCGCGCGGCAAGGATCTGATCGAGCTGGCCGCATATGGCTGGTCTGCCGATGGCATGCAGCTGGTGTTCTCAGAGGTGATCCAAGATCAAACCGTTCGGTGCGTGATTCTGCATACGACAGCGGACCCCCGAAGCGATCCGATAGTGCTCGTGAAGAACGAGTCCTGCAATTATGCGGGTGTGGTCTCTCCTGACGGCCGCTGGCTGGCTTACGCGTCGAACGTCTCCGGTCAATGGGAGGTCTACGTCGAGCGATATCCACAGCCGGGGAGTCGCCAGCAAATCTCGACGAACGGCGGTCTCTTGCCGCTCTGGTCCCGCGATGGCACGACGCTGTTCTTCCGGTCTTTGGACGACCGGCAGATACTGAGCGTCGCCGTGCAATCGGGCGCGACGTTCACGGCCGGGCGGCCGCAGATCCTGTTCGACCTGCCGATGGCGCCAGAAATAGTGGGATCCCGCCCCTTCGACCTCGCGCCGGACGGCAGATTCGTGATCGTGCGCGACCCCCAGATAGAGAGCGCGCGTCAAACGCCGCGGCTTGTGCTGGTGCAGAACTGGGATCAGGAGTTGAAGCGGCTCGTCCCGACCCAGTGAACCAGCTTCAGATAAGAGGCGCTTGCGCGAAGGCCGACGGGCGCTTCAACTCGCGAAAGCGGATGAACAGCAGTGCGGCTCGGAGGAGAATGGCGCCGGCGCGCGCGGCGAGATCGACGAACCCGTGCTGCAGATGAGACCGGAGAATTGGCTGGTCCGGGGCGTGCGGACGTGAGCGAATAAGGCTCTCGAGTCTGGGATCCGATCTGCTCGGTCCCAGTACCCGGCGCATGCGCGATGCCATCGCGGAGGGCGGGCCGGATACGGCGTCACCAAGATGCGGTGCAGCGCCTCGCGGCGGTGCCAGGCCCCGGGGTCGATTGCACGCAGCAGATCATCGCGGAAGTCGGCCCCGACCGGCGGTCGTCTGGACTGCCATCGAGTGGTTGATGCGAGGCACGGCGGCGGCCCAGGCGCTATAATCCGCGCGGGTTTCTCTTCCATCTCCCATGTCGCTGGCGCCAGGGACTCGCCTCGGCGTCTACGAAGTCCTCGCCGCCATCGGTCATGGCGGCATGGGGGACGTCTATCGCGCGCGCGACACCGAGCTTGGCCGCCAGGTCGCGATCAAAGTACTGCCCGACACGTTCGCGCACGACCCTGACCGGCTCACGCGCTTCGAGCGCGAGGCGCGGGTCCTGGCCTCGCTGAATCACCCGAATATCGCGCACGTATACGGGTTCGAACGCGTCGCTGGCGCGAGCGCGCTCGTGATGGAGCTGGTCGAGGGTCCGACGCTCGCGGACCGGATCGCGCAGGGATCCATCCCGCTGGACGAGACCCTCGCCATTGCCGGGCAGATCGCCGAGGCGCTCGAGACGGCGCACGAGCAGGGGATCATCCACCGCGACTTGAAGCCGGCCAACATCAAGGTGCGCGAGGATGGGACGGTCAAAGTCCTTGATTTTGGATTGGCGAAGGCACTCGAGCCGGCCGAGGCGGATCTGGATGTATCGCACTCACCGACCATCACGAGTCCAGCGATGACGCGGATGGGAGTCATCCTTGGGACCGCCGCCTACATGGCTCCGGAGCAGGCCAAGGGCCGGCCGGTCGACCAGCGCGGCGACATCTGGGCGTTTGGCTGCGTACTCTACGAAATGCTGACTGGCACGCGTGCGTTTGCCGGTGAAGACGTCAGCGACACCCTGGCATTCATTCTCACGAGAGAGCCGGACTGGAACCTGCTGCCGGCGGACACGCCGGCAGCGATACGACGACTATTGCGCCGGTGTCTCCAGAAGAACGCGCGAGAACGTCTGCACGACATCAGCGATGCACGTCTCGAGATGCACGATGCGCAGGCCGAGGCTGCGTCGACGGGTGTGGCCCATCCAGTCCCCGCCGTCACGTGGCGCCGCCGCGAGCGGCTCGCGTGGGCGGCCGCGGCGGTATCGGCCGTTATCGCGGTGGCGGCCCTGCGGGTCGCGTGGCGTCCGAATCCTCGTCCCACGCCACCCGAGATGCGCGTCGAGATCTCGACGCCGGCGACATCGAGTCCCTATCACTTTGTGCTCTCGCCCGACGGCAGTCGGCTCGCGTTCGTCGCCTCCGGCGACGGACTGCCGCGCCTGTGGGTGCGTGCGCTCGAGGCCGTCGCCGCGCAGCCGCTGGCCGGCACGGAGAACGCGGAGTTTCCTTTCTGGAGTCCCGACAGCCGGTCGATCGGCTTTTTCGCCGACGGCAAGCTGAAACGCGTCGACGTAGCCGGGGGGCCACCGCCGCAGGTGCTGGCCGAGGCGTCTGGTGCGGGCGGCGCTTGGAACCCCGATGGAACCATTCTGTTTGCCGCGGCGTTTCGGGGTCCGCTGTGGCGCGTATCCGACAGGGGCGGTGAACCCAGGGTCGTCACACGGATCGGTGAGGGACAGGACGGTCACCGTTCTCCTTTCTTTCTTCCCGACAGCCGGCGGTTCCTCTTCTTTGCGACGGGTGGCGCCGAGGCACAGGGCATCTATCTCGGGTCGCTTGATGGTGGAGAGCCCCGCCGTCTGATGACGAACGAGAGCGCTGGAGCGTGGGCACCGCCTGGCTGGATCCTATTCGTTCGGCAGGGCGCCCTGCTGGCGGCGCCGTTCGATGCTGAGAAAGGCGAGTTGTCAGGCGAGCCGGTCACGGTCGCCGACGCCGTAGGGCGTGTCGAGAATCGTGGCGGATTCTCGGTGTCGGCGGGAGGGCTGGTTGCGTACCGAGCGGGCGGATCGGAACGCCGACAGTTGATGTGGTTCGCGCGGGACGGACAGCGCGTGGGCACAGCGGGTGGGCCCGATGGAAACATTCTCCGGTGGCCCGAGCTTTCGCCAGACGGGCGGCGCGTCGCCGTCGTACGCACGCTGGAGAGCTATGAAGACGTATGGCTGCTGGATCTCGTGCGAGGCGGCATGACGCGGTTCACGTTCGATGCGGCACGTGACGGCGGGGCGGTCTGGTCGCCGGACGGGACGCGGGTGGCGTTTCCATCGAACCGGAAGAGTGCACTGGACTTGTACGTGAAACCATCGAGTGGCACAGGCCGTGAGGAACTGCTGTGGGAATCTCCGAATAATCCCAAGATTCCTCTTTCCTGGTCGCCGGACGGCCGGTTCCTCCTCTTCTATGACGTCGATCCGAAGACGGATTTCGATCTGTGGACGCTGCCCTTGACGGGCGACGAGAAGCCGTCTCCGTGGCTCGACACGCCGTTCACGGAAACGCTTGGGCAGTTCTCACCCGATGGCCGCTGGATCGCCTACCAGTCGAACGAGTCCGGCCAGTTCGAAATCTACGTGCAGTCCTTTCCGGTCGCGAGCGGGAAGTGGCAGATCTCGACGCAGGGCGGAACCCAGCCCCGGTGGCGCGCGGACGGAAAGGAGCTGTTCTTCATTGCCCCGGATTTGAAACTGATGGCGGCTGGCGTCATCGCATCAACCGCGACGTTCGATGCCACGCCGCCGGTCGCGCTCTTCCAGACACGGATAGTGGGCGGCCCCAACCAATTCGCGAAGCACCAGTACGCGGTTTCGCGCGACGGCCGCTTTCTGATTATCGAGCCGCTCGAAGAACCCACCGCGACACCCATTACGTTGATTCTCAATTGGAATCCGCGGCCGTGAGGTCCGTATGCCGATAGGCCCCGCCCCCTATAATGAGCCGAGGCCCGCCGGCGGCGGACTGATGCGGGACCACGGGAATGAGTGAAGCCAGCGCGCGGACGATCCGACAGGTCACGGCGGACGAGCTCCTCGCGATGCCGGAGGACGGGCTTCGGCGGGAACTCGTGCGAGGAGAACTTCGAACGATGACGCCGACGGGAAGCCGGCATGGAAGTATCCGTTCCCGCACTCACGGCCGTGCTTCATCATCCGCGGCATTCCGCTCGAATTGGACCGCGGTGGGTACAAGCAACGGCCCGATACTGGGTGCTGCACCGACGGGCAGGCGGTCCACGGTGTTCGGATTCTGGATGCACCGCTTCGAGGGCGATCAGATTGCCGAGGAGTGGGCGACCTGGGATACGCACGGATTCCTGCGGCAGATAGGTCTGGCCGCGAGCGCGGAGACGTGACAACGCATCGCAAGGAGCCGCGGCACGCACCAGCAACCGTGCCGCCGGCTCCGGCGCGCGTTCGAGGCGGTTGGTCTCGGCCGCGCTAGATTCTGACGATCAACTTGCCCAGGTTGCTGCCGTCGAAGAGCATGTTCATGGCGTCGGGGGCGTTCTTCAGACCCTCGATCTCGTGCACCCGGTACTTGAGTCTGCCCTCTTGGTGCCACGCGGCCAGCGCCTGTATCGCTTCCGCGGCTCGGTCCAGATAGTCCAGGCAGAGGAAGCCTTCCATGCGCACACGTTTGATTACCAACTGGAGAAGGTTCCGCGGGCCCACCATGCTGAAGTGCCCCCGTTCATCGGCATCGTTGTAGCCGGAAATCATCCCGCAGATGGCGATCCGCGCCCTCACATTCAGGAGGTCCAGCACGGCTTCGAGAGTTTCATTGCCGACGTTCTCGAAATAGACGTCGATGCCGTGCGGACACTGCTGCACCAGCGCATCGAGGAGAGGTCGGTCTGTGCGGTAATTGATCGCGCCATCGAACCCGAGCTCCTGTGTAAGCCACTGACACTTCTCGGCGCTACCCGCGATCCCGATCACGCGGCAGCCCACAATCTTTCCGATCTGGCCGACAAGAGACCCAACGGCGCCCGCGGCGCCCGAGACGACGAGAGTGTCTCCGGGTCGCGGCTTCGCCACGTCGAGCAGACCGAAATAGGCAGTCATGCCAATGTGCCCGAACAGGCCCAAATGAACCGTCAACGGGATGCCGGGATCGTCCGGCAGCGGCACGACGAGATCGGTCGAGCGAACGATTGCGTAGTCCTGCCACCCAAAGAACCCATAGACAGGTGTCCCGACGCGCAAGTCCGCGTTGTTGGATTGGACCACTGTGCCGACGCCGAGACCGCGCATCACCTCTCCCAGCTGTTGCGCCGGCATATAAGAATCGCGCGGCCACATCCAGATGCGATTGGTCGGATCGAGCGACAGCAACTTGTTCTGCACCAATGCCTCGCCTGCGCCAGGGCGGGGTATCGGGCCCTCCTTCCATTCGAAATCGGCCGAGGTTGCCACACCGGTCGGACGACGGACAAGGCGCCATTGACGATTGACCACCTGCGTCATCGTGACGGTCCTTTCTGCAAGTTCCAGTCGATAGCGCGAGCGCGGCGCGGGAGTCAGCGAACCATCCGGTCCAGTTGGCCAACATCCAGACCGGCCTCGCGATAGTACTTCCGGCTCAGCTCGAGAAGACTGAACCCGTCCTCGTAGGCCGCGAAGCCACCATTGACGCCATTGTCCAAATAGACCAAACCGCCGCCCACCACGAACAGCGCCACCATCGGTTCCGGCGAGTCCTCGGTAATCACCAAAGTGTGCGCTTCGCCTGCCGGCTCGTAGATATACGTGCCGGGCTTCGCGATCCAGTCGTGTTCGAGGTATCGCCAGTGGCCACGCATCGTGTAGCCGTGCACGGTGCCGACGTGGTAGTGAGTCCCTACCATCGACCCCGGTAGACCTTTCAAGACGACGCTGAATCCTCCAGACGTGAGGTTGAACCAGCAAGGCTGGAACCACACGCCCTTCGCGTAGGGAACCCACAGAGGCTCGTCCTCGAGGTTCGTATTCGTGATGAAGTGTTCACGCTGCCTTCGATGAGGTTCGAGGCCGTCAGTGACATTGTTGAAAGCGACGATCGGCATATGCCCTCCTGCCTGCGACGCTATTGTGGGCCTCACCGCGCCCCACTCAGCTGCTGCATCAGCGTCGGTCCATTGAAGTAGATGTGGCCGCGTGTAATGCGGAGACCATCGATCGTGCGTGCCTGTGCGGAAGCCGGCGCGATGCTACCACCACGCATCGTTGTGGTAGCCTTTTTTCTCTTGCTCCTTTCTTTCGCCAGATTCCGGCGGTCGGTGGTTCATCCGCCGCTATAATCACGCCCGCCGTGCCCTTCTTCGCTGGCAGCCGGCTTGGTCCCTACGAAATCACGGCGCCGCTTGGCGCGGGCGGAATGGGCGACGTCTACCGCGCGCGCGACACGCGGCTGGACCGTGACGTCGCCGTCAAGGTGCTCCCGGACGATCTCGCACAGGATCGCAACGCGCTGCAGCGGTTCGAGCGCGAAGCCAAGGCCATCGCCGCGCTGTCGCACCCGAACATCCTGGCCATCCACGACTTTGGCTCGGATGGCGGTACCGCGTACGCGGCGTTAGAGTCCCAGCACGTGGTGGAAATTCAGTAAGGCCGCCCGAGTAGACAGCGGAGTCGGCCATCGCGCATCTTCCGTGAGTTCTCTCTAGCCGGAGAAGGACGTCACGGAGGTGTTGAC